>LNFM01005728.1_pt1 | contig 21125 bp, 15 predicted proteins | sample 596031 | NCBI WGS metagenome assembly LNFM01 (sample SAMN04254537, study PRJNA301005) | activated carbon metagenome | isolation source: dual media filters at the Ann Arbor, Michigan drinking water treatment plant | place: USA: Ann Arbor
AAGCCGCCGCGCTTGGCATGTCCATCGACGCCAAGCTCGCTTTGGCGTGGGTGCTGCAGAAAGTAGAGCCAGTGCCACAGGGGCGGCACCACGGCACCCAACGCTGGGTCGGAATCGCCGCGGTCGAGCACAGCTGACAAGGCACGCAGCGGCGCCGGGGTGATGTCGTCTTTGGAGGCTTCCGTGCAACCGACCCAGCTGCGCAAATCCGCCAGCGTAATGGCATCTAGGGCACGGATGTCTTCGCTCATGATCTGCAGGAAGGAGGTATAAGTTTGGGCATAGTCCCTATGGTTACTGTAGTGGCCTACCTGAGCAATCTTTGATTTCGAAAGCGGTGCTTTGGCATTTCCGAAGGGTATGCTTGAACGCTTCCCGGCGTTAGCGCTGCGTCCCAATCGCTTGCCCCGGCTGGGAAGCCAGTCCGGCTCAACCAAATCGCTTCTGCCCATGCACTTTGATCTGGTCGACTTGCGTCTAATTGTTCGGGTCGCCGAACTCAATAGCCTCACCCGTGGCGCTGAAAGCTCGCACATCTCCCTGGCGGCAGCCAGCACTCGCATCAAGAACCTTGAGGAAAGCGTCGGGGCCAAACTGCTGTACCGCAGCAGTCAAGGCATGACGCTGACCCAGCCTGGCAAGACCTTTTTGCAGCACGCCATTGCAGTGCTGGGGCAAATCGAGAACATGCGCGGCGACATGCAGGAGTACGCAAATGGCATCAAAGGCCAGCTTCGCATCTTCTCCAACACAACCGCCCTGTGCGAGTTTTTGCCACCGGTTCTAGGTAGTTACCTCAAGAACCATCCGGACATCAACATTCATCTGCGTGAGATGCTCAGCCACGACATCGTGCGTGCGGTGCTCGATGGTTTCGCCGATATTGGGGTCGTAGCGGGTTCCGTGAACACTGAGAACCTGGAAATCATTCCGTACCGATCGGATCAACTGGTACTGGTTGTGCCCACCAGCCATTCACTGGCCATTCGGTCCAGCATCGCTTTCAGCGAAACTCTGGACCTCGTGCATGTTGGTCTGCACGAGGCGAGTGCTCTGCACGCCTTTCTCAAGCAAATCTGCGACGGCATGCACAGCCAGCTTCAACTGCGTATTCAGGTGGGAAATTTCCAGGCAGCCTGTCGCATGATTGAAGCCCAAGCTGGCGTAGGAATCCTTCCCAAGTCTGCGGTGAATCTTCATGTCGGGTCCATGGACATAAAGATCATTCCATTGGACGACACATGGGCAGACCGTCACATGCATGTTTGTATGCGGAACCTTGAGACCCTGCCAGCATTTGCGCGTAACCTTGTGCCTATGCTGCAAGCTGATGCGGAGAATGCCAGCTACGCTTCTTAGATTTTATCCTTACTGGATATGAGGGAGACGTCAGGGCCTGCTAGGCAAGACGTTGAGTTGGGTGCAGAGAATTGGCTGAAGCCCACTTCGATTGAGTGACCGGTCACGAATCTCGCGAAGTTTCAGGAGTCAATGTTGACCGACAGCAACCAGTCTTGAACAGCCCCACAAGAGCTCAGGGTCCGCTTGGCTAGGCAGGCATCACGCCGGAGGGCCGTTCGCGACCTTGCAAGCTATGGTGCCGGGCGTGCAGAATAGTCTGCATGCGGTTCCAGCACTGTCCACCCGATGCCCTGCGCCGGTGCTGTTTGCTTGCGGTGTTGCCGTGGCTGTCGTGGCCAGTGCTGCCCGCCGACTCTTCCTTGCGTGAAGCGATGCGCCGTGCCGAAGCCCTGCGCGACGACGCTCTGCGCGCCGGCGACCAGCCCTTCGGTGCCGTTGTGCTGCGCGCCGAGGTGGTGGTCGGCGCCGCACCCAGCCGCGTGGTGACCGCCAGTGACCCCACCGCGCACGCCGAGATGGAAGCCATCCGCGATGCTGCGCGTCGACTACGCACGCGAGACCTGTCTGGCTGCGTTCTGGTGTCCACCTCGCGTCCCTGCCGCATGTGTGAGGCCGCTGCAGGATGGGCCGGGATGTCCCGCATGTTCTACGGCGAGGCCCTGACAGATGCAGGCGCGCCGCGATGAAGCGCCGCACGCTGCTTGCCGCGGGAGCGACTTGGTCGGGGTGGGTTGTTGCGCGAGTGCCTGCGCTGGTGAGCGCGGCCGAAGCTGGCGACATGGTCACGCTGCAGCGGCTGCTTGACGCCGGCGTGCCGGTGGACAGCCGCGACGCGCAAGGTCGCACCGCTTTGCTTGCCGCCACGCATGCTGACCGCGTCGACGCGGCACAGCTGCTGATCGAGCGCGGTGCCGACGTGAACGCCAGGGATGTGATGCAAGACTCGCCGTTTCTGTATGCCGGCGCACGGGGGCGGCTTGCGATTCTCCGATTGACGCTGGCGTCTGGTGCCGACCTAAAAAGCATCAACCGCTACGGAGGCACGGCACTGATCCCGGCGGCGCATTACGGTCATGTCGAGGCGGTGCGCGAGCTGCTGAAGACACGGATCGATGTGGACCATGTCAACCGCCTTGGCTGGACGGCACTGCTCGAGGCCATCATCTTGGGTGACGGTGGCCCTGCCCACACCGAGATCGTGCGCCTGCTGGTCGCACATGGCGCCAGCGTGCAACTGGCCGACGCGCAGGGTGTGAGACCGTTGGCGCACGCCGAGCAGCGCGGGCACCGCACGATCGTCGAGATCCTGCGGCGGGCCGGCGCGCGCCCCTGAAAGTACGTGATGGAACAGCCTGCGTTCATCGTCTCGATCGGCGGGCCCCAGCTCGTTACGGCCGTCGCCCCGCGCGTTCGACTCGCATGCGCTCGATCATGAAATCAGCCGCATCCAGAATGTGCTGGCGAGCCAGACGCTCGGCGACTTCGCCATCGCCCGAAGCCACGGCAGCTAGCAGAGCTTCGTGCTGGTCCCAGATGTCGCGTGGTTTGTCGTCGTGCATCAACACCTCTCCCATCACACGTTGGGTCTGTGTCCAGTGGGTCTGCATCGCGGGTGCCACCAACGGATTTTTCGACAACGCATAGATGAAGTCGTGAAAGGCCATGTCGGCCGAGATCATTTGGTGGAAGGAGCGGCTGGCCACGGCCTTGCGACCGGCGCGGATCAGGGCTGACCCCTTTGCCGCCGCCTGTGCCGTGTTGTTTTCAGCAGCCTTGCGGAACGCCAGGCCTTCGATGACCGCGCGCACGTCGTACATCTGGCGCACATGATCCAGGTCGAGCGGCGCCACCTGCAAGCCACGCCCCGGCGCGTCGATCAGAACACCTTCTTTCCGCAGCAGGGTCAGGGCATGCTGCACCGGCTGGCGTGAAATGCCGAGCTGCTGGGCCAGCTGCTCCTGGATGATCCGCACGCCGGGCCGCAGGTGGCCCGCGGCGATGTCCGCCAGGATGGACTGGTGAACCTGTTCAACCAAGCTGGGCGCGGCGTGCAGTGTTTTCATGATCGCAATGGTAGTGGGGCGTCACCCCGCCCTCCAGCGGCGCTCGGCATCGTCCCAGGCGCCCAGGGCCTGCAGGTCGGGCACCCAGGCCAGGCCCGATTTGGCATCCGACGACGCCGCCTCCGGGGTCACCACCACGTCCAGCAATGCCGGGCGGCCAGCTTCCAGTTCGGCCAGCGCGCGGGCAATGGCGCCGGGCAGTTCGCTGGCCTGTGTGACGCGTTCGGCGTGCATGCCAAAGGCGCGCGCCATGGCTGCGTGGTCAGCGAACTGCAGGTGCGTGCCCACCACCTTGCCATGGGTCTCCTGCTGGTCGCGCACCTCGATGGCCCACGAGCCGTTGTTGGCCACCACCACCAGCACCGGCGCCTTCTGCCGCACGGCAGTGTCGATCTCCATGGCGTTGAAGCCGAAGGCACCATCGCCGGTGGCCACCACCACGGTGCGGCCGGGGCAGGCCAGGCTGGCCGCGATGCCGAACGGCGTTCCGATGCCGATGCAGCCGAGCGAGCCGGGGTCGAGGTAGGTGGTGGCGGGCAGGCCCACGCGCGCAAAGCTCAGGAAGTCGCCGCCGTCGGCGACCACGATCGCGTCGGTGGGCAGGGCTTTGCGCAGCGCGGCCAGCACGCGGTTGGGATGCAGGCGGCCGTCGCTGCCGTTGGGTGCGTCCTGCATGGACTGGTGCAGTTTGGCCGAGCGCAGCAGGTGCTGTTCGCGCAGGCCGGCAAGCCAGGCGGCGTCGCTGGCGGGCGTGCGGTCGGGTGCCGCGTCCAGCAGGGCCTGCAGCGCCAGCGCCGGGTCGGCGAACAGCTCCACCGCACCGCGGCGGTTGTCGCGCAGCTCGGCTGCACAGTCGGCGATGCGCAGGAATGCGGCGTCGCCGAACACCGCAGGCGACCCGTAGGCGAGCTGGAAATCGAGCCGCCGCCCCACCGTGACGATCAGGTCGGCCTGGCCCATCACGCCGCCGCGCATGGCGGCCACCACGCTGGGGTGTTCGTCGTCGATCAGGCCCCGGCTCTCACCGGTGTCGAGGTAGGCCGCGCCCACGCGGTTGAGCAGCGCGGCCAGTGCCGGGCCGGCGCCGCGCGCACCGCGCCCCGAAATGAACAGAGGGCGCTTCGCCGCCCAGAGTTTCTGCACCGCGGCCTGCACGGCCTGCGGATTCGGCGGCTGGGGCAGTGCGGGTGGAGGCGTGAAGATCTCGGGCAACTGCACCGCGCGGGACACGTTGGCGCGCAAGGTGTCGATGGGGAAGTCCAGGTACACCGGGCCGGGTTCGCCCGCCTCGCCCAGGGCGCGGGCCGTGGCTTCGGCCAGTTCCTGCGGCACCAGATCCGGGTGGCGAACGGTGCGGGCGTAGCGCGTGAGGCTGCGCACCAGCTCGGTGTGCACGATGTCCTGCAGGGCGCCGCGGTTTTCCTGCGCGGTGGGCGGCAGGCCCGAAAGGACCAGCACCGGGGCCTTGGCCACGTGGGCGTTGGCAATACCCGTCATGGCGTTGGTGACCCCCGGCCCGGTGGTGACCAGCGCCACGCCCAGGCCGCCCGTGAGTTGCGCTTCGGCGTGCGCCATGTAGACCGCCGCGCGCTCGTCGCGCACATCCACGATGCGGATGCCCTCGGCGTCCAGCCGCATCCAGATTGGCATGATGTGCCCGCCACAAAGGGCGTAGACCCGTTTCACGCCCCGGGCCTTCAGAAAGCGGGCAATGACGGCGGCGGCGGACTGCTCGCCAATGGGCGGTGGGGCCATGGTGTCTCCTGGTGGATGCCGGGTTCGGGCTGTCGCCGAGCCAACAGCGTGGAAGGGAATCAACCGAGGCGGGGGTTGACGGAAACTGCATTCTGAATTCAGAATTCATAAAAATCAAGCCCCTCTCAACGCCACCCGCCAACCGCCCCCACAGGAGACCCACCATGAGCCACCTGCTCACCATGGCCGATGCCGTCGCCACCCACGCCCGCCTGACGCCGGACAAGCTTGCGGTGCGCGATTCGCGCCGGCGCCTGAGCTTTGCGCAATGGGACCGGCGCGCCTCGCAACTCGGCGCTGCCTTGCTGGGCCTGGGCCTGGTCCCGGGTGACCGGGTAGGTGTGATCGCCTACAACTGCCTGGAGTGGGTGGAGATCTACGCCGGCATGGCCCGCGCGGGGCTGGTGGTGGTGCCGCTGAACTTCCGGCTCACCGGCCCTGAGATGGCCTACATCCTTGGCCATGCCGATGTGGCTGCGGTGATCACCGGGCCGGAGTTTTGCGCCACGCTGGACGGCGTGCGCGGTGAACTGGCGTTGCCCCCCGGGCGCCACGTGGTGCTGGCCGACCACGCGCCCGCCGGCTGGCTGGGCTACGAGGCGCTGATGGCGGGCGCCCCCGCCGAGCCGGTGTTTGAGCGCGTGCCACCCGAGCGCATGTGCGCCCTCATGTACACCTCGGGCACCACGGGCCGGCCCAAAGGCGCCATCCGCAACCACGGCGGCAACACGCTGATTGCCCTGGCCACCGCTCTCGAGATGGGCTTCACCCGCGACGACACGGCGCTGCTGGTGATGCCGCTGTGCCACGCCAACTCGCTCTACTTCGGCTCCACCTTCATCCACTTGGGCGCGACGATTGTGATCGACGACCGCCGCAGCTTCGACCCAGAGGCACTGCTCAAGACCCTGGCCGAAGACCGCGTGACCTTCACATCGCTGGTGCCCACGCACTACATCATGTTGCTGGCCCTGCCCGACGAGGTGAAGGCCCGGTACGACCTGAGCGCGGTAGGCAAGCTGATGATCTCTTCAGCCCCCGCGCGGCAGGACACCAAGCGCGGGATCATGGAGCTGTTCCCCAACGGCCATCTGTACGAGCTCTACGGCTCCACCGAGGCCGGCTGGGTCACGCTGCTGCGGCCGCAGGAGCAGTTGCGCAAGCTCGGCTCGGTGGGCCGCGAGTGGGCCGGCAGCGGCGCCATCCGCCTGCTGGACGAAGAGCGCCGCGAGGTGCCCGACGGTGAAGTGGGTGAACTGTTTTCACGCACCGCCTATGTGTTCGACGGCTACTGGCACAACCCCGAAAAAACCGCGGAAGCCATGGACGGCGAATGGTGCTCGGTGGGCGACATGGCGCGCCGCGACGACGAAGGTTTCATCTGGCTGGTGGACCGCAAGAGCAACATGATCATCAGCGGCGGCGAGAACGTGTATCCCTCCGAGGTCGAGGGCGTGCTGGGGCAGCACCCAAAAGTGCGTGATGTTGCGGTGATCGGCGTGCCACATGAAAAATGGGGCGAGACCGCCAAGGCCGTGGTTGTGTTGCACCAGGGCGAGGTGGCCAGCGAAGCCGAACTGCGGGACTGGTGTCGTCAGCGCCTTGCGGGATTCAAGTGTCCGAGCGAAGTGGTCTTCATCAACGAAGGCGACATGCCCCGAACTGCGACGGGCAAGATTCTGCACCGGGTGCTGCGACAACGATACATCGAGACTCAATGACGCTCTTGACGGCAAAGAGTAGAAGGAAACCTGACGGTCTTGATTCGCTGCCGCAGGCCTCCGCATCACCGGCACCGTGTCCCTCAAGTATTCTGTCTTCCAACCCAACAATCATCTGCCGAGGCAAGCATGAACCTGTTCTCCAAACTTCAACAGCGCGCAGCTGAAGGCAAACCCCTTCGCGTCGGCATGATCGGTGCCGGTAAATTCGGGTCCATGTACCTCTCGCAGGTGCCGCGCACGCCGGGCATCCACTTGGTGGGAATTGCCGATTTGTCGCCCACACGGGCCAAAGCCGCGCTCAAGAACGTGGGCTGGAAAGAAGAGGCGTACAGCGCCCCGTCGCTGGAGCAAGCGGCCAAGCTGGGTAACACGGCCATCATTGATGACAACATGAAGCTCATCGCGTCGCCATTTGTTGACATCATCATCGACTCAACGGGCAACCCGGCGGTAGGCATTGCGCATGTGCTGGCGTGTTGCGAATTCAAGAAACACATCGTGATGGTGAACGTGGAGGCCGACGCCTTGGCTGGCCCGCTGCTCATGCGCAAGGCCGATGAGGCGGGCATTGTGTATTCGCTGGCCTATGGCGATCAGCCTGCTTTGATTTGTGAAATGGTCGACTGGGCGCGGGCCGCGGGGTTCGCGGTGGTGGCGGCTGGCAAAGGCACGAAGTACCTGCCCACCTACCATGAGAGCACGCCCGAAACGGTATGGAACCATTACGGTCTGACCGCCGAAGATGCCGCCCGAGGCGGCATGAACGCGCAGATGTTCAACAGCTTTCTGGATGGCACCAAGAGCGCCATCGAGATGGCAGCGGTGGCCAATTCCACCGGCTTGAATGCACCCCGCGGATTGAAATTTCCAGCCGTCGGGGTGGACGATCTGGCCCGCATCCTCAAGCCACGGGAGCACGGCGGCATTCTCGACCAGCGCGGCGAGGTGGAGGTAATTTCCAGCGTGGAGCGCGACACCCGCCCGGTGTTTCGCGATTTGCGCTGGGGCGTGTATGTGACCTTCGTGGCCGACAGCGACTACGTGGCTCGTTGCTTCAAGGAATACGGCCTGATCACGGACCCCAGTGGCCAGTACTCGAGCATGTACAAACCGTTCCACTTGATCGGTCTTGAACTCGGCATCACGGTAGCGTCCATCGGCGTGCGCGGTGAATCCACGGGCGCGCCTGTATGCTGGAACGGCGACGTGGTGGCCACGGCCAAACGCGATCTGCAGGCGGGTGAAATGCTCGATGGTGAGGGCGGCTTCACCGTGTACGGCAAGCTGCTCCCCGCACAGGAATCACTCGCCTTGGGCGGCCTGCCGTTAGGTCTGGCCCACGGAGTGAAGCTGCTAAACCCGGTGAAAGCCGGGCACGCCGTGAGCTGGAACGATGTGGCGTTCGATGCCAACGCCACGGCGGTGAAGTTTCGCCGCGAGATGGAAAGAGCGTTTGCGCAACCCTGAATGAAGTTTTCAGGCGGACTGCGCCTCCATTTGCGAGCGCAGCGCGGCCACCTCTTCGAGCAGCGCGGTTGTCGGCCTGCAGCTCCTTCACCTTGAGGCGGAGGGCCGCGCGTTCGCCAGCCAGTGAAGCAGCGTGCGCCTTGTCCCCCGGCTTCTGGCGGCTTGCGGCGCGACTCACGCGCGCGTTTGGCGGCCAGCTTGAGTTCGTCCTTGCCTGCCAGAGCGGCGGCAATCTGTTCGTTCTGCGGCAGGCCGGCCACGGGAGCGGCGGCGTTGAGCGAAATCGCGCCGGCTTTGAGCGCTTCCACAAGCTCGGGAGCGGCCAGTTTCTGGATCTTCTCGATCTGCACCACCTGGCTGCTGCTCAGCCGCGCGGCCTTGGCAATGTCTTCCCGTCTGTGCAGTGGTCTGGCCGCAGGCGCTACCGGTGCGTCCGTGTGCGGGGCCAGTTGGGCGTCATCGGGCTTCAGTTCTTGGGGTGACGGTGCCGCCGTCAGAAAGCGCGAGCGCTGCGCGGCCATGATCTCGCGCTTGCGCAAGGCCAGCACACCGCGCTGGAAGTCGGACACGCTGCGCCAGCCCAGGTGCTGGTCGATCATCCAAAAGTGCACATCATCCATGGACTGGAAGCGGGTGTTCTGCACCGTCTGAAACGGCAGGTTGTGCTGCTGAAAGATGACGTAGCGGTTGTGGTCGTCCACAAGCAGGTCGCCCCATTGCTTCAGCGCATCGCGGCAGCTCTCGGCCAGCAGGCTGCGTTCCAGTGCTTTGAATTCGTCTAGGGTCAGGAGATCGATGTAGGCTTTGAGTTCCCGATTGACCTGGATGTGCATGGGATCGGGATGGGAGAGAGGGCGAGGGGCGAGAGTTGTATTTGGGCTATGTGGCGCTCACCGCAGGGCCTCCAGAGCCCGCTGCACAATGCTCGCAGCATCGACCTGGAAGAAGGCGCGCAACGCGGCGCGCGTGTCGCTGCGGCCGAAGCCGTCGGTGCCAAGGGTGTGGAAGCACCGGCCCTCGGGCATGAAGGCGCGCACGCTCTCGGGCACGGTGCGCACGTAGTCGGTGGCGGCGATCACGGGCCCGGTGCTCTCAGTCAGCAATTGTGTGAGGTGTGAGTCCACCCCGTGGGCCACGCCGTCGCGCGCGAGTTCGCTCCAGCTCGTGATGCTGAAGACGTTCACGCCCAGCCCCTGAGCTGCCAGCTGTTCGGCCGCCTTCACCACCTCGGTGAAGATCGCACCCGAGCCGAGCAGCGTGACGCGCTGCTTCGCGCCCTCAGGCCCGAAGAGTCCGAATAGGTAACCACCTTTGAGCACACCCTCGGCTGCGCCCTCGGGCAGGTCGGGCTGGGCGTAGTTCTCGTTCATCAGCGTGACGTAATAAAACACGTCCTGCTGCTCGACCAGCATCTCGCGCATGCCGGCGTCCATGATCACCGCGAGTTCGCCCGCAAACGCCGGGTCATAAGCCTTGCAGTTAGGAATAGTCGCGGCTACGAGGTGGCTGCTGCCGTCCTGGTGCTGCAGGCCTTCGCCGCCCAGCGTGGTACGACCTGATGTGGCACCCAGCAGGAAGCCGCGAGAGCGCTGGTCAGCCGCGGCCCAGATCGCGTCGCCCACGCGCTGGAAGCCGAACATGGAGTAGTAGATGTAAAACGGCAGCATGGCCAGGCCATGCACGCTGTAGCTGGTGGCGGCCGCCGTCCAGCTCGCCAGGGCGCCAGCTTCGCTGATGCCTTCTTCCAGAATCTGGCCGTCGAGCGCCTCGCGGTAGCTGAGCACCGAGCCGATGTCTTCCGGCGCGTAGCGCTGGCCCACACTGCTGTAGATGCCGACCTGCTTGAACAGGTTGGCCATGCCGAAGGTGCGCGCCTCGTCGGCCACGATGGGCACGATGCGCGGGCCCAGCTGTGGGTCCTTGAGCAGGCCCCCGAGCATGCGCACAAAGGCCATGGTGGTGCTCATTTCCTTGCCGTCGGCCTTGAGCGCAAAGGTGGCGTACGTCTCGATGGCGGGCACGGGCACCACGGCGCACGCGGTCTCGCGCCGGGGCAGGGCACCGCCCAGGCGCTCGCGGTGTTCGCGCAGGTAGCGCATTTCGGCGCTGTCGTCGGCGGGTTTGAGGAAGGCCAGACCGGTGGCCTGTTCGTCGGTGAGCGGCAGGTTGAAACGGTTGCGGAATTCGATCAGGTCGGCGCCTTCGAACTTCTTCTGGCTGTGCGTGGTCATCTTGCCCTGGCCCGCGCTGCCCATGCCGTACCCCTTCTTGGTGTGGGCCAGGATCACGGTGGGGTGACCCGCATGCGCAGAGGCGGCGGCGTAGGCCGCGTGGATCTTCACCAGATCGTGGCCGCCGCGCTTCAAGCGGTCGATCTGCTCGTCGGTCATGCCCTGGGCCAGCGCCGCCAGCTCGGGGTTCTGACCGAAGAAGTTGTCGCGGTTGAAGCGCCCGTCTTTCGCGGCGAAGGTCTGCATCTGGCCGTCGACCGTGTGGGCGAAAGTGCGGGCGAGCGCGCCGGTGGTGTCGCGCGCGAACAGGCCGTCCCAGTCGCTGCCCCACACGAGCTTGATCACGTTCCAGCCGGCGCCTGCGAAGAGCTTTTCCAGCTCGTCGATGATGCGGCCGTTGCCGCGCACCGGGCCGTCCAGGCGCTGCAGGTTGCAGTTGACCACCCACACCAGGTTGTCGAGCTTCTCGCGCGCGGCCAGGGTGAGCGCGCACATGCTCTCGGGCTCGTCCATCTCGCCGTCGCCAAACACGCCCCATACCTTCCGGCCTTCGCAGTTCTGCAGTTGGCGGTGTGTGAGGTAACGCATGAAGCGCGCGTGGTAGATCGAGCTGATCGGACCAATGCCCATGGAGCCCGTGGGGAACTGCCAGAAATCGGGCATGAGCCAGGGGTGCGGGTAGCTGGAGAGGCCGCGCGCGCCGGCCGGCGGCGCGGTGAGTTCCTGGCGGTAGTGCAGCAGGTCGGCTTCGCTCAGGCGGCCTTCCAGAAACGCACGCGCGTACACACCGGGTGCGCTGTGCGGCTGGAAGAACACCAGGTCTCCGTCGCGTCCCGCGCGGAAGAAGTGGTTGAAGCCGGTCTCGAACAGGTCGGCCGCGCTGGCGTAGCTCGCGATGTGCCCGCCAAGTTCGCCGTACGCCTGGTTGGCGCGCACCACCATGGCCAGCGCGTTCCAGCGCATAAGCGAGGCCAGGCGCTCTTCGACCGCGAGATCGCCGGTGAAGGCGGGCTGGTCCTCCACCGCGATGGTGTTCACGTAGGGCGTATTGAGTTCGGGCTGCCAGCCGATGCGCTGGCCGCGGGCCACGCGCGCGAGTTCGTCGAGGATCTGCCGGACTCGCGCCGGACCCTGCCTGGCCGCCAGCGAAAGCAGGGCGTCGCGCCATTCCAGCGTTTCGCCAGGGTCGGGATCGGGGAGGGTCGGGGCGGCGGCATGCAGCGGCTTGGAAACGTGGTTCATTGGGATCTCCTTAGACGAATACTGTAGACGCCCGAGCTTGGTCTGGTCGTGAGCTGCAAGGCTGAGTCGTGTTCAAGCGAAGCCGACGTGCTCGCCTTTGCCGAGCTGCCCGGCAAGCAGTGCTTGCTGATCTGGGACTGAGCGCGATGAGCATCAGCATGTCCTTCACCACCGCTGCCGTACCAGCCATCGGCCCCCCGCTGTGGCTGCTCGCCGAGCTGACCTACCGCTGCCCACTGCACTGCGTGTTCTGCTACAACCCGGTCGACTTCGCGCGCTAGAAAACGGAGCTCAGCGCCGCCGACTGGCTGCGCGAGGGCCGCGAGTTGGGCGCCGTACAGCTTGGCCTATCCGGTGGCGAGTTGCTGGTGCGCGATGACCTGGAGATGATCGTCGCCGGAGCACGCCGGCTCGGCTGTTACACCAATCTGATGACCTCCGGCGTCGGTCTGAGCGCCGCGCGCGCCGCGGCGTTGAAGGCCGCCGGCCTCGAATATGTCCAGCTGTCGATCCTGGTCTGGCAGGCCCCCTCCTGATCGCCCGCTGAGCCAGCACTTGCGCGGCTTTGGGTTGTCGCGGGACATTCACCCGATGGGTGAAGCAAAACGCAAGGCGCTGGCGGCGCGCCAAGGCTCCGCCCCGCGTACACACACTTTGCCGGCAACGCCGAGGGCATCCGCAGGGGCTTCGCGGGCAGCAGCCTGGAGACCATCAAGTACCTAGAGGACTCAGGCATGGTCGTGACGGTGGGGCCGCAGCTCAGCGCGCGGGCAGAACAACAAACGCACATCCGTTACGGGCATTTTGCAGCGGCGTTGCCCACGCGTCGCGTGGTGCTGGCGTGGCACCGCACTTTTCCGCTCTACGAGGCCATCGCAGCGCTGCGCAATTGCATTTACGCCTGCACGCTGCCGGGTGTGACGCGCCTGACCTCTCAAGCCTTTGGGGGTGCTGCCCTAGGGTCTTCCCGCACTATCGGCGTCATAGGCGGCGCACCTATCGCTGTCTTAAAGGCCTTTGAGTTGACCCGCAGCAGCGCGATTCTTAAACTAATTTTCGTTCAATCCCGAACCTGCCCGGAGTTAAAGATGACCCAGCTTGCCGCTCTCGACACCCCCGACAACGATACCCGCAGCGCCAGCGCCGCAGGCTGCCCCTTTTCGGGCGGCAGCAGTGAGCGCCTTGTGGCCGGTCCCGGCACGCGCAACACCGATTGGTGGCCGAATGCGTTGAACCTGAACATGCTGCACCAGCAAGGCGGCACGCCTTCGCCGCTGAACCCGAGCTTCAATTACGCCGAGGCCTTCAAGACGCTGGACCTCGACGCCGCGGTGGCGGACCTGCGCGCCCTGATGACTGATTCACAAGAGTGGTGGCCGGCCGACTGGGGCCACTACGGCGGCCTCTTCGTGCGTATGACCTGGCACGCCGCAGGCACCTATCGTATCCATGACGGCCGCGGCGGCGCCGGCAGCGGCTCGCAGCGTTTCGCACCTTTGAACAGCTGGCCCGATAACGGCAACCTCGATAAGGCGCGCCGCCTGCTGTGGCCCATTAAGCAGAAGTACGGGCAGAAGCTCAGCTGGGCCGACCTGTTGGTGCTGGCCGGTAACGAGGCCATGGAAACCATGGGCTTTAAGACCTTCGGTTTTGCTGGTGGCCGCCCCGACATCTGGGAACCGGAACAAGACATCAACTGGGGCGTCGAGAAGGCGTGGCTGGCCACCAGCGACAAGCCCGGCAGCCGCTACAGCGGCGAACGCAACCTGGCCAACCCGCTGGGCGCGGTGCAGATGGGCCTGATCTACGTCAACCCGCAAGGCCCGGATGGCAACCCCGACCCCGTGGCCTCGGCCCACGACGTGCGCGAGACCTTCGCCCGCATGGCGATGAACGACGACGAAACGGTGGCGCTGGTGGCGGGCGGCCACACCTTCGGCAAGGCGCACGGCGCCGGCCTGGAAAGCAATGTCGGCACCGAGCCCGAGGGCGAGGCGGTTGAAGAACAAGGCTTCGGCTGGATCAACAAACTCGGCAGCGGCAAGGGCGAGCACACCATCACCAGCGGCATTGAAGGCGCGTGGAAACCCAACCCGACAACGTGGGATATGGGCTACTTCGACATGCTGTTCGGCTACGAGTGGGAGCTGAGCAAGAGTCCGGCCGGCGCGCACCAGTGGCACCCGAAGAACACCAAGCCCGAGCACATGATTCCCGATGCCCATGTGCCCGGCCTGAAGCACCGGCCGATGATGACCACGGCAGACCTGGCGCTGCGCATGGACCCGGCCTACGAGAAGATCTCGCGCCGGTACCACGCCAACCCGGCCGAGTTCGCCGACGCCTTCGCCCGCGCCTGGTACAAGCTGACGCACCGCGACATGGGCCCGCGCGCCCGCTACCTGGGCAAGCTGGTGCCGGCCGAAGTGATGATCTGGCAAGACCCAGTGCCCGCGGTCGACCACGCCCTTGTGAACGAGCGTGACGTGGCTGCGCTGAAGGCCAAAGTGCTGGCCTCGGGCCTGAGCACCGCGCAATTGGTCGGCACCGCCTGGGCCTCGGCCAGCACCTTCCGCGGCAGCGACAAGCGCGGCGGCAGCAACGGCGCCCGTATCCGCCTGGCACCGCAGAAAGATTGGGAGGTGAACCAGCCCACCGAACTGGCCAAGGTGCTGAAGACGCTGGAAGACCTCCAGGCCGAGTTCAACAACTCCCAGACCGACGGCAAGAAGATTTCGTTGGCCGACCTCATCGTGCTGGCCGGCGACGCTGCGGTGGAAGCCGCTGCGAAAGCCGGTGGCGTGGCCTTGAGCCTGCCCTTCATTCCCGGCCGCACCGACGCGACGCAGGACCAGACCGACATCGAGTCCTTCGCCGCGCTGGAGCCAGTGGCCGACGGGTTCCGCAACTACGCGCGCCCCGGGCTGGAAGCCGCGGCCGCCGAGTTGCTGGTGGACAAGGCGCAGCTGCTGACCTTGAACGCGCCGGAAATGACGGTGCTGGTGGGCGGCCTGCGGGTGCTGGACGCCAACGTCGGCCAGGCAGCGCATGGTGTGTTCACCACGCGCCCTGGCACGCTGAGCAACGACTTCTTCGTGAACCTGCTCGACATGAACACGAAGTGGACGAAGTCTTCGGGCCATGCGCTGGAAGGCCGCGACCGCAAGACCGGTGCTGTGAAGGCCACGGGCACGGTGGTCGATCTGGTCTTCGGCTCAAACTCGCAGCTGCGTTCGCTGGCGGAGGTTTATGCCTCCAGCGACGCGCAGGACAAGTTCGTCGCCGACTTCGGCGCCGCCTGGACCAAGGTGATGAACCTGGGCCGCTACGACCTGGCTTGAGCGCCAGGGCCGGCCCCGGCCCCGCCGTAACCCCCGCGCTTCGCTGGAGCGCGGGGGTCGTTTCAATTCTCAAAAGAAGGCGATGGCGAAGGCAGACACGGGCAAGAAGACGCCGGCGGTGGCTGCACGGCCCGGCAGACCACAGCATTGCTTTCAAGAGCGGAATCAGCGCCAAGGACCGTGCCGCAATTGCAGCGGCCTGAGGTAGCTGCTGGCCGCCCCCTCCACGCTCTACCTGACCACTCAAAACTTCCACTGGAACGTGACGGGGCGGATGTTCAACACTCTCCACACCATGTTCATGGCGCAGTGCACAAAGCTCGGGCCGCGGTGGACTCCAACCCAGAGCGCCTCCGCAGCCAGGGCCATCTCGCACCCGGCAGACACGCGCAGTTCGCCAGCCTGAGCTCGGTGCCCGACACGCCCACCACGCCGCCCAAGGCGCAAGCGAGATGAAGTTGCTGGTCGACGGTCACGAAGCCTTGGCGCGCATCGCGCGAGGCATCTTTCCGCTGGCCGAGAAGGCCAGCGACGAGCCCACCGCCGACCTGCTGACTCAAGCCCTGCGCTGCGCCTCAATCACTCTCAGTACCGCCCGCCGATAAGTGCCTTCAAGCACGGGGCCTCCAAACGGGGCCCTGTGTGCGTGTCCAACAAGCGGCTTCGGGGTAGCAAGATCTGGACGGCGAGTGTCCGTTCAGGGTCGCGAAGAGCCGGTCGCCTCGGCGTGTAGGAAACGTTAGGCACCTCGTGCGCCCATCCCTGTTGAGTGGCCGCTGCTGAAGGTGTAGCGGTCGGCCGCCTCGCAGGATGACGAACGGCAGGTTCCGCCGCCGGCTGTCATTGGGCTGCAAAATCTGGCCGGCTGCAGTCAGTCTTGACCTGCCCCTCAGGATCTCAAGACCCGTTTCGCAGCGATCTCGGCCATTAGGCGCGTGGCGTCGTGCGACCGGTCCTGCGCCGGTCCCGGTCGTCAAGGTTCCGGCCGGCGGAGGTACTAACCGGCTGGTTTGACGGAAAGGCGGCCGTACGATACCGCTGGCCGCGCTGACGACGTCCGAGGGACCGCTGCAGCGTTCTGCGACCGTTTCAGATCGACCCGTTGCTGTCAGTTATTCACACCACGCAGAACGGGTAGCTAGCTGAACTCAAGCTTTCGGGACAGCCGACGCCGGCCAGGGCGTCTCCGGCAGCTCCGTCAGCCGCTTGGCCATGGCCGCGGCACGCTCTTTAGCCTCTCCATCTAGCTCCTCCAGCCGGTCCAGAGAATCATCGGCAGGCGGCAGTTTGCCAATCCGCCGCAGGGACCTGGACAGCCTGGCCGCCTTGAGGCCAAGCTTGAGATACAGCTCCCGTCGCATCTCCAAGGTGCTTTCGGCGTCGGTCCAGGCATGGTTCCAGTGCTGGGTGATACGGCTTTCGGCAAGCGCCTGCTCGCCGGGAAGATTCAGGACGTCGTAGACCAACCGGATGTCGATCGACTTCCAGTCGACCGGAAGATCATGAGGAGCGAAGCTCGGGTCGCGCACCGTCGCCATCTCGGAAGTTTCGTCATCAGGCTCGGGGCCGAAATCCTGAGCTACGGCGGCGCAACCCGTCGCGAAACGGTCCAGTTCGCAGACGACCCGCACGCACAAGTAGGCCGCGTGGTTGCTCTTCTCGCTGTGCCGGGTGATGGCGTCAATCGCCCATTTGCCTAACAAAGCGATGGCAGCGCCGACGACCGCGTAGAGAAATCCGATCAGCTTGTCGTCCATGTCCATCATGGCGTTTGGATGGAGTCCGGACCTGCGACCGGCAGGACAGTCGGGACGACCGGATGGCTTGCCAGAACGGGCGCGATCACGACGTGCGCCGCGGCTTTGGCTGCAGGCGCTGCCGCCGCACCTACTTCCACGAATCCTTTGGCGATCAACGCCGGCCGAAGCTCTTTCAGGGCGTTGTGAGGTACAGCTATCCAGAGCAGGTCCCGGGCTCGCGTCGCCGCGACGTACCCAATGCGGCCCAACTCTGTCGTGACGCCGCCCAGCATTTCCTTCACGTGCTCCTTGGTAGTCACATACAGGACGGCGTCCAGGCTTTCTCCCTTGGCCTTATGCACAGTGTCGATCCGCAGTGCCGTTGCATCGTCATCAGCCAAGTCCTTGGCGCTGATCAGCGGCGTGCTCGGCAACGCCTTCTTAGAAATCTTGTTGCCGAGGTTGGCGACTTGCGTGAAGCCGAAGTCGTTTTCGAGGTCGGTCAGCAGCACTTTGATACGCGCCAGCAGCTGGGCATGCCACTCCTTGTCGCCCACCAGTGACGACGACGGCAGGCCGGTTGCAGGGTTGCGGGTGAAGGCCCAGATCGCCTTGCGCAGTTTCCAGTCATCGGGCTTGTTGGACGGTTGCGTGATCTGGCTCACCAGGCCGTGAGGTGCGTTGTCCAGCAGTGCGACCACCGCGACGGCTACGCGTTGGAACGCCCTGAGGAAGTCTTTGCGGCGATCACGCAGCACCGCGGCGGCGGCGAACAGCTTGACCAGGCCTTGACCAACCGGTGCCTCGTCGCCACGAAGTGTCCCAGCCAACTTTTTGGCTCGGCACAAGATGGCGGAACGCTTGATGTCCGCGCCGGCGGCTGACATGGCACCCTGGAATGAGGAGATGAGCTGGGGGTGCTGGTCTCCCTTATAGCCGGTGAAGAAGGCACCGTGTGGCGTGCCAGGCGCGGGCCGTTCGGCGACGTCGACGCGGCCGCACAGGCCATTGGCCAAGTCCACGATACAGGGGGCCGAACGGAAGTTCTTCTTCAGCGAGTGCTGCTGAACACCGGCGCGCTGGTGGTATTCGATGAGGAACCTTCCGTCAGCGCCCGCGAACTCATAGATGCCCTGATTGGGGTCGCCGATCAACGTTACGCGAGAGCCGGCACCTATCAGCAGTTCCAGAATGGCCTGATGGACCGACCCGATGTCTTGGGCCTCGTCGATCACGATGTGCGGATAGCGACGTGCAAGTGCGGCGAGAAGTTTCGGTTGCTCCTTCAGCGCCCGGTAGGCCCAGTAGCGCCCGAGGTCGTGGGTGTAGGCGCCCGTGCGGCCCAGCTTTGCGATGAGGTTGCGCGCGATGGAGGTGTCGACCAGGTCAGGCTGTTCGTTGAACACGTAGAAGAAGACCTCCTTGCCGTTGACAAACGCCAGCTTCAGCTCCTTGATCGACTGAGGAAACGATGACGTCGAGAACTTGAAGCCTTCCAGGAACGTTTCATCGCCCGTCACAAGGAAGGCCGCCCGCGGCGACTGCATGGTCCGATGGCAATGGGGCCGGATCATGTGCGTGGTGATGAATCCGTCGAGCGTGTCGATGTCCACCCGCGATCGGCCGGCGTTGGACGGCAGGCTGCCGGCCAGATCGTCATAGGCCCTGCGGAAGGTGTCGACCGCTACGTTGGAAAAAGAGAGCAGCGCCACGCGGCCGCGCGCCTCACCGAGATTCCGCCGCATCTGCACAACGCGGTGTACGGCGGTCTTGGTCTTGCCACTACCAGCGCAAGCGATGACGCAAAGCGGCACCATCGGCGCGTCGACGACGCCTTGCTGCTCAGGGGTGAGGCCGCTCATGAATCCGACGTCGCTGCTGCTTTGCAGACGTGCTTGATGGCGTCCTGTATGTAGGCCGGCACATTGAAGGAGACCATCTCGTCTGAAATGACCTGCGCCAGCGACTGAGCAAAGCTGCCTTTCTGGACGTTCTTTGACTTGCGTTCGAACATGCCGCAGAACAGCGCCTTGGCCTTGGCAGCGTCACCGACCTCCGCGGCGACGGTGGTTCCGAGTGACTTGGCGATCCGAGGCCGCAGCTCCTTCAGCGCTTTCAGCATGGCGGCGCGGTTGTCAGGATCCAGGGCCAGGTCGTACTCGAAAGTCTTGAGGCCATAGAACACTTTGACGTGGCTATCCTCGCGAGCCTTCATCTTCGCGGCGTTCGCCGAGACGGTGATGGTGTCTCCCGGCGCGGGATATAGCGGCTCGGCATCCTCGTCTTCGTTGTCTTCGTCCTCAGTCGCTGCCGAAGCTACTGTAGGTGCCGGTGCTACTGCCGGTGCCGCTACTGTCGGTGCCGCAACTGGTGCGGCCACCGCCGGTGCTGAAGGCGTAGCAACTGCGCCCACTGGGACAGGCTTGGGCGCCACTGGGTCGGCATCTGTGAGGACCGCCACCGGGATCTTCAGCGCCTTGTCGCCGAAGAGAGGCAAGAACGAATCGAAGTTCAGCCCCTCGACACTGATCAGGCTCACGCCATGCTGGCGCAGGTTGAAGCCCATGCGCTCGGCGAGCGCGTCTACCATCATGAGCTCGGCCGCGCCTTCGACAAAGATGACCCGACGAGCAAAGAAGAGCTCAGCGCGTGTGACATCGAGGTAGCGCTCTAGCTTCTCGCGTTTCCCTTTGTCGAAGGTAATGCTGCGGGGAAGGAAGGTCTCGACCGCAGCGCCCGTATCGACGAGGCACACCAGGCTATCCAGGTCGGCAATGCTTGCGAAGTTGGGAGAGTGGCTGGTGACAAACAGCTGGACCGGCTTCTCGCCGTCGATGGCCTGGATGGACTGCAGGTACTGCAGCAGCACGGCTTGAAGCTGCGGGTGCAGATGTGCCTCCGGCTCCTCGACGATCAGTCCGCGGTAGCAGGAGTCCGGGTTCTTGGTCAGCTCGCTGAGCACGACCGCCATGTAGATCAGGTTGTTGAATCCCAGCCCGTTCTGCTCGATCTCGAAGGCGTCCACGACCAACGACAGCCGGGACTTCAAGCTCTTGAAGTCGCTAGCGCTCAGGCCGACTTCCAGCAACTGCGCGAGCTGCGTGCCCAGCATGGACTGATGCCGGGTGTCGATGGCCTTCTGTGTATTGACGATGGGCAGGTGCTTCTTCAGCTCTTTATCGAGATCTTGCAGCGCTTTGTCGATGCCTTTGACACCGTCTTCCTCGGCCAAGAGTTGCAGCAGCCGTGCAAGCTGGCTGGTGCGGCCCGGCTTGAGGCCTTGCGACGCGTCGCGCAGCGGCGGCAGGTAGACGCCCCTGAGGTTCTCCATCATGTCCGTCGTCAGGCCGACGTCCTCATGCTCACCGCACCACCGCTTGGCGCGCAGGCGGCCGCCCTTGTCGGGGTCCGAGTAGCGGATCTTGATGTGCGCTTCGAGTTTCCCTGCCGCGTCAGGCACGAGGGCGGCCAGGAAGTCCGCTTCATCGTCTTCGTCCAGCCCGCTGAACACGTACTCGAAGACGATGTCGCCAGATGGGACACCGCCTTTGGGTCGATGCACATCCTCTTCGCCGAGGCGCGGGTAAGGCTCGTCGTGCCCAGCCAGCAGCGCGCGCAAGGCGTCGACCACCGCCGTCTTGCCGACGTTGTTGCCGCCGACTAGGACATTCAGGCCGGCCTGAAATGACAGCTCCGCATGCCCGAGCTTGCGGAAGTTCTTGATGACCAGTTTGGCCAGGTGCATTGTTGGTTTCTCCCTGCCTGAAGGATCTCTTCCTTGCAGTGCATCTCGTCCCGAAAGTGGCCCGTGGCCACCAAGCTCAGCGACCTTTGGCGGATGCCGGTGCTCCTCCGTACATCGAATGTTAGCTGACCGGCGCGCCGGTTCCGCATGTATGAGATATGCGGCGAAGGTCCCGTGCTGAGGCCGCCGGCGTGGGTATCAACCGCGATATGGCGTTCTCCAAATCGACCAGTACGAATGCGAATGCCGGGTCCAACGGCCGGTTCCGGAGGCTGCCGGCCAATCCCTTCTAGGCCACTCGACTGTTTCCCGCAAAAGCGGTCACTGGAGGCTGCATCGTCGAATGACCGAGTTCAGTCTGAGGACTAAACCGCTCTCGCGGTAGTCTCCGAGCAGGGATGGTTGGTTGACGGCGATGGTGCACGCGCCGATGTTGTGAGCCGAGGCAATTGGCCT
>LNFM01007383.1_pt1 | contig 21125 bp, 24 predicted proteins | sample 596031 | NCBI WGS metagenome assembly LNFM01 (sample SAMN04254537, study PRJNA301005) | activated carbon metagenome | isolation source: dual media filters at the Ann Arbor, Michigan drinking water treatment plant | place: USA: Ann Arbor
CGCTGGGGAGTCGCCAAGCTGGTTAAGGCAGCGGATTTTGATTCCGCCATACGAGGGTTCGAATCCTTCCTCCCCAGCCATCGAGTTGCAGTGAAATGAACTGAATCTGCCGGGAGCGCGCATCGCTGGATGCCCGCTCCCGGTGCGTTTTCGCAGCGGGTACCCGCGCCACGTCCGACCGGTGGCGCGGGCCACGGGGAACCTCGGGTCGAGCGCAAGGTGCAAGCCGACGCGCACGGGTGAAAAAGATGGGCGCACTGGTGCCAGACAACCTCATGGTGTTCGCCGGAAACGCGAACCCCAGGCTTGCGCAGGCCGTGGTGCAGCACCTGAATATTCCGCTCGGACGGGCGACCGTGTCGCGCTTCTCCGACGGCGAGGTGATGGTCGAGATCAACGAGAACGTCCGCGGCAAGGACATTTTCGTGCTGCAGTCGACCTGCGCACCGACCAACGACAACCTGATGGAACTGATGATCATGGTCGACGCGCTCAAGCGCGCCTCGGCCGGACGCATCACCGCGGCGATTCCGTACTTCGGCTACGCCCGCCAGGACCGACGCCCGCGCAGCGCCCGTGTGGCAATCAGCGCCAAGGTGGTGGCCACCATGCTGCAGCTGGCCGGCGTCAGCCGCGTGCTGGTCATGGACCTGCACGCCGACCAGATCCAGGGCTTCTTCGATATCCCGGTCGACAACATCTACGCCAGCCCGATCCTGCTGGGCGATCTGTGGAAGCACAACCACCAGAACCTGATGGTGGTCTCGCCCGATGTCGGCGGCGTGGTACGGGCCCGCGCACTGGCCAAGCGGATGGACGCGGATCTGGCGATCATCGACAAGCGGCGGCCGCGCGCCAACGTGGCCGAGGTGATGCACATCATCGGCGATGTGTCGGGCCGCACCTGCGTGATCATGGACGACATGATCGACACCGCGAACACCTTGTGCCACGCGGCCACCGCGCTGCGCGAGCACGGCGCCACCAAGGTGATGGCGTATTGCACGCACCCGGTCCTGTCGGGAAAAGCGGTCGAGCGGATCATGAATTCCGTGCTCGACGAGGTCGTGGTCACCGACACAATTCCGCTGCGCGAGGACGCGATCAAGTGCCCGAAGATCCGCCAGCTGTCCTGCGCGGCGCTGTTGGGCGAGACCATTTCGCGCATTTCGCGCGAGGATTCGGTGTCGTCTTTGTTTATCGAGTAGCGCTCGAAAGTGCAAACCTGCTTTCGAGCGACTGGTTAGAAAAAATCGCTGGCGAAGCCAGACGATTTCTTTAGGAAACTGCAACGCAAGGGCGGTTCGCCCGGCGTGCAGCATCGCGCAGCAGCCGCTGCGTGAACCACCGCAGTCGTGGCTGGTCGCGGCCCGCTGTGATTTGAGCTCTACGTGAGCTGGAGTGTGAAATGAAAGTTGTAGCCAATACACGAAACGCGCAAGGCACGAGTGCGAGCCGCCGCCTGCGCCTGGCCGACAAGGTCCCCGGGATCCTGTACGGCGGCAGCGCGCAACCGGTGACGATCGAACTCGATCACAACCCGCTGTTCCATGCGCTGCGCAAGGAGACGTTCCACGCCACGATTTTGGACATGGAGCTTGACGGCAAGGCCGAGCGGGTGCTGCTGCGTACCTACCAGATGCACCCCTACAAGGCGCAAGTGCTGCATATCGACTTCCAGCGCGTTGCCGAAGACCAGCCGATCCACATGCGCGTGCCGCTGCACTTCGTCAACCAGGAGGTCTCGCCTGCAGTCAAGGGCGATGCCGCCGTGATCAGCCATGTGCTCTCCCAGGTCGACATCACCTGCCTGCCGAAAGATCTGCCGGCGTTCATCGAGGTCGACCTGTCGGGACTGAAATCGACCGACGTCGTGAAGGTCACCGACCTCACGATGCCCGCGGGCGTCAAGCCGGTGCTGCATGGCAAGGAGAACCCGGTCGTGGTGACGGCAACCATCCCGGGCGGTGCCGTCGAAGAGGCCGCAGCCGCCGCAGCAGCCGCCGCCGAGGTACCTGCCACCGCGCAGAAGGCGCCTGCCGCGCCCGCTGCCAAGGCGCCTGCCGCGAAGAGCGACAAGGACAAGAAGAAGTAATCCGAAGAAGAAGTTTGCCGTTGCACAATGCGGCCCGCCGATGGCGACATCGGCGGGCCGATTTCTTTGCTGACCTGAACGCATCGCCCGGCACGATGCCCACCCGCTTGCGAGCGCGACTGCCGTGAACGACACCGCCATCCGCCTGATCGTTGGCCTCGGCAACGTAGGCGCAGAGTACGAACGCACCCGCCATAACGCCGGCTTCTGGTTCGTCGAAGCGATCGCACGCAAGGCCGGCGTGCAATTTGCCAGCGAGCGCAAGTTCCACGGTGAGGTGGCACGCGTGCGCGACCGCGGCAACGAACTGTGGCTGCTCAAGCCCGGCACCTACATGAACCGGTCAGGCCAGGCGGTGGTCGCCCTGGCGCTGTACTACAAGATCCTGCCCACCCAGATCCTGGTGGCGCACGATGAACTCGACCTGTCGCCCGGGGCGGTGAAGATGAAGCGCGGCGGCGGCCATGCGGGGCACAACGGCCTGCGCGACATCCAGGCCAAGCTGTCGAGCGCTGACTTCTGGCGGCTGCGCCTGGGCATCGGTCACCCACGCAGCCTGCAACTGACACAAGAGGTCGCTGACTTCGTCCTGCATCCGCCCAGCCGCGAGCACCTGCAGGCGATCGAAGGCGCGATCGTTCGCTCGCTCGACGTCGTGCCGCAGGTGGTCGATGCTCAGTTCGAACGCGCGATGATGAAACTGCACGCCACGCCGAAGGTGGCGGCGGCCGCGCCGCCGACTTGATGCTCCGCGCCGGCTGCGGCGCGCCTGCCGTTGCCGTGTCTAGCTTGCGCCGAGACGTTGCGCCTTCAGCAGCACGTTGGCGAACGGCGTGCCTTCGCTCATCGGCTGCGCCTGAACGCTGAAGCCAAGGCGCTCCAGCAAGGCAATCCACTGCGCCAGCGGTCGCGTCCAGAAGCGCGGCCACGGCGTGCCGCGCACCAGCGTGATCAGCCAGTCGCCGATCAGCGTGACGCGGAAGCGCCAGCCGCTGGCGGCATCGCCCACGCGCAGCAGCAGCGTGCCGCCCTCGACCAGCGCTGCGGCGACCCGCTGCAGGACCTGCTCCTGCGCCTCAAAGTCGATGTAGTGCAGCACGTCGAGGATCACCGCGACGTCGCATGCAGGCAGGGCCATCGCCCGCGCGTCGCCGACCTGCAACAACGCGCGCTCTCCGAGCGCACGCTGGCCGGCAGCCACGGCGTCGCGCCGCAGGTCGAAGCCGGTGAGCGTCCAGCCACGCGGTGGCGGCGCCCACGAGGCCGGCCATGCGGCGAGCGCCTGCGGCTGCTCGCACTCGGCCAGCAGGGCCGCCAGCACGCCCTGCCCGCAACCTATGTCGACGATGCGCGCGTCCGCCGGAATCAGACCCTGCCGCAGCATTGCGGCGAACACCGGATCGCCGCCCAGCTTGCCGCGCGCAAAGTGATACGGCGTGCGGCCCGCGGGCCGGAAACGCTGCGCCGCGCGCTCCACAGCGGCGCGAAACGGCGCCTCGTCGCGGGTCGGCGCGGTCATGTCAGGCGGCCTGCGCGGCAGCGCAGGCATGCCGCAGCGTCAGCGAGCGCAGTCCGCGCGCGTTCAGTGCCTGCAGGATCAGCGGCAAGGCAACGAGCACGCTCGGCGCGCCGCGTCGCCCGCCGGTGGCCAGCCCGTCGTGCAGCAGCACGATGTCGCCGGCACCCAGGCGGGAAGTCACGCGCCTGGCCACGCGAGCGGCGTTGCCGTCGACCGCATCGAGGCTGCGGATGCTCCACTGTGCGCAATGCAGGCCCAGGCGGCTGAGCACCGGTTCGGTGGCCGGCGTGCGGACGCCGAACGGTGGGCGGAAGAACAACGGCGCCGTCCCGGCGCCGCCTGAGCAGCGCTGACTTCGCGCGCCAGTTGCGCCGGCAGCAGGAAGCCGTGCATCGCTCCGTGATTCATCGAGTGATTCTCGACGGCATGTCCGCGCGCCGCGATCTGGCGTACCAGCTGCGGATGGCGCCGGGCATGCGCACCGACGCAGAAAAAGGTTGCGCGCGCCTGATGTGCATCGAGCAGGTCGAGGACCTGCGGCGTGATGGCCGGGTCGGGCCCGTCGTCGAAGGTCAGCGCGATGGCGTCGCGCGGCGCGTCGGGCGGCAAGCGGGCGAGCACCGGACCAAGCAGGCGGTTGGACGGCACGAAGGCCAGCGCTGCCACCCCCGCGTGATTGAGCGCACAGCCACCGAGCAGCCAGGGCCACCACGCCGGCTGCCAGGCCGCGCCCGCGAGTGCCGCGCCATGCAGGGCCGCCGTGCCCCAGTAGGCCACGGCGGGCCGCCAGCGGCGCGGCTGCGGCGCACCCGCAGCGAGCAGCGTGATGGCGGACGTAGCACTTGCCATGGACGTGCGTGACCCGTCAGCGCGCCGCAGCGCGCCCGGTGTACTCGGAGAAGATGCCCAGTTCGACGTGCCGCTTCACGTCGGTGAAGCCCGCCGCGCGCATCGCCGCCATCACCTGCTCGGGCGGCACGCAGGCCTCGATCGTGTCCCAGTAGTAGCGCATCAGATCCGGCATGTCGCGCGTACGGCCGAACACGCGCGCCAGCAGCGGCACCACCCGACGCATGTACTGACGCAGCAGCCACTGGGCAGTGCGGCCCTGCGGGCGCGAGATCTCCAGCACGCACACCGTGCCGCCGGGACGCAGGGCCCGATGAAACTCGGCGAACACAGCCGCAAGGTCGGACACGTGCCGCAGCGCGAAGCCCATGCTGAGGAAGTCATAACTGGCCGAGGTCACCGGCAGTTTCTCGGCGCGGCCTACGAGCACCGTGACTCCCGCCGGCAGGCGGGCGTTGGCCAGCATGCCCGGGCTCGGATCGACCCCCGTGAGCAAGGTCGGTTCGCCGATCAGTTGCAGCGCCTGTTCAGCCGTCAGGCCGGTGCCGGTGCCCACGTCGAGCACCCGCATGCCGCGACCCAGGCCTGCGCGCTGCAAGGCCTGGCGCCGGTACCACGGGCCACTGCCGAAGGCCATCAGCCACTCGATGCGGTTGTAGTCCGGCGCGGTGTCGTCGAACACCTTGCGCACCCATTGATGGCGCGCGTGCTCGTCGGCGTAATAGTCGGTCAAGGGCGCGTGCGGCGGCAGCGGCGCGGGCGCCTCTGCACGGGCCGGAGTCGGCGTCAGGTCGGTCACGGGCAAGGTCCTCGGTTAGGCACGCGCCGCGCAGGCCCCGCGGCAGCGAGGATGATCGAGTGCACGGCGCACGGTAGACATCAGATCAATCCGCCATTGACGCCGATGACCTGGCGCGTGATGTAGCCGGCGTCCGCCGACATCAGGAACGCCACGACGGCGGCGACCTCCTCCGGTGAGCCGGTGCGACCCGCAGGGATGGTCTTCTTCAGTTCTTCGAGCGGCAGGTCGCGTGTCATGTCGGTGTCGATCAAGCCGGGCGCCACGCAGTTGACGGTGATCGCCCGGCTGGCCAGTTCAAGGGCGAGCGCCTTGGTGGCCCCGATGATGCCCGCCTTGGCGGCGCTGTAGTTCACCTGGCCGCGATTGCCCACCTGCCCGGATACCGACGCCAGCGTGACGATGCGGCCGGGCTTGCGCCGCCGCACCATCGGCATCACCAGCGGATGCAACACGTTGAAGAAGCCATCCAGGTTGGTGTGCAGCACGGTGTCCCATTGCTCGCCGGTCATCGCCGGAAAGATGTTGTCCTGCGCCAGGCCGGCGTTGCAGACGACACCATAAGGCGCGCCGTGCGCCTGCACGTCGGCCAGCAAGTGGGTCTCGCACGCCGCGCGGTCGGCCAGATCGAACGCGAGCAGGCGGCACTGGCAGCCGAGCGCGGTGACGGCGGCGGCGACCTCTTGCGCGGCGTCATGCGCGGATCGATAGTGCAGGACGATGTCGAAGCCGTCGCGCGCCAGGCGCAAGGCGATGGCGCGACCGATGCCGCGACTGGCGCCGGTGACGAGCACGTGATTCGAAACTGCTGCGGTCGAGTTCATTCGGTGTCCTGCCACGCGGCGAGGGCCGCATCGAGGCGCGCGCGCAACTGGGCAGGCGCCTCGAACAGCAGCCGGCCTTCGGGTATCTGCACGGGCACCTGCACCGTGTGCGCGCGGGTCAAACGCCGACCGCTGGCGGCGTCGGCAATCTCGTAGACGATCTTCAGCCGCTGCTGGTGCTCGACGATGGTGGCGCTGACCCGCAGCCGCTGGTCCAGCCGCGCCGGCTGCATGTAGCGCAGCTTCATCTCGACCACCGGCCACAGCACGCCGGCGTCTTTCATCTGCGCGTGGCTGTAGCCGAGCTGGCGCATCAGCGCATCGCGCGCCAGCGCCAGGTAGCGCGCGTAGTTGCCGTGCCAGACGATGTCGGCCGGATCAAGGTCGTGAAACGGCACCTCGATCTCGATGCTGGCGGTCAAGGCGCGAGGTCGACTCATTCGTGCGTCGGTTTCACAGACGTCACTGTCGGCGGGCGCGTCCGCACCGGCGCGGACGCGCGGCCGGGCAGAGGCGCCCAGAACGGGTAGAAATTGAACCAGGCCAGCGGTGCCCGGCGGCAGTTTCGCTCGAGTTCATGCACGTAACGTCCCATCACCGACCGCAGCGCCTCGTTGCGCCGCGCCCGCGGCAGCTCCATGCGCTCGACGATGCGCTCGCACACGAGCGTATAGCGATCGTCCGGCTCCTTGAAGCAGGCGAGCCAGTAGGCCGGGCACTTGAGCACGCCCGCCAGCACCCACGGGCCGATTGGCAGCGGTGCTGCTTCGCCGAGAAACGGCACGTCGAGCACGTGCCCGCTGGCCACCGGCACGCGGTCGGCGGCGATGACGACGAAGTGGCCGCGGCTGACCGCATCGGCCAGGTAGGCGGCGGTCGCCGCATCGAGATCGGTGACCTGCAGCAGATGCTCGCCGGACTCCGGGTTGAGCCGCTTGAGCACGTTGTTGAAGCGCTGCGCATGACGCGTGTGCACGAGAATGTGCAGCTGGATCTTGCGCAACCGCTCGCCGATCGCGCGCAGCACTTCGAGATTGCCGAAGTGCGCCACCACCAGCACGCCGCCCTCGCCCCGGTCGACCGCGGCATCGAAGCGCGGATCGACCTCGACCCGCGCCGCACGGATGTCGATGCCGTTGGTCCACACCAACGCCTTGTCGAGCAGCGCGTCGGCAAAACTGCGGATGTGGCGCACCGTGGCCGACCAGCGCGCGAACCCGCCGGCGTTCGGTGCGACCGCGCCGACCCGCTGCAGAAACTGCATCGACGCGCGCCGAGCGACCGGGCGTGTCAGCGCGAAGTACCAGCACACCGGCACCAGCAGCGCGCGGTACACGCGGCGGCCGAACAGCTTGTGCCAGAAGTAGAGGAACCACAGGCCGGTGCTCATGCCGGCCTCCTGCAGGGAGGCCCAGTGCGAACTGCGCTCGGCTTCCTCGCGGCTGTCGCCCGCAGACAAGGGCGCGCTCACGGGACGACCTCGCGCGGCGCGATGAGGGGTTCGAGTTCGGGGCGGCCCGGCGGGCCGACTCGACGACCCTCGCTCTGCGCGCTCCGGGATTCGCCCTTGGGGCGGCCCGGCGGGCCGACTCGACGACCCTCGCGCTGCGCGCTCCGGGATTCGCCCTTGGGGCGGCCCGGCGGGCTCATGGCGCGCGCCCCGTCAACCGGCGCGGCAGCAGCACCGGCAGCCGCAGCAGCATGCCGCCCAGCAGGCGCAGGTGCAGCGCGGCCATGCGCAGGTTGTCGCGCACCATTCGGTAATTGGAGACGCCGTCGGCGGGGTAGGTGACCGGCGTGGGCAGGTTCACCACCGCCGTGCCGGCCCAGAACAGGCGCACGATGACATCGGCATCGAACTCCATGCGGCGGCCGACCGGCGCGCGGCGATCGAGTGCGACCACCGCCGCCAGCGGATACACGCGAAAGCCGCACATCGCATCGGCGATCTGGCGCGACAGCGTATGCAGCCACACCAGCACGGTCGTGATGCGGCGGCCATGCAGGCGCACCGCCGGCACGCTGGCGTCGTACTGCGGCACGCCGTTGATCACCGCCTGCGGATGGGCGCGGGCCGCATCGACGAAGCGCGGTACCTGCGCGGGGTCGTGCTGCAGGTCGGCATCGATCTGCACGGCGTGCGTGAAGCCCGCAGCCGCAGCCGCATGCCAGCCCGCAGCCACCGCCGCGCCCTTGCCCTGGTTGCGCGGCAGGCGCAGGCAATGGAGCCAGTCGGCGTGGGTGGCCGCCAGGTGCGCCATTTTTTCGGCCACCGGTGCGGGGTTGCCGTCATCGACCAGCCAGCAGGTCAGGTTCAGCGGCACGAGCGCGGCCACCAGGCGCGTCAGCGTGCCCTCATGACCGTAGACCGGCACGATCACGCAGGGACGAAAGGAGCCCGAAGGCGCGGCGGCGGAAGACACGGGGAGCAGCGGGAACGGCGCCGGTCCGGCGCGCGGACCGCCATCTGAGGCGAAGAGAGGGCAGATTGTGTCGCAAAGCCCGCGCGCCCGCGGAACGCGAGGCCAACCGGCAGACGGATCAGGCCGCCGCCAGTCCGGTGCTGCGCTGACTGGCGACAAAGGCGGCGAGCGCGCGCACGCTGGCAAAGTGCTTGCGGTTCTCCTCGCTGTCGGCGGTCAGCTTGACGGCGTACTTCTTGTTCAGGGCGACGCCGATCTCCAGCGCATCGATCGAGTCGAGTCCGAGCCCTTCGACGAACAGCGGCGCAGCCGGATCGATGTCTTCGGCGCGCACGTCCTCGAGTCCGGTGCACTGGACGATCAGTTCGGCGATCTCTTTTTCAAGCGGCTCCACGTCGAGCGAGCTCCCGGGTGAAAAACTGCTGCAGGTCGTCGGTCAGTTCGCGGGCGGCGGCGGTCGGCCGGGCGCCCGTGGCGAGATATCGACCGACGTCGATCGCCGGGTGCACGACCAGCGTGAAGCGGGGCCGCTCCACGGGTGCGAGGTACCACTTGCCACCCTTGCCGAGCAGCGCATCCGACAGCCGGATAGTAACGGGCACCAGCGGCCGCTGCGCCCGCAGCGCGACCTGCGCGGCACCGCGCCGCAGCAAGAGCGGCTGGCCGGGCGTGGTGCGCGTGCCCTCAGGAAACAGCAGCAGTGTCTCGCCTGCACGCAGGCGGGTCACGCAGTCCTCGACCATCTGGCGACCGCTGTCGTTGATGACGTAATTCGCCAGGCGGATCGCGGGCGCCACGCAGGGGTTGCCCAGCAACGCCCGCTTGGCGATCGGCACCGCGCCGGGCACACGGCCCAGGAAAAAGAAGGCGTCGATCAGGGTCGGGTGGTTGGCAACGATGAGTGACCCGGGGGCAAGCTCATCGAGTCCCGAAACCTCGACGTCGATCAGGCGCAGCGCCTGCGCTGCATCGGTGGTCAGGCGCACCAGCCGCCGGGCCCAGGCGCGCGCCGCGTGGGTGCGCCGGGCGGGATCATGAAAGCGCAGCCTGGTCGACGGCACCACCCAGCACCAGTAGAACAAGGCGAGCAGCCCGAAGCCGATGAACAGCACGACATGACCGAGCGAGCGCAGGACGCGCCCGATCCGGCCCGCCATGGCCTGCACCCTGGATGGCGCGGCTGCGCCACCGTGCTCCTCGCCCCGAAGCACCACTGCCATGACCGCCTCCCCTACGTGAGCGCCTGTTTCCAATGCAGGTCGATTGGTCGGGGATTGTAAGAACCGTCCCCGACCTTGACGAGGCAAACACGTGGCGAAAACTCGACGTTGGCGGCGGCCAGATGCAGCAGCGCCTGTCCTACATCAGGCTCCTCGACTTCCCACCGCGCCTGCCACGAGGGCGCCAGCCGACGTGGCCCGGCCTTGGCTTGCGCTTCGCCGAGCACCCAGGCAGCCGTCACGGCGTCATCGCGCGGCTGCGCCCGGCGCCGGCGCGCGGGCCAGCCGGCGCTGATTGCGCGGACGTCGGCTTCGACATCGACACCGATGCACGTGCCTTGCGCCGCCGGCGCCACCAGTGCGACCACCCATGCACCACTGTGCGCCAAACTGAGAGCCAGTTCGCCGCACCCGGTGGGCTGCGGCCGCCCGTCCGCGGCCACCTCGATCACCACGTCTTCGACCGGGCGGTCGCACCAATGCGAAAGCAGGCCGCGCGCGAGCCAGTGACCAAAGACGAACTGCAACCGCCGCTCGCTGCGCGCGATGCGCATCAGCCTGTTGCGCTCGGAGACGGTGAAGCGCGCTGCGGCCGCCGCCGCGAACGCCGGATCCTGGACCGCCGATGCGTGGGCCAGCCACGCGAGCGGCTGGCCCGTGCGGTCACTCAGCGGTAGCCACCCTCGTTGCTGTTATGAATGACCCAGATCAAGTTGCCGCCGGTGAAGTTGCCCAGCGAGCCACCGGCGAAAATCAACCTGCCCTGGCCTTTGTAGACCATCTCGAAACGATGACGGTCTGAGCCGAAGTAGAACGGAATCCACGCCTTGCCCGTCATGTACGCGCCGCTGTCGGTCGGCTGGCCGACCAGATCGGTGACCTGCTTCATCGACATGCCGATCTGCAGTTTGGAGAACGGCGCACCGGGCTTGGCCTTGCCGGTGATCTCGCCTTCCCAGTCGCCCATGCCCTTGACCTTCTGGCCATAGCCGGCTTCGATCTTGGTCGAATCCACCACTTCACCGGCGGCGTTCATGCCAGGGCCGATCTTCGGACCGGACGGCGCAGCGGCGGGAGCCGGCGCAGTGCTGGAACCGCCGCTTGTGGGCAAGGAGCCACAGCCAGCGAGCAACAACGCAGACATCGATGCGGCGGCGAACAGACGGCTCGGACTATTTTTCTTCATATGCTTTTCCTCCGGACAAGAAAGATCGGGTGCGCCAAATGCACCCAGTGTGGCGACATGGTCGCAACCGGCAACCACGCGCCGGGAGTGTAGGACGAGGCCGGCTGGGCGATCGACAACGCATCGTGAGATCGGCACCGTTACCGGCGGGTTACTGCGCCAGATCGGGCCACGTTACTCGCCGGACAACACCACGCTGGCGCGGCCGCGCATTACGGCGGTTCCGGCAGCGCTCACCGAGAATTCGTAGGCCACCTGATTGGCGGAGCCGAACAGGCGCGTCGCTTCGATGGTGAGTGGGCTGGCGCACGCGTCGAGCGTGCTGCCCTGCCAGTGCAGTTCGTGCGCGGCCACGAGGTAGCCGACGCGCGGCTTCGCACCCATTTGCGCCAGCAGCGCACCGTGGATCGCCATTGCCTGTGCGCCGTACTCCAGCGCGCAGATGATCGGCAGGCCGCCCGCGCGCCGCAGCGGGTGATCGGTCGCGCGATGCGAGTCGGCCTCGCACACGATGCGCGTGTCGTCGTGGCTGATGACGCGACCGATCAGCCGCATCGCCCCGGCATGCGGGGTGAGGGCATCGATGTCGATCGCGCCGGCGTCCACCGCTTCCCTTCAGGCCGCAGCACGCATCGACACGTTGTGCAGCGTGACCTGCAGCAGGCCGGCGCTGAAAGGCAGGCACACCTCGCGCCGGCCGCCCAAGGCCAGCGCCTGCAGCAGCGGCAGCAAGCGCGCGGTCGGGTTGTGCGCGCGCGCCGCTTCGAGTTGCGCGTCGTCCATCGTCGATTCCAGCGCACCGCTCGCCGCGCCAGGCAGAGTGATCTCGAGTCGCACCGCCTGCGGGTGCAGTGGCGCAGCGCTCAGCAGCAGGCTCGCCCCCCAGGCGCTGGTAAGCGGCCGCCGCTCGGACAGCGGAAATGGATACGGCATGTCGTAGGAGACGAGCAGCAGCGCGCCGTTGCTGGCGAAAACCTGCGTGACCGCCTCGAGCAACCCGGCCGCCGCAGTCGCGTCATGGGCGCAGATGCTGGTCGAGCCGGCCTGGCTGCCAAGGGCGATGCTGAAGTAGCCGGCCGCCGCGTTGTGCACCGAGTTGTGGAACTTGGTGGGCGAGATCTGCGTATCGCCCGAGGCCAGCATCGCGCACAGGTCGTGCAGGATGTCGGGGTTGCCGGAGCTGGTCGCAAAAACGGTGGGCAGACCGCGCGGGTCCAGTTCCACGCCGGCCAGCGCCTGTTGCGCGACGGCCAGCGCCACCCGGGTCGAGGTCGTGGCGCGCCGCCGCTCGGTGGCCGGAAGCAGTTCGGCGGCAGGGGGCGCGCTCGACACCGGATCGTAGGCCTGGCGACCGGCCAACACCGGGCGTGCGCGCGCCCAATCGGGCAGGCCGGGACCGAACACGCCAACGCCGTTGACGTAGACCTGCATCGTCGGCCTCATTCGCCAGCCCGGGCACGCCCGGCCGCGGCGCGGCTGGTGCCGAACACCAGCGAGCAGTTGCTGCCGCCGAAGCCGAACGAGTTGGTCAGCGCAATCTCGCAGCGCTGCTGCAGATTGTCGAGCAGCACCTGATTGGGACAGGCCGGATCCACCTCGGTGGTGTTGAGGGTGCCGGGCAGCAAGCCGTGCTGCAGCGCCAGGAACGTCACCACCGACTCGGCGATGCCGGCCGCGCCCAACAGGTGGCCGAACCAGGCCTTGGTCGAACTGCTGGGCACCGCGCGGCCGAACACCGCGTGCACCGCGCGACCTTCGGATGGATCGTTGCTGCGCGTGGCGGTGCCGTGCAGGTTGATGTAGCCCACCTGCATCGGCGCCAGCCCGGCGGCGGCCAGCGCGCCGCGCATTGCCAGCTCCGCCCCCTTGCCTTCCGGGTGCGGGGTCGACATGTGGTGGCCGTCGCTCGACTCGCCGGCACCCAGCAGCACCAGCGCATCGTCGTCGTCCGCGTCGTGGGCGAATGCTCTGCCGCGCTCCAGCAGCGCAAAGCCCGCGCCTTCACCGATCGAGATGCCGCTGCGATGCAGGTCGTACGGCCGGCACGGGTCGGGCGACAGCAACTCCAGCGACCCGAAGCCGTTGAGGGTGATTTCGCACAGCGAGTCGACGCCACCGACGATCGCCGCGTCCACCAGGCCGGCATGGATCAGTCGCGCCGCCGCCGGGAACACCTTGGCGCTGGACGAACACGCGGTGGAGATCGCATACGCCGGCCCCGCCGCGCCGGTCACCTGCGCGACGAACGCCGGCAGCGAGAAGTTGTTCAGCGTCGCCGCGTAGTCGAAGTCGACCGGCAGGCGGCCGTCGGCATCGCGCTGGCGGTACGCCTGCTCGGCCTGCAACAGGCCGGCGGTGCTGGTACCGAGAATCACCGCCACGCGCGCGGTCCCGTGGCGCGCCACGGCGGCGCGCGCCGCCGCGAGGAAGCCGTCCTGCTGCAGGCCGAGCCAGGCGAGGCGGTTGTTGCGGCAATCGAAGCGTTCCGTGCCGGGCGGCAGCACGATGTCATCCAACCCCGCCACCTCGCCGATCCAGGTCGACAAGTGCGCCGCGGCCGGGTGCGGACGGAAGTCGCACGGCTTCAAGCCGCTGCGACGCGACCGCAGCGCATCCAACAGCGTCGCGGTGCCGCGACCGACGGCACTGGTCAGAGTGTGGCTGCCGATGAGGATCGGCGCGCGATCATCGTGCGTGGTCATGGGTCACGCGGGCGGGTCATGCGGGCGGGTCATACGAGCGGGTCATGCGGGTGGCTCATGCCGACGCGAAGCGGCGGGCGGGGAGGCGGACGCGAAGGTGGAGGCGGAGGCAGGCGGCACGGCGGGTGGCGCGGCCAGCACGAGGCTGGCGATGAAGCTCGCCAGCGCACCGATGGCCACGGTCAGCCCAATCATATGCAAAACCGGCGTGACCGACGTTGCCAGCAGGGCGAACGCGGTGATGGTGGACATCGCGCACAGCAGCACCGAGACGCGGGTGGCGCCGCTTTCTTCGGCATCACGCGCCAGCGTGCCGAAGAACAGGGCGTAATTGGTGCCCACCCCGACCACCAGCAGCAGCGCAACCAGGTGAAACAGCGTCAGCGCGCCCTGCGTGAGCACCAGGATCGCCGCCGTCACCGCCACCGCTACCCCCAGCGCCAACGTGATGCGCATCACCGCGCGCCGGTCGCCCACCTGCCAGGCCAGCAGGGCCACGATCAGCAGCAGACCGCCCGCGGCCGCCAGCATGGCGCGCTCGCGATAGCTGCCGATCAGCGCCTGCACGTCGTCACGCAGGTCGACCAGCATGGCGCCCGGCACCGCCGCCACGGCCGCGCGCAGCGCGGTGGCATCGCGGACACCGCGCAAGGTCACCAGCACACTGGCGCCGCCCTCGCGCACGCTGACCTGGCTCGCCAACCGCTGGCCGAGGCCGGTACCGGCGAAGTCGGCGAGCGTCAGCGGTGCGCGACTGCGTGCCGCGGCGACATCGGCGATGAACGGCTCGAACGCAGCGGCGATGAAGTTGCTGTCGGCCAGCGCCGTCTGCAGCCGGGTGCGCAGTTCATCCGGCGCCGGCAGCGCCTGCTGGCGCACGCGCTGCGCCGCCGTGCTGGGCAGCAGGTCTACCGGTGAGTCATGGCCGGCAATGGCACCGGACTCACGCAGCGCGTGCAACTGCGGCGTCAGCGCTTCGGCTGCGGTCAGCGCTGCATCGAGCGAGCCGGCGTCGACCGCGACCAGCCAGCGCAGGTCGGGCAGGCCCAGGTCGCCGCGCAGCCGGCCGTCCAGTTCGCCGCTGGCCCGGGCGAGCGGCGAGATGGCGGCCAGTTCGTCGTTCCACATGGTCGGCGCACGGACAGCGAGCACGGTGACCGCCGCGGCCGCCAGCGCCAGCACCGCCATCCGCACCCGCGGCGCCTGCTGCGCCAGCGTCTGCAGCCAGCCAAACGCCGCCAGGCGGGCAGCGGGCAGCGGCGGCAGCGCCGCCGGCAACAAGATGCGCGCCACCAATGCCGCTGCCACCAGGCCCACCAGCGAGAACACGCCGAGCTGCATCAGCCCCTGGAATCCGGACAGCATCATCGCCACGAAGCTGGCCGCCGAGGTCAGCACCGCCAGCCACAGCGCGCGCCACAGCCGCGCATCGCCGGTGCCGGCGCGCCGCTGCACCTGAACGTAGATCGCGTAGTCGACCGCCTCGCCGATCAGCGTCACGCCGAAGCCGAGAGTGATGCCGTGGATCGTGCCGAAGCTAGCGGCCACCGCGGCCAGACCGGCCAACACGCCGCTGCCGACCGGTAGCGCCGCCAGCAGCAGGAAGCGCGGGCTGCGCAGCGTGGCGAGCAGCAGCAGCGCGATCAGCACGCTGGCGATGATCGACAGTTGATGCGCGTCTTGCTCGATCGCCGCGCGCGACTGCACCGCGAACACACCGGGGCCGGCCAGCTGCAGCGACAGCGTGGTGGTCGCCGCGGCCGCGTCCGGCGCCACGTCGCCAACAGCGCGCGCGAAGGCCGCCTCGACCGCCTGCACCGCGGCGGCCTGGCCGTCGATGTCAAACCCGGCGGCGCGCGTCTGCGCCAGCACCAGCGCCGTACGGCCATCGCGCGTGAACCAGACGCCGTCGCGGGTCGGCGGCCCCTGGCCGGCAGCGCCCAACTGCGTCAGCAGCGCCAGCAGCTCGCCGGTGGGATCGCGCGCTGCAACCCGGTTGATGAACGGTGCCGCGGCCGAGCGCAGCAGCGACTCCAGGCGCGCAAAGCCGGTGCGCAAGCCCTCGACGCCGAAGGCCTCGGCCGTGACCTGCGGACTGATGAGATAGCGCGCTGCGAGCAGCGCCTGCAGTTCGGACTCCAGCGCCGCGGCTTCGCCGTTCTGCACATAGGCGAACTGCGGGTCGGACCGCAGGTTGGCCGCAAGCGCGCGCGACAGCTGCGCCGCCCGGGCGACGGCGGCAGCATCGGCGTTGGCGGCGGCGGTGGCGTCCGCTTTGCCGTCACGGGCCGGCACACCCAGATCGATGCCGATCAGCATCAGGCGCGCGGCCACGCCGTCACGCAGCTGTTCGGCAAGCACCGCCTGCGCGCGCGTGGCCGGCCCGGGCAGGAACGCGGTGATGTCGGTGCTGATGGTGGTTCGGCCAACCACACCCAGCGCCACCGCGCACAGCAGCGCCCACAGCAGCCAGGCCGCCCAGGGCCACCGGCCCGGCCGGCGTGGCGACGGGCTGCTCACGCGACGCTTCTCATGGCAAAGGCGTGATCGCCAGTTCGGTGCGGTCGCCACCGCTTTCGAAGATGTCGACGCCGGTCACCCCATCGCCCTGCCCGCGCAGCACCACGCTCGCGATGGCGGCGCGCAGCGCCTGCTCCACTGGTGTGAGGGTCAGCGTCCAGCCGCGCGCATCGTGCACCAGCACGGGTTGGTAGTGGCGCTGAAGGCGCGCCAGATCGCCGGCGAGTGTGGCGAGCAAGCTTTCGACCAGCGCCGCCAGCAGCGGAATGTCGGCCAGCTGCACGCTGCGCCGATCCGGCACGCCGCGCACGGGCACCCCCTCGATCGTCACCGTGCCACCGTCGATGCGCACCGTTTCGCGCACCGGTGTCACGGTCTGCTTTTCCAGTCGGTCCGGCGCGCGGAACAGCAATCGCCCGCGCGACTCGAGCGGCGCCCGGGTGAGCGCCGAATAGCGCCGCTCGACGAAGGCGGCGCGGCGTTCGGGCTGGCCACCGATCCGCCGCAGCAGCGCGGCAAGATCCGGCGCGGCCGTGGTGCGCGCGCGCGCGGCGCCTGGCGCAAGCACGGCGAGCACGCCGGCGCGCAGCAAGGCGCGCCTAGGCAGCATGGGCCAGCTCCAGCACACCGGTGGCGCAGCGCGCTTGGCCCAGCAGGATGGTGAACTTGATGCTGTTGCTGCCCGCTGCGAAGTCGATCGCGTATGCCTGCCCCGGCCGCACCGGCTGCAGGAACTTGACGCTGCGCACCCCCGCCACCGTGGCGCCCGGTGTGGCGTGCGCCAGCCATTCGGCAGCGTCGATCAGCACCTGCGACAGCAGCCACGCCCCGGGCACGATCGGGTCGCCCGGAAAGTGCCCGGGAAGCATCGGATGGTCGGCCGCAACGTCGTGGGTGGCCATCGTCAGCCCGCGGCCGACTGACGACGCTCGACCGCGGCGGCCAGCGCCAGCACGTCGCCGCGCGGCAGCTTGCCCTGCGGATTGCGCGGCAGCGCATCGACGCACAGCAGCGGGCGCGGCAGGAACACCGCGTCGATACGCGCGCGCAGCGCCTCGATCACCTGGGCGCGCGTCAGTCCAGGCGCCACTGCGAGCGCGAGCAGGCGCGGCTCGCGTCCGTCCACGGGCGCATCGGGCAGCACGAACACGCCGTCGAGCACGCCGGGAATCTGCTGCAGCGTCAGGCTGAGTGCCGCCAGCGATGCGCGTCGCCCGCCCACGTTGACCACGTCGGACAGGCGGCCGGCCAGTTCGAAGGTGCGGGCATCGATCAGGCGCAGCTCATCGGCGAGCGGACCGGGCACCACCACGTGTCCGCCGTGCGCCCAGAAGATTGGCCCAGCGGCACCGGCGCGCTGCTCGATCTGCACGCCGTCGAGCGCATGCCACTGCGGGCCATCGAGCGTGCGGCGGGTGGCCAGCATGCCGGTCTCGGTGCAGCCGTAGACCTCGAACACCGGCGCCTGCCAGCGCGTCTCGCAGCGCTGCGCCAGTTCCGCCGGCAGCGGCGCGGTGGCACTGATCACGCGGTCGATCGGCGGCAGCGCCACTTCGGTTTCGACCAGCGCGCGCAGATGCACCGGCGTGGTCACGAGCACGCGCCGGCCCGACTGGCGATGCAGCACGTCGGCCACCTGCGCCGGCTGCAGCGGATGCTCGGCAGCGAACGCGCACGGTCCCTGCAGCGCCATGATCACGGTCGACTCCAGCCCATACATGTGCTGGGCCGACACGGTGCCGACCAGCACGGTGTCGGCGGACGCCGCGTCGGCCAGGCCGAGCGCGCGCACCTCGGCGCGGGCGCCGTCGACCACGCCGCCCCAATACTTGGCCTGCGGCATCGGCTCGCCGGTGCTGCCGCTGGTGAAGGCGATCGCTGCCACGCGCGCCCGCGGCACGGCGGGGGGCGGCCACACGATCGCGTCGGTCGGCGCCGCCGGCACCACGAGCGGCGCCGGCAGGCCATCGACCACGGCGTCACCATCGGTCACGCACACCAGGTCCGGATAGCGCAGCGCCAGCCGCGCCATCGCCTGCGGCGCACGCGAGGGCGGCAGCAGGTTGATGCGGTCGGCCAGCAAGGCGGCGCAGAACGTCACCGCGAACCAGTAGCGATCGCCGCAGGCATTCAGCAGGTGACGACCCGCCGGCAGCCGCGCCGCGAGCGCGACGACGTCGGCATTGAACTGACCGGCACTGACCGCAGCGCCCTGCACCGTCGCCACGCGCGCATCGGCGTGCGCGTGCGCGAGCAGCGGCTCGACCTCGGTCGGGCGGGCGAGCGCAGGCGCCGACGGTGCCGGCAGGCTGGCCTCACGGCTGCGCATCGGCGCCTTGGGCAACGGCCGTGCGGGGCGGCACGGCGCTCCATCCGCCACCGGCGGCGAAGACAATCGTGCTGCCGATCGTCTGCAGCGGCGTGTGCGCCGGCAGGTGCGGAAGCAGCAGGCGGCGCATCAGCCACTCGCCGGTGAACATCGCCGCCATCACCGCCCAGCTCAGCACGTTGGCGAACAGCGACCACCAGGCGAACGGCGCCACCAGCGCCAGCACCACGGTGATGCAACCGAGCACCGCGAACAGCAGCGTCCACGCGGCGGTGAGCCTGCGCAGGTAACGCTCGAACGTCGGCGACATGTCAGCCGGATACGAAAAGCGTGCGATGCGCGCGATCAGCGGCTCGGCGCCGGCACGCAGCGACAGGCCGAACACCGACGTCAGCGCGACGTACATCACGAGCGAGGGCAGCGCGACGAAGCTCTGCTGCCGGGTCAGGACAACCAGTGCCAGCAGGCCAGCCAGCAGCAGCACCGTGCGCAGCGCGCCCTGCGACCGCACCAGCACCGCAATAATCAGCGCGTCGAGCAGCATCAATGCCGCCATGGTCCAGGCCGGATCGATCCACGCCTTGAGCCACTGCGGCACCACGTGCAGCGACACCGACACGGTCAGCACCAGCAGCACCGGCAGCAGCGGCACGCGCGGCGGCGCGGCGGTGCGCGGGTCGGCAGCGTTGGCGTGGGGCGGGGAAGCCGGCATGCGGTCAGGTCGGTTCGGGTGCTGTGGAGAAACGTCAATCGGGCGGCGCATCGGCAACGGACGGCCGCATCAGGCGGACTGCCTCAATCGCGATCAACGCGCTGGCGCGACTGCGCGAAGACATACGCCAACCCGAATCCTCCGCTCAGATGACGACGGCGCGTCACCAGCGGCGAATCGGCAAAGACCGCGCCGTTGAGTTCATCGAACTTGATGAACGCGCCGACCCAGAGTTTATCCGTCCGATGCGACACCGCCGCGATCGCCTGCCAGCCGCCATATCCGGCGCCCGCGCGGTAGGCCGGCCGCGCCGCGGTGGCGAACTCCGCGGGCACGTCGTAGAAGTAGCCGTTGAGGCGGCGGTCGCCGTACACCGCCCCGACCAGCAGGCCAACGTTCATGCGGTCGCCGAAGGCGCGCGGCTTCCAATCGAGATTCAGGTTGGGCGTGGACGACCAGCCGATGTCGCGGATGCCCGCATCGCCGCCGTAGGTGAGCGTGGCGCGCACCGGCAGCCGCAATTCGAGCCCAATGACGCGGTCGGCGGTCCGGTACAGATGAATGCGCGCCAGCGGCCCCACTTCCAGGGTTGGCCGCAGGTCAGGCATGCCGGCGCGGGCGCGATTGCGTTCGCTCTCCACGGGCACGCTGCCGCCACCGCTGATGTCGAACTCGAAGCGGCGCGACTCGAGCAACTGCGCCTGCACGCCGTCCCGGGTCACGCGCAGGACCTCGCCGCGATAGACGAAGTACGGCAGCGGCAGCAGGTAGGCGCGCTCTTCGTCGGAGCCGCGGTAGTCGGGCAATGCCACGCCGGCGATGCCGCCGCCCGCCTCCCACAGCGGCTGGTCGGCGCGTGCGAGCGTCCACGGCAGGGCCGCCGCCAGCACCGCGAGCACGGTTGCACACCAACGCTGGATCGACTTCAACGCTGCTTCAACCCGATCCGTCGGTGGCGAGGATCGCCTGCGGCTGGATCGCGCGCTTGCGCATGCGCATGGCCCGCAGCGCGCGGCGCCAGTTGAGCAGCGCGCTGAGGTAGTAGATCGCGCGGAACGCATAGATGCGGCGCCGGACTGGGCCTGGAAAGTAGACATCGCCGGCAAGGAACGAGATCACCGCGCGCTTCACACCCAAGGTGTCGCGCGGCTCCATCAGCAGGTCGCGCATCACCGGTGAGGTCATCCGGTAGATCATCCAGGCGAAGGTGGCCAGGCCGCCGCGCACGCGCTTGTCGAACGCGGCAAAGCGCGCCGGCGCGCTGGCCGGGTCGCGCAAGGCGCCGTCGACCGCGTCGGCGGCGAACTCGGCGCTGCTCATCGCCAGGTACACGCCGCTGGAGAACACCGGGTCGAGAAAGGCGAACGCATCGCCGACCATCACGTAGCGGTCGCCGTACATCCGGCTGCTGAGATACGTGTAGTTGCCGGTGGCGGTTGCCGGCGCGATCAGCTCGGCGTCCTTGAGCCGCTCCCACAGCATGGGCGCCGTCTTGAGCGTATTGATGAAGAAGGTCGACGGGTCGGTGTCGCGCGACTTCAGGTAATACGGCCAGCACACCGCGCCCACGCTGGTGGTGCCGTCGGCGAGCGGAATGAACCACATCCAGCCGTGCTGGAACCAGTAGATGCTGATGTTGCCTTCGTCGTCACCTTCCCACCGGCGCGCATTGCGAAAGTGGCCGTACAGCGCCGCGCTGGCGTGCTTGGGGTTCTTCTGCTTGAGGCCCTGGCGCCCGGACATGAAGGTCTCGCGGCCGCTGGCATCGATCAGGAAGCGCGCCCGCACCTCGAGCGGCGCGCCGTCGTCCAGCTTTGCGGTCAAACGCACGCCGTCGCCATCGACCTGCACCTGCTCCACCTTGCAGCCTTCGATCACCTGCGCACCCTTGGCACGGGCGTTGTTGAGCAGCACGTGATCGAACTCGGCGCGCCGCACCTGGTAGGC
>LNFM01017153.1_pt1 | contig 21123 bp, 17 predicted proteins | sample 596031 | NCBI WGS metagenome assembly LNFM01 (sample SAMN04254537, study PRJNA301005) | activated carbon metagenome | isolation source: dual media filters at the Ann Arbor, Michigan drinking water treatment plant | place: USA: Ann Arbor
TGTCCAGCATAAAACCACTCCGCTCGTTACCTGGGAGCGGACGATGAACAATCACGAGCCGCCTATGAAGATGCGGTCAGAACACCGCTTACGGTGCGGTCGCCGAGTTTCCTTGCGCGTCCCAGGCGATCACCTCGGAGTCGCGACGGTGAAGCGGTGAAGCCGGCGGCGCGCACTTGCCGCCGCGCGGGTCTCACCAGGGCCCTTCCCCTCACACGCGGCGACTGTTGGACGGTGCGATGCCAGACACCGACCTTGGTCAGCTACAATCTTAGTGAGATGACGCTCGGATGTGTGCCTATCGGTAGGATGGCACTCACCACGTAGAGGTACCCATCGGTGAAAGCCGTCTTTCCTCAGCGTCCCCACGTCAATCCCACGCATTGCCCGCCGCGCCTGTCGGCCGTTCTACACGTGGAAACCCGCGCTGGCGCTCACGCAGCCCGCCGGTTGATCTTGCGCGCCGGCACATAGTGCGCCGCCAGGACGTGCTCGTCGCGAGCCAGGGCTCGGCACGCGATGGCGACAACGGCCGGCAACTCATCTTTCTTCAGATAGCCCATGATCGTACGGCGGCCCACGCCAAGCAATGTGGCTGCCTCCGTCAAGGAGAGCCCCAAGCGCATTCGCCATTCGGCGAAATCCGCTCCTGTCATCGGCTCCTGCTCCTCCGCGATCCGCCGTAACGTCGCAGCCGAAACATCCAGTCGGCCCCATTTGGTCTGGATTGGCCAAGCCACGCCGAGACCGTCCTCCACGACAACTACCTTGGCGAACGTTTCGGCATCGTCCATCAGCGGTGCCAAATGGGTACTGCGAGCAATCAGCCCGGTCATGTCGAGCTCATGGTCCTCTCGATCACCGGCAAAGCGGACGCGCAAACCACGTCCGCCAATCGGGCGTACCTTTGTGACCCTCGTTACTTCCTCGCCCATCCCAATCACCTCTGGAACTCATCCCACATCGCCGACAGCTCGGCCCGGTTCTCTTCCACCCAGCGGCGCGCCAGCCTCAGCCCCCCGGTTCGGAACATCGCCTGCGAGCAAATCTCCATTGGAGATGCGAATCTTGGCTGCGAAGTCGGCGCCTTTGATATGGACGTGTGGCGGATTCTCATCCTGGAAGAACATCAGGAGCTTGAAGCTGCCAAACCGCTTGATCTCCGGCATGAGCCTTCCCGCGAGCACCCTCGATATAGGGAAAAATTTGCCCTAGTTCAAGACGGCACCGATGGCGCGCTGAACAACCGACAGGGCGATGTGGCGGCCTCTTGCCTTCTCATCAGAGGTGGACAGAGTCAGAATTGGGCGGCTTCTCCGCCGAGAGAGCCGGCGTATACGGACGCGTGCAATCAGTTGCACAAGGTCGTGGCTGCAAAAGCGAGCCAGGTCGGCCGGCTCGCCTGCCGTGGTGGGTCGTGTCGTGTTAGCTGCGTAGGACGTATGCCGACCGTACCAGCAGCCGCGACCATGATCAGCAACGCCGACACAAGCCAGCTTCCCGATGACGCAGCGACCTTCGCTTGCGTCACGGCCAACGCGTTGATTTCAAAGGCTGATGACGCAATGACGCAAGTGACGCAAGATTCCGGACCGACTCTTCGGGGCCACTCCAGGAAGAGGGAAGACGACACCGCGGCGGAGCGGACATCGGATGACTGCGACCGCAAGACGGCGGGTGCGACCGCAAGAGCCGTCCCGAACGATCTCTTGCGGTCGGCGCAACCCCTTGATTCCAAACGATGCGACCGCAAGCGACCGCACCGACCGCAAGAAAAGACCGTCGGTTTACTTTTCGGGCCAGTGTACGCCGCGCGCCGTCATCCGTGGCGAGAGCCGGCGTCCGCCCGCTGCACCGCGCTCCCTGATCGCTGCTCCGGATTGCCCGATCCGATGCCTCGAATTCCCTGCTCTGGTGCACGCAGTCCCCTGATAGTTTCCTTGGTCCGCGCTGTCAGACGGCCGCAAGAGCCTTATTCCACGGCACTTTCCCGGTCTCGCCAGCGTTTTGGTCGGGGAATCGCCGTGTCGTCATGCACGAGAGCGCAGCACATCATCGGCCAGAACGGCGTCCCCTCCCCGGCCAGCTCCCGAGCCGCGGACAGGTCTCGCAAACTCATGGCTGGGAGCGCCATCACGGCGGAGATTGCTCCGCCATTGGCGGAGGGTACTCCGCCAGCAGTGGCGCGCTCCCAGCGGAAGAGCCATGGCTCCGCCGATCGATTGACTGTCGGGCGGGCAACGTTAGGCTCGCCGCAAAACCCACGCGAGGAGAGGTTATTGCCTGAAGGCCATAGGCCGGCGCAGCCGCCCCGGCATCCCGGCTCGAGTCGTCGCCGAGGGCGCACGATCCCCAAGGGCCGCCAGCTCGAGACGGCGGCCCAGGAGGAGGTGCGCGCGCTGCTGGGGACGGCCGAGCGCCGGCGCGACCTGCTGATCGAGTTCCTCCACCTCGTCCAGGACAAGTACGGCCACATCTCCGCCGCCCACCTGATGGCGCTGGCCGACGAGCTGCGCCTGGCGCAGGCCGAGGTCTACGAGGTCGCCACCTTCTATGCCCATTTCGACGTCGTGCGCGAGGGCGAGACGCCGCCGCCGGCGACCACCATCCGGGTGTGCGACAGCCTGTCGTGCGCGCTGGCCGGCGCCGAGGGGCTGCTGGCGACGCTCCAGTCGAGCCACCAGGCGGCGGGTTCGGACGTGCGGGTCGTCCGGGTCCCGTGCGTCGGGCACTGCCATACAGCACCGGTCGCCGAGGTCGGGCACAATTTTATCGATCACGCCGATGCGGCGTCGGTCGCCGAGGCGGTGCGCGAGCACCGCCACCACCACCACGACCACCCTGTGGCGCTCCCCGACTACATCGACCTCGACGCCTACCGCGCGGCCGGCGGCTACCAGACGCTGGCACGGCTGCGCAGCGGCGCGCTCTCGCGCGAGGCGCTGGTCGAGATCGTCGACAAGGCGGGCCTGCGCGGCTGCGGCGGCGCCGGCTTCCCGACGGCGCGCAAGTGGCGCTCGGTGCTGGGCGAGCCGGGGCCGCGCCTGATGGCGGTCAATGCCGACGAAGGCGAGCCCGGCACCTTCAAGGACCGGCATTTCCTCGAGACCGACCCACATCGCGTGCTCGAAGGCATGCTGATGGGCGCGCACCTGGTCGAGGCGGCCGACATCTACTTCTATCTGCGCGACGAGTACCCGGCCTGCCACGCGATCCTGACGCGCGAGCTCGGCCGGCTCGAGGCGGCCGGCCTGCTGGCCGGCGTGCGGGTCCATCTGCGGCGCGGCGCCGGCGCCTATATCTGCGGCGAAGAGTCGGCGATGATCGAGAGCATCGAGGGCAAGCGCGGCCTGCCGCGCCACAAGCCGCCGCTGCCGTTTCAGGTCGGCATCTTCGGCCGGCCGACCCTGATCAACAATGTCGAGACGCTGTACTGGGTGCGTGACCTGGTCGAGCGCGGGCCTGAATGGTGGACGGGCCAGGGGCGCAACGGCCGCAAGGGCCTGCACGTTTATTCGGTGTCCGGGCGCGTCGCCGATCCCGGCGTCAAGATCGCGCCCGCCGGCGTGACGGTGCGCGAGCTGATCGACGAGTTCTGCGGCGGCATGCTGGCCGGCCACGCCTTCAAGGCCTACGTGCCGGGCGGGCCGTCGAGCGGCATCCTGCCGGCCTCGCTGGGCGACGTGCCGCTCGACTTCGGCACGCTGGAGCCGCACGGCAGCTTCATCGGCTCGGCTGCCGTGGTGATCCTGTCGGACAAGGACGACATTCGGGCGGCGGCGGTGAACCTGATGCGCTTCTTCGAGGACGAGAGCTGCGGCCAGTGCACGCCGTGCCGGGTCGGCACGGAGAAGGCGGTCAAGCTGATGCTGAGGAAGGGCTGGGACGAGAAGCTGCTGGGCGAGCTCTCGGTGGCGATGCGCGACGCCTCGATCTGCGGCCTCGGCCAGGCGGCGCCGAATGCGCTCAGCACGGTGATGAAGCACTTCCCGGCGGATGTGGGGATCGTGCGATGAGGGGGAGCGTGCGCATGGGCGCCAACTTTGGCGGGACCAACAAAGTCCTCATCCTGAGGAGGTCGCGTAGCGACCGTCTCGAAGGATGGGCACCAACGAAATCGTTGGGAAATTGGTGTCGCCACACCCACTCTGTTGCCGCCCCTTCGAGACGCGGCCTCCGGCCGCTCCTCAGGGTGAGGTTCCTTTGTGAGCTGGCGTCCATGAGTGGCGCGCTCCCAGCGCATGGCACGGTTCTTCCACCACGGATAGTGCCTACGGAGATCGTGCGATGAGCGGCATCAAGTTCACGATCGACGGCGCCGAGGTCGAAGCCCGCGACGGCGAGACCATCTGGCAGGTGGCGCAGCGCAACGGCGTCGACATACCCCATCTCTGCTGGTCGACGGCGCCGGGCTATCGGCCCGACGGCAACTGCCGCGCCTGCATGGTCGAGGTCGAGGGCGAGCGCGTGCTGGCCGCCTCCTGCCTGCGCAAGCCGGCGGCAGGCATGAAGGTGGGCGTCGCCACGCCGCGCGCCGAGGCCTCGCGGCGCATGGTGTTCGAGCTGCTGGTCGCCGACCAGCCGGCGCGCGCCACGTCGCACGATCCGGATTCGCGCTTCTGGAACTGGGCCGACGCTGTCGGCGTCACTGCCAGCCGCTTCCCCGCCGGCGCGCAGCCGGCGAGCGACGTCAGCCATCCCGCCATGGCGGTCAATCTCGACGCCTGCATCGAGTGCAATCTCTGCGTCCGCGCCTGCCGCGAGGTCCAGGTCAACGACGTGATCGGCATGGCCGGGCGCGGCCATCTCGAGAAGATCGTGTTCGATTTCGACGACCCGATGGGCGAGAGCTCGTGCGTCGCCTGCGGCGAGTGCGTGCAGGCCTGCCCGACCGGCGCGCTGATGCCGGCCACCCTGCTCGACGCCAACCAGACGCGCACCCAGTGGGCCGATCGCACGGTCGACAGCCTGTGCCCGTTCTGCGGCGTCGGCTGCCAGCTCACCTATCACATCAAGGACGACCGCATCCTGCACGTCACCGGCAAGGACGGCCCGGCCAACCATGCCCGGCTCTGCGTGAAGGGCCGCTTCGGCTACGACTATGCGACCCACCCCGATCGCCTCATGGTGCCGCTGGTCCGCAAGGACGGCGTGCCGAAATCGGCCGACGACGAGGTCGATCCCGCCAACCCGTGGACGCATTTCCGCGAGGCCACCTGGGAAGAGGCGATGGAACGCGCCGCCGGCGGGCTGCGCGAGATCCGCGAGCGGCGCGGCGGGCCCGGCCTGGCGGGCTTCGGCTCGGCCAAGGGCTCCAACGAGGAGGCCTACCTGTTCCAGAAGCTGGTGCGCACCGGCTTCGGCACCAACAACGTCGATCACTGCACGCGGCTCTGCCACGCCTCGTCGGTCGCCGCGCTGTTCGAGGGCATCGGCTCGGGCGCGGTGACGGCGCCGTTCTCCGCCGCGCTCGACGCCGAGACCATCATCGTGATCGGCGCCAACCCGACCTCGAACCATCCGGTCGCCGCCACCTTCATCAAGAACGCCGTCAAGCGCGGCGCCAAATTGATCGTCGCCGACCCGCGCGGCCAGGGCCTGTCGCGTCACGCCACGATCGACCTGCGCTTCAAGCCGGGCAGCGACGTCGCCCTGCTGAACGCGATGCTGCACACCATCGTCACCGAGAACCTGACCGACAGGCAGTACATCGCCGGTTTCACCGAGGGCTTCCCCGACCTGGTCGAGCGCATCGGCGGCTTCTCGCCCGAGGCGATGGAGCCGGTGTGCGGCGTGCCGGCCGACACCATCCGCACCGTCGCGCGGATGTACGCGCGCTCGAAGAGCTCGATCATCTTCTGGGGCATGGGCATCTCCCAGCACGTGCACGGCACCGACAACGCGCGCTGCCTGATCGCGCTCGCCCTGGTGACCGGCCAGATCGCGCGGCCGGGCACCGGCCTGCATCCGCTGCGCGGCCAGAACAACGTGCAGGGCGCCTCCGACGCCGGCCTGATCCCGATGTTCTTCACCGACTATCGCCCGGTCGAGCTGGCGAGCGCGCACGACTACTTCGAGGCGACCTGGGGCGTGCCGCTCGATCCCAAGCGCGGCCTGACCGTGGTCGAGATCATGAACGCGATCCATGCCGGCCAGATCGAGGGCATGTACATCATGGGCGAGAACCCGGCGATGTCGGATCCCGACGTCCATCACGCCCGCCAGGCGCTCGCCAAGCTGAAGCACCTCGTGGTGCAGGACATCTTCCTGACGGAGACGGCGTGGCATGCCGACGTGGTGCTGCCGGCGTCGGTGTTCCCGGAGAAGACCGGGACCTACACCAACACCGATCGCCGCATCCAGCTCGGGCGCACCGCCCTGCCCCTGCCCGGGCAGGCGCGGGTCGATCTCGACATCATCATCGATCTCGCCAACCGGCTGGGCTGCGGCTGGAGCTATGGCGGCGTCGGCGACGTCTACAGCGAGATGGCGGGCACCATGCCGTCGCTCAGGAACATCAGCTGGGAGCGGCTGCAGCGCGAGGGCGCGGTGACCTATCCGGCCGACGCCACCGACAAGCCGGGCAACGAGATCCTGTTCGCCGCCGGGTACCCGACCAAGAGCGGACGCGGCAAGATCGTGCCGGCCAACGTGAGCCCGCCCGACGAGGTCCCCGACGCGCAGTATCCCTACGTGCTGTCGACCGGCCGCGTGCTCGAGCACTGGCACACCGGCGCGATGACCCGGCGCTCCGCCGTCCTCGACGAGCTCGAGCCCGAGGCGATGGCCTTCCTCTGCCCGCGCGACGTCGAGACGCTCGGCATCGGCCGCGGCGACATGATCCGCGTGTCGACGCGGCGCGGCGCCATCGAGCTCAAGGTGCGCGTCGACCCCGACGTGCCGACCGGCATGGTGTTCATCCCGTTCTGCTACGCCGAGGCCGCCGCCAACATCCTGACCAACCCGGCCCTCGACCCGTTCGGCAAGATCCCCGAGTTCAAGTTCTGCGCCGCCCGGGTCGAGCCCGTCGCGATGGCCGCCGAGGCGGCGGAGTGAGGTCCTGCGTTGCCGAGTTCACGCATCATGCTGTCCTCCCCGCGCTGCGCGCAGGGAGGACACCATGAGTGTGACAGCCCGTCCGACGGCGGAAGGGTTCGAGATGTGTCCACTCCCTGGCAGCGAAGCTGGGCAGGAGAATGAGTGGATGACCCGGCTCTTGTCGCCCTGACGGGGACCCAGGCGCATGGCCCAGCTCTCCGATGATTGTTTCGCCTTCGGCGGTGCCCTTTTGGGGATCGATGCCGCGCGGCAGATGATCTTCGAGCGGGTGGCGCCGGTCGCGGGCATCGAGCCGGTGCCGCTCAGGCGCGCGCTCGGGCGGACGCTGGCGCAGGACATCGCCGCGCCGATCGCCGTGCCGGGCTACGACAACTCGGCGGTCGACGGCTATGCCGTGCGCTTCGACGATCTCGATCCGCGGCGCGAGACGGTGCTGCGCTGCGTCGACCGCGCCGCCGCCGGCCATGGTGCGACGCTGGCGCTCGGGCCGGGCGAGGCGATCCGCATCTTCACCGGGGCGATGCTGCCCGCCGGCGCCGACGTCGTGATCATGCAGGAGGACTGCCTGCGCGAGGCGGATCTGGTGACGATCCGGCCCGGCATCAGGCGCGGCGCCAACCTGCGGCGCGCCGGCGAGGACGTGGCGCGCGAGTCGATCGCGCTCACGGCAGGCCGGCGCCTGGGGCCGGCCGATCTCGGCCTGCTGGCGGCGCTGGGTTTCGTCGAGGTGCCGGTGCGCCGGCGCCTGTCGGTCGCGCTGCTGTCGACCGGCGACGAGGTGCGCGAGCCCGGCGAGGCGCTGCGGCCGGGCCAGCTCCACGACGCCAACCGCTACGTGCTGGCCGGCATGCTGGAGCGGCTCGACGTCGACGTCGCCGATCTCGGCATCGTGCGCGACGACGCCGCGCACCTCGGCGATGCGCTGCGCCAGGCGGCGGCGAGCAGCGACCTGATCGTCACCTCGGGCGGCGTGTCGACCGGCGAGGAGGACCATGTCCGCTCGGCCATCGCCAACCACGGCTCGCTCTATTTCTGGCGGCTGGCGATCAAGCCCGGCCGCCCGGTCGCGATGGGCCAGATCGGCGCCACGCCGCTGGCGGGCCTGCCCGGCAACCCGGTGGCGGCCCTGCTCACCTTCGCGCTGGTGGCGCGGCCGATGATCGAGGCGCTGTCCGGCACCGACCCGCACATCGCCCGGCGCTTCCGCGTGCTGAGCGCCTTCGACTACCGGAAGAAGACCGGACGGCGCGAATACGTGCGCGCCTCGCTCGACCGGAAGGAAGGCGCGGGCATGCTGACCTCGCTCACCGAGACCGACGGCCTGGTCGAGCTGCCGGAAGACCTGACCAGGCTGCAGTCGGGCACCGAGGTCGACTTCGTGCCCTACAGCGAATTGACGTGAGGAATCGTGAGGGCAATAGACGCAGCTTTCTCATGCTCCTCTCCCCCGCCGGGGGAGGGCGTTCGCATATGGCCATTTCCCCCGTCATCCCGAGCGGAGCCGCCCGAAGGGTGGCGCAGTCGAGGGACCTTTCTTGCTAATGATGCAACAAGAAAGGTCCCTCCACTCCGCCTCGCTGCGCTCGGCTCCGGTCGGGATGACGGAGGTTTTGTGCCAAATGCGAACCTGATTACCCAGATACATCCGCTCGCACGATATGGTGTGCCAGAGGACGCGTTGGTTCGGAGCGCGAGGCCCCTCTATTGGCGCCCTTTGATGACACTTTGGCGCCTGAGGGCACAACTTTCTTACGCTGCGGAGCGGTAATCAGGAATGCGAATGCCCTGCCCGCCAGGGGGAGAGGTTGGGTGAGGCGGGTTGCAGGTGATCGTCGAACCTTCGAAGCCCCTCACCTCGTGAACCAACTCTCGAGACTCGCCCTATCGCCGCACCTGACCGGATTCGAGTCATTCTTGTCGTTCCTCTGCCGGGCCCGATTGACGTCGCGCAATTCTCGCCTAGCGTGGGGACGGCGGGCGACGATTGGTTGCCGGCGACGGCGCGGCATCAAGGAGGATGACTCATGCGCAAGCACGAGATCGCGGTCAGGATCTCTTTCAGCCGCATCGGCGTCCATGGCGCGCGGGCGAGCCGGACGTTCGTCGTGCCGGCAAGCGGCGTCGTGCCGGCGAGCGGCGCCGACGCAGCAGCCCGGCTGACGCAAGACGCCCGACTGACGCAAGACAATCCGCGTCAGCCGCGGTTGCGTCAGTCGCAAGTCCTTGAAATCAAACGGCCCTGACGCAACGGACGCTACGGACGCAAGAATCGGGTCGCGAATGTGTCCTCGCAGGTTCTCTCTTCTCTTCACGCCTCGCCCGATGGCGGATTCATGACGGACAGGGCATTCGCCTATGACACATAATCCGTCATCCCGACCGAAGCCGAGCGCAGCTCGGCGCAGTGGAGGGACCTTTCTTGTCGCAGGAGCAGCAAGAAAGGTCCCTCGACTACGCCGCCCGTTGGGCGGCTTCGCTCGGGATGACGGTTATTTACCATGTGTGAATGCCCTGCGAGCAGGCGCTGTTTATAGCGGCACAGGCGGAGGAACATGAAAGTCGGCGACCACATGAGCGTGCCCGACGAGCTGCCAGCCCTTCGCGAGCGCCTGCTGCAGTGGCTGCTCGCCGAAGCCCTGCCGACATGGTGGGAGATCGGCGCGGATCGCACGGCCGGCGGCTTTCACGAAGCCATCGACCTGTCGGGGCGGCCCGTCCTCGGCGAACGTCGCGCGCGCGTGCAGGCGCGGCAGATCTTTTCCTACGCCGTGGGCGGCGGGCTCGGCTGGTCAGGGCCGTGGCAGCGCGCCGTCGGGCACGGGCTCGACTATTATCTCGGGCGCTACCGGCGTGCCGACGGCCTGTTCTGGAACGCCCTGTCGAGCGACGGACGGCCGGTCGAGAAGGCGCCACACCTGTACGAGCAGGCCTTTGCCCTGCTGGCGCTGGCGACCGCCGCCGGCGCCACCGGCGCCAACACCACGGGCGCCAACGCCGATGGCGGCAACACCACCAGCGCCAACACCGCTGGCGCAAACACCGCTGATGCCAACGCCGATGGCGGCAGCACCACCAGCGCCAACGCCGCTGGCGCCAGCACCGCTGATGCCAACGCCGATGGTGGCAGCACCACCAGCGCCAGCACTGCTGATGCCAACGCCGATGGCGGCAGCACCACCAGCGCCAACGCCGCGGGCGCCAGCACCGCTGATGCCAACGCCGATGGCGGCAACACCACCAGCGCCAGCACCGCTGGCGCCAACACCGCTCGCGCCACCATCGCTCTCGATCGTGCGCTCGAGCCTGTCGCGGTGACGATCGCCGAGCGCCTGCTGGCCGAGCGGCGCAATCCGGCCGGCGGCTTCACCGGCTTCGTCGACGACGCGGTCTACCAGTCCGATCCGCACATGCACCTGCTCGAGGCCGCCATGGCCTGGGAGGCGGTGTCCGCCGATCCGCGCTGGCGGGCGCTGGCCGACGAGGTCGCCGAGCTGGGCATGCGCCGCTTCGTGGTTCCCGGTGGCGGCTACCTGCTGGAGTATTTCAATGCCGACTGGTCCCCCGCCGCCGGCTTGGCCGGCCGGCTGGTCTGGCCGGGCCACCAGTTCGAATGGGCCGGGCTTCTCGAGCGCTGGGGACGGGCGCGCGGGCGCGACGACGCGCGGCGGATGGCGCGGCGCCTCTATCGCACCGGCGCCGACCACGGCATCGATGCGGTGCGCGGCGTCGCCGTCTTCGAGCTGCTCGACGACATGACGGTGCACGATCCCAAGGCGCGGCTGTGGTCGCAGACCGAATGGCTGAAGGCCGCACTCATCCTGGCGAACGCGGAGGAGGATGCCGGGCTGCGACGGCGCTACCGCGGCGATGCGGCGTCGGCGGCGCGGGCGCTGCTGCGCTTCCTCGACACGCCGCTGCCCGGCCTGTGGCGCGACAAGCTCGCCGGCGACGGCACCTGGGTCGAGGAGCCCGCGCCGGGCAGCTCGTTCTACCACATCGTCGACGCGCTGCGCGTGCTGGCAGGGACGCGAACCGGAGCGTGATCTCCATTGATCGAAGCACCAACGAATGACCTCACCCTGAGGAGCGGCCGCAGGCCGGGTCTCGATTCGGGCGAAGTAACCTTCGCCCTTTGGTGGGCAAAGTCACAGTTTGTTGCCGACCCTTCGAGACGCGGCCTGCGGCCGCTCCTCAGGGTGAGGACTGAGCGTTGAAGCAATCACGCTCCAGCCCCCTACTCCCCCCGCAAATTGCGCGCCCGGCCGCCGAGGGCGTTGGGGTCGTTCAGCTCCTTGCGGTAGTCCTCGCGCCGTTGATGGATCGAGGCGATCACCTGGCCCATCGGCACGCCGAGGCCGACCAGCAGCGATTCGGAAAGCTGCAGCGAGGCCTCGATCGTCTCGGGCACGGCATCGGAGGCGCCGAGGGCGTAGAGCTGCTTGGCCTGGCGGGCGTCGCGCGCGCGGGCGACGATCGGCAGGTCGCGGCGGAGCTGGCGCGCCGAGGCGACGACGGCCTCCGTGCCGTCCGGCGAATCCATGGTCACCACCAGGGCGAGCGCGGTGTCGAGGCCGCAACGCTGCAGGAACTCGGGCCTCGACGCATCGCCGTAGAGCACCTCGTGCCCGGCGCGCCGCGCCTCGTCGATCTGCCGGGAGCCGCGATCGATCGCGAGCCAGGGGATGCGATGCGCGGTCAGCATCTCGGCGACGAGATGGCCGACGCGGCCGTAGCCGACCACCAGGACGCGCGGCGCCCTGCCCGGATCGTGCGGCATGGGCGGATGCACGGCCGTCGGGGCGGCGCGCCGGGCAAGGGCGGTGCCGACAGCCGACAGCAGCGGGATGCAGAACATCGACAGGGTGGACGAGACGACGATCGCATTGCCGATCGACGTCTCCACCAGCCCCTCCTGCATCGCCGAATGGAGAATGACGAAGGAGAACTCGCCGCCCGCGGCGAGCAGCAACGCGATCTCCGTCGCCGCCGCCGCGGCGAAGCCGAAGAGCCGGGCCAGCACGAAGATGACGCCGCCGTTCAGCACCATGAGGCCGACCATCAGGCCGATGATCGGCAGCGGGCTGGCGGCCAGCAGCGAGACGTCGAGGCCGATGCCGACCGAGACGAAGAACAGGCCGAGCAGCAACCCCTTGAAGGGCTCGACGGCGGTCTCGACCTCCTTGCGATACTCGGTCTCGGCGAGCAGCAGGCCGGCGATGAAGGCGCCGAGCGACATCGACAGCCCGCAGATCGCCGCCACCAGCCCGGCGCCGACCACCACCATCAGGCAGGTCGCGAGGAACAGCTCCTCGCTCTTCGCCCGGGCCACCAGGGCCATCAGCGGCCGCACCGCCAGCCGGCCCAGCACGACCAGCGCCACCATGCCGACGACGGCCGGCGCGAAGGCGAGCAGCAGGCGGGGCGAGAAGCCCTCGCCCATGCGGTAGCCGAGGAAGGCGATGGTCGCCAGCAGCGGCGCGACCGCGAGATCCTGCAGCAGCAGGATGGCGAAGGTCGCCCGTCCGGAAGCCGTGTACTGGCGCTTCTGCTCGGCCAGCAGCGGCATCACGATGGCGGTCGACGAGAAGGCCAGCGCCATGCCCACCAGGGCCGCCGCAATCGGGTCCAGCCCCAGCGCCATTCCGGCCGCGGCGATCACGGCGGTGCAGATCGCGACCTGCAGCCCGCCGAGGCCGAACACCAGGCGGCTCAGCGACTTCAGGCGCTCCCAGGAGAGCTCGAGGCCGATGCTGAAGAGCAGGAACACGACGCCGAGATCGGCGAGCTGGGCGACGCTCCTGGGGTTCTTGATCGTGAAGTAGCTGAGCCACGGCACGACGTCCTGCAGGGCGCCGAGGCCGGAGGGCCCGAGCAGGACGCCGGCCGCGAGGAAGCCGAAGATGGGGCTGAGCTTCCACTGCCGGAACAGCGGAACCACGAAGCCGGCGGTGACCAGGAAGAGGACGACGTCGCCGTAGTCGCCGGTCTCGACCTTGGTCACTCTGCCGCAGCCCGCCCTGGCGGCGGAGCGCCGCCACTGTCCGGCGGCAGGCGCCTTGCCCGCTGCACGCGGCGCGTGGCCGCTCCATATGGAACGGTACGCGACGACGACGCGGCGACTGGAAGCACCATGAATCGGCTATACGACACACAAGATGAAATGCGAAGCGCGATTGCCCGCCGCGCCGCGCGCCTTGCCTCGTCAGCCGGCTTGCCGGACGGCCCACGGCATCAATCACTCCGAGAATGCCATTTGGCGTTGCAACCGTCGCGATTCTCACGGCATTGCGGTGCGCGCCGGCGCGCTGGGATTCTCCTCATAGGCGTCGAGATACAAAGGGATCACACCCTGAGACGCGGCCCGGAGGGCCGCGTCTCGATCAGGGCGAACGCGCCGCCGCCTGGTCGGCAACAGGGTGGATGCCGCGACACGGCTTCTCCAACGATCTCCCGTGTGGCCCATCCTTCGAGACGCGCCCTCCGGGCGCTCCTCAGGATGAGGATTCATTTTTTATCAACGCCTATGGGGGATTCTCCCCTGCATCTCGCTTCGACTGCACCCAGTTCAGGCGCGACGCCGGGCTGCGGTCGGAATGACGGCGTTCCGGTGACCTCTGCGAGCGTTCCCGGCAGGCGGGTCGTCGTCCGGTGGCAGATTGGCGGACGTCACCCTACAACGGACCCCAGCCGGATGTCGCCCTCCGCGCTGGCGCTGACGCTCGTCCTGCACGCGGCGGTCGTGCTCGCGCTGGTGTGGCTGGCGGCGAATCGGCCGCCGCCCGAGCCGATGCAAGAGACCGCGATCGAGGTCACGGTCGAGCCGCCGAAGCCGCCCGACCCGCCGAAGCCACCCGAGCCGCCCAAGCCGGTGGTCGAGCCAACCCCGGCGCCACCGATCCCGCTCGGCCTGCGTCCGCCGGCCGAGCGCACCGCCGAGAAGCCGACCCAGGTGCCGCGGGCCAGCGAGCAGCGCCGGACGCCGCCGGCACCCGACCCGCCGGCAGCACGCGAAGCGACACCGCCCAGGCTGGTGCCGCCGGCACCGCCGTCCCCGCCGGTCGTCGAACCGTCCAGGCAGGCGGCGCCGACTCCCCCTGCCGTGGCCCCGGAGAAGACGGCGCCGTCACCGGCGCCTCCCGTGGAGAAGCCCGGACAGATTGCGCCGTCACCCGCGCTTCCTGTCGAGAAGCCCAGGCAGGCGGCGCCAGCGCCGACGCAAGCTGTCGAGCCGGCGAAACCGGCGGCGCCCGCTCCGGCAGCCCGGCCGCAGGCCCATGCCGCGCTCGCCCCGCCAGCACCGCCGGTCAGGCCGGCGCCGCCACCGCCGCGCCCCGAGCTTCAGCCGTCGCCCCTCGCCGCGCCGAGCCAGCGCCAGCCATCGGCCGCGCCGCGTGCCGAGGAGGCGTCGTCCTCGCCCTTCGTCAACCCGGCCGACAGCTACAACCGCGCGCGAATCTCCGACAACTATCTCTGGCAGGTCGTGCGCAAGCTGGCTGGCTACCAGTATCACGCGCGCACCAACGTGCGAGAAGGCATCACGGTGGTGCGGATCGTGATCGCGCGCGACGGCCGGCTGCTCGATGCCGGCATTGCCCGGTCGAGCGGCGTGCCGGCATTCGACGAGGGAGTCATCGCAGGGATCCGCGCCGGCGCGCCGTACGCGCCCCTGCCGCCGGAGATCAAGGGCGACCAGGCGACGTTCACCCTGCCTCTCGTGTCGTCGACGGTCAGGTGATCACAATTCAGTGATTGTGCATGCTCATTTTCAGTGGGAGAGTTGCGAAAGTGACAGAGCAACGGGAAGGCCGGACAGGCTGCCGGGCGAGGCTGTTCCCGGGCACGAGGCCCTCGGCAGGGAGGTGGAATGAGCCGGGAAGACGAGACCGCGATGCCGCCACCAGATTTCTGGGCGACCCGTGCCGACGAGGCGCGCCGCCTGGCCGATCGCTTCCGCGATCCCGTCGCCAGGACGCTGATGCTCGATATCGCCAACAAGTACGACCACATGGCCGCGCACGCAGCGCGCCGCGCATCGCTCTGCGCGGGCTGACCAGCGGCGCCTTCATTCCGCCCCAGGCGGGGCACAGCATCGTCGTCATGCGCACCGCCCTCCTGGCCTTCCTGGCCCTCGCTCTCGCCGCCGCGCCCGCCACGGCGCAGACCGTCATCAGCGGCGACGTCTTCAGGCTCGACGGGACGACCTATCAGCTGTCGGCGATCGACACGCTCGAGACGCACCAGTCCTGCGCCGACGGTTGGCCGGGCGGCGTCGAGGCCAAGGCCGCGCTACGCGGCTTCATGCGCGACAGCCGCATCGCCTGCGAGGCGGTGTCGCGCGCCGCCGACGGCCGGGTGATCGCGCGTTGCACGGCCGACGGCGCCGATCTCGGCGCCGAGATGGTGGCCGCCGGCCTCGCCCTGCCGCTCGATCCCAAGGCACCCGACTATGCCGCCCGGGAGGCCATGGCGAAGGAGCACCATCGCGGCCTGCATTCCCACGACTGCACGGCAGCGTGGGACTGGCTGGCGCGCAACCGCAAGGGCCGCTGAGCCGCCTGCGCCGCCTGCGCCGGCTGCGTGCTTGGCCCCGGCACCGGGCTGTCGATAGGATGCCGGTCCACAGTCCATGGGAGGACCGCATGCCCGACCTTTTCGAGACCATCGAGACCATGCGCTCGATGCGCCGCCTCAAGCCCGATTCGGTGCCCGACGACCTGATCGCCAAGATCCTGCGCGCCGGAATCTGCGCGCCGAACGGCGGCAACACCCAGCGCTGGCGCTTCCTGGTGATCAAGGACCGCAAGATCAAGGAGGCGGTGCAGGTCTGGTACAAGCGCGCCTACGACGAGATCATCGGCCCGCGCTACGCCAGCAGCGCGCCGCCGCCGGGCGCGACCAAGGAAGGCTACAAGCGCCAGCACTCGGCGGTCGAGTACCTGACCGAGCACTTCCACGAGGCGCCGGTGTGGATCGTCGCCTGCCTGGAGGACGGCCCGAACCCCAACCGGATGGCCGGCGCCTCGATCTACCCGGCGGTGCAGAACATGCTGCTGGCGGCGCGTGCGCTGGGGCTGGGCTGCACGCTCACGACTCGCCACATGCTGTTCGAGAAGGAGGCCGACAAGGCGCTCGGCCTGCCCGACGGCGTGCACTCCTACGCCATCCTGCCGATCGGCTACCCGATGGGCAAGTTCGGCCCGGTCGGGCGCGGCGCGCTCGCCGAATTCGTCTACCAGGACCGCTGGGGCCAGCCCTATACGGCCGCCTGACCCGGGCGCAGGGAGTCATTGCCCGCTCTCGGGAGGCCAACCTCGATCACACGGGCGGCGCGCCGGAGAACTCTAGCGCACCCCCTTGGGCAAGACTGCGGTCACCCCGGCCCGTCGCCCTGCTAGCCGCGCAGGACCTTGCCGGCCTTGGCCCCGGTCAGCTTGCCCTGCTCCCAGGTGATGGCACCGTTGACGACGGTGTACTCGACGCCCTTGGACGGCATGACGATGCGCTTGGCGCCGCCCGGCAGGTCGTAGCGGCGCTCGCCGTGGTTGGTCGAGCCGATGCGCTCGGGATCGAAGATGGCAACGTCGGCCGGCGCGCCCTTGGCCAGCCGGCCGCGGTCGGCGAGGCCGAACAGGTCGGCCGGGTCGGAGGTCAGCTTGCGCACGCCTTCCTCGAGCGTGATCGCCTGCTTCTCGCGCACCCAGGTGCCGAGCAGGTAGGTCGGGTAGCCGGCGTCGCACAGCATGTCGACATGCGCGCCGCCGTCGCCCAGCGCCATCAGGATCGACTTGTTGTTGAGCAGCTCCTTCATGCGGTCCTCGCGGGTGTTCCACGAGGCCATGGTCAGCTCGCATTCGAGATTGTCGGCCAGCACCAGGTCGAGGAAGGCGTCGACGCCGTCCTTGCCCTGCTCCTGGCCGATCTGGGCGATCGACTTGCCCTCGAGCGCCTTGAGCGCCGGGTTGCGAACATTGTGGACGCCGATGCGCCCCCAGTTGCTGAAGCCGGTCGGGTTCCTGAGGTCGTCGCGGAACGCGTTGCGGAAGGCCGGGTCGGCATAGACCTTCTTCTGCGCCTCCTTGGCGGTGTCGGCGAACACCCGCTTCCAGGCCGGGAAGGCGGCGAAGGAGAACGGGTTGTTCATGTCGATCTCGCGCGTCAGCGGCAGCGGCGAGGTCTGCGGCCTCGCCCCCTTGGCGATCATCGGCGCGGCGCGGCGCAAGGTGTCGCGCACCGCCTCGGGGATGTCGTCGCGGTCGAACAGGGCGATGAAAGTCACCGGCCGGCCGCTCTCGGTCAGCAGGAAATCGAGCAGCTCGCACTGGTCCTGCTCGAGCACGCCGACCTGGCGGGTGAGCGCGATCTCGATGGCGCCCTTGCCGCGCACCTTGAGCGCGTTGGCGTAGGCCTTCATCTCCTCGCGGCTGGCGTTGCGGCAGGCCAGCGGCTTGCCCTCGTAGCCCATATGCTGGTTGAGGGTCGTGCTCGAGAAGCCGAGCGCGCCGGCGTCGACCGCCTCGCCGATCAGCGCGGCGATCCGGGCCGTCTCCTCGGGCGTCGCCGAGCGCTCCATCGAGGCCTCGCCCATGACGTAGTGGCGGAACGGCGTCAGCGGGGCGATGAAGGCGAGGTTGAGCGACGGGCTGCGCGCCGCCGCGGCATCCATGAATTGCGGGAAGGTCTCCCAGTCCCAGGTGATGCCCTGGTTCAGCACGTCGAACGGGATGCCCTCGACATTGACCAGGTCGCGCATGGCGATCTCGCGGGTCTCGGGCTTGCAGGGCGCGATGCCGACGCCGCAATTGCCCATGACCACGCTGGTGACGCCATGCCACGACGACGGCGTCACCGCGCCGTCCCAGCAGATCTGGGCGTCGTAATGCGTGTGCGGGTCGACGAAGCCCGGCGCCACGACCAGCCCGTCGGCATCGATGGTACGCTTGGCGCCCTCGGTGACCTTGCCGATCTCGGCCACCTTGCCGCCGGCGATCGCCACGTCGGCCCGGTAGCGCGTGGCGCCGGTGCCGTCGACGACCGTGCCGTTCTTGATGACGAGATCGTAGCCCATCCCAGCCCTCCGCCTGATTTGATCGAGCGTACCGCGCTCGACGGGTCGCGTCGCATGCGAAAACCACAGGCGAGCCAACCGAGCCAGGCCCGGCTGATCGGCGGACGTCGGCCCCGCCCGAGTTTCCTGAAGTTGCCCGTTGCCACGGGCATATTCCGTTCAGAACGGACTATGCTCTAGTCGGTGAAGGCGACCTTGGCCGCGACAAGGGCGTCGATCTCGGGCGCGCCGTAGCCCGCCTCGGCCAGGACCTCGCGGGTGTGCTGGCCGAGGCGCGGGGCGAACTTTCCACCCGGCGGCTGGGTTTCCGACCAGGTGGTGGGCTCGGCCATGGTGCGGAGGCGCCCCTCCGACGGATGTTCCTGGAAGACGAAGAAGCCGCGATCCTCGAGGTGCGGGTCGTGCAGCACCGACTCGAGCGTATGCGGCACCATGCAGGGGATGTCGGCCTCCTGCAGCAGCGCCAGCCAGTCGCCGGTGGTGCGGCTCTTCAGTTCCTCGCCGATCATGTCGTAGAGCGCATCGATGTTGGCGGTGCGCGAGGTGATGTCGGCGAAGCGCGGATCCTGCTCGAGGATGTGCCCCTTGCCGATCGCCTCGAAGAAGCGCCGCCACTGGCCGTCATTGTAGGGCAGGACCGCGAGGAAGCCGTCCCGGGTGGCGTAGGGCTTGCGCGAGCGCGACAGGGTGCGCGGGTAGCCGGGCGGGCCGGTCGGCGGGTCGAACGTCGTGCCCTGCAGGTGCTCCGACAGCACGAACTGGACCATGGTCTCGAACATCGGCACCTCGATGCGCTGGCCGATGCCGGTCCGCTCCTTGGCCAGCAGGCCGGCCAGCAGGGCGTTGGCCGCCGCGCCGCCGACGATGCGGTCGATCGCCGCCATGGGGATGAAGCGCGGCTCGCCGGTCGAGCGCCGCAGCAGCATGGCGACGCCCGACGCGGCCTGGATCAGGTCGTCGTAGGCCGGGCGGCCGGCGTAGCGCCCGCCGCTGCCGTAGCCGACCATGGCGAGATAGACGATCGCCGGATTGGCCCGGCGGACCGACTCGTAGTCGAGGCCCAGCCGATCGAGCGCCGCCGGGCGGATGTTCGAGGCGAAGGCGTCGCACCCGGCGGCCAGGCGCAGGATCGCCTGCCTGGCCTCGGGCCGCTTGAGATCGAGCGCGATCGAGCGCTTGCCACGGGCGTTGTGCTGGAAGGTGCCGCTCATGCCGCGATGGCGCGGCACGCCGGTATAGCGGCTCGAATCGCCTTCCGGCGCCTCGACCTTGATCACCTCGGCGCCGAGATCGGCGACGATGCGCGTGCACCACGGCCCCATCTGCACCGTGGTCAGATCGAGGACACGAAGGCCGGCGAGAGGTCCGTTCATGGGCGGATGCTAGAGCACATCTCGATCGGCCGGAATCAGCCGATCGAGATGTGCCTGCTGCAACAGCGAACCCCAGTGCACGCATCTTCTGCTCGGTGGAACCGCTTGCAGCTCCACCGAACTGACAGTCGCTCCCCGCGGCCGGACCGAACCGCATGCAATTGCCGGCTGCCCATCATTTCCGCTTCGGCCGCGTCCGCCAGAAGCCGACCATGCCGACGAGCGCGCTCGCCGCGCAGGCGAGCTTCAGCGCATCGACCAGAGGCCCGGCGTCGAGGTCGAGGAGGATGAACAGGAGGCATCCCGGGATGAAGACCGCGCCGGCGATCAGCGCGAAGCGCAAGAACTGGCGCCGGATCTTGGCATAGAGCTCGCGGTCGCCCGGCTCGGCGGCGGCCGGCTTGCCGCCGCCCCACGAATCGCCGAGCCAGGCACCGACGGCGAGCGACAGCGGAAAGCCCACGCCGAAGGCGACCAGGAACACCAGGGCCATGGCGAGGACGAAGGGCAACGGTGTCAGGTCGGCCGGGTTGGGGGCGACCAGGGTCAGGATGGGCAGCAGGACCAGGACGATGGCAAGCCCTGCCATCACCAGGAACACGACGACGGTGACGGCGAAGAACACCCACATCGCCTTGCCCGGAAGCTGGTCGGTGATCGACTTGAAGCGCGCCTGCTCGGGCTTGCTGTAGCGGAACATCGGCCACGTCGCGCCGCCGGACGTCTCCATGGCAATCCCCATGTTGAGTCCCCAATAGCGTAGCAGGCGCTCCTGCGAAGTCGACAGCATCGGGGACGACGTTACACAATGAGCGGCCCGAGCGCATCGGCCGCAATCAGCCGCGAGGATCACCATGTTCGACAAGGATCAGTTCGTCGCCGATTGCCAGGCCGCGCTCGCCGGCCCGCAGGCGGCGATGGCCGTCCGCGAGCTCGTTGCCCGCTCGGTCTCCGAGCCGGCCGCCGTGAAGCGGGGGCTGGGCGAGCCGAGGCCCGGCGGCATCGACATCCTGCATCGCTCGCCCGAGATGACGATCGTCAACCTGATGTGGCCGGCCAACATGATCATCATGCCGCACGATCATCGCATGTGGTCGGTGATCGGCATCTACGACGGCCGGGAAGACAACATCCTGTGGCGCCGCCTGCCCGATCGAACCGACGGCCGCATCGAGGCGGCCGGCGCCAGGTCGATCTCGACCGGAGAGACCGTGGCTTTCGGCGCCGACATCATCCACTCGGTGGTCAACCCGATCTCGCGCGCGACCGGCGCGCTGCACGTCTATGGCGGAGACCTGTTCGGCACCGAGCGCAGTGAATGGGACCCCGACTCGCTCGGCGAACGGGCGTACGACACCGACAAAGCCCGGCGGATGTTCAAGCGCTAGCAGCCTGTCGGACTGAGTACCTGCGAAGGAGCGGAGATCATCGATACGCAACCTATAGTGGCATATCGATGGTGTTATCTCTGTCAGGCGTGTGCGAGGGTGAACATCCGCTTGAGGTTCCACGCCATTGTGACGAGGCTCCATTCGCCTTTGGCCTGCTGGAGCCCTCGCATTGAGAATTGCCGGAAGCCCATGACCGATTTGATGATGCCGAACACCGGTTCCGGGGTCTGCTTTC
>LNFM01005730.1_pt1 | contig 21119 bp, 15 predicted proteins | sample 596031 | NCBI WGS metagenome assembly LNFM01 (sample SAMN04254537, study PRJNA301005) | activated carbon metagenome | isolation source: dual media filters at the Ann Arbor, Michigan drinking water treatment plant | place: USA: Ann Arbor
GCAAGCTGCAGGGCATCAGCGAAGGCTCGGGGCCGGTCGAAGGCGTGATGCTGCTGGCGCGTCGCCTGGGGGCGGCCCTGACCCGTCCGGAGACCGGCGTGGCCGCCATGCCCGTCGCGATCGTGGGCGCCGAGAGCAATGCGCTGAGCACGCTGATGGATCTGGGCCTCATCATCATCGCACCCGTCGCCATGCTCGCCATCACGCTGCTGCTGATGGCCTTCATCCTGGTCCAGCGCGAGGATGTGCGGGACCGCGTCCTGCGCCTGGCCGGCGTGCACGAGCTGCACCGCACCACAGGCGCGATGACGGAGGCAACGGCCCGGATCGGCCGCTTCCTGCTGATGCAATTGGCCGTGAACGGGTTGTTCGGCTTCAGCATGGGCCTGGGCCTCTGGGCCCTCGGCGTTCCCAATGCGCCGCTCTGGGGCGTGCTGGGCTTCGGGCTGCGCTTCATCCCCTTTCTCGGCGCGCCGCTCTCCGTGCTGTTCCCCCTGCTGCTCGCCTTCGCGACGACCGAGGGATGGTGGACGGTGATCCTCGTCCTCGTCCTTTTCGTCGTGGTGGATGTCCTGATCACCTATGTGCTGGAGCCCTGGCTCTATGGGGCCAGCACGGGGGTCACGCCGCTGGCGCTGCTCATCGCCTCGGCCTTCTGGGCGGTGCTGTGGGGGCCGGTCGGGCTGATCCTGGCGCCGGCGATGACCGCCTGCCTCGTCATCATCGGCCGTCATGTGCCGGCCTTCGCCTTCCTCGACGTGCTGCTGGGCGATGCCGAGCCGCTGCCCCTGCCCGCCCGCTTCTACCAGCGCATCCTGGCCGAGGATGTGCGCGGCGCCTCCCTCCTGCTCGGCGCCGCCGTGGCGCGGCAGGGCGTGCAGCCGGCGCTGGAGCAGCTGGCCCTGCCCGCCATCGCGCAGATCGGCAATGACCGGCCGAGCGAATCCTTCGGCGCGGCGCTGGCCATCCGCGCTTCCCGCGCGCTGGTCCGCGTGCTGGAGCCCTTCGCCGAGGAGCCGGAGGGCGAGGCGGACATCCTCGTCCTGCCCATCGCCGGCGCGCTGGACCGCGCGGCGGCGACGCTGCTGGTGGCGGTGCTGCTGGAGGCCGGGCATGCCGCGACCCTGGCCCCCGAAAAGGCTCCCGACCCCGCGCTCATCCTGCTGGCGGCCGCCACGCCCCCGCCCCGCCAGCGCCTGGCCCGCGCGCTGCGCGATGCCCGCCGCCTGGACGGCGATATCCTGGCCTATGCCGCGACCGACGAGGCGGAGCACGGCTTCGCGCGGGAAGGTCTGCCACTGCCCTGGGTGGTGGGGCTTCCGGCGCTGGTGACCCAGGTGGATGCGCGCATCGAGGAGGCCGCCGCCATTCCCGTGGTTTAGGGCCTGTGGTTTAGGGCCTGTCGTGTGGGGCCGGTGGTGGTGCGCCTCACCCCGCCCGCTTGCGGCGCAGCGCGGCGCTGAGCGCCGCACGCAGCCCTGCGGCCGTCACCGGCTCGGCCAGCACCTCCTCGGTGTCGCCCAGGTGTCGGACCGTGCCGGGGCTGGCCAGATGCAGCGTGGCCACCGCACGGCGATCCAGCGCCTGCCGCAGCAATTGCGCCGAGACGCCTTGCAGCGTCACCGGAAGCAGTGCCGCATCCACCGTGCCCGCCTGCTCCAGCGAGGCCAGGGCGCCCTCGATCGAGCTGCACGGACCCAGCACCTCGCTCCCCGCCGCCCGCAGGATCGCCGCGACCTGCGCCGCCCGCCCGGGCTGGTCATCGGCCAGCAGCACGCGCCTTCCGGCCAGGCCGCCCTGCTTCAGCACGGCGCCCACCTCGAGGCTGCCGGCAAAGGCGGGGGCGCCGATGGTGAGCCGGCCGTGCAGCCCCTCGCGCAGCCAGCGACGCTCCATATGGCCGGCCAGCTGCGCGCCGGCATTGGCCTCGATCAGCAGGGAGCCTAGGCCGGTCCGCTGCGGCGGCCCCGTGATCTCGGGCCCGCCGCGCTCGATCCAGTCCAGCACCACATCCCCGCCGGTGATGCCCCAGCGCAGCTCCAGCCGCCCGGCCGCGCGGGAGAGCGCGCCATATTTCACTGAATTGGTCACCAGCTCATGCACCACCAGCGCGAAGGGCTGCGCCGCATCGGCGGTGAGGCGCAGCGCCGGCCCCTCCAGCGTCACCTGGCCCCGCACCGAGGCCAGTTCCTGTTCCAGGATGTCATCCAGCCCGGCGCTCACCCACCGCTCGCGCGCCAGCACGTTGTGCACCCGGCTGAGGGCCGAAATGCGCCCTTCCAGCACCTCGATCAGCGCGGGCACGTCGTCATCGGCCTCGGCGGCGGAGAGGCGCAGCAGGCCGCGCACCACGGTCAGCACGTTCTGCGCCCGGTGATCCACCTCGCGCGAGAGCATGCGTTCGGAGGTCTCGATGCGCTTGCGGGTGGTGATGTCCACCATGGCGGCGCTGACGCCGGTCACCGCGCCATGCTCGCCCCGCACCGGGAAATAGCTGCAAAGCCAGAAGCGCTGCTCGCCATTCACCTGGCTGCTCAGCTCGAAGCCTTCCACCGGTTGCCCGGTTTCCAGCACCTGCCGCAGGACGGGGGTGACGGCCCCGGCGATCTGCGGCGCCATGGTGTCCAACGGCTGGCCGATATGCTGCGCGGCCGCGAAGCCGTTGCTCTCGGCCATCATGTCGTTGATCGCGACGAAGCGCAGCTCGCGGTCCATCAGGCAAAGCCCGGCCGGCGCGCTCTCATAGGTCGCGCGCAGCCGGGCGGCGCTTTCCTCGCGCTCGGCCTCGGCCTGGCGGCGCTCGTGATAATCGAGGCCCACGGCGGTCCAGGCGCTGGGGCGCCCCGCCGCGTTGCGGATCGGCGCACCGGTGAAGAGGAACCAGCGCCATTGTTCCGAAGCCGCGTGGCAGATCCGCATCTCGTGCGAGAAGGGGATGGCGACGCCGCCTTCCACGCTCGCCAGCGCCTCGCGCCAGGCCGCGGCCGCCCCGTCACGATCCTCGGGATGCACGGCGGCGAGCCAGCCATCGCCCCGGCTCTCGGCCAGGCTGAGGCCGGTGATCTCCTCCCAGTGGTGATTGGTCCAGTCGAGCTGGCCGTTCTGGTCGGCGGTGAGGACGATCTGCGGCGCCACCGCCACCACCGCCTGCATGCGGGTCTGCGCCCGCAACCGCGCCGCCTCGCGCGAGGCGACGCTGCCGGCCATGTTGTCAAAGGCGGCGGCAAGCTTCTGGAATTCCCGCCCGCCGCCGATCGGGCCGATGCGCGCCGCCCAATCCTGCGCTTCCCACCGCCGCAGGGTGGCGAGCAGGCGCTGCACCGGCCGCTCCACCGCCCCGTGGAAGAGCAGGATCGCGAGGAGGAAGGTCAGCAGGAGGGAGCCCACGATCATCAGCGTCGCGCGCCGGTCGGCCTGCAGTGCCCTGGTGAGCAGCCCGGTGGTTTCCAGCCCGACCGTGATGAACAGCCCCTCCGGCTCCACCGAGAGCGGCATGTAGGCGGCGACCCGGCGCACGCCATCCAGCGCCGGCGCATCAAGCACCCCCGGGGCGGGCGCATCCATCAGGCGCAGCGCGAAGGGCGGCAGCCTCTGGCCCACATAGCGCTCGGGCTCCAGGGAGCGGGCCAGCACGATGCCGTCGCGGTCGGCGATGGTCGCGGAACTGCCGGCGGGCAGCGGCATGGCCTGCAGCTCGGCCACCAGCCAGTCCACCGAAAGCGAGAGCAGCACCACGGCCGCGGGCTGCCCTGCCTCGTCGCGCAGCGGTGCCGCGAAATGCAGGCTGCGCTGGCCGGTCGAGCGGCCGATGGCATAGCCGCCGATCTGGAAGCGGTTCTCGCGCAGGGTGCGCTGGAAATACGGGCGGTCGGCCACGTTGAAGGAACGCGTGGCTTCATGCGCGAGGCAGATGGCGCGGCCGTCGCGGCTGAAGACGCTGGCGGTGAGATAGCGCGGGTTGGCGTCCACGATGCGTGTGAGGAAATCGTCGCATTCCGCGCCGGGCCGCAGGGCGCGCAAGGCATCATGCGCGGTCATGCTGCTGAGCAGCTGCTGTGCCCCCTCGATCATGCTGCCGCTCTGCTGCGACAGCAGCCGGGCGAAGCGCATCGCTTGGTCGCCCAGCTGCTCCGTGCGCTCAAGCCGCGCCTGGCGTTCCAGCATGACCTGCACGATGGCGGCCGGCACCAGCGCGAGGATCAGCCCGATGAAGGCCCAGACCGCCAGCGGGAGGGACCCGGCCCCGCGTCTCAGCCATCTCATCGCATCATTCCTTCCGGTCGTCCCACCACATCACCCGGCCGTCGTAGCAGATCGGCGGCCCCGTGGGGGTGCGAACGGCCCCGCATGCCACCGATGGCCGCAAGGCGCGCGTCCAACGCGGTCCCACCGGGCGGGGTTGCGCCAGGGCGCCGGGGCCGCGAGGCGCAACCCCAGCACGGACTTGGCGTTGCAAGCCCATGAATGAGACGGAACGGAAATGTTGATGGCCCTCGCGCCGGCCCGGCCGAACTGCCTTGCTCCACTTCCACCCCGCCGCGTGCCTTGCAGGAGCCCCACGCCCATGCCCACTTCGCCACCGGGCGCGGCGCCGCCCGCCGCCTTGCCTGCCCCAAGCGATACCCCTGGCGGAAGCCGTCGGCGCCTCATGGCGGCGGCGCTGGCCTTGCCGATGCTGCTCCTCACCGAGACCGGCGGCACGCCACAGAGCCTCCCGCCCGAGGTGCCGGAGGGCGGCGAATTCGACGCCGAGACCGTGCCCGCCCTGGCGCGTCGGCTGGCCGCGCGCCCCCACCGCCCGCGCGAGGAACGGCTGCCGCCGGCCTTCGCGCGCCTCGACTACGACGGTTATCGCCGCCTGCGCTTCGATCCCGCCCAGGCGCTCTGGGCCGGGACGGGCCTGTCCTTCCAGCTGCAGCCGCATCATCGCGGCTTCCTTTTCCAGCAGCGCGTCGCCTTGCATGAGGTGACGGGCGGCCAGGCGGTGCCCATCCGCTTCCAGGCGTCGCAATTCCGGTATGAGGGCGTGGCGCCGCCGCGCCCGGAGGAGGATCTGGGCTTCGCCGGCTTCCGCCTGCTGCACCCGCTGAACCGCCCCGACCATTTCGACGAGCTGTGCAGCTTCCTGGGCGCGAGCTACTTCCGCGCGCTCGGCCGCGGCAATGTCTACGGCATCTCCGCCCGTGGCCTGGCCATCGGCACGGCGGACCCGGGGGGCGAGGAATTCCCCACCTTTACCGCCTTCTGGATCGAGCGGCCGGAGCCGGCGGCCCAGGCCGTCATCATCCACGCGCTGATGGAGAGCCCGAGCCTGACCGGCGCCTTCCGCCTGATCGTGACGCCGGGCGAGACGAGCGTGACGCAGGTGGAGGCGCGGCTCTTTCCGCGCCGCGATGTGCCGCGCATCGGCGTGGCGCCGATGACCAGCATGTTCTTCTTCGGCCCCAATGACCGCGAGGGCGTGCGGGACTGGCGCCCGGCGGTGCATGATTCCGACGGGCTGCTGGTGCGCAACGGCGCGGGCACACAGATCTGGCGGCCGCTGCACAATCCGCGCGACCTCCAGGTCAGTGGCTTCCAGGACCAGTCGCCGCGCGGCTTCGGCCTGCTGCAACGCGGCCGGAACTTCCACGACTACCAGGATCTGGAGGCGCATTATCATCGCCGCCCCTCGCTCTGGGCCGAGCCGCTGGAGGATTTCGGCCCGGGCGAGGTGCAGCTCTTCGAGATCCCGACGCGGGCGGAGATCCATGACAACATCGTCGCCGCCTGGTCGCCCCGCGCGGGGCTGCGGGCGGGGCAGGAGCAGCGCCTGGCCTATCGGCTGCACTGGGGCGCGGCGGACCCGGCCGATCCACGCCTGCTGCGCTTCACCGCCACCCGCATCGGCGGGGCGGGGCGCGGCCTGCGCATCGTGCTCGACACCTCCCCGGCGGAAGGCGAGGCGCCGGACCTCCTGCTGGAGGCCAGCACCGGTGAGCTGCGGGACCAGGTGGTGCAGCCCCATCCGGAAACCGGCGGGCTGCGCATCAGCTTCGAATGGCAACCCGGATCGGCCCGGCTGGGCGAGCTGCGCGCCCGGCTGACGCGCGGCGGACACCCCATCTCCGAGGATTGGACCTACCGATGGACAGCCTGACGCTCGCGCCTCCGCTGCTGCCGGCGGAAGCACCCCTCAAAATGCCGGTGCGCCCCCTGGCCGAGGGCGGCGAGGACCGCGTGGCGGCGCATGGCGCCGAGGGCTACGGGCCGCGCCGTGCCCTGGTGCTGGGTGGGGCGCTGCTGCTCACCCTCGCCGCCGCCCATGAAATGTCGCTCGTCGTCGGCCTGGCGCGCTGGACGGTGGTGGGCGTGCTGCTGACGCTGCTCTTCGCCTTGCTGTTCTTCTTCATCGCGCTGGCCTGCACCAGCGGGCTGGCGGGTTTCTTCACGCTTTGGCGCGGCGACGGGGGGGAGATGCCCAAGGGGCCGCCGCGCAGCCGCACCGCGCTGCTCATGCCGGTCTTTCATGAGGCGGTCCCCGCCTTCGCCGCGCGGCTGGCGGCGATGCAGGCGGCGCTGCAACCGCACGCCGCGGATTTCGACATCTTCGTGCTCAGCGACAGCCAGGACGCCGCGACCCTGGCGGCCGAGCGCGCGGCGGTGCTGCGCCTGCGCGCCCTGCCCGGACCCGCGCTGTTCCACCGCCAGCGGCAGGGCCAGGAGGGGCGCAAGGCCGGCAACATCGCCGAATGGGTGCGGCGCTTCGGCGGCGCCTATGAGCAGTTCCTCATCCTCGACGCCGACAGCGTGATGACGGCACCCACCCTGCTGGCCCTCGTCGCCGAGATGGAGCGCAACCCACGGCTCGGCCTGGTGCAGACCCTGCCCTGCCTGACCGGCGCCGCGACGCTTTTCGCCCGGCTCCAGGAGTTCGCCAGCGTGGTCTATGGCCCGATGATCGCCCATGGCCTGGCCTGGTGGCACGGCCCGCAGGGCAATTACTGGGGGCACAATGCGATGATCCGCACGCGCGCCTTCGCCGGTGCCTGCGGCCTGCCGGAGTTGCCCGGCCGCAAGCCCTTCGGCGGCGAAATCATGAGCCATGACTTCGTCGAGGCCGCGCTGCTGATCCGCGCCGGCTGGGAGGTGCGAATGCGCCCCGGCCTCGGCGGCAGCCATGAGCAGGGGCCACCCAACCTGCCCGAGATGGCGCGGCGGGACCGCCGCTGGTGCCAGGGCAATCTGCAGCACGCGGCCATCCTCACGGCACGCGGCCTGCATCCGCTGAGCCGCCTGCACATGGCCACCGGCATCGCGGCCTATGCCAGCGCCCCGCTCTGGCTCGGCTTCCTGCTGCTGGGGATTGCCGTCTCGCTGCAGGCGCGCTTCCTGCGGCCGGAATACTTTCCGGCCACGCATTCGCTCTTCCCGCAATGGCCCGTCGTGGAATCCGAGCGCGCGCTCTGGCTCTTCACCGTGACGCTCGGCCTGCTGCTGGCGCCGAAGCTTTTGAGTGTCATCGCCTACGCCATCACCTCGGGCGCCATCCGCAGCGCGCCGCGGCTCGGCCGCCTGGTGGTGAGCACGATGTTCGAGATCCTGGTCTCGGCGCTGCTTTCGCCGGTGACGATGCTCACGCAGTCAGGCCAGGTGGTGACCGTGCTGCTGGGGCGCGATGCCGGCTGGGCGCCGCAGCGGCGCGAGGGCGATGCGCTGGGGCTGAGGGACGCCTTCGCGCTGACCTGGGCGCATGTGCTGGTGGGGTTCGTGCTGGCCGGGATGGCGCTGGCCGTGGCGCCGCTGCTGGCGGGTTGGATGGCCCCGGTGCTCATCGGGCTGCTCGCCGCCCCCCTGCTCGTTTCCTGGACCGCCAGCCCGCGGGCCGGCGACTGGTGCGCCGCGCATGGCCTCCTCACCCCGCCCGGCTGACGCTCTCCGCGCCTCCCGCGGAGGGCTCTTCAGCGCCTCCGGCGGGGGGCCTTAACGCCGCCGCCGCGGGGAAGTCTGCCGCCTGAGGGCGGCGCGGCAGCGCGGATCGTCGCCGATGCCGAATTCGATGATGGGCAGCAGCGAGAGCGGCGCCAGCGCGAAATCCAGCACCCGCCCCAGCCCATCCCCGCCGCGATCCTGCACGATCACCGGCGCCACCGAAGGGTCGGCCAGCCGGCCCGTGACGGCGAGGCTGGTGGGCAGCGAGCCCACGGTGAACTGCTTCGCCTCGCTGCGCAGCCGCAGGTCCAGCACCTCGCGCCCGAGGTGGATGGTGCCGGTGCCATGGATCAGCGCCTCGGTCGTCTCGATCAGCATGAGGCGCGTGTTCAGCACCCCGGACACCAGCGCGAAATCCGCCGCGAAGCATTCGAGTGCCGTACGGGAGGGCAGCCCCATGGCGGAAAAGATCGCATTGCCGAGCCGCAGCCCCGCAAGGTCCATGGCGACGGCGCTCAGGTCGCCGCCCGCCATGCGCAGGCTGAGCGCACCCTGCCCGCGCGCCAGCAATTCCGCCGTGGAACGGCCGGTGGAATCGATCCGCCCGCGGCCATCCAGCGCGCCGCCGCCCCGCCCGCCCAGCGCCTGCAGCACCCGGCCGATCTCCATGCGCTCGAAGCGCATCTCGGCCACGGCATGCAGTGCGCCCTCGTCATTGGGCGTGAGCGTGCCGGTGATGATGACGGCGCCGCTGCCCACGCCACCGCGCAGCGGCTTCAGCGTCACCACGCCATCGCGCAGTTCCAGCGTCACATCCAGCGTGTCGATCGGCGCATCCTCGCCCACGATGCGTTCGGCGTGGAAATGCGCGCGGATATTGGCGGCGCGGAACAGCGGCAGGTTCACCTGCGCATCGGGCAGCACCCGGCCGCTGCGGCCGCCATCATTGCGGATCGGCACGCCGCGCCCGGGATTGCCGCCGATGAAGCCCGCGAGATCCGCGAGGTCCACATGGCGCGAGACAAGCTCGGCCGTCACTTCTGGAATCGCGGGGCGCGGATCCAGCGTCACCGTCCCGCCCAGGTCGCTGCGGCCGACCTGCCCTGCCATCTCCGTGAAGCGGAAGATCGATTCGCTGTAATCCAGCCGCCCGGCGAGCCGGAAGGCGGGCGTGCTGGGGATCGGCACGCCGGTCAACGGCGTGAGGAAGCGCATGTCCGGCCCCGTCAGCTCCAGCCGGAGGTCGGCGCCGCCCAGGGCCAGCCCGTTCACCAGATTGCCCCGGAGCGTGGCGCGCGTGGTGCCGTTCAGCACTTCCAGCGTGACCGGCCAGGGGGTGGTCGCATCGGCCAGCGCGACGACGGAGCCGCCGGCCAGCCGCGCGGTCAGCGGCGCGCCGGCATAATGGCCGCGCGCCTCGGCAAAGAGGCCGGGCACGCCCTCCGGCGTCGGCCGCGTCTCGGCCGTCACGATGAAATCCGCGTCCAGCGGCGCGTGCGTCACATGCAGCCGCACGTCGCTGAGATGCAGCGCGCCGAAGGGGCTGGGGGTTGCCGCCTCCACCGCCAACGGCGGATCCAGCACGAAGCGGTGGTTGTCCCGGCCATCGGCCAGCGTTGCCGCCCGCACCTCCGCCCCCGCCAAAGTGAGGGCCGTGATGTAGACGCTGCGGTGGCGCAGCGTATTCCAGAGGTCCAGGCCGAACTCGGCCGAGGCGATGCGCGCGAAGGGCGCATCACCCGGGAAGCCCGGCGGATTGGCGATGGTGAGGCCGGTCACGGTGACCCGCGTCTCCCGCCCCAGCCGCACGGCGAGCCCCTCCAATGTGACGGTGCGGCCCAGCCGGGCGGAAGCCTGGCGCTCCGCCATCGGGACCAGCCAGCTCCAGGGGAAGAACAGGATGGCAAGGCCGAGCAGGACCGGCACGCCAAGCAGCGCGGCGAGGCGAAGGGCAAGGCGGCGGGGCTTGGGCGCGGGCTGGCTCATGGCATGGGTGCTTCCTGGCGGGCGCCGAAGGGAAGCAGGCGGAGCCACGCCTGATCGCAGGACGCGCGAGGAGCGGCGAAGTTGCCTCCGGGCGGAATTTTCCTGGGCAGCCGGCGGGCGATCCCCAGGGGCGCGTCATGGCAGCGTCTTGGCTGCATCACGGCCTGGCTTGCGCGCGGGGCCTGACTGGCTGGCCGCCGCCGCGCGTCAGGCCGGCGGGCCGAGCATCTCTTCCACCGGGCCATCGGCGACAATCCGCCCGCCCTCCAGCCGGATCACGCGGTTGCACCATTTGCGGATGATGTGGACGTCATGCGTGGCGAGGACCAGGATCTCCGCATCCGTGACCAGCTGGGCCAGGCGCTCTTCCGCCCGCTCCATGAAATCCGTATCGCCGGCCAGGAACCATTCATCCATCAGCAGGATGTCGGGCGTCATCGCCGTGGCCAGGGCGAAGGAGAGGCGTAGCCCCATGCCGGCCGAATAGCCGCGGATCGGCACGTCGATGAAATCGCCCAGGCCGCTGAAGGCGCTGACGCTTTCCGCTAGGGCCAGGCCCTGCTTCTCGGTCATGCCCCGATAGAGGCAGCGCAGCACGATGTTCTCGCGCCCCGTCAGCAGCGTGTCCATGCCGGCGGCCGGATCAATCAGGGAGCCGATTTCGCCCTCGATCAGCAGGCGGCCTGCCACCGGTTCGTAGATGCCCGCCATCACCCGCAGCAGGGTGGATTTGCCGGCGCCATTGGGGCCGGTCAGCGCGACCCGCTCGCCCTTGCCGATCTTCAGGTTGAGCTCCCTGAGCGCGGCGACGACGACGCGATTATCCTCATCCGACTTGAACCGGCCCGAGGCGCTGGCCAGGATGCGCTTCTTCAGGGAACGGGCGTTGTGGTGATAGAGCGGGAATTCGACGCTCAGGCCTTCGGCTTCAATCCGCACCATCGCCCTAGACCCAGAATGCCACGCGGCCCCGGAAGCGCACGAAGAACGCCTGGGCCACGGTCCATATGATGGCGGTGTAGAACAGCGCCATCACCCACACGAATGCGGAGACCGGCGTGCCGAGGATCGGCCCCCGCACGACCTCCATGATCGCGAAGAAGGGGTTGAGCGGCAGATAGGGCTCCCACTCCAGGATCAGCTCGGGCTTCCAGATCACCGGCGTGGCGAAGAAGGCCACCTGCACCAGGGAGCCGATGATCGGCGGGATGTCGCGAAACCGCGCGCACAGGATGCCGAGCAGGAGTGACAGCCAGAAGGCATTCACGCAAAGCAGCAGCAGGCCCGCGACCGCCCAGAGCGCCGACCAGGAGACCTGATAGTCGAAGAAATAGAAGACGATGGCGATCAGCGGCAGGTTGTGCGCCGCGACGAGGATGTTGCGGAACACCGTCCGCAGCGCCTGCACCGTGTAGGGCACCGGCATCTGCCGGATGATCCCCTCGGCGCTGGTGAGCGTGCTCCCCGCATCGGCGAAAACCTGGGAGATCACCGTCCAGATGATCAGGCTCACGCCCAGCCAGGGCAGGTAGACGGCCAGTTCCAGCTGGAACAGTTTGGAATAGAGCAGCCCCAGGCAGAGCAGCATGATCGCGGTGGACAGCGTCATCCAGAGCGGGCCCAGCACCGAGCCGCGATACCGGTGGGTGATGTCGCTGCGCGCCAGCACCCAGGCGAGGCGCCAGCGGCTGAACCCCTCCCGCAGGTCGGCATGGGCGCGTCCGCGCCGGTTAGGGGCCGCCGCATCATAGGCGCTGACGGGAATGACTCGATCCACCATGGCGCCTCCATACACGAGGCCCAGCCCAGCGTCACCCGTCAGGCGACGGGCTGCCGGCTAGCCCGCGCGGGGCAGGACGGCGTATCGCCCGTCATACACTGCAACGAGGTCCGAGAGGCGCGCGTCCAGTTCGGACGCCATGTCGCGCCGCCGCATCGCGTCGAACCGCGGAATGGCGAAGGCCATGGTCTCGGCCAGGGCGCGCGGATCGCCGGCTGCGAAGGTGAAGCCATCGAGCCCGTCACGCACCTTCTCGGCCATGCCGCCGATATCCGAGACGATGAGTGGGCGCCCGATGGACAGGGCCTCCTGGATGACCAGCGGTGAGTTTTCCCACCAGATCGAGGGCACGACGACCCAGTCCACTTCGCCCATCAGCCGTGACAGGTCCTCGCGGCCATAGCGGCCAGTCCAGCGGAGGCCCGGGCCGGGCTTGCGCACCGTGGCGTCGAACCAGAGCTGGAAGTCGCGCGGCATATGGCCGGGAACGCCGTTCAGCGTGAGGGTGGCATCCGCGAAGCCCGGCATGCCGCGCAGCAGGGTAAAGCCCTCCACCAGCGTACGAACGCCCTTGAAGATGCCCATGCTGCCGAAGTACCCGAAGGATGTGCGCTGCCCGCCGGGCGGTAACGGCCGTGGCGGCAAGGCGGGCAGCAGCGGAATGTGGTTCTCGATCATGGCGATGCGTTCCGGCGGAACGCCCCAGTCGATATAACGCTGGCGCAGGAATTCGCTGGGGGCGACCAGCATGTCGGCCTTCAGCAGAGAGGCCAGCACATAGCGCCGCCGCGCGGCGAATTCGTCCGGGGTGCGATCCGGAAAGCAATTGGCGCAGGGCTGGGGGCCGCTGCGGTCGCACAGGGCCATGCCGCTGGTCTTCACCATCTGGCCGTTATTGGCGCAGATGGCGAGGAATTCGTGCAGGGTGAGGACCACCCGCGCGGCCGGCAGGATCTGCCGCACCAAGGCGATCGCCTCGACCCCACTGCGGATATAGTGGTGCAGGTGCACCACATCAGGTCGCTCGCGCCGCAGCAGCTCCGCGAAGCCGTCGAGCGCGCCGATGCTGCGCTGGGACATCAGGAAACCGTCGGTCTCGCCGGCGGGGATGTCCCATTCATCGGCGCGGCCAGACCATCGCGCCAGCCGCTCGCCCACCAGGCGCGGCAACACGCGGGGCGCGGCGAAGATCGCCGTCCAGCCCGACCGGGCGCGCATCGCCTTGAACACCTCATAGGCGGCGAGTTCGGCGCCTGTCGGGCTTTCATCAGGGTGGGCGTGCGCGACGACAAGAGCCTTGCGGGTCATGGCGCTGCCCCGGGGCCGAGCGGCGCAAGCCGTTGCAAGCGGTCCTGCCAGCGGCGCGCATGCAGCATCATGTTGCACAGCGTCAGCGTGTACCGCCATTCCGAGGAGCCTAGGCGCACCAGGGACTGGCGCTCGAAATGAATGAGCGTGACATCGGGCGCATACCAGACGCGGCGGCCCGCCTCGATGACCCGGTGGCAGAGATCGGCATCCTCGAAGTCACCGATCACGTAATCCTCCGACAATCCGCCGAGGCCGTCGTAGAGCTCGCGTGCGATCATGAGGCAGGCGCCCGTCACGGCCGGCACCTCGCGCGGAGTGGTGCCCGGGTCACGCCGCGCGGCCTCGCCCTTCAGCGGGTGATCGCAGATCCAGGCCTGCAGCTCAGGGGCTGGCCGGAAGATCATGCCGGCATGCTGCAGAGTGCCGTCGTCGAAAACCAGCCGGCAGCCCAGGGCGCCGCATTCCGGCAGCTCGCGGTAGCGGGCGGCCAGCGCATCCAGCCAGCCTGGCCCGGAGGGCAGGACATCGGAGTTGAGCAGCAGCAGCAGCTCGCCGCGCGCAGCCCGCGCGCCGGCATTGGTCGCGCCCGAATAGCCAAGGTTGCGGGACAGGCGAAGCAGGCGAATCGGCACGCCATGAGCGCGTGAGGCGATCTCCGCCAACTGCATCGCCTCCGCCGCGCGGTCGGGGTCATCAATCACATAGATCAGCTCGGCGGTGGTCTTCAGGGATGGGTCATCGCCAAACAGCACCGATTGCAAAAGGATCCAGTCCATGCGGCCGTAGAGCGGCACGACGATGGAGACGGCCGGACGCTCCGGTGGGGTGCCGAAGACCTTCTCCTCCACCGTGAAGGGCACGCGCCGGGCGACTGCCCAGCAGGCCTCGATGGCTGGCAGGACCTGCTCGCGCAGTAGCGCCGGCGCGCCATCGGCGGCGGGGTCCACGCGAGAGAGGATGGCTTTGATCGCCGCGCGCGGCTCCAGCGCCTGCCGGGCGGGCAGTGGGCGCTCGACGGTGCTGCCATCGGCCAGGATCAGTTCAAGGGCGGCGCCCGGAAGCGCGGAGGTGCCCGGGAAGAAAGCCGCGAGGCCGCTGCGGCCGATACGCCCGGTCGGGGCCGTACGCGGCGGCGCCGGGCTGGCGATGCGCCGCCCGCCTTCCACCACTGCAATGCCGGTGATCGCGGTCGTGCCGCCGGGCGCTGCGGCAAAGACCATCAGACCGACCTCGGCGATGGCGAAGCTGGTTTCGGCCGCATGTCCGCCGCCCGCCGCTGCCGGCTCGGCACTGCGCCGGCGGAGGATCGGCCGCACGACGCGATGCCAGACGATGCGCGCCGTGCGCCGCAGGATGCTCGCCAGCCTTGGCCGCGCCGCGATCCAATCGAGCGCGCCGCGAGAGACGCGCCAAACGGTGCTGCCCTCGATCGCGTGGCGGCGCGCGGCTTCGGAGGCGGCCGCGGCCTCCGCCCGCGCCAAGGCGCTGCGGCTCCACTCCGCCTCGCGCGCGGCGGCGCTCTGGGCCGCGCTCAATGCCAGACTGAGACTGAGCCGATCTCCCAACGCCTCGAACATCGCCGTCATGGCCGCGGCCTGCGACGGAAGACGCGCCGCCCGCAACAGGCTGGCGACCGGCTCGGGCGCCGCGTCGGGCTCGGCGGAAAACCGCAGCCCGCCGCCAAATGGGAAAACGAGCACATCGCGCTCACCCCGCCACGGGAAAGGACCAAAGGGCGCTTCCTCCAGCAGCAGGGTCGAGGCGGGGCACTCCCCCAGCGAATGCCCCGCGGCGAGGATGACCAGGGCCGTGGCGTCGTCCGCCTCTTCCAGACCAGCGGCAAGCAGCGCCTCCGCCACCTCCGCAGCACCGGCCACACGAAGCGATGCGCGGCCCAGTGCAGCGGCGAGCCAAGCCAGAAACGGGTGGTGGCGAACAAGCGCCGTATCGGGAGGGGAGCACGGCGCGCGGCGCGCGGCGGCCGCGAGGGCAGGCGTCCACCAGGATGCTGCATCCGGCGTCGGCCCCGAACTCGTCGTTGACGCGCTAATCATGGGCGAACCACTAGGGGAAGGGGCGGCACAAGACAATCCGCGACCCTACAGCATCGCCAGCGGCCGCTTGCGGCGCGGCGGCGGGAAGGCCGCGTCCAGCGCCGCCTGCTCCCCGGCCGTGAGGATGATCTCGCGCGCCGCCGCATTCTCCCTGAGATGGCTGAGCGAGGTCGCCTTGGGGATGCTGATCACCCCGGGCCGCGAGAGCGTCCAGGCCAGGGCGACCTGCGCGGGCGTGGCGCCGCGCGCCCGCGCCACGGCGACAAGCCCCGGATGGCGCAGCAATTCCCCGCCCTGCCCCACCGGCGAATAGGCCATCACCGGCATGCCGCGCGCGGCGCAGAAGGGCAGCAGGTCATGTTCCGGCCCGCGATGCTCCAGGTTCAGCAGCACCTGGTCGGTGGCGCAATCGGCCAGCGCCGGGCCCAGCTCCTCCAGATCCTCCACATCGAGGTTGGAGACGCCCCAGCGCGCGATTTTGCCGGCCGCCCGCATCCGTTCCATCGCCTCCACCGTATCCTCGAGCGGAACGGAGCCGCGCCAATGCAGCAGATAGAGATCGAGACATTCCACGCCGAGCCGCCCGAGGCTGCGTTCGCAGGCCTGCGGCAGGCCGCGCCGGCTGGCATTGTGGGGATAGACCTTGGAGACGAGGAAGACCTCCCCGCGCCGCCCGGCGATGGCCTCGCCCACCACCTCCTCGGCGCCGCCCTCGGCATACATCTCGGCCGTGTCGATCAGGGTGAGGCCGAGGTCGAGGCCGGCGCGCAGGGCGGTGACCTCGGCCTTCCGGTTCGCCGCCCGCTCTCCCATATGCCAGGTGCCCTGTCCCAGGGCCGCCACGGACGTGCCATCGGCGAATGTGATGCTGCGCATGTGCGTCCCTCCAACCCGTGCTAGGTACCCCTTCATGAAGCGCCTTGCCATCGCCATCGCCCTGCTGCCCAGCCTGGCCTTTGCCCAACCGGCGCCCGAGGCGATCGGCCCCTGGCAGCTCGCCTGCGCGACCGACCGCATGACGGACCGCACCGCCTGCATCCTCCGCCACCGCGACTGGGTCGAACGCCCCACCATCGGCGCGGGCCTGGCCTTCGAGATCCTGGATCGTGGCGGGCGACTGGTTCCGGCGGTGACGGCGCGGGACCTCTCGCTGGACAGCATCACGCGCGGGCTGATGGCGGTGGCCGGCACGGCGCAGCTGCGGCTCGGCAGCAATGCCATGATGGAAATGCCCTGCGGGCTGGAGGGGCGGAACCTGATCTGCGCCCCCCGCAGCGCCGATGCCCCCCGCGCCGCCCAGGAATTGCCGCTGGCCGAGCGCGCCCTGGTGCGCATGGCGGGCCTCGGCAGCCAGACGAGTGCCGCGACCCAGCCCACCGAACTGCGGCTGAGCGACACCACTGCCGCGACGGAACGCCTGCGCCGCCAGCAACCCGCCGGCACCGCCGCCGCCCCGCCCGAGCCCGGCCTGGACCTCGGCGGCATGCTCGGCCGCATGCAGCAATTGCTGCGGTGAGCGACGCCGCCGCCCTGCTCTCCCGCATCGCGCGGGAAGATCGGGCCGCGCTGCGCGCGCTGTACCAGCTGCAATCGGTCCGGCTCTTCGGCGTCGCCATGGCCATCCTGCGGGACCGCGACGCGGCCGCGGACGCGCTGCATGACGGCTTCGTGAAGATCGCCCGCCGTGCCGCGCAATATGACCCCGAGCGTGGCGCCGCCGAGGCCTGGCTCGCTTCCGTGATCCGCCATGCGGCACTCGACATCGCCCGAAGGCGCGGCCGCGAAATCCCGACCGATGACGCGACGCTGGGCGACACGCCGGTCGAGGCCGATCAGCTCGAAGCCCTGGCGGCCGGCGAGGATGGCGCGCGGCTGCGCGAATGCCTGGGGCGCCTGGCCGAGAAAAACCGGCAGGGCATCCTGCTTGCCTTCGTGCATGGCCTCTCCCACCCGCAGATCGCAGCCAGGCTCGACCTGCCTCTCGGCACGGTAAAGGCCTGGATCCGGCGCGGCTTGCTCACCCTGCGGGAGTGCCTGGCATGACGCCGCAGGAACGGGACGAGTTGGCCGCCGAATATGTGCTGGGCACGCTGGAAGCGCGCGAGGCCGAGGCGGCGCGCGCACTGATCACGCAGGACGCCGCATTCGCGGGCCTGGTCACGGATTGGGAGCGGCGGCTGGCGCCCCTGCTCGCCCTCGCCCCGCCGGAAGCGCCCCCGCCCGGCCTCTGGGCACGGATCGAGGCGACGCTGGATGGCGCCGCCCCGGCCCGCCGCTGGCGCTTCCCCTGGCCGGCCTTCGGCCTGGGCGCCAGCGCGGTCGCCGCCGGGCTTGCCGCCTTCATCCTCTTCCGCCCGCCCGCCCCTTCCCCGCTGATGACGGTGCTGCTGACCAGCCAGGATCAATCGGCCTTCCTGGTCGAGGCCGAGCGGGGGCAGATCCGCCTGGCCGCCGTCAATCCGCGCGGCGTGGAAGCGGGGCGCGTCATGCAGCTCTGGGCCCTGCCGCAGGGCGCCACGGCGCCGACCTCGCTCGGCCTGGTGCCGGAGAGCGGGCGGCTGAGCGTGACACCGCGCGGTATCCGGCCCGAGCCCGGCATGCTGATCGAGATCACGCTGGAACCGCCCGGCGGCTCCCCCACCGGGCGGCCCACGGGGCCGATCCTGTTCATCGGGCGGCTGAGCGCGGCCGGCGCGAGCTGAGCCGCCTCAGAAGCTCATCCCGATGCCGAAGGACGTGCCCGTGATGCCGCCATCGCCGTAGAAATACCGCGCGATGAGCCGCACGCGGGAGAGGGTGAGACCCATCGCGCCAAACTCATGGCGCCCGATGTCGAACTCGATGCCGCCGCCCACCTTCACCGACCAGCCGAAGCCCAGCGCCTCCCTCTGGTCGCCCAGATAGCCCGAGGCGGAGGTGTCGATCACCCAGCGCAGCGGGCGGCCGAAGGCTTCGAGGCCGGTGGGCCAGCGATAGCGCGCCCAGAGGCCCACCGTCCGGGCCGTCGAATTGCCGCCGATGCGCTCCGGCGTATCGCCGAAGCTCTGCACGCGGATCTGCGTGTAGCGCAGCTCCACCTCGATATCGCGGGCCGGCCGGTAGTCGTAATAAGCAAGCACGAGGGAGCCACCCAGGCCATAGACATTCATGTGCTGGTCGGTGAGGGCCGAAATGTCGCGGCTGGTTCGCCAATTGATGAAGGCGCCGAGAAGCGAGGCGTCGGAGGCCGCATAGCCGAGCGACCCGTTCAGGATCGGCCGCAGCCAGAGATGCTCCGCGAGGCGGATGTCATAGCCGACGCCCAGGGTCGCGGCGATGTTGTTCCAGTGCATCGGCACGCGGCGCGTCTCGCTGCCGCCGGTGATATAGGTGCGCGGATCATAGCGGGCCGTGCCGAGATAGCTCTCCAGGAACAGCGGAAAAGCCTCGCTGACCGTGAAGCCGAAGCCGAATTGCGACAGGGTGAGCGCCTTGGCGCCATCGCCGGAAACCGCCGTGCCCCGGGTGATGGAGAGCGCATTGGTCGAACCATCGGGGGTGACATTGTAGCCGAACAGCCCCAGCACCCCGCCCTGGCGGATGCGCAGGTTGTTGCGCACCTCCGCCGCACGGGCCGCGGCGGCGTCGAGGATGTCGCTGCGGATCGTGCCGTCCAGCAGCTGGGCCTGGGCCGGTTGCGCGGCCAGCAGCAGGAAGAGGGCCAGCGCGAGCCTCATCCGGGCCAGCCCCGCGGCACGCCCTCGGCATTGCGGCGCAGCTCATCCTGCGCGGCGCGGATGCGCTGCACCGCCTCATCTTTCGTGATGGTCGCCGCCCGCGCCTTGAGCAGCGCATGGCCTTCGCCGATGCGGATGACATTGTCGATGTAGCGCTGCCGTGCCGCCTCGCGCGCGGCGAAATCCGCCTCGCGCGCCGCCGCCTGCTCCTGCACGAGTTGCCGCGCCACCGGGTCACGCGTTTCGGTGGCGAGGCGGGCATAGGCGGCGGCCGCATCGGCGCGCGCGGCGGCCTCGGCGCCCGCATTGCCGCTGACCGCGGTGGCGAGGGATTGCGCCAGCGCCTGCACATGCGGGTCCGCCGCCACGATGTTGTCGCGCAGATCGGGCGCCTGGGCATTGCTGCGCGCGGCGCGGCGCAGCAGCGTGCCCAGCGCCGTGACGGCCGCCCCGCCGCGCTCCGACCGGGCCCGGGCCGCCACGGCCAGCTCGACGAAGGGGTCCTCGCGATAGGGCAGCACGCCGTCCGAGGCGAGGGTGGCGATGGCGAGCAGATAGACGCTCATCGCCTGCTGCATGGCCAAGGTGCCGGCATCCGTGCCGCCACTGGCCTGGGGCTGGCCCGCCATGCGGCGGTCATCCACGGCGAAGCTCGCCGTCGCCGCCCAATCGCGCACCGGGGTGTAGTCCGGCGCGTTGCAGGCGCTGAGCGCCAGCACGGCAGCGGGCAGGATGAGGCGGCGGGGCATCGGGCGGGGCTTTCTCATGGGGGCAGGACCGCGGCCAGGGCATCGGGCCGCGGGAGCGGCGCCTCGCGCGGGAGGCTCGCGATGCCACGCCGCAGCCGGTCATCGGCGAGGAAGACCTGGCGCTCCACCTCGCGCTGGGTGATCTGCCGGCCGCGCGCCTTCAGCGCGGCATGGCCGGCGCCGATCTCGGGCAGCAGCCGGGCATAATCCTGCCGCGCGGCGAGGCGGATGGCGCGGGCGGCCTCGGCATCACCCTGCCGGTCCAGCTGGAGGCGGCGCAGCGCGGGGTCTGCTGCAGGCGCGGCGGCCATGGGCGCGGGGGGCGGCGCCTCCGCCGTCACGGCACGGGCGAGGGCGCCCAGCAGCGTTTGCACCGGCACGTCGCTGGCGGCGATCAGGTTCACCAGCCGCCAATCCTCCGGCAGCGGCCGGGGCCCCGCATTGTCGCGCGGCAGGTATTGCAGGGGGCGGTCCGTGCTGGCCAGGCGCAGTTGCGCGGCGAGCTCCTGGACCGCCCGGCCCGCCACCGGATCGAAAGCCGCGGCGGGCGCGGCGAGCGGCGCGAAGAGCGGCTCGCGGAAGGTCAGATCCGCATTGTCCCAGAGCACGCCGAGCGCGTAGAAATACGTCCCCAGCGCCTCCTGCATCGCGCGGATCGCCGCCGCATGTGGCGGGGCGGCCAGGCTCGGACGGTCGGCCGCGATGCTGGCGGAGCGGGACCAGTCACCCATGGCGGTGTTGGGCGGCAGGCCGCAGGCCCCCAGCAACAGCAGGCCCAGCAAGGCCAGGGCCGGCGAGCGGGCGGACATCAAGCGGCGGCGCGGGACATGCGGCCGAAGATGTCGGCAATCCCGGGGCCGGGCAAGTCCGGATCGGGCAAATTTGCCTTGACCGCGGGGGGCCTTCTGGCCGTGCATGCGCCTGGAGCACGCGCAGCCAAGTCGCGGCCAGGGAGAAACGATGCCGCATTCCGCGATGACGCGCCGCATGGCGCTCAGCCTCACCGCCACGGCACTGGCCGCCCCCGCTTTGGCGCAGCCCGCCTGGCCCAGCGGGTCCATCCGCTTCATCGGCCTGTTTCCCCCCGGCGGCGGCACCGACATCCTCTCGCGCCTCTGGTGCATCAAGATGAGCGAGATCACCGGCCAGCAATTCATCGTCGAGAACCGCTCGGGCTCCGGCGGGAATGTCGGCACGGAGGCGATCGCGCGGGCGGCGCCGGATGGCAACACGATCGGCCTCGCCAGCGTGGCGCCGCTCTCCATCTCGCCCACGCTGTACGGGCGGCTGCCCTTCAATGCGGGGCAGGATTTCTCGCTCGTCTCGGGCCTCTGGCAATTGCCCAACCTGCTGGTGGTGAACAATGACGTGCCCGCGCGCTCGGTGCCGGAGCTCATCGCGCTGCTGAAGGCCAATCCCGGGCGCTACGCCTATGCCTCCTCCGGCTCCGGCACCACGGTCCATCTCTCGGGCGAGATGTTCAAGGCGATGGCGGGCGTGGACATGCTGCACGTGCCCTATCGCGGGGCGGCGCCCGCGCATGTGGATATCCAGGGCGGCCGCGTGCACATGATCTTCGACAACATCCCCCAGGGCCTGGCGCTGGCGCGTG
>LNFM01005731.1_pt1 | contig 21119 bp, 21 predicted proteins | sample 596031 | NCBI WGS metagenome assembly LNFM01 (sample SAMN04254537, study PRJNA301005) | activated carbon metagenome | isolation source: dual media filters at the Ann Arbor, Michigan drinking water treatment plant | place: USA: Ann Arbor
GTAGGCGACGACGAGGATCTCGACGGCGTAGAGGCTGAGTCGGTGCTTCAGCGGGCTCGCGAGGCTAAAGTCGGTCTGCTTGACCTTGCGGCGCACCCAGCCATCGATCAGGAACGGCACGGCCACGAAGAGGGCATAGGGGAACCACAGGCCGGCGACGGAGATGCGCAGGAAGCTCTGGTAGAGGATGGTCCACCACGTCCGTAGGCGCCCCTCCCACCAGTCGAAGAGGGAGCCGAACTGGCGGTCTATGCCCACCATGTCAGCGTCAGCCTGGGTCGGGATCATGGCTCCGAAGACGAGGCTCGAAACGCCCGTGTCCACGAAGGCGGCCTTGAACCACTCCTGCGCGCGGGCCTCGGCGGCGCCGGCGACCTCGGGGGTGAAGAAGCTCGCATTCGCCTGACGCTCGCGCTCGACCGAGCGGGCAAGCCACTCCTCGCCCACGAAGCCCAGCAGCGCGATCACATGCAGCATCACGATCAGGGTGGTGACCTTCCAGGTCTTGGTTGCACTGGCCATCCTTGCCTCCTCGATCAGTCAGCGTAGGCGGTGAGCCGCGGCAGGATCGGCAGCAACTCCCGCCGGGTGGAGCGATCCAGAATGTGGTTCAGCAGGGCCGCGGCCAGCGCGTCGGGCTGGTAGTTGGCCAAGTACTCCGGCAGGTCGGTGGCCATGTTCACCTTCGCCGGCGCGTGCTGCTGGAGCCACTGGGTGAGCGGCCCGTCGCTGAGCGCATCCCACGCCTCACCTTGCGACCCACGCACCTCGGTCTCGAAGATGAGCGTCAGGTGGCGGAGCAGGCCCCGCATGTAGGCGAGGCGCACCTCGTCGGAGAACTTCTCGTCCTCGGGCTGTCGAGCCTGCGCTTCCAGCATCTCGCTGAAGCCGTTGGCGATCGCCTCCTCGAGGAACGGGCGGCCGCTCGGATGCTTGACGTGCAGGCCGACGTGCGCCGCCAGGTTGTCGGTCAGGTGCTCCGTCACCGGCCACAGCTTGAACATCAGTCGTGCCAGGGAGGCAATGCGAAGCGACCGCAGGACCTTGGACACAAGGACCTTCGTCGCCGCGTTTGCGCTCTCTGCCTGGGTTTGGACTGGGCTCACGCAGCACTCTTCAGGATTGGGATTCGGGCCTTCACCAGGCGGCCGCCAGAGATTCGAGCGAAGAACTCGAGGTTCGGCAGCGCACCTAGCATCTGAGGGTCCACCAGTGCCACTTCGGTCTCCTTCAGCGCTTCGTTGGTCGTGCCCGAGAAGATGAACGGCTCGTCCGTCTCCGCCTTGGCCGACTGGCTGTATTCCACATGGCGCACCACCGTCTTCGAGAAGGTTTCGGTGATGTATTCCTGCGTGGGGCCGTCAATCAGTCGCAATGCGACTACGTTGTTAAGGTTACCCAAAACCATGCGGGATTTGGCATCGCTTCCAAGGCGGCTGGTGAAGTCGCCCAGCGTCTGGGTTGCGACCGTGATCCGAGCCTTCGAGCCACCGGCCTTGTTGAGCATGGCGATGAAAGGATCGTTGGCGAGCTCGGCCGCCTCGTCGACGTAGATGTTGACCGGTTGCAGGTCCTTTCCGTAGTTATAGCGATCGCCGGCGACGGCCGTGAGGTCCGCTAGGAACATGGCGCCGATGGCGCTGCCGACGAACTTGTCGGACAGCGAGTCGAGGCCGATGTAGACCACCTGCTTGTTGTGGATGGCTCGGCTGAAGTCGGTGATCGGCCGCGGATCCCTCAGGTCTTCCGAGTCGGGTGAGAGCAGGTCGCCCAGCACTCCAGAGGTGAGCATCGTCAGGACCGGCAGCAGCGAGGCGATCATCTTTCCGTAGTGGGTTGCGTCGTGGGTGAACGAGCTGATCAGACCCTGCAGCTCCTGGGACGGCGCGTGCTTGGCCACGTAGTCGCGGTAAAAGCGGGCGTGCCGGGTCGCATGGTCGTTGATGTCGGGCTTCGCGCCTTCCATGGCACGCTTCAGCGCCTCTTCCCACTCGTCGCCGCGATCAGCGAAGGTCTTGCGGCAGTACGAGAGGATCGCGCTCTTGACGAGGTGGGGCATGCCGCCTTCGAAGCAGGTCAGGATCTTCTTGAGGGTCGGTTTCTCGTCGATCAGCAGGATGCCGTTGGCGATGTTGGTCAGCTGCATCTGGCCGAACGCCGTGAACGGGTCGGCACCGGTCTCCGAAGGGATAAGGCTCGCGATACGCGAGGCCAGCTCGGTCGCGCGGTTGAAGTTGCGCAGCGGATCGATGCGCCAGGACTTGTCGGGGAACGCGGGGTGGAAGTAGACGAAGTCCTCTGCCCTGCCGTCGGCGATGCAGGCCTGCCGCGCGCACTCCATCAGATCCTTGTCGCCCTTGGGGTCGAGGATGATCACCGTCTCGCTGCGGAAGACGGCCTGGGTGATGAGGCTGTCCAGCATGCGGGTGTTGTGGGTGACGATGTAGTGGTCCGTGATGAAGAGCTCATCGGGGTGGTCAACCTTGATGCACTGGCACTCCGTCCGGCGTGCCGGAACGATCTTGGTCACCGCGAGTCCTGTCCGGAACTTCCGTCGGCTGCCATCCGGGCAGCGTTCCAGCTTGCGCTCGAGTGAGAACGCCATTCGGGTGTCGGCCAACTCGACAGAGAGTTTGTAGGCGGGCCGCCCTATCCGCTTTTCACCCTGGTAGGTGTACTTCGGCGTCGCACGCTTGCGGAGTACCGCACGGCCGCCCAGAGACCAGACCAACTGCTGAACGCCTCGCACGAGTTGGAGCGATGTGGACGTGATCGAGGCGGATCCGCGGGTGCTTACTGTGCCGTCGGTGTCCATGATCCCCTGCAGGAGCGCGACGCGCTGCTCGATGCTCGCTTCCAGGTAGCATGCTGGGATGAACTTCTCCCACGAGCGGCACTCGTCTAGGCCGAGTGAGACGACTGCCTTCTTGAGAGGATGTGTCACGTAGCGGCCACCAGGCAGGCGGCCCGACTTGGGTCGATCTGGGGAGGGCGCCAAGCCAATCGAGTAATCGTACTTCGATCCAGCACTCTTCTGGATCGTGAATTCACTGGGTAGCTCTGTGGCGACGCGTGCCATTAGCTCGGGATCGGCGCTGGAAATCATCAACCGGTTGCCTTTGCCCATCAGGCCGTCACCCAGCAGCACGCCAAGCACATACGGAGGTATCGGCAGCTCTGCATGGGGCTTTGCGACCGGTCGTGCAAAGGGCACACAGAAGGTGCCCTTGTTTCTGAGGATCTGATCCCGAAGCTCGAGCGTTGTGAGCACGCGCGGCGTGGCCTTGCCTGCACGGGATTTGCCGGGCTTGTACTTGCCGTTCCAATGTTTGTGGTGGATCTCCCACAGATGATCGCCTGAGGCCTCGACGACGCGACCGTCGTTGAAGTGCAGGTGGTAGGTGTCGAGCTCGCCTTGCGGGAAGACACCTGAGACCGGCGCCACGCCCCCGTCCGGGGTGGACACGAGAGTGCCGACCTTGACCTCGGCCATCGTGATCCATCCTTGGGGGGTGTGGATTCGCGCCGCCATTGGCAGCGCTTTCCCAGCTCTCGTGGTCCCCGCCAGCAGCGTGTGGCCGGCGTTGTGGTCGATGGGCTGGAAGATCGGCTGAGGCTTGCCAAGGCCCTGGATCCAGCGCTGCCCCATCAGCGTGTCGCCATGCGGCGCGAGCCTTTCCGGGTCGCTGCGCACGATGGTGTGCACGAGTTGGCGCTGGGCCTGGCTCCAGTTGAAGCCGAAGCCCAGGAAGATCGAGTCCGGGCGCTCCTTACAGATCTCGCGCAGCTCCTCGCGGGTCATGAACTGCAGGGCCTCGCCATCGAGCTTGCGCTGCACGCGCAGCAGCTCGACGACCTTCGGGATCTGGCGCGCCATCATCAGCAGACAGATGGCGCCGAACAGCAGAAACGGCGTGCTGGGGTACTCCGCGACGTAGGCGGAGACGCCCATCAATGCAGCGGAGGTGGCCCAGGCGGCGATCGAGTAGAACTCGTAGATCGGTCGGAAGGGGTTCTCAAGGCTCAGGGCGGGGTCGCTCATTCGAACGTCGGCTCCACGTACTGGGGATGCAGCTCAACCACGTTGACCCCGGTCTCGTCCTTCTTCACCACGACGAGCGGGTTGCGGGTGCTCGCGAGCAGCAGGCTGAAGTCCTCGCGCGTGAACTCGCGACGCACGCGCGACTCGGTCATGCGCTTGGAAAGGTGTTCGCGGTAGCGCTTCAGCTGCGGCTTCGGGCTCTCGGGCGGCGGAGCCTTGTCGAGGCCGGCCGCGCGGATCTCCGCGAAGACCTGTGCCTTCAGGTTCTCGATGAACTCCACCGAGGCCGAGCGGGGTGGCGTCGTCATGTGGAGAGCAGTGAGCTCGTGCGGGATGCGCCGCAACGGTGCCTCACCGGGCGCAGCAGCGGCCTCGGCCCGCGGCTCTGGCAGATCCAGAAGAGGCAGGTGCTCGCGCAGGGTCGCCCAGATAGGGGTCAGCGATTCGGCGAACAGCACGCCCTCGATGGCACCCTGCTCAGTCGACACCTTCACCACGAGGCGCTGGCTCGCCGGATCAAGTTCCAGCCAGCCCTCGGCATGCAGCCGATCGCGCAGATCCATCGGGTCCAGGCCGAGCCCGGTGAACCCGCTGGGGAAGGCCACGACTGTCCGCCCTTCCGCCAGGGCCGCATGCGTGTGCCAGCGCAGCTCGCCCGAGGCAAAGCGCTCCATGATGGCGCGCACCCAGCGCGCGCCGCCGTTGGTGGCAGGCACCTCACTGATGGCGTGGCGAATCACCGCGATCGCGCGATCGTGATCGGTCTCCACCGTCCGGCCCTGGGGTGGCCGCGCCGCGGACACCGCCGGCGCGTGGAGCCTCCTCGGCGTCCGCATTTCATCAGTCTCAGGGGCTGTGTGTTCAGGGGGCGCTGCCGTGGGTTCCTCCGCAACCGCAGGCTGTTCAACGGTCGGGAGTGCAGGCGCCGCCGGTGCGGCCGGCGCGGTCGAACGCCCCTGCTTCGCAGCGGGCGCCGCCGTACTCTCGGATAACGCCGCCGCGGCAGTGCCAGCGGCGGCGGCGGCCATGGTCGGCGCTGCCGGTGCGGGTGCCGGTGGGGCCGGCGCCGTGCCCGGGAGGATCAGCTCTGCGTGCATGGGCGGCACGGCCTCCTGGGTTCCCAGGATCTGCTCCGGGTGGGCAAAGCGCACAAGGTTCAGTTCCAGCACCGACTCTCGGCCCTCTATTCGCACCGGCCAGAGTTGTCGCTTGTCCGGGGACATCTCCAGCATGTGCATGCGCATCAGCAGATCGATGATCTGGCTTGTCTCGGAGGGGAACCCCTTCAGGTGGCCGGCCTGGCGAAGCCGGCTGATTGGCGTCGTGAATACATCGGGAGGTGCGCCGAAGAGCCCCACGCTGGTGTGGAAGAGGGGGCCGGTCTTGGTGATGTTCCAAGTGCCATCCTCGACCAGCTTCGTCATCGCGCGGGCCAGCATGCCGGCATGGGTGCGAAGCGGTGAACCTCCCGCGGCCGCGATGCGACGCGCTTGATCCTCGAGGTCGAAGTCAGCGCTCGACCTATCCGCCTTGTGCGCGATCTCCGCGATCGGATTGGTCTTGTCATCGGGGGCGGTGAACGAGGTCACGAGCTTGTTCAGGATCTCGTGGCCGCCGTCCTCGGAGAGATAGTCGAGCAGCTCGGCGCCGACGATCTCGCGCAAGAGCACCGGGCCGTAGGCCACGTGGCGCATGCTGCGCGGACCCGGTCGCCAGTAGATGTAGTAGGCCTCGATCTTGTGCCGGGTGAGCCACGTCCACAGCGAGGCGCCGTGTCCGCTCCACTGGAGGCTGCCGGACTCATCCACCGCGTTGACGTCCACCACGACCTTGCCGAGGTCATGCAGGAGGGCAGCGAACACCGCGGCGAGACGCCACTTCGGATCGAGCGTCTTGCGACGCTCGGCGAGCATGTCGAAGGCCCAGACCCGGCCCTCGCAAAGGCGAGCCGCGAAGAACGCTGCCTCAAGGCCGTGGCGCAGCATGCCGCCGCGCCCACAGTGGTGGTCCGCTTCCGACGCAGGCAGCAGATGCACGCGCTCGGCATACCGGAGCAGCACCGGCATCACCCACTGATCGAACTCGGCGCGGGTGTGGCCAAGCGACTGCCTCAGTCGGTCAAGAGTCTCTTGCTGCGTCGAGAGCAACGCCGCGGGCTCGATGGCGGGCACCGCGGGGCTGCGCTCGGGGTAGCGCGGGATCGCGTCGCTGACGAACGTGGACGGCACATCGATGTTGACCCCGCTACGGTTGAAGCTCTGTAGGGGGGGCGCGGCGCGCCTGGAGAGCAGATTTCGGATTCGATCGAGCATGGGAGGAATTCTCCATGGTGGATCGGCGGCGCACTTCCGTTTCCCCCCCGGTTTTGAGGGGTTTTTCGGAGACTGTTTCGGTCGCGCCACCCGCCGAACTACCGCGCTGTCGATCAGCGCCTCCTCGCCCCGCTTGCCAAGCGCCGCGGTCAGCCGGCGGCTTTAGGACTCCGACCTGCGTCGCACCCGCAGGTCTTTTGGGAGCAGACACCAAGTAGCTCCTGGAACTTGGCAGGGATCAGCTCTTGCTGACCAGGGATCGCCCTCCCCTTTTCAGCGGTCGCGAACTGAGCCGTGCTCACAAGTAGATTCGTGCCTGAGATGAGGGGGCGAGCCCGCTCAGCGGCTTCGTCAGTCGTCGTCGGGAGCGCGGTTGTGGCCGTGCGCCGCTTCCCGGACACATTGGATCTGCGAGGGATGAATCGCGAAGGCTACGAACGCGCGACGCTTGGGGTCGTAGATCGTAGAGTCGGAGGCAGCCGTGCGGCCGTAGCAAACGAGTGTCTCGGCGTGCGTGGCACTCAAGGCATCAACTGAAAAAACGGTGCCGTCGCGCAGCACAACCTCGAAGGACCTCATGAGGTGCTCGGACCTCGATACGCTCTCATCGGCATCAGGATCTGTCGCCTTGTGCAAGGCTCGTGTCTCGCCGGCCATCGCGCGACGGGCTCTTGCGATCAGGTTGCGGAGCATCGCGTCGCCCTCAGTTGCCGGCGACGCGCTGCGCGCCGAGGGCGCGGACGAACTCGCCTGCCTTGGCGTGGCCCAGCATGTCTGCCCGCCGGTACCATTCCTCGGCCTGGACGGTGTCGCGCGGGACACCGTCGGTGCCGCGCGCGAACAGGTTGCCGAGGTTCGCTGCGGCTTGGGCGTTGCCCGCATTCGCCGACAGCGTGAAGTATTCGATGGCGCGCTCCGTAGACCGTGCAACACCCTGCCCGTTCATGTAGAGGGTGGCCAGGTTGTTCATCGCCTGGGCGTTGCCGGCACGCGCAGCGGCATCGAAGCGGCTGAAGGCCGCCGCGTGGTCGCCGGCGCGGAAGGCAGCCAGACCTGACTCGTTCTTGCGGCGTGCTTCGTCAGCCACTGCGGCGGCCTGCCTGTGCTCCTGCTCGCGCGTGAGCTCTGCCTGCAGCGAGGCGATGTGGCGGTCGCGCTCGGCCAGCAGCTGCTGCATGGCGGTGAGCTCGCCGCGCATGGCCTGAATCTCGGCCATCAGGTCGGACATGGAAGGTTGCGGCGTCGCTGCAGGGGCGTCCAGGGCCAGCGACATGGATGCGTCGTCTTCGATGGCCAGTGGACTTGCGGATGCCGCGTGGGCGGGCTTCAGGGGAAAAGCGGTAGCTGCGGCGGCTACTGTTCGGGGCTGCGTCTCGCGCGCGGCTGCTGCAAGCTGGGAGGCTTCCGCGTCGCGCTGCGCCGCCGCCTCGCGCTCGGCTGCGGCGATCCGCTGGGCCTCGCGCTCGCGCGCATCGCTGACTTGAGCCTGTAGCGACACGTCGCCCTGTTCGGCGGCCTTCCGTGCCCAGCGGTCGGCGGCGTCGACGGCAGGCGGGGTCTGTTCGAGGTGGTGCGCCACCATGCGTCGCAGGGCCTCCGGGTGACCGCCGGTGGCGGCACGCTCCAAGAACGGGAGGGCCGAGGCCGCATTGGGCGTGGCAAGCAGGCGCTGCGCCATCGCGAAGGAGGCGTGCGGGTGGCCTGCGTCGGCAGCCGTCTTCAGCCAGAGCTCGGCCTCGTCGGCGTGCGGCGCGCCTTGGACGCCATCGGCGTGGAGGAGGTGCAGGCGGTAGGCCGCCTCTGCATTGCGGGCTTGCGCGGCGTGGCGCAGCAGCGCCATGCCCTGCGTGCGCGCGCGCTCGCGCTGGGCCTCGCTGAGACCGGCGTGGGTGGACGCGCGCATCAGGGTCTCGGCGACCTTGATCTGCGCGCGGGTGTCACCTGCGACGCTGGCCTTGCTGTACCACTCGGCGGCGCGGCGGTGATCGCCGACCCGCTCGTAGTGCTCCGCGAGCGCCATCAGCTCGCTGGCCGGCGCGCCGGGACGGCGGGCGGCCTCTTCCCGCACCGCAATGTCGATGGTGCCGTGCGAGGCGTCACGGGTGCCGTCGCCTCCCGATGCGCGCGCGGTTGCGTCTTCGGACGCGGAATCCATGGCCAGCAGGACGCTCGGCGAGGTCGCTAGGCCGAGGGCAATGAGGGCGGGGAGCAGCTTCAAAGGCATGCGTGATCTCCAGTTGAGGCGCCAGTTTATCGACTGACTTTCGTGCCCTCTTACGGAAACCCCCCCCGATTTCGGCAGTTATCGGACAGTTTTGACGCCGCCACCGCGGGTCGAGGCCTCTGGCACCCGCGCCTGTTGTCCGATGAGGCGGTCGATGGGCCCCGCCCGGCCGTGGGTGCGGGCCGTGCGGCGCTGGTAGATCGGATAGACCGCGTCGGTGATTGCCACCGGACACGCCTGTCCGAACAGGACGCGCTCGGAGGCGCCGGCCTGCCGCCGGGAGTCTTCGCCGAGGTCGCCGTAGCCGCGCTGCTCCAGGTCACGGAGCGAGACATCGAAGCCATTGGCGTGCTGGACCAGCACATTCAGGCGTTCGCGGGTCTTGTCGCTGATCGGCTCCCGCAGGAGGAGGTCGAACCACCCTTCCCCGCCGGTGCGGGCCGCGCGGCCGCGCAGCTGGTGCAGCTGGGAGAGGCCAAAGCGCTGGGGGTCGACGACGATCACCCGGCGGACGCCGGGCAGCGTCACGCCGACCTCGACCACGGTCGTGCTGAGCAGGATGTCCGCTTCGCGCTCCCGCATCGCGCGCATGGTTTCGCGCTTCTCATCGTCGGGCGTGTCGCCGGTCAGCATGCGGATGCGCTCGGGCGGGAACACCTTGCACCAGCTCTCGTAGGCGCCGCGCACGCTCCGGCGGTCAGCCTCGCGCACGCGGGCTTCGTCGCCAGCGTCGGGCTCGGCCTCGCCGCGCAGCGGGTAGACCACCAGCACCTGGACGCCCTGGCGGACGTCGGCGCGCACTTCCGCGAAGAGTGCCGAGCGATTCTCGTGCTCGAGGATGCGCGTCGTGATGCAGCGGGTTGCGTGGCCGACCTGCAGCACGGCGACCGTGGCCGCCCCGTAGCGGGCCAACGCCTGCGTGCGGGGGATGCACGTCGCACTCACCAGCAGCAAGTGGGTTTCGAGCTCGACGAGTTGCGCCTTCTGCTCCACGCTGAAGCGCTGCTCCTCATCCACCACCACGAGATCGAAGCGGCCGGGGTCGCGGTGCAGGACGGCGCTCGTGCCGACCACCCAGCGGGCGCCTGCCATGTTCATGGCTTCGGTGTCGCCGGTGACCAAGACCGGCCCGATGTCCGGGAAGGCATGGCTCAGTTCGCGGTGGACCTGCTCGGCCAGGACCGTGCTTGGCAGCAGCACCGCTACGCGGCAGCCGGAATCGATCACGGCAGCTGCGAGCGCACCGTAGCAGGCGGTCTTGCCCGAGCCGACGTCGCCCAGTAGCACCCCATTCAAGCGCCGGCCCGCACGCAGGGGCTCGGCCAGCTCATCGACGGCCGTCGCCTGGGCCTCGGAGAGCGTGAACGGGAAGGCCTGCTTGCGCGGCTCAAGCGTCGGCAGCGGCATGGCCGCGACGGACCGCTCGATGCGCTGGGTCTGCGCGCTGGCCAGCGCATCGAGGGCGGCCAGCTTCAGCAAGACCTCCCGGGCGAATTCGGCGTAGGTCCGATCGCGCGGCGCGTGGGCCTGCTGCAGCACCTGCTTCAGGGTCCAGCCGCCGGCTTCGAGCTCGGCCAGCAGCTCGGCCATGTCGCCCAGGCCTTCAAGGCGGCGAGCGATCTCCGTGGCCGCGCGGTCCACGATCCGCGGCAGCGCGCCAAGCACGAGGTCGCGCACCTCATCGGGCGTGACCACGTTCGGCACGCCCGGATAGACGGGCCGCAGGCGGTTCGCCCACGCGTCGTCGACCGCACCGAGAATCGTGCCGCTCAGACGGTCGGCATACCAGCGGAAGCGGAGGCTCAGCAGATGCTCGCTGCCTTCGACCAGCCGCGCCTTCCACTCCGCGGTATTGCCGAAGACGGTGGCGCTGAAGGTGTTGTCGCGGGCGTCCGCGAGCACGACGACCACGCGGGGCGCGCCGTTGAAGAACGTGCGCGGCGCGCCGGCAACACGGACAGGCATGGCATAGACCAGCTCTTCCTGGGCCAGTCGGTGGTCCTGCAGCGCTTCCGGGGGATCGACGTAGCTCGCCGGCAGCAGCAGGGCCGCCTGCCAAGGCGCTTTGACACCGAGGGCGCGGAGCCGGGCCAGTGGGTGCGGAGCTGCGCGTGGCGAAGACGTATCCATGACCGGTTTTGCCCCTCAACTGCGGGCCTCTCGGGCCCTCGTCCCCCTGGCTTATCCACAGCCCTTGGGGACAACGAATGTGGCCGATCGGCAACATGGGCTAGACTAGCCGGGGCGTTGCCGATCGGCAACATCGGGGAGAAAAGGACGCGCATGGTTCGCCCGGCCCGACGCGAGCTGCTTGGTCGACTGATTCGGAACGCGAGGCTCGCGCGGGGGATCGGCGTAGGTGAGTTGGCGACGCGCCTTGGCGTCAGCCGCTACACGGTCATGAACCTCGAACGTGGCCACAAGGCCGTGGGCTCGGACACGCTGGTGGATGCGCTGATGGAGCTTGGCCTACTCTCGGATGCGGCGGATGCGGCCCTGCGGGGCCTTGACGCGGACTAGCCTTCGAGGCCTTCCGAAACCGCGCGCAGGATTGCCGCTGCAGCTTCGGCCTTCTTCTTCCCTTTGAGTTTCGACATCACGTGTCCGGTGAAGACCGCGAGCTCGTCGGGACTGGTCAGGATGCGATCAAGGACGGAGAGCTTCGCCAGCCACTGCCGGCCGTGTTCGTTCGATTGCGATTCGTCGGCGAAGATCTCGATGAGGACATCGCGACTCTCGGCGGGACCTGACTCGGTCGCGACGAAATCGAAGCCCTCGATGGTGCCGGAAACGATCACGCGGTCGCGCTTGCCGACGCCGGCCGGCGTCGAGTGCGCCCATGCGACGTCGGCGCCCGCTTCTTTCGCGAAGCCCGCGGCGCCTTGGCCCGCGCCGAGTCGACCCAGGATCTGCATGCCGTACGCGGACGACCTGACCGCAGCCCCAGGCAAGCGCGAGGCAACCGCCTGCGTGGCCTTGGCCAACTTCTGGGTCATGGCTTTCGTGGCTTTGGAGTCGGTCATCTTCGATCCCTCGTGAAACGCTTGGCGCAACGATACAAGAACCACTGCCAGTGGGCGGTACAACGTCGCCTCAAGAACCCGTGTAGTCGCGCAACAGGGAGGAGAACACCATTTGGGCGCGCTCACGTTCCCCACCCGCCCAGATGCCGGCCATCGTTCGCCCCATCGCTAGCAAGAAGCGGCCTGAGTCTTGCTCCCACAGCCGAGGGTACTGCTGCGCCATCAGCTGCGCCTTCTCCAAGGTAGCGACTGTGGCCCCACGGTCAATAGGTCGAACGCCCATCCGCGATCAACGAACGCGCTCAAAGCTCGACCCTCTGAGGCGGCCAGAATAGGACTGGTCGAATGAGGAAGCCCCGACAGAGCGCCGGGGCTTCCTGCGCGCATAGTGGTATGCGGCAGAACGTCTAGAAGGGGATGTCGTCGTCCAGGCCGTCATCCGGAGGCGGGGGCGCCTGACGCCCGCCTTGGGCCTGCTGCGACTGGCCGCGCGCCGGGCGATCACCACTGCCGCGCGAGGAGCCGCCGCCGTCGGCACCGCCGAGCATCTGCATGTCATTGGCGATGATGTCGGTGCTGTAACGCTCGATGCCGTCCTTGTCCGTGTACTTTTCCGTGCGCAGGCTGCCCTCGATGTAAACCTGCTTGCCCTTGCGCAGGTACTCCGCGGACACCTCAGCCAGACGGCCGAACATCTTCACGCGGTGCCACTCGGTGCGCTCCTGCTTCTGGCCGGTCTGCTTGTCGGTCCAGCTCTCGTTGGTGGCGAGGCGCATCGAGGTGATCGCCGAGCCAGAGGCGGTGTAGCGGGTTTCGGGGTCGGCGCCTAGTGTGCCGACGATGATGACTTTGTTAATTCCCCTGGCCATTCGCTTTCGTTCCTTCTCGTTCGCGGTTTTCAGTAGGTGTGGCGCGGGTTGACGTCGGCGCGTGATGGCGCGCGCGGCGACGGGGTCACGGTATCCCCGGCATGGGGCTCTGCAACTTGCGTCAAGCCGTGCGGCCGTAGCGCGCCGACGGGCCGAGCAGGACCAGGGGGGCGAGTGCTGCGACAGCGCCCACCAGCCCTTCGGTGGTGAGTCCCAGCGCCTGCTTCCAAGCGGTCAGGCGGCTGTCCACATGGGACACGTTGTCGCGCTCGGTGCTGCCCAGCTCGACGCGCGTCGCGTTGACCAGTGCAGCCCAGCCGATCGAAAGCACCATCAGATCGCCGACGTAGGCCTGCACCCAGCTACGCGCAGGGCGCTTCTCAGGTCCCTCGCTCGCCTGCGCGCACAGCTCGATGCGATCCACCGGCGATGCCTCCAAGGCCCGCCACAAGGGAGCAGCCCAGTGAGACGGCAGCGGCGAGCCAGCGGGCGCAGGCGCGATGGGCCATTCCTGGAAGGGGTAGGCGCCGATGAGCGCGTCGGCGCGCTCGATGAAGACGTCCTCGTGAGCGAGGGCTGCAGGTAGCTGCTGGCGCAGATGCTCGACACCGGCGTTCGACCGGCTGATCTGGAAGCGAAAGGGTCTGCCCTTGCTTCCCACATCGAGGCATAGAAGGGAACGCCCAGGCTCCTCAAGGGTGCGGTCAGTCCGGATGGCCACCACTCCAGGCACGGTGCCAAGCATCCGCGCGAGATCTTCGAAGCCGGAGGGCAACACGCTCACTGCGGCGCACTCGCGCCAGCGGCCGGGGACTGAATGGTGGCTGCCGCGGTCGTAGCCGCGATGCTACGCAGCCGCGGCCTGTCCGGCGTGGCCGCGGCGCGGGGTGCCGCCGGCGCTGGTTCCGATCGTGGCGTGTCGGCCGTGGCCACCGGTCTGCCTTGGGCGCGCAGCATCTGGTCGAGATGCCGTGTTGCGCGGTCGAGGTAGCGGCGCTGGTGTGCAGGCGTGGGCGAGTGATACCGCGCGATCGCGAGGGCGACGTCGCCTGCCCGCTCCAGCTCGTGCTTGAAGATCCAGGCGCCCACGAAGACGTTCGTGCACGCGTTGTCCCTCAGCTCCTCAAGCGTGATGCCCGCCGCCGAGAGGCGTCGCAACCACCAGTTGTTGATCTGCATCGGGCCGATGTCGAAGTTGCCTTCGCCCCAATGCGACACATGGCCGACCCGCCCCGATTCAAGGCTGTAGAGGAGCCGCAAGACGAGCGGAGAGACCTCCAGCGCACCAGCCGCATGGTCGATGCACGTATGCACGATCTGGCGCTCAGCGGCGATGGGCAGCGGCTCCGCGGACGCGGAGCCCGACCAGGACAAGGCTGCGATGAGAACAGCACAAGGCAAACGCATGCAGTAGTGAACCGTAGTGGAAAGGATGCTGCCGGCCGCGGGCCTCGGGGGGTAGGAGCCGACACGAAGGCAAGCAGTGCGGCCGGCAGCGACGCTAGTTTGCCAAGGCTTGAAGCCGCCCACTTACGGATACCCCCCCAAAAATGCCGAGATTTCGGGAAGTGGGCGGGTTTGGGCATCGATACCCTGAACTCCCCCCCACGTGCCCGGAGTTCCCGTGATCCGCTTTGCCCTACGCAGCGCCCTTCTGGCCACGACCGCTGGCCTGACCACGGTCGGGCTCGGTGGACTGTTGCTCATGTCGGAGCCTGGCTCCGTCCTGCGCTGGCTGGACTCGGCCGTCGGTGACGTCAGCCAGATGCTCAGCGCACCGGACCTGATCTCTGCGCGCGAGGCGCGCTCGGTCCTCGAGGGGGTGGCCCGTGTCCTCGACGGCGAGACCCTGGTGATCAATGGCCAGCGCGTGCGACTCGCAGGCATCGAAGTGCCCGAAGACCTGAAGCGCTGCGGCAGCGCCCGCGACGCCGATGCCTGCGTCACGGACGCCATCCGGGCCCTGCGGTCACTGGTGAGCAGCGAGCCCGTCCGCTGCGTCGTCGGTGACGAAGGTGCGACCTGCTACACGGGCACCGTGGACATCAATCGGGAACTGGTCCGCAGCGGGTATGCCAAGGCTTACCGGGGCTACTCCTCGACCTATGTGGACGAGGAGCTGGCCGCCGAGGCCGCAGGCCGCGGCTTGTGGCGCATTCGCGGGAGTCAGTGAAGCAGCCGGGAAATCGGCAGGCACTGCATCGCGAAGGTGGCTGCGCCACGGAGTTCCTCCGCCCCACCTTCGTTGGCTTCCTCGCTGACACCGTGGAGCATGATCGACTGGATCTTCCCAACAAGTTCCAGGGTCGCGATGCGCTCGGCGGGCACGAGCAGCCGGGCGCTGTTCGCACGCGCGGACTCGAGGAATCGGAGGGCACGCGCGAAGTCGTTCAGTGAGCAGGCGGCGGCATCGGTCAGCAGCTCTGCGGTCGTCGTGGGTATCGCCCCAACGACCCCGGTGAGGCGCGCGAAAGTCAACGCGTTGTCGGCGAGCTCATAGGTGGTCTGGTCGATCTGGTCCTGCGTCCAGGCGTCCGAGGTGTCGCATCGATTGAGGAGGTGCGACAAGAGGTTCAGCAGGTCATGCGGTTTGAAGTTCGAGTTGGCGTCCATGCTCGGTCTCGGAAAGTGCTTCCAGGAGTTGCGGGCCGAGTGGCCATACCCGGCGTGTATGGGCCACCGGAGGCAGGTAGCACTGGTTCCCAATGACCACGCCACGCTGGCCCTCATCGCGGGCATGCACAGCCACGGCACAGCCTGGGATTCGGGTCAGGCTCAAGGGTTGGCGAGTGCCCAGGCGGGCCGCGCGCTGCGCGGTCATCAAGCGACGTCGCCCGTGCACGGCAGCGATGCGGTGCCGGCGAGCAGGCAAGTAGAGCTCGACGTTCTGCTCGGAACCCGGCATCCAATCCAGGCCCATCGGTGTCTCGCCGTGCAGGACAACCGACTGCTGCGGGCCACGCCCAACGCTGATGGCCACGGGCAGGTGCCGCAGCGCGCGACTCACATGGTCAAGCTTCGTCGCCGTGCACTCCGCGAGCCATTCGCTGCCGCCCATGCCGAGCGTTCGCACCGCGGCCGCAGGGTTCCTGTCGTGCTGGATGAGGCTGAGGATGCGCTCCTCGCGGACACCTCGAACGGAGAAGAACCATGGCTCGTCGAGGAGATCGATCACTCCACCAGAATCAGGTCCGCAGTCCACAAGGTTGCCCGTCGCGATGAGACGGTCGCGCGCGGTGTCGAACCCGATGTCCGACAACGCGCCCAGCAGGCAGCGCCGATCGCCAAGGACCGAACCCACGACATAGTCATGGCCACGAGTGTTCGCGGGCAGCTTGTGAACCAGAGGTGTCATCCCGCAACGCCTTCCTTCTCGCGTTCGGCCTGACGCCGCTCCTCGCGCGCCAGCAGGACCCGCACACGTTCGTACGACAGATTGACCTTGCGGCCGATGCTGCGAAGCGATTCCTTCTTGCCGCGCAGTTCCAAGATGAGCTTCATGCGCGGCTCGTCTTCAGACATCGCGCGCGGCATCGATCGCACTGGGCGCGACGTGTCCCGGATCCTCGCTATGCCTGGGACCAGGGGCAGGATTCTTGCGACTCTCATGCTTCGGACTCCAACAGTTCTTGCGCGAGCGCGCGGTTGATCCAGTCGCCCTTGCGGGCCTGGTTGAGGGGGAGCACCGTGCCGTCCTCGGCCACGAGGTGGGCCGTGTCCTGAGGCAACGCGCCGGTGTAGAAGTCGACGAAGTTCGCGTAGTCGACTTCCAGACGACCGGTGCCCTCGCACAGGGGGCACACCAGGTGCACAGGACGCGGGACCGTGCCGTCGCCGCGCGCCCATTCCCTGGGTGCGACCAAAAACACCACGCGTGCCCGACCCTCACAAGTTGGGCAAACCTCGGGCTCCGAGGGCGCCGTCTGGCGCGTGGCATAGGCGTACGCCAGCCCCTCGCCCAGTAGGACGACCCCGATCAGGTCGGGGCTTCGTCGAGCGGTGGAGAGCAGGGTCAGCGCGGCCTCCCGCCGGCGGGAACCGCGTACGCCGGCGCTCATGCGGCCACCTGCTGGGCACGCTGCTCGCGCCAGGCGGAGAGGCGTGCATTCCAGCTCGCGCTGGCGAGTTCCGGGTCCCGAAGGGCCTCGGCCATCATCGAAAGCGCACAGTCGATGCCAATCTCGAGGCGCGTCGCTGCGCTGCAGCGATCGGTCTCTCGCAGCACTTCGAACCCGCGCGCCGCGACATCCTCAGGGACCTCCAGGCCCAGCGCGATCAGGGCCCAGGCAGCAGGAGCGCAGGCCGCCGTGTCGATCCAATGCGGCAGCGCCCGTCTCGATTCACGGAACGCGCTGAGCTGGTCTTCGAGGACGTCGGCGAGGCCTGCGGGAGAGAGGAGCGAGGCGGCAAGCGAGAGAGGGAGCGGTCTGGAAGGCATGGCGGGGCAGTGGCAGGCGATGGAGTCATCATCGCCGCCCAGCTCGTCGCCCATTTCCGTTCATCCCCCGGTTTTCGGGGGGGTATCGGGAAGTCTGCTGCAGGTGCCGAGGCCGACGACGACCCACCGGCCTCATAGGCTCCGGGTGCAGGCCTCAGGTCACCCGCAGCCGCCTTGTGCAGCGCCGCCGCGGACGCGCGGGAAGGTTGCCTGGCGAGTCGTGCGCGAAGAGCATCGATCGGTTCGCTGCTCAGCTTGGCGCATCGCAGGACAGTGCAAGAAACGCAATGCCCCGCTTCGAGCGGGGCATTGGTCGCGGCAATGGTGGTGCGCGCTTACTTGGTGATGCGCTTGCGGAAGGCCGCCGCGACACCGGAAGTGAGCGTGCCCTTGCGGATCTCCTCCTCCATGTCGCTGAGGATTGCTTCCTGATGCGCAACCACGCTGTCGAGGCGCCCGAACTCACCCGAGGCAATCACGTCGACGGTGGACTTGTCGCCCGGCACTACGGCGAGGACCTTACAGCTGAGGCGACCTTCCGACCAGCGATCCTTCGCATCGTTCTGGCCCACGCCGATGTTGTACTGCAGGGTCTGGTAGTGCACGAGCTTCAGGGTCTCGGCCAGCAGCATGTTCACCTGGTCCTTCGGCATGTGATCCGGCGTGGCCTGGGCGAGCGTGCTCAGGCGCTGCAGGGACGCGCGAATGCTGTTGCCGTGGATAGTCGCGATGACGAGGTGGCCGTTCGCCGCGGCGAGGATCGCTTCCAGCGCCGTGCGCGCATCGCGGATCTCGCCGATGAACAAGATCGTGCCGCCGCCGGTGAGGCCGGGGAAGAAGCGCAGGGTGTCGAGCAGGGCCTTCGCATAGCCCGAGCCCGGCAGGCCGGACTCCTCGGGTTCGACCGGAATCTGGAAGCAGCGGCCCTGGCCGTGATAGCCCTCAAGCGGACACTCCGGCGGATCTTCAACGGTGTTGCAGTGGCCCTGATACAGCTGCAGGCGGGACTTGACCGTGGCACTCGCGGTCGTGGTCTTGCCCTGACCGTTGGTAGAGGGGATCAGCACGAGGCCGCCCTGCAGGAGCTGGGGGTCGAGCAGGAGATCGCGGCAGACCTGCGGCATGTTCAGCTGCTGCAGCGTCGGTGTGACCTCGGGGAGCACGCGCAGGGCCAGGGTCTGGCCGAGGTTCGTTCGGACGTACTGGGCACGGAAGCTGCCGACATTGTCCATGGTCACGCGCGCCTTGTTGCCGCGCGAGAGGTCGACCATCAGCCCGATGAGGCGCTCGGCGACCTGGTTGTTGGAGCCATCCCACAGCCGGTAGCTCTCCGTGCCGCCGATGTAGGCGATCGCCTCGTCGAGGCACCCCTGCGTGACGGTGACTCCGCGGTCGTTGTTCGACTCCATCGGAATAAAGATGTCGCGGATGCGGCCCCAGTCGGAAGCCGGCAGGATCTTCAGGTTCTCGATACCCATAACCACTCCAAACCGCAGGGCGCGGCGTCGAGCGCAGATTATGCCCCGCCTTCTCGGGCCGGCAACGGGTTGACTGCCGGATACCCCCGAGTTTCGTGGAGATTTCGGAGGTTCCTGCGTTCGTCCTGCGTGCCGACCCTCTCACCGGCGATCGGGAGACGACTTCCCGATATCTCCCCGAAAACCGCCTCCTTTCGAGAAATGGGCGAGGCACGGGCCCCCTACGCTGGGCCCATGCGAATCCAACACCGTGTCCTCACGTCTCTCCTCCTCGGCGCCTCCATCGCGAGCGCGACCGCAGGCGTCGAGGCTGCGCCCGAGACCCAGCCGATGCGCTTCGAGTTGAGCGCGCCCGGCTACGTGCACATCGACGACCGCTGGTATGTCTTCGATGAGGCCAGCGATGGCAGCTCGGGCGCGCGCAGCGTCCGGCTGCACACCCTCGGCCGCGGCGTGATGTTCCTCCATGGCTGGATAAGCGCGCGCAGCTGCGCTTCCGCGGCGCTGGGCGCCACGCCACCGCCTGCACGCCTCGGCGCGGGCGAGACCTTCGGCACCCAGGAGGTGGTCGTTCCCCTGGAAATCGCTCGCGCCGACATCTTCAGCTGCGACGGCGTGCTGACCCTCGCCGCGCGCTCGCCGCGCGGGGATGTTCGCTGCAACAACCCGATCCCCCCGCCCTTCACTGCACAGCAGTGTCCTGCCCTGCGTGCGCTGCCGCCAGTAGGCGGGATTTTCCGCTCAGGCTTCGAGAACTAGCCATGGACATCACGCCTTCCACCGACCATGCCCGCAGCTCGCGTCCGATCACCCTCTGGATGCTTCGTGCCCTAGTGCTGGTGGGCCTCGCCAAGGCCGCCTTCATGCACTACGACGCTTCAAGCCTGACCGCCGATCCGGCGCTGCGACGGGGCGCCGCAGCGATGGCCGCGGCGCTCCTGCTCGCGGCCATTGCCTTGCCTCCTCGGGCCTTCGCAGAGTGCCTGCGCGGACTCTGTTTCTGGCCAGGGCCGTTCGGCCCGCTATTGACCGCACTTGCCGCGATCGCCGCCTACTTCCTTCCTTGGGCCTTGGCGGTGATCTGGAGGGGCGCCCTGCCCTTCTAGCCCGCGGCCGCCTTGCCACGCTGCACGAGATCGCGGCCGCGCGCCGCGCGCTGGGTCATCCGAGTCTGGTGCTGCAGGTGAGTTTCGAAACCCTTCACGACGGCCGAATGGAACTCTCCGGGCGACCCGAGCATCGCGTCGTGGAAACTCTCGAAGAAGTCATGGTCATGCTGGTGGCTGCCGGCAGTGTCGTCGTCGTGCAGGAACTCATGCAGCAGGATGCCCGCCAAGTTGATCCAGCCGGCAAGGCCCCTCCGAGCGGAAGCGAGCGCATGGTCCGCCTCGAAGGCAACGAACGTGGAGCCGTCGGTGAAGGCCTGTGCGGACGATCGCGCCAGCGCGATCTCACGCGCTGGCGGGTAGCGCTCGGTCAGGTGGAAGACCATGTTCCGGATGGGGTGCACCATCGCCTGCAGGCCCCGCCAGACGGCCCGTTGGGCATCGGTCAGTGCGGCCTCGGGGATACGGGACGAGCGGTAGGCGCCATACCCCGGCACCTGCGTGATGTCTTCGAAGATGCGCGCCCCAGCCTCCATGAACCCGGGCAGTTCATGCTCGATGGGCACGATGCGCGCCCTCAGCGTCTCCAACAACTCATGCACGCTGGCCGCACGGAAGCGCTCCAACGTCGCAGGCGCGAAGGCCAGCACCTTGCCGTCCCGCACCATCGCTTCGACCACGGGGTTGCCAAGTTCTGCCACCGTCAGCGGCAGCCGGCTCCAGCACAGCGTCTTGATGGTCACGTGGCGGCCGTTGGCCATGGTCAGCAGGGCGTGGTTCACCAGATGCCGGGCATGCGCAGGATCGGCGCTCTGCGCGGCGAGATAGTCCCGATCCTCGTTGGTCAGGCGCTTTCGAGCCGATCCATCGGCGATTTGCTTTGCATGGCGCTCGAGGAGTTTCTTGGCCTCGGCCCAGATGGGGCAGTGAGCGGTCAGCACTTCGTTGCGTGCGGTGTTCAGCGTCAGGTTGACGCCACGCCGGGTGACCAGCACGCCGCCTACGCCTGCAGTACCGCGGAAGACCTCGCCGACAAGGATGCCTTGGTTGTAGATGGTGAGGCGCGCGGCGTCGCTGACCTTCAACAGGAAGCGTTCCGTCGTCTCGGTCCACTTCATCGCCGTCGCGTCCTCGCTGATCTGTACGCCGTTGAGGAACACCGGAACAGGCGCGTAGCGGCACATCCGACGCAGTTCGGACTCAGTGGTGTTCAACTCCACGAAGGACAGCGGCTCATAGAAGTCGCCTTCGATCGTCACGCCCCGCACGAAGGGCAGGTCGCCGGCTAGGGTGTAGTTGAGCCCCCGTTCGCGGACGTCGACATCCAGCTGGAAACCTGCCGTGCGCCACCGCGTGCGCAGCCAGTTCCACAGCTGCGCGCGGCCGAGGCCGAACCGGCCATGCTCGCGGTGATGGGTCGTGTGGTCGAAGCCGAAGACCTCGAAGGTGGCGAGGATCGCCTCGCGCGTCCGCAGACCTTCGCCGTCATCGACAACGGACAGCTTCTCCCGCTCCAGCGTGATGTCGATTCGAGTGCTGCCGGCGTCGATGGAATTCATCACCGCCTCAAGAACTGCCTTCGCCAGTGACCCGGCCTGCGACTTGATCAGGTGGGTAATGATCGAAG
>LNFM01005733.1_pt1 | contig 21117 bp, 23 predicted proteins | sample 596031 | NCBI WGS metagenome assembly LNFM01 (sample SAMN04254537, study PRJNA301005) | activated carbon metagenome | isolation source: dual media filters at the Ann Arbor, Michigan drinking water treatment plant | place: USA: Ann Arbor
CGTCCTCGGTCTGGCGATGGACTACAGCGTCGGCGCCCTGGGTCTCGGCTTCGGCTACGAGCAGACCAACGGTGACAAGGACACGCAATTCGCCATCCGCGGCAACTACGAAATCGGCGCCCTGCTGGTCGGTGCGTATTTCCAGCGCAGCGAAGACAAGGGCGTGGGCGGTCAGGGCAAGCGTGACGCCTACCGTCTGTCGGCGATGTACACCGTGGGCGCTTCGGAATTCCACGCGAACTACGGCTCGGCCGACGACTGGAGCCGCGTGCGCAACAGCGACGCCACCCAGTTCACCCTGGGTTACAACTACAACCTGAGCAAGCGCACCAAGGTCTACGGTTTCTACACGACCGTCGACAACGGCAGCCTGTCGTACTTCGGCGTCGCCAACCGCAAGGCTAGCTCGATCGCTGCGGGCGTGCGCCACAACTTCTGATCGGGCCCGTACCAGATCAAAGCCGGCCTTGGGCCGGCTTTTTTCATGGCCGCGCCAATCTGCGTCGGCGTGCCCGGCGCCTGAGCGGCCCCGCGGCGCATGGTCCGCGTCGACTCGAGCGGCGCAGCGCGGTGCCCTTCAGCCGCGCGGATGATGCTGTGCGTGCAACTGCCGCAGCCTCTCCCGCGCGACGTGGGTGTAGATCGTCGTCGTGCCGATGTCGGCATGCCCCAGCATCATCTGCACGGCGCGCAGGTCGGCGCCGTGGTTCAGCAGGTGGGTGGCAAACGCGTGGCGCAGGGTGTGCGGCGACAGCGGCGAGCTTACGCCGGCCTGCAACGCATAGCGCTTCACCAGGCGCCAGAACATCTGGCGAGACATGCCCTCCCCCAGGCGCGTCACGAACAAGGCTTCGCTGCCTGCACCGCCCAGGATCGCCGCCCGCGCCTGCGCCAGGTAACGCTGCAGCCAGGCCTGCGCTTCGGCGCCGAAGGGCAGCAGTCGTTCCCGCGCGCCCTTGCCCGTGACACGCAAGGCGGCTTCGCTCAGGCCCAGCTGCACCGTCTTCAGCGTCACCAGCTCGCTCACGCGCAGCCCGCTGGCGTACATCAGCTCGAGCATGGCTCGGTCGCGCAGGCCCAGCGGGGTGTCGATATCGGGCGCCGCCAGCAGCGCTTCGACCTGGGCTTCGCTGAGGGTCTTGGGCACACGCAGCGGCTGGCGTGCCGCCAGCAGCCGCAGCGTGGGGTCGCTGGTCGTCAGGTGCTCGCGCACGGCCCAGCGGAAGTAGCGCTTGAAGACCGTCAGCCGGCGGTTCGCCGTGGTCGCGCGGGTGGCTGCGTGGCGCTCGGCCATGTAGGCCAGCAGGTCGCTCTCGCTGCAGCCTGACAGCGGCTTTTGCAGCCAGGCGGCGAAGGCGCCGAGATCACGACGGTAGGCAGCCAGCGTCAATGGCGCCAGACCGTCTTCTATCCACAAGGCATCGATGAAGCGGTCGATGGCAGCCGCAGCGTCACCATCGAGGGCCGCGCCGGCCTTCACTCCAGCGTGAGCTTCTGCTTGGCGACCACGTCCTTGTAGACATCGAACTCGGCGCGGATCTGCTTGGCGAATTCTTCGGGCGTGTTCAGGATCATCAGCGAGCCGGTGTCCTCGATGCGCTTTTTCACATCGGGCAGCTCAGCGGTCTTCTTGATGGCCACCGCGACTTTGTCGATGAGATCTCTGGACATGCCCTTCGGGCCGAGCACGCCGTAGTAGGCCATGCGGTTCACCGGCTCCAGGCCCACTTCCTTGAAGGTCGGCACATTGGGCAGTTGCGACAGCCGCTGCGGTGCGGCCACCACGATGGCGACAAGGCGCCCGTCCTTGATGAACGGCAATGCCGAGGGCATGTTGTCGAAGATGATGGGCACCTGGCCCGCCACCGTGTCGTTCAACGCCGGACCTGCGCCGCGATAGGGAATGTGCGTGATGAAGGTGCCAGACAGGCTCTTGAACAGCTCCATCTGCAGGTGACCGATGCCGCCGGTGCCGGAACTGGCAAAGCTGTACTTGCCCGGGTTCTTCTTCACCTCGGCGAGAAAGCCTTTGTAGTCGCGCGCCGGGAAGCTGGGGTGAACGGCGATCACGTTGGGCGTGGCGGCGATGTTGATGATGGGCGTGAAGTCGGTCAGCGGGTCGTAGCCGATCTTCTTGTTGATGGCCGGGTTGGCGGCGGTGGTGGACACCGTGGCCATGCCCAGCGTGTAGCCGTCGGGCGCGGCGCGTATCAATTCGAGCGCGCCGATTGAGCCGCCACCGCCGGCCTTGTTCTCCACCACCAGGTTCTGGCCCAGCGCGACGTTGGCCTTTTCCGCAACCACGCGCGCCACGATGTCGGTCGTGCCGCCGGGTGCGAAGGGCACCACCAGACGCACGGGCTTGTTCGGGTAGCCCTGGGCGTTGGCCGCCAGGGGCAGCGTGAGCGCCAGGGTGGCGGCCCCCAACAGGCCGGTGAAGGTTTTGCGTTGCATGTTGTTGGTCTCCATGTCGACGTGGGCCACGCGCCTCGACGTCTGGTTTTCAGGGGCCAGGCGGTGTCACACCGTGCCGGCCAGCAGGCCCGCCTTGAGCTTGCTGTCGTACGGTCTGTCGCCCACGAAACTGCGAAGCAAGGCGGCGAAAAAATCTTCTCCGGCTATGGCCTCGCCCCTGAGTGTGCCATTCACGCTGAAGACCGTTCCGCGCCCGGGCTCGAGGTCGAGGTTCACCACGTCGCCCTTGCGCACCTGGCCCAGCGCGCCCACCAGCGTAGAAAAGGCGCTCATGCGTTCGGCCATCTGCGGCAGCTCGGCCGGCGTGGTGTTGCGCTCGACACCCTTGCGAAACGCCTTGACGAACTCGGCGGCCGGCACGTCTTGCAGCATGCGCAACTGCAGCCGCTTGGGCCCGGTCTGCGCCAGCACCTGCTCGGCGCTGCGGCTGGGCGCGCGCAGGTACAGGCCTGCGGCGTAACCCTTGAACCAGGCCACCGCACGCACACCGGTGCCGTTGAGCACCAGTTCGCTGCCGGCCAGCGTCACGCGCCGATCGAAGGGCTGCCCCTCCACCATCACGGACTGGGCCGAGGCCGGCATGCCAGCGGCCAGGCTCAGCGCCATGGCCGACAGGCCGCAGGACAAGAGGCGGCGGCGGTTGATCTTCATCGAGGGGCTCATGCGCGTTTGGAGTGCAGGAGTGTCACAACGTTCCGCGGCCGGGAATCGCCGACCTGGGCGCCTCGCCGATACTTCCGCGATGGCCGACGCCCTGCTCCTGCTGCCTGATTTCGCCCTCATCGTCATCGGCTTCCTGCTCTGCCGCTACACGGCGCTGAACCGGCCCGTGTGGGACGCCATCGAACGCATCGTCTACCTGGTGCTGTTCCCTGCCCTGCTCTTCGGTGCCATCGTGCGCAACCCCATCGCGCCGGGCAGCGCCTTGCCGCTGGCCGGCAGCGGCCTGGCCGTCATCACGCTGGGCGTGCTGCTGGCCTACGGGCTGCGGTTGTGGCCAGGGGTGGATGCACGCCTGCACGCCTCGGGCGCACAGACCGCCTTCCGCTTCAACTCCTATGTCGCGCTGGCCCTGGCCGAGCGCCTGGCCGGCGCGCCTGGCGTCGCCTGGACGGCGCTGATCCTGGCCGTCTGCGTGCCTGTGGCCAACGTGGCGGCGGTGTGGCCGCTGGCGCGCCAGGGCGGCCACGGCTACCTGCGTGAGCTCTTGCGCAACCCGCTCATCCTGGCCACCGTGGCCGGCCTCGTCTTCAACCTGCTGGGCCTGCGCCTGCCGGCACTGGCCGACATCACCGTCGCGCGCATCGGCGCTGCCGCGCTGCCCTTGGGGCTGATGGCCGTCGGCGCGGGCCTGCAACTGGGCGCGCTGAAGGAAGGCCCGCGTCTGGCCGCCGCACTGCTGGGCATACGCCATGCCTTGCTGCCGGCCTTTGCCGTGGTGCTGGTGGTGGCGCTGAAGCTGCCGATCGGGCAACAGGCGGTGGTGGTGGCGTTCGCGGCGCTGCCCACGGCATCAAGCGCCTATGTGCTGGCGGTGCGCATGGGCGGGCACGGCGGCTACACGGCGGGCCTGGTGACGATGTCGACGCTGATCGGCATGGTGGCGCTGCCGTTCTGGCTGGTGGCCTGGCGCGCCTGGGCGGCCTGAAGCCCCACCTCGCGCACGGCCCCGCCGTTCAGGCTGTACGCTGCGCCAGGGCCCAGCTGATGTGTTCGGCCAGCAGCGCATCGGCCTGCGGCAGGGCCGCTTGCAGGGCTGCAGCGAGCGCTTCGTCACCGGTGGCACGCCAGGCATTGCCCAGCGCCACCGCGAGGTTGCGCCGCCAGCGCCGGATGCCGATGCGGCGGATGGCGCTGCCCTCGGTGTGGCGCAGGAACTGCGCCTCGTCCCAGGCCCACAGCTGCAGCAGCGTGGCACTGCCCAGGGGCTCGCGCGCGTCGAAATCGGGCAGCGTGGCGCGCTGTGCGTACTTGTTCCAGGGGCAGGCCAGCTGGCAATCGTCGCAGCCGTAGATGCGGTTGCCCATCAGCGGCCGCAGCTCGGGCGCAATGGCGCCTTCATGTTCGATGGTGAGGTAGCTGATGCAGCGCCGCGCATCCAGCCTGTAGGGCGCCACGATGGCCTGCGTGGGACAGATGTCGATGCAGGCCGTGCAGCTGCCGCAATGCGCGCTGGTGGGCGCGCTGAAGGGCAGCGCGCGGTCGATGTAGATCTCGCCGAGGAAAAACATCGAGCCGGCCTCGCGGTGCAGCACCAGGGTGTGCTTGCCGCGCCAGCCCAGGCCGGCGCGCGTGGCCAGTTCGGCCTCCAGCACGGGCGCCGAATCGGTGAACACGCGGTGGCCCAGCGGGCCGGCGTCGGCCGCCAGGCTCTCGGCCAGGCGCTGCAGGCGCTGGCGCAGCACCTTGTGATAGTCGCGGCCGCGGGCGTACACCGACACCACGGCGCGCTTCGGCTCGTCGAGCACTTGCGTTTCCTGCTGCAGCCATTGCGGGCCGGCGTCGCGCGGCAGGTAGTCCATGCGCACGCTGACCACGCTCACCGTGCCCGGCACCAGTTCGGCCGGGCGCGCACGCTTCAGGCCGTGCGCGGCCATGTAGCCCATGCCGCCGTGAAAGCCGGCGGCCAGCCAGGCCAGCAGCCCTGCTTCGGCTGCGACGAGGTCGATGCCGCTGATGCCGATCTGGGAGAATCCCAACTCACGCGCACTAGCCTGCAGCCGCTGCACGAGCCGCTGCCCTTCTTCCTGATGCACGACACCGCCAGCAGCCATGCACCGATTCTAGGAAGCCGCCTGCTGCGATGGGCCAGCCTTGCCGACTGCGCCAGCTACGCCCAGGGCCTGGCCACACGGCCCGAGCTGGCCGATGCCTACATCGAACTGCATGGCCACCTGGGCGCGGGCAAGACCACCTTCGTGCGTCACTTGTTGCGCGCCTTGGGTGTGCAGGGCCGCATCAAGAGCCCCACCTACACCGTGATGGAGCCCTACCAGCTGCCGGGCGCGCCGCCGGGCAGCGCCGCACATTTCGACTTCTACCGATTCAACGACCCGCGTGAATGGGCCGATGCCGGCTTTCGCGAGGTTTTTGCTGCCCCCGGGCTGAAGCTGGCCGAGTGGCCCGAACACGCGGCTGCGGTGCTGCCGCCGGCCGACCTGCGGCTGTACATCACCACCGTCGCCGACGGGGACCGCGAGACCGGCGAGGCAGACGAACTGCGCGAAGTGCGCGCCGAGGCCGGCACCCCACGCGGGCTGGCGCTGCTGTGAGGCTGCGCCGCCGCCAACTGCTGACAGGCGCCGGCCAGCTGGTGCTGCTGCTCGGCGCGCCCCAGCTCGCCTGGGGGGCGTCCATCCTGGCGGTTCGTGTCTGGCCGGCGCGTGACTACACGCGGGTCACCATCGAGTCTGACCAGGTGCTCGCGGCCAGCCATCAGCTGATCGAGGCGCCGCACCGGCTGGTGGTGGACATCGACGGCCTGGAACTCAACGCGGCACTGCGTGAGCTGGTGGGCCAGGTGCGGCCCGACGACCCCTACATCGCCGGAGTGCGTGTGGGCCAGTTCCAGCCGCGGGTGGCGCGCCTGGTGTTTGACCTCAAGCAGCCGGTGCGGCCGCAGCAGTTCGCGCTGGCCCCCGTGGCTGCCTACCAGCAGCGCCTGGTCTTCGACCTCTACCCCGTCCAGGAAGCCGACCCGCTGCTGGCCCTGGTGCGCGAACGTGAAGACGCCGGCCAGCGCGCCGCGCAGGCGGTGCAGGACGCGCTGGGCGAGCTGATTGCGCGCATCGAGAGACCCGGACCTGCGGCTTCGGCGTCGACGCAGGCCTTGGGTGGACGGGTGGCGGCCGCAGCCCCTCAAGCATCTGCTTCGGCGGCGGCTTCGGCCTCCGCGGTGGCCGCGCAGGCGGCTGTGCCCCTGCCCGCACCGCTGCAGGTGCTGGCCCCACCCACGGCCAGCGAACGCCTGCGCGTGGACCGCCTCATCATCATCGCGCTGGACCCCGGCCACGGCGGCGAAGACCCGGGTGCAATCGGCCCTTCCGGGCTGCGCGAGAAAGACGTGGTGCTGGCCGTGGCGCTGGCGCTGCGCGCCAAGCTCAATGCCGTGCCCGGCATGCGCGTGATGATGACGCGCGACGCCGACTTCTTCGTGCCCCTGCACGAGCGTGTGCGCAAGGCGCAGCGTGTCCAGGCCGACCTCTTCGTCAGCATCCATGCCGATGCCTTCATGCGCCCCGAGGCGCGCGGCGCCAGCGTGTTTGCGCTGTCCACGCGCGGCGCCACCAGCAGCGCGGCGCGCTGGATGGCGCAGCGCGAAAACGCGGCCGACCAGGTCGGCGGCGTGAACATCGCGCAGGTGCGCGACCGGCAGGTGCTCAGCGCCATGCTCGACATGAGCACCACCGCTCAGATCAAGGACAGCCTGAAGCTGGGCCAGGAAGTGCTGACGCACATGGGTCGCGTCGGCCGCCTGCACAAGCCGCGTGTCGAGCAGGCCGGCTTCGCGGTGCTGAAGGCGCCCGACATCCCCAGCATCCTGGTCGAGACGGCCTTCATCTCCAACCCCGAAGAGGAGGCCTTGCTGCGCGACCCGGCCTATCGGGCGGAGCTGGTGAACGCGCTGGCCCAGGGCATACGGCGCTACTTCGAACGCAACCCGCCCCTGGCGCGCCAGCGCCAGCTGTGAAGTTCGGCGCGCCAGCGCCAGCTGTGAAGTTCGGCGCGCCAGCGCCAGCAGTGAAGTGCGGCGCGCCAGCGCCCGTCGTGATTCAAGGCGCTGCAGCGCCTCAGGGCCCGGCGCTGCCGAGGTAACGCTGGCGCCGGAAGAACACCAGCAGGCCCACGCCCACCGCGGCCATCATGCCCAGCGCCACCCAGATGCCGGTGGCCGAATGGATGAGTGGCAGCGCATCGAAGTTCATGCCGAAGAAGCCGGTGATGAGGTTCAGCGGCAGGAAGATGGCCGTCAGCACGGTGAGCGTGCGCATGATGTCGTTGGTGCGGTGGCTCAGCGCACTGAAGTGCATCTGCACCGCGGTTTCGGCGCTTTGCTCCAGCCGCCGCACATGGCCCAGCACGCGTTCGATGTGCTCCAGCACGTCGCGTGAACGCACCCTCAGCAGCTCACGTTCGCGGCGCGCAAGCGCTTCCACCTCTTCGGGCCACTCGTCAATGGCGTCTATCCATTCCTGCACCGCGCTGCGCTGGTCTTCGCAGGTGTCTTCCAGCATGTGCAGGGTGTTGCGCGACTCCAGCAGGATCTGCCAGTCGGCAAAGCGGCTGCGCGGATCCAGCAGCTGGGCCTGCAGCGTGCCCAGCTGGCGCGTCAGCACGCGACGCAGGTCGAGGTAGCTGTCGACCATGTGGTTGACCATGCGCAGCATCAGGTCGGCCGGCTGGCCGGGCAGCCGGGCGCTGCCACGCGCATCGGCGCTGCCCGACAGGCCCATCAGGCGCTGGGCGAAGTGGTCGCGCACGGCGCAGTCGGTCGGGTGCACGGTGACCAGCACGCGGTCGAAAAGCGCAAAGCCCACCGGGCTGGTGTCGATGGCGGCCAGCGCCTTGCGCGCCGTGGCCACGGTGCCGGGCTCTTCGTCGATGCGCTGCGACGCCGTGCCCGCCCCTGCGGCCAGGCGGCGGAAGACCATGATGTCGTACCACGAGGTGTAGTCGTAGTGGCTGGGCAGCTGGTGGTTCAGCAGGTCGGAGATGTGCAGGTCGACCAGCTGCCCGCCCGTCCAGCGCTGCAGGCCCTGCTGCAGTTCTGCCACGCGCAGCTCGAACTCGCGGCGCGCACTGCCCACCCAGATGTAGCCCTGCGCCGGCAGCACTTCGGGCAGGGCATCGAGTTCGGTGAACTGCTCGGCGCTGACGTGGAAGATGCGCATCTCGATGCGACGGCCCGCAGCCTAGCGCCGCGCCAGCAGGCGCGCGGCGTCGAGCGCGAAATAGGTCAGCACGCCGTCGGCGCCAGCGCGCTTGAAGGCCAGCAGGCTTTCCATCATCACCGCGTCGTGGTCCAGCCAGCCGTTGGCGGCGGCGGCTTTCAGCATCGCGTACTCGCCACTCACCTGGTAGGCGAAGGTGGGCACACGGAACTCCTGCTTCACGCGGCGTACGATGTCGAGGTAGGGCATGCCGGGCTTCACCATCACCATGTCGGCGCCCTCGGCGATGTCCAGCGCCACTTCGCGCAAGGCCTCGTCGCTGTTGCCCGGGTCCATCTGGTAGACCTTCTTGTCGGCCTTGCCCAGGTTGCCGGCGCTGCCCACGGCATCGCGGAAGGGGCCGTAGAAGGCGCTGGCGTACTTGGCGCTGTAGGCCATGATGCGGGTGTGCACATGGCCCTGCGCCTCCAGCGCGGTGCGGATGGCGCCGATGCGGCCGTCCATCATGTCGCTGGGGGCGACGATGTCCACGCCGGCTTCGGCCTGCGCCAGGGCCTGCCGGGTCAGCATGGCCACGGTGCTGTCGTTGACGATGTAGCCGGTGTCGTCCAGCAGGCCGTCCTGGCCATGGCTGGTGTAGGGGTCGAGTGCCACGTCGGTCAGCACGTTCAGGCTGGGGAAGTGGGCTTTCAGCGCGCGCACCGCACGCGGTACCAGGCCCTTGGGGTTGGTGGCCTCCACGCCGTCGGGCGTCTTCAGCTTGCTGTCGATGACCGGGAACAGCGCGATCGCCGGCACCCCCAGCCTCACGCACTCTTCGGCCTGCGCCATCACGCCGTTCAAGCTGCGGCGCTGCACGCCGGGCATGCTGGGCACGTCTTGCGCGGGGCCGTCACCGTCGAACAGAAAAACCGGCAGGATGAAGTCTTCGGGTGCCAGGCGATGTTCCCGTACCAGGCTGCGGATGGCGGCATCACGGCGCAGGCGGCGCGGCCGGCTGGCGGGGTAAGGCGGGGGCGAGATCAAGCAGGTTTCTCCTGGGCACCAAGTCCGTGCAGACATACGCAATCGCCGCATGGCACCGCAAAATGACATCTGATAAAGTGATCGATGAATGATAGCCGCGAGGCTGTCATTCCCTGCTTTTCCTCCCTGAGCAGGTGCCTTAGCGTGATGACAGCGATAAGGCTTACCGGCCCCGGTCTGTGACCGGGGCTTTTTTTTGCTGCGGCGGTTGAAGACGGCGGCAGTTTCTGTCGCCGGCGCCGCCGGGATAATGGCGCGATGAGCAGCAGTTATCTCTGGGTCAAGGCCTTCCACATCATCTTCGTCGCCAGCTGGTTTGCCGGCCTCTTCTACCTGCCCCGGATCTTCGTGAACCTGGCCATGGTGCCGGCCGACAGCCATGCCGAGCGTGAACGCCTGCTGCTGATGGCACGCAAGCTGTACCGCTTTTCCAGCCTGCTGATGGTGCCGGCGCTGGTGCTCGGCGTGGTGCTCTGGCTGGGCTATGGCATCGGCGGCGGCTGGATGCACGCCAAGCTGGTGCTGGTGGCCGGCGCCATCGGCTACCACCACCTGTGCCGCACGCTGCTGCGCAGCTTCGAGCAACTGGCCAACCAGCGCAGCCACAAGTGGTTCCGCGTCTTCAACGAAACCTCGGTGCTGCTGTTCGCCGCCATCGTGGTGCTGGTGGTGGTCAAGCCCTTCTAGGCCGCCACGCCTCACCGCTCGCCTCCATGCCTGATCGGCTGCCCGCGTCGCGACACCGCAGTTCGGCCACGCCGCTGGCGCTGGTGTACGCGGTGCTGGTGCTCTACGCCAGCCTCTACCCTTTTGAAGGCTGGCGCTGGCCGCCAGGGCAAGGCCTGTGGAACCTGATCGTGCTGCCGTGGACGCGCTGGCAGGACGACTTCGACAAGATCAGCAACCTGCTGGGCTACCTGCCGCTGGGGGCCCTGCTGTGCATCGCCGCGCGGCGCAGCGGCTGGCGCACCTTGCCCGCGCTGGCGCTGGCGCTGGCGCTGCCGGCGCTGCTGTCCTACGGCAGCGAAGTGCTGCAGCAGTTCCTGCCGCGGCGTGTGCCTGCGCTGGAAGACTTCCTGCTCAACAGCGCCGGCGCCGCGCTGGGGGCCGTCACCGCGCTGGCCGGCCACGCCCTCGGTCTGGTGGGGCGCTGGCAGGCCTTGCGCGCGCGCTGGTTTGCGCGTGACAGCGCCGGCGCGCTGGCGCTGCTGGCGCTGTGGCCGGTGGGCCTGCTGTTCCCGGCCCCGCTGCCACTGGGCCTGGGCCAGGTGGGCGAAAGGCTGCGCGAACTGCTGGCGGGCTGGCTGCAGGACGTTCCTTGGGCAGAAACCGCCCACGCGCTGCTGGCCGTGGCCGGCCCGCCACGCCCTGCGCTGCGGCCGTTGAGCGAAATGCTCATCGTGGCCACGGGCCTGCTGGGGCCGACGCTGCTGGCCTACAGCGTGATGCCGGCAGGCTGGCGGCGGGCGGTGGCGGCGCTGGGGGCGCTGGTGCTCGGCGCGGCCGGCATGGCCCTGTCTACATTGCTCAACTTCGGGCCTGCGCACGGCCTGTCGTGGCTGACGCCCACCACCGGGCCCGGGCTGGCGCTGGGCCTGCTGTTGGCATTGGCGCTGGTGCCGGTGCGGCGCCGCCTCGTGCGCGGGCTGGCGCTGGTGGTGCTGACGGGCCTGGTGGTGGGCATGGCGCAGGCGCCTGCCGACCCCTACTTCGCACAGAGCCTGCTGGCCTGGGAGCAGGGCCGCTTCGTGCGTTTCCACGGCCTCGCGCAATGGGTGGGCTGGCTGTGGCCCTACGCGGCCATGGCCTGGCTGCTGTCGCGCCTGGGTGCCGCCGACGAGACGCGCCTGCGCTGACGAACGGCCAGGGTCTACCCTGAGGCCGCTGCCTACAATCGCTGCGATGAGCTACTACAAACACCACGTCTTCTTCTGCCTCAACGAGCGCAAGAACGGCGAAGCCGCTTGCGCTCAGCATGACGCGCAGGCTGCGTTCGACCACTGCAAGGGCCGCGTGAAGGCCGAGGGCCTGGCCGGCCCCGGCGGTGTGCGCGTGAACAAGGCCGGCTGCCTGGACCGCTGCGCCGGTGGCCCGGTGGCGGTGGTCTACCCCGACGAGACCTGGTACACCTACGTCGACAAGCACGACCTCGACGAGATCATCGACGAGCACCTGAAACACGGCCGCGTCGTCGAGCGCCTGGTCCTGCCCGCCGGGGTGGGACGATGACCTCGCGGCCATGAACGCCGCCACGCAAAGCGTGGTGCTGGCCGGCCCGGCGGGCCGCATCGAAGCGGCGCTGGACCTGCCCGCAGACGGTGTGGCCGCGCGTGGCCTGGCGGTCGTGTGCCACCCCCACCCGCTGCACGGCGGCACGATGCAGAACAAGGTCGTGCAGACGCTGGCACGGGCCTTCGTCAGCCTGGGCTACCGCTGCCTGCGCTTCAATTTCCGCGGCATCGGTGCGTCGGAAGGCGCCTGGGACGAAGGCCGCGGCGAGGTCGACGACGCCATTGCCGCCGTGGCGGCGCAGCGCGCGCCCGGCGAGGCCTTGGTGATGGCCGGCTTCTCCTTCGGCGCCTACGTCGCCAGCCAGGCCGCGGCGCACCTGCAGGCGCTGCCCGGTGACCAGGCGGCCGAACGCCTGGTGCTCGTCGGGCCGGCGGTACGGAACTTCCCGATGGCGGCGGTGCCAGAGGACACGCTGGTCATCCACGGCGAGGTCGACGACGTGGTGCCGCTCGCGGCCGTTTTTGACTGGGCCCGCCCCGCCGCGCTGCCGGTGACGGTGTTGCCCGGCGCCGGCCATTTCTTCCACGGGCAACTGCCCGTGCTCAAACACATCGTCACGGCCGCGTGGTCTTCACGCGGCCAGACAGCTGACTCATGAAACTGCCGAAATTGCTGAAACTGCTGCTGCCCCTCTTGCTCCCCCTGCTGCTGGCCAGCGCCCCGCTGGCCCGTGCACAAGCCCCGGTGCCGCCTGAAATCGCGGCGCGCCAGTACATCCTGATCGACGTCAACAGCAACCAGGTGCTGGCCGAACGCGACGCCGATGCGCAGGCCGAACCGGCCTCGCTGACCAAGCTGATGACGGCCTACATCGTCTTCAACGCCATCCGCGACAAGAAGCTCGCGCTCGATCAGCCACTGCCTGTCTCCAAGCGCGCGTGGGACCAGCGCAAGGGCGGTGGCAGCCTGATGTTCATCGACACCACGATGACGCCCACCGTGGCCGAACTGCTGCGCGGCATGATCGTGCAGAGCGGCAACGACGCCTCGGTGGCGCTGGCCGAAGGCGTGGCCGGCAGCGTGGAAAACTTCGTCGCCATGATGAACCGCCAGGCCCAGGCCTGGGGCCTGAAGAACACGCAGTTCAAGAACGTCGAAGGCCTCACCGAGCCCGGCCATTACAGCAGCGCACGCGACGTTGCGCAGGTGGCCGCGCGCATCATCACCGAGCACCCCGAGCACTACAAGATCTACAGCCTGCGCGACTACACCTACAACAAGATCAAGCAGGACAACCGCAACATGCTGCTGGGCCGCGACCCCAGCATCGACGGCATGAAGACCGGCTACACCGACGCGGCCGGCTATTGCCTGGTGGCCAGCGCAGCGCGCGACACGCCGGCGGGCAAGCGCCGTCTCGTGAGCGTGGTGCTGGGCACGGGCAGCCGCGAGGCGCGCGCCGGCGAAAGCCAGAAGCTGCTGAACTGGGGCTGGATGGCCTGGGACACGGTGCGCCTGTTCGAGGCCGGCAAGGCCGTGGCCACGGTGCCGGTGTGGAAGGGCACGCTGCGCGAAGCACGCCTGGGTGCCGCCAGCGGCGTGTTCGTCAGCGTGCCCAAGGGCGAAGGCGACAAGCTCAAGACCACGCTGGAACGCACAGACCCCCTGGTGGCACCCCTGGCCGCCGGCCAGGCGGTAGGCAGCATCATCGTCACCACGGCGGGCGGCACGCCCGTGGCCAAGCTGCCGCTGACGGTGCTGGAGCCGGTGCCGCTGGCCGGCCTGCTGGGCCGCGCGTGGGACGCCATCCGGCTATGGATCCAGTAGCCCGCTCAGCCCGGCTGGCGCCTGTTGCCAAGGGCTGCATGCCACAATTTCCCTGCACCCTGGAGAGTTGCCGATGAACGACGCCCTGGTCTTCCTCAACGGGGAGATGCTCCCCCTCTCGCAGGCCAAGGTCAGCGTGCTTGACCGTGGTTTCATCTTCGGCGACGGCATCTACGAGGTGGTGCCGGTCTACGGACAACGCCTCTTCCGTTTTGACGAGCACATGGCGCGCATGGGTCGTTCGCTGGCCAAGCTGCGCATCCCCAACCCGCACAGCAGCGAACAGTGGCTCAAGCTGTGCCGCCAGATGGTGGCGGCCACGGCCGAAGCCACCGGGGCGCAGGACCAACTGGTCTACATCCAGCTCACGCGTGGCGTGGCACCGCGCGACCACGTCATGCCGGCCGGCCTGACGCCCACCGTCTTCATGATGGCCAACCCGATGAAGCCGGCCACGGCCGAGCAGCGCCACGCCGGCGTGGCCTGCACCACGGCGCGTGATTTCCGCTGGGAACGTGGCGACATCAAGAGCATCAGCCTGCTGGGCAATGTGCTGGCACGCCAGATCTCCGCCGACCACGGCGCCGTCGAGACGCTGATGTTCCGCGACGGCTGGCTCACCGAAGCGGCGGCCAGCAACGTGTGGATCGCGCACGAAGGCGCGTTGCTCGGCCCGCCCAAGAGCGAGCACGTGCTGGAAGGCATACGCTACGAGCTGCTGCGCGAGCTGTGCGAGGACTGCGGCATCGCCTACAACCTGCGCCCCATCTCCGAGGCCGACGTGCGCGCCGCGGACGAGGTGATGCTCAGCTCGGCCACCAAGGAAATCCTGCCCGTGACCCAGATCGACGGTGAAGCGGTCGGCCATGGCGCGCTGCGCGGCAAGCCCGGGCCCGTCTACGCGCGGCTCTACGAGGCCTACCAGCGCGCCAAGCAAAGCATGGTGGTTTGATGGCAGGCGCCGCGCAAGACGCCGACCGCAAGAGCCTGATCGACTACCCGAGCGCCTTCCCCATCAAGGTGATGGGCGTGCAGGCCGAGGGCTTCGAGACGGCGATGGTGGCCGTGGCGCGGCAGTTCGATGCCGCCTTCGACACCGCCACCATCGAACGCCGGCCCAGCAAGGCCGGCAACTACCTGGGGCTGACGCTCACCGTCACCGCCACCAGCCGCGAGCAGCTCGACGAGCTCTACCGCGCGCTGAGCTCGCACCCGATGGTCAAGGTGGTGCTGTAGCTCGGTGCGCCGGGCTCAGCCCGGGATGGCGTTCAGCAGGGCGTCGAGCTGCTTGACCTTGCCCGGCGCGGCTTCATCGCCGTTCTGCGCCGCAATGCCGTACCAGTAGCGCGCCAGGCGCAGGTCGCGCTCGACGCCGTCGCCCTGTTCGTACATCGACGCCAGCAGGTACATCGCGCCGATGTCGCCGCCCTTGGCGCCTTCGCGGAACCAGTGCGCCGCCCGGACCGGGTCTTTCGGCAGGCCGCGGCCCAGGTAGTGCGCGGTGCCCATCGCCACCTGCGCTTCCACGCTGCCGGACTCGGCCGCCACCTCGTACCAGCGGTGTGCCAGCGCCAGGTCTCGCGGGCCCAGGTCGCCGTTTTCCAGCGCGCGGCCCAGCATCAGCTGTGCGGTGACGAAGCCGCCCTTGGCGGCGCGCTCCAACAGCCCGCGCGCCCGGGCCAGGTCGGGCTTGGGCAGCTCGCCACGCAGGTGCATCACCGCGAGGTTGTATTCGGCCGCCGGCACCCGGCGTTGTGCCAGCGTTTCGAAGGCCGCGCGCGCGGGTGCCAGGCGCCCGTCCTCGTAGGCCAGCACGGCGCGGTCGAGTTCACTCTGCAGGGCCGGCGGCAGCGGCGGCGCGGCGGCACGGGCGGCGGCCGAGACGGCGGCGGCCAGGACCAGCCCCCACAGGGCCAAGCGAGCGGTGCGGACAAGTTCTGATGTCATGAAATGGCCTCCTGCCAGGGCTGCAGTCGTCGCACGATAGCCATTCCTGACAAGCCGGGCTGGCCGCGGCCCATGGTCCAATCGCGAGATGACCGAACGCCCCAAGCTCCGCGTGAAAGCACGCGCCCCTGCGCGCGACCCCTACCGGCCGCCGGTGCGGGGTTATGGCGCGCCGCGCACCCCGGCCCCGGCGCAGCCCAAGGCCGAGTCGCCGCCGGCCACAGGCGCAGCCCGTGCGGCTGAGGCGCAGCAGCCGGTGCCGGCCGCACAAGCACGCCCAGGACCCCGGGAACCGGCCACTGTGCCCTCCAGGCCCGCCCGCCAGGCCCGGCCTGCAGCACCCGCCCGGCGTGATGCGCAGGCCCAGCAGCCGCCCGCGCCGCCGGCGGCCGCACCGCGCCCCAGGCCGCCGGCGGCGGCCGCGCCGCATGCCGACGGCCTGCGCGTGGCCAAGCTGATGACCGACCGCGGCCTGGCGTCGCGCCGCGAATCCGATGAGTGGATCGAAGCCGGCTGGGTGCGTGTCGACGGCCGCCTGGCGGTGCTGGGCCAGCGCGCGCGCAGCGATGCCGTCATCGAGATCGACCCGCGTGCGCGCGCCGAGCAGGCGCGCCGCGTCACGGTGCTGCTGCACAAGCCCATCGGCTATGTCAGTGGCCAGGCCGAGGACGGGCACGAGCCAGCTTCGGTGCTGGTGACCCGCGGCAACCGCTGGGAAGGCGACAACTCGGGCATCGAGTTCCAGGGCGGCCACCTGCGCCACCTGGCCCCGGCCGGCCGGCTGGACATCGACAGCACCGGCCTGCTCGTGCTGACGCAGGACGGCCGCATCGCCAAGCGCCTGATCGGCGATGAAACACGCGTCGAAAAGGAATATCTGGTGCGCGTGGCCTTCACGCGCGAGGGCGGGCTGGCCGAACGCGACCTGGAACGCCTGCGCCACGGCCTGGAACTGGACGGCGTGCAGCTGCGCCCGGCGCGCGTGAGCTGGCAGAACGAAGACCAGCTGCGCTTCGTGCTGCGCGAAGGCCGCAAGCGCCAGATCCGCCGCATGTGCGAGCTGGTGGGCCTGCAGGTGCTGGGACTGAAACGCGTGCGCATCGGCAGCGTGGTGCTGGGCCCGCTGCCGCCCGGCCAGTGGCGCTATCTGCGCGACGACGAGCGCTTCTAGGCGCCGTTCAGGCGCCCAGCTGGGCCAGCCGTTTCTTCGCGTCGTCCAGCGACGATTTCTGGCCTTTGCCGGCCGCCACAAAACGCTGGAACGAGGCCTTGGCGGCCTCGGCGCGGCCCAGCTGCTGCAGCGAGATGCCCACACGCCAGCCCAACGGCAACTGCGCGGCGCCGCGCAGCCTGGCGGCCTGGTCGTAGAGCTGCAGCGCGGCTTCGTGGTGGCCGGCTTCGGCGCGCACCCGGGCCAGTGCATAGGCCGGGCCGGCGTGCTCCGGGTGCTCGCGCATCAGCTTTTCCAGCGGCGCCTGCGCCGCGGCACCCTGGCCGGCGTTGGCAAGGCCCAGGCCCGACTGCACGGCCCAGTCGCGCACGTCTTCGGCCAGCGCCGGGGGCAGGCCCGCGGGCAGCGCGGTCAGCAGCTTCAAGGCCTCGTCGAACCGGCGATCGCTCATGGCAATCCGCGCTTCCAGGGCCCGCACCTGCTCGGGGGCCGGCGCAGCACGCGCCAGTTCGGCGGCCTTGCTGGTGCTGCCGCCCATCATGCCGGGGGCAAGCAGGTAGAACTCCACCAGCGAGCCGCGCGCCGGGTACCACGCGGGCTCCAGCTCCTGGGCCGTGCTGAGGGCGGTGCGCACCGTGCCGGCGCTGCGCGCAGCCTTGAGCATGCCTTCGCTCATGGCCTGAACGCCCAGCACCACGCCCCAGGCGTAGTGGCAGGGCGCTGCCCTGGTCTGCTTCTCCACGCAGGCTTCGGCCAGCTGCAGCGCCTGCTTGCGCAGGGCGGCATCGTCGCGCGACAGCGAGGCCATCGCCACCGCCAGCACGGCCTGGGCGTCGTCAGGCTGGCTGGCCAGACGCTGCTGCGCGCTGCGCAGCAATTCGTCGTGACGCTCGGCCTGGTAGAGCGCCTGCAAGGCACCGTCCTTGAACATCTGGCCCTGCCCCTGGGCCTGCGCGGCACCCCACACACCGCAAGCGGCCCAGACGGCCGCGCTGTACTTCGACAAACTCATCTCAGCCCCTGGCTGTTTGCGATGCGCCTGATGATGCCCGGCGCTGCCGCGCTGCACGCATCGATGCGACGAACTGCAGCAGCACTGCCATGAAGCGCCGGCGGCGCCTGATAACCTCGGCGCGCATGCCCGACCAACCCGCCGCCGCAGTGAGCGCCCCAGCTGGCGCGACATCCAGCGCCCCGCCTGTCGCCCCACCTGCCGCCCCATCTGGCGCCCCACCCCGCGTCACGCCCCTGCTGGCTGCCGTTGCGCTTGCACTGCTGCTCGGCCTGCAGCCGGTCAGCACCGACGTCTACCTGCCCGCGTTGCCCATGCTGACGGCGGCGCTGAGCGCACCGATGAGCAGCGCCCAGCTCACGATGTCGGCCTTGATCCTGGCCTTCGGTCTGGCGCAGATGGTCTGGGGGCCGGTGTCCGACCGCGTCGGCCGCCGACCGGTGCTGCTGCTGGGTCTGGCGCTGCATGCGCTGGCCAGCGCCGGCTGCGCGCTGGCCGGCAGCATCGAGACCCTGGTGCTGTGGCGGGTGCTGCAGGGCGCGGCGCTGGCCGCCGCCGTGGTGTGCGCGCGCGCGATCGTGCGTGACCTCTATGAACCCGCCGAGGGCGGCCGGGTGATGGCACTCGCGCTGTCGGGCCTGGGCGTGATCGCGCTCATCGGGCCGCTGTCGGGCGGCGTCAGCGCCTGGGCCTTCGGCTGGCGCGGGCCGCTCGTGCTGGTGACGCTGATCTCGGTGCTGACGCTGCTCTTCATCGCCTGGCGCCTGCCCGAAACCCTGGCCCGGCCCGAGCCGCAGGCCACGCAACTGCGCGGCCTGCTGCGCAGCTGGCGGGCGATTGCCGGGAACCGTGTCTTCCGCGCCTGGGCCTTGCTGGTGGCCAGCACCTACGGCGGCCTGTTCACGCTGCTGGCGGCTTCATCCTTCATCTACATGGACGTGCTGGGGCTCACCCCGGCGGCCTATGGCGGCGCGATGGCGCTGGGCTCGCTGAGCTACCTGGCGGGCACGCTGCTGTGCCGGCGCTGGATCGGCGCCCACGGCATGGCCGGCGCGGTGCAGCGCGGGGGCTGGTTCACGCTGGCCGCCGGCGTCGTGATCGTGGGCGCCGCAGCAACGGGCGTGCAGGCGCTGTGGGCGGTGCTGCTGCCGCAGTGCCTGTACGCCTTCGGCCATGGCATCCATCAGCCCTGCGGGCAGGCCGGTGTGGTGGGGCCCTTCCCCCAGGCCGCAGGGGCCGCCTCGGCGCTGGCCGGACTGGTGCTGGCGCTGGTGGCCTACGCCATCGGGCGTTGGCTGGGGGTGGCGCTGGACGGCACCGTGCGGCCGCTGGCCTACGGGCTGGGCTTCTGGGCCGCGCTGACCTGTGCGCTGGCCTGGACCCTGGTGCCCCGCGCCGAACTGGCCACCGCGGCACGCAGGGCCGCCGCGCCATGACGCTGCGCGCACTGTGCCTGGCCGGCCCCACGGCCACGGGCAAATCGGCGCTGGCACTGGCTCTGGCCGAGCGCCTGCCGCTGGAGATCATCAGCGTCGATTCGGCCCTGGTCTACCGCGGCATGGACATCGGCACGGCCAAGCCCAGCCGCGCAGAGCGGGCCGCCGTGCCGCACCACCTCATCGACATCCTCGACCCCCTGCAGGCCTACAGCGCGGCACGTTTTGTGGCCGACACGCGCCAGCTCATGGCCGAGATTCAGGGCCGCGGCCGCTTGCCGCTGCTGGTGGGCGGCACGATGCTTTACTACAAAGTGTTGCGCGAAGGTCTGGATGAAATGCCGCCGGCCGACCCCGCCGTGCGCAGCGCCCTGGACCATGAAGCCGCCGAACGCGGCTGGCCCGCGCTGCATGCCGAACTGGCGCGGGTCGACCCCGTCAGCGCAGCGCGCCTGGCGCCTGCCGACGCGCAGCGTGTGCAGCGTGCGCTGGAGGTGTGGCGGGTCAGTGGCCGGCCGCTGTCGGACTGGCAACGCGGGCCCAGTGCCGACGCCGCCGCGCAGGCCTGGGCAGCCAGCCTGCCGCTGGTGGCGCTGGAACCGCTCTCGCGGTCCTGGCTGCACGACCGCATCGCGGCGCGTTTTGACGCCATGCTGGCCGCCGGCTTCCTCGATGAAGTGCGGGCCTTGCGTGCCCGTGGTGATCTGCACCCCGAGTTGCCGGCCATGCGCTGTGTCGGCTACCGCCAGGCCTGGTCGGCCCTGGACAGCGGGCGTCTGGATGGCTTTCGCGAGGCCGGCATTGCCGCCACGCGCCAGTTGGCCAAACGCCAGCTGACCTGGCTGCGCTCAACCACGGTGCAGGGCCGCGTGGCCTGCGACCAGAGCGGTGCACCGGCGCAGGCTCTCCTGCAGTTGTTGAGCCTCGCGAAGCACTGAAACGCCGCTACGCCAGGGTGGCCTCGATCTTGCAAACGATCCTTGCTTTCCTGGGGCGACTACCGGATTCCGGCCCCCTCGTCTAGGGTGCCGCCCCGGGGCGTCGGGTGCGCGCTTCGCGATATAGTCCCGCGCCTTGGCCGCATCGGCTTGGGGCGGTTCAGATGGGCGCCTTGGCTGTAGTTTGATTACACCGGGCTCACGTGCTTCACAGAGGTGCGCGGGCTGGCTGGAGGAATGAGTGGATTTCGGCGAACAACAACGCAACCCGGGCAAGCACGTGGTGGGCATCGGCTTCGTGCTGGTGCTGCATCTCATCTTGGGCTGGGCGCTGCTGAACGGCCTGGCGCAACGCCTGGTGGAAGTGATCAGGGAGCCCCTGGAAACCAAGATCATCGAAGAGGTGAAAAAGGTCGAACCGCCGCCGCCGGAGAATTTGCCGCCGCCGCCGAAGTTCGCGCCGCCGCCCCCTTCGTTCGTGCCGCCGCCCGAGGTGAACGTGAACCCGCCGCCGACACCGGCGCCGACCATCACCACCACCACCGTGGCCCCGCCGCCGGCGCCGCCCGTGTTCATCCAGCCACCGCCCGTGGCCGCGCCGCCGGCACCCCCGGCGCCGCCGCGCGTGGCGGCCAAGCCGGCCATCGCCAACGTCAGCGCCTGCGCGCCGAGGAACGAAGACTATCCCCCCGCTGCCCAGCGTGCGGAAGCCACCGGCACCAGCGTCATCCGCTTCGCGATTGGCGCCGACGGCAAGCTGGTCGGGCAGCCCCAGGTGGTGCGGTCTGCAGGCGCCACGCGCGAACACAAGTTGCTCGACCGTCTGGCCGCCAGCAAGCTGAGCGAGTGCCGCTTCACGGCGGGCGTTGACGAAAACGGCAAGCCTGTGGGCGCGTCGTTCGACGTCGAGTACGTCTGGAAGCTCGACTGAAGCTTCGTTTCCGGTTTTTTCTGTTTTCCCCGCGAGTGCGGCAGGAGCGCCGCGCGAGTCCGTTCCTTTGGAGTCACATGACCATGCAACACATCACCAACACCCGCTCGTGGGCAAGCAAATCGCTGGCGGCCCTGCTGGCCGGTTTCGTTCTGAGCTTCAGCCTGCCGCTGAGCGCCCTGGCCCAGGCCGCGTCCGAGCCGGCAGCCGCTGCGGCACCGGCACCCGCCG
>LNFM01003592.1_pt1 | contig 21115 bp, 21 predicted proteins | sample 596031 | NCBI WGS metagenome assembly LNFM01 (sample SAMN04254537, study PRJNA301005) | activated carbon metagenome | isolation source: dual media filters at the Ann Arbor, Michigan drinking water treatment plant | place: USA: Ann Arbor
AGGATCTCGCGCTGCTCGGCCTCGACCTCGGACAGCTTGACCGGCCCCTTCGACTCGAAGTCGTCGCGCAGCATCTCGGCGGCGCGCGAGGACATGTTCTTGAAGATCTTCTCGCGCAGCTCGTTCGAGGTGCCCTTGAGCGCGATGATCAGCGACTCGGACTGCACCTCGCGCAGCAGCAACTGGATGCCCCGGTCGTCGAGGTCGTTCAGGTTCTCGAAGACGAACATCTGGTCCTCGATCTGCTGCGCCAGTTCGGCATCGTGCTCGCGCAGCGAGGCCATCACCGAAGCCTCGAGCGACGTGCCCAGGTTGTTCAGGATCTCGGCCGCGACCGTGGTGCCGCCCAGCGCGCTCTTCGATACCTTGCTCGCGCCCTGCATCAACTGCGTCAGCACTTCGTTCAACTCGCTCAGCGCCGAAGGCTGGACGCCCTCCAGCGCGGCGATGCGCAGCATCACGTCGTTGCGCAGCCGTTCGACGAAGTGGGTGAGGACGTCCGCGGCCTGGTCGCGCTCGAGGTGGACCAGGATCGTCGCGATGATCTGCGGATGCTCGTTCTTGATCATCTCGGCGATCGACGCGCCGTCCATCCACTTCAGCGCCTCGATGCCACCGGTGTCGTTGCCGCGCAGGATGCGGTCGATCACGCCGGTCGCGCGTTCGGTGCCCAGTGCCTTGGTCAGCACCGACCGAATGTAGTTGTCGGAGTTCAGCCCGATCGTGGTCTTGACCCCTGCCTGCTCGCGGAAGTCGCGCAGCACTTCCTCGACCTGCTCGCGCTCGACGTTCTGCAGCTCGGCCATGGCAGCGCCGAGCTTCTGCACCTCGCGCGGGGACAGGTACTTGAATACCTCGACCGCCTCGTCCTCGCCGATGGACATCAGCAGGATGGCGCTTTTCCGGATGCCGTCTTCGCTCATTCCGAGATGATACTTGGCCCGGCCGGTTCACCGCTGGCCGCCGATGGACGGCCGGCAGCGGTCACTCCCGGCCGACCCAGTCCTTGACCACGTTGGCGACGATCTGCGGCTCCTGCTTGGCAAGGTCCTTGACCGCCTGCAGGTCGGCGTCGAAGCCTCGGCCGCCAGTCACGATCGGCTGGCCGACGCGCGCAGCCCCACCCCCGCCACCGCCCGGCGCGCCGCCCTGGGCGCCGTCCCCCCCGCCCCCGCCACCGCCAGCCGCAGCCATCGCCTGCGCATAGGCTTCCTGGGCAGCCAGGTCGCGTTCGCCGGCCAGCGCCAGGTCGCGCAGCACGGGCCGCAGGACCATCAGGTAGACGAAAAGCGCGGCAAAGATCGCGGCCAGCGTCCAGAGCACCGTGTTCAGGTTGCCCAGAAGGCGCTGCGTGACCTCGGTGACCAGGGTCGGCCCCTCGACCTCGACCCGCTCGGTCTCGTTGAATGCCGCATTGACCAGGTTGACGGTATCGCCGCGCTTCTCGTTGAAGCCCATCGCCTGGCGCACGAGGTTGGTCAGCTGTGCGATCTCGGCTTCGGGCAGCGGCGTGTTCTCGGACTTTCCTTCCTTCACCTCGCGCCGGTGATTGACGACGACCGCCGCGGACAGCCGGCGCACCGCCCCGACCTCCGACCGGGTGTGGGTGATGGTCTTGTCCAGCTCATAGTTGGTCGTCGCCTCGCGATGGGAGTTTCCGGTCGGCGGCGCGTCCTGCGCCCCCTTCGCGGCCCCCTTCGCCGGCGCGTTCAGCGGTGCAGTCGCGGCGCCCGGCGGCTGGTTGGACAGCGCGCCCGGGACGCCACTGGCATCGCGCGGGTTGTCGCCGAGCGTCTCGACCGTCTGCTGGCTTCGGATCGCCTGTTCGGGTGTCGGGTTGGGCTTGTAGGACTCGGCAGTCTGCTCGACGGTGGAGAAATCGAGTTCCGCCGTGACCTGCGCGCGCACGTTGCCCGGGCCGACGATCGGGGTCAGGATCGCCTCGATCCTGCGCACGAAGTTCTGTTCGACCGCCTGCAGGTACTTGAGCTGCCCGGCGTCCAGCCCGGCATTCGCGTCACGACCGCCGCCGGGGTTCGACGTCAGGAGGTTGCCCGCCTGGTCCACGATGGTGACCGCAGAGGGTGCCAGTTCGGGCACGCTGCTGGCCACGAGGTGGGTGATGCCTGCAAGCTGCGCCGGATCGAGGGTGCGCCCGGGGAACAGGCTGACCAGCACCGACGCGCTGGGCTTCTGCTGGTCGCGCACGAACACGCTCGGCCGCGGGATCGCCAGGTGGACACGCGCCCCCTGCACCGAGCCGAGCGCCTGGACCGTCCGGGCAAGCTCTCCTTCAAGCGCACGCTGGAAATTCACCTGCTCGACGAACTGGCTGGTGCCGATCCGCTGGTTCTCGAGCAGTTCGAAGCCGATCGCGCCCCCGCGCGGCAGCCCCTGCTGGGCCAGCCTCAATCGCGACTCGTAGACGCGATCGGAGGGCACCAGGATCGCACCGCCGCCTTCGGACATCCGATACGGGACGTTGATCTGCTGCAGGGCGGAAATGATCGCGCCGCCGTCACGGTCGGTGATGTTGCTGAACAGGACCTTGTAGTCGGGCGTACGCGCCCACGACACGAACGCGACCGTGACCGCAATCGCAGCCGCGACACCGACCAGCAGCACGACCTTCTGTGCGTTGGTGAGTCGGAAGAACCCCTGCAGCAGGGGCGTCGAGGCGGGCGGAGGAGCTTGGGGGGAGGTGGGAGCCTGCGCCATCGCCTAGCTTCGGTCGGAACCCACTATACCTGCGTGCTCATGATGTCCTGATAGGCCGTGACCAGCCGGTTTCGGACCTGAACCATCGTCTGGAAGGACAGGCTGGCCTTCTGCATGGCCACCACGACTTCCTGCAGGTTGGCTTCCGGGGCGTCCGCATCGAACGCTCGCTGCACCTTCTGCGCATCCTGCTGGGCCGCGTTCACGCTGTCGATCGACGAACGCAGCATCGACGCGAAATCGGGCGCACCGCCTGCTGGCGCGGCGTCGGCACCGTCGCGCGTGCCCGCGCCGGCCTGCGCCGCCGCCGAGCGCAGTTCGCGCAACATCTGGTCGATACCGGAAGTGCTCATCGGGGAAAGCTCGCTGCCGGGATCACCGGCTCGGTTGTTTCAGGAAGGGTCCAGCACCGGAAGATACAGCAATGCTCGTGCCACACAACCGCCTGCCGCCGGCGTTCAGCCGCCCGGCCCTTCTTCGTCGTCCTGCATCGCGCCATCCAGCCAGCCCGCCGCCCGGTATTGCGCGAGCTTGTACCGCAACGTCCGTTCGCTCATCTGCAGCCGGGCTGCCGCCTTGCGCCGCGAGCCGCCGGCGGCCGAGAGGGCTTCCAGGATATGCCTGCGTTCCAGCGACTTCATGTCCAGCGACTCGGGCCCTGAGGACGGGGCTGGGCGCCCGCCCGGAACATCCGCCCCCGCACTGTCCTGTCCCGGCGCTTCCCGGGGACCGGCCGGCACGGCTGTCGGCAAGTTCTGCCGTCCGGCGGCAAGCCCTGCCGCCGCCGGGGCGACCGGAAGGTGCAGGTCGCCGGCCTCGATCACCCTGCCCTGCGCCAGTATCAGCGCACGCTGCAGCACGTTCTCGAGTTCCCGGATGTTACCGGCCCACCTGTGGGTGGTCAACGAACGTTCGGCCTCGGGCGACAGCACGACGTCACGGCCGGGCGCGAATCGCGCGACCACCTCGAGCGCGAGCGGCAGGATGTCGAGCGGCCGGTCGCGCAGCGGCGGCAGGTCGATCGGAAACACGTTCAGGCGATAGTAGAGGTCTTCACGGAAACGCCCGGACTGCGCCTCGGCCGCCATGTCCCGGTTGGACGTGGCGAGCACCCGGATATCGAGGGGCACCGGGCGCCGGCCGCCGACCCGCTCCACCTCACGCTCCTGCAGCACCCGCAGCAGCTTGGCCTGGAGGGTGAGCGGCATCTCGGAAATCTCGTCCAGGAGCAGGGTGCCGCCCTGGGCCTGTTCGAACTTCCCGGCCGTGGCCTGGCTCGCCCCGGTGAATGCGCCCTTCTCGTAGCCGAACAGCGTCGCCTCGAGGAGGTTCTCGGGTATGGCAGCACAGTTGATCGCGACGAACGGTGCCGCTGCCCGACCGGAATGGCGATGGATGAAGCGTGCGAAGACCTCCTTGCCGGTGCCCGACTCCCCGGTGATCAGCACGGTGGCGTCGGTGGCGCTGACACGGCGCGCCAGTTCGAGCACTCCCCGGGTGGCCGGGTCGCGCGCGACCACGCCGTCGGTGCCCGGCCGGCGCGACCGGCCCGGTGCGGAGGGCGCAGGCCGCATGTGGCAGGCGACTTCTTCGAGCAACCTTCCGGGTTCGAACGGCTTGGTCAGGTAGTTCACGGCACCGGCGCGGATCGCCGAGACGGCCTTGTCGATCATCCCGTATGCCGTCATCAGGATCACCGGGACGTCCGGGTACTCGCTGCGCGCGCGGGCCAGCAGCGCATGCCCGTCCATCGGCTTCATCTGCACGTCGCTGATCAGCAGGCCCACCGGATCGCGCGCCAGCGCGGCAAGCGCGCTCTCGCCATCGATCGCCTCGATCACGGTATAGCCGTTGAGCTGCAGGGTCGCAGACAGCGCTTCGCGCAGGTCCGCGTCGTCTTCCGCGATCAGCACCGGCAGCAGTTTCATCGGGCCACCGCCGACGCGCTGGCCGGGAGGCGCAGCGTGAATCGCGTGCCTGCGCCGGGCCGGCTTTCGACCAGGGCCTCGCCGCCGTGGGCGGTGGCGACGCCGCGCACGATGGCCAGGCCCAGCCCGGTCCCGTCCGTCCGCGTGGTGAAGAACGGTTCGAACAGGCGGTCCATGACCCCGGGATCGATGCCGCAGCCGTCGTCTGCGACGGAGAAATCCATCGCCGGCCCGCATACGCCAGCGCCGAGCGTGATCCGGCCACCACTCTCGGTGGCCTGCAATGCATTCTCGAGCAGGTTCAGCAAGGCCCCGGCCACCGCCTTGCGGTTGCCCTGGACCTGCCGGCCGTCGCTGCGATCGTCGATTTCGAAGCTCACACCCCGTCTGGACATCTGCGGCTCGATCACCTGTGCCAGTTCGCGCAACAGTTCGCCGACCACGAACGGCTCGAACTCGTCTTCATAGCCGCGCACGAAGCGGAGCATATCCTGAATCATCCGCTCGACCCGGCGCAGGCTGTCGACGGTGCGGTCGGCGAAACGGCTGCGCTCCGCCTCGGGCATGGCGGTACGCCCGAGGTTGCCGGCATAGAGCAGGGCCGTGGCGAGCGGCGTGCGGAGGTTGTGCGCCAGCCGTGCGGCCATCTCGCCCATCGCCGACAGGCGCCGCGCCCGTTCGAGCTGTCCGGTCAGCGCGTGTGCCGCGGTGATGTCGTTCACCAGCGCGATGGACCCACCGTCGGGCAGTTCACTCACCGAGAGACGCACGCGCCGGATATCGGACGCCGGGGTCGCGGCATCCGCGCCGGCGGGCGCCGGCGTCGCCTCGAATTCGTCGGGCGCCGCAGTGGGCCGCAGCACCCCGGCGATCAGGTCGTCCCAGGCCTGTCCGGGATGGGCAGGACCCAGCAGCCGCGTCGCCGCAGGATTGGTGTCGGTCACCCGATGTGCCGCGTCCAGCACCACCACGCCGCCCGGCAGCGCGGACAGCAGCGCCGCCAGCCGGCGCGACAGCGCATCCTTGGCCGCCAGTTGCACGCGCAACTCGCTGTTGGTGGCAGCGAGTTCGCCAGCCAGTTGCTCGACCCGGCCCTGAAGGGCCTGGTAGGCGGTGGTCAGTTCGGCCGATGCCTGGCTGAACAGTGCAAACGCCTCTTCGAGTTGTTCCGGACGGAGGTCTGCCACTCAACACTTCGAAGTCATGTCGGAGGCAGGAGTGTAACGACCCCCGGTGCCGCTGTCGCCGCCGTGTTCGAATCGCGTGCGTGGCTGCCCTGCCCGCGTCCGGTGCGCCCGCCGCAGCCTCGGCTGCGGTCACCGGCCGATGATGTACCGGGCCGCGCGCAGCGCCCGCGAGGGCGCTGGCGACGGCACCCGGCCGAAGCGGATCAACAGCATCGGATAGTTGCGGTCGAGCAGTTGCGCGACGGCCATCCTCGACGCCGGACGCGCGATCGGCTGGTAGAGGAAGCTGGCCCAGACGCCGGCCGCGCGGGCCCAGAGCACCGTCTTCTGGAGCGCCTGGCCGGACCGGAGCCAGTCGAGCGGCGTGTCTCCGTCGGCCCCCAGCACCCCGATCAGCGGCGTCGATTCGATCAGGTCGACGTCCCGGTCCCCGGACAGCGACGGATCCAGGAACGCGCCGAACGGCAGTGCGAACTCGCCGTGGGGGCCGAGCTGCAGCGCGCCCGCGGCCATCGGAGGCACCAGGCGGGCCCCGCGCCGGGTCCATTTCGCCAGTTCAACGCGGTACTTGCGCTGGGTGAGTTGCAGCCGGTCGGCTTCGGCGACGATGGCCGACACTTCCGACTTCGCATCGCTGTCGTCGAAGATGCCCAGCCAGGCCCCCTCGTAACGCGCCTGCTCCTGCATCGCGTCGATCAGGCTCTGCGAGATCGGGGCCGGATCGAACGCGCCGAGGTAGGTGCGGCGCCGGCGGATCGCCTGGAAAAGCACGCGCTCGGAGGCGGGACAGGCAACCGCGCCGTCGAGTTCCACCCGCGCCAGCGGCACTTCGCTGCTGGACAGCGGATCGCCTTCCTTGAGCCATGGCAACAACGTGACTTTCGGCTGCAGCCCGAAGAACCGCAGTGCACAACGCAGGTTGAACAGCGCCGCACCGCAGGCGATCACCAGCGCACGGCCGTCCGGATCGGCGACCGGCAGGCGGCGCGAACGGTCGGCGAAAAGCTCGAGTGCAGCGCCGGTCAGCCGGAAGAACCAGGGCTGCGTGTTGTAGCAGGAGGGCGCGAGCACGGCATAATTGAGGCAGAACTGCAGTCGATCTGCACTCGAACTCGACGCCGGAAAATCACTTTCGCCCACCGACCATGCGTCGGCGTCGAAACGAAAGGGGATCGGGACTGTATCCATCACGTCTAAGGTACCTGCGCGGCGCCACCGCGCCAAAGGCTGCACAGTGTGGTTTCATGTCGGGGAAATCATAGTCCCGGGCCTCCGGGTTGTATCGGCATTCCTCCACGGAAATGTAGCATCCAATGCGCGTCGGGCGCGGCGGCGTGCCCGTGGAAACGCCCGTCCCGTCCCGGCCCGGTCGCCGGCCAGACGACACCCACGGCGCCCGCGCAGGGGATCCTGAATCGACCCGCACACCGCACCGCCCCTGCCCCGGCAGCCCGATCACCGACTGGCAAAAGGTAAATCATCCTTGACTGCCTCACGACCGATTCCAGCAAGCATCCCGATCATCCCCTCGCCGGCCCACATCAAGGCCGCCTGCAGTTCATGCAGCCTGCAGGAACTCTGCCTGCCGGTCGGGCTGTCCCCGCTCGAGATCGAGAGGCTCGACAGCATCATCTCGTCGCGGCAGGCCACCCGGCGCGGATCGTCGCTGTACCGGATCGGCGATCCGTTCCGCAACCTCTATGCGGTGCGCACCGGCGCGTTCAAGACCATCGACCTGTCCGAGGACGGATCGGAGAAGATCACCGGCTTCTACCTGTCGGGCGAGATCCTCGGGCTCGACGCGATCAGCACCGACCGCCAGAACTATGGCGCGGTTGCGCTGGAGGACAGCGAAGTGTGCGTGGTGCCGTTCGAACGCCTCGAGGAACTGCTGCGCGAGATCCCGGCGCTGCAGCACCATTTCCACAAGATCATGAGCCGCGACATCATGCGCGACCAGGGCCTGATGCTGCTGCTCGCCGGCATGAAGGCGGATGCGCGCCTGAGCGCGTTCCTGATCGGCCTGTCGCAGCGTTTCGCCAACCTCGGCTATTCGGCGGTCCGTTTCCGGCTGCGCATGACGCGCGAGGAGATCGGCAGCTATCTCGGCCTCACCCTCGAGACGGTCAGCCGCCTGTTCTCGCGCTTCAGCGAAGAAGGACTGATCCGCATCGACCGCCGCGAGATCGAGATCCGCGACTTCAGCGCCCTGCGGGCGATCATCGAAGTGCGCGAGTGATTTGCCAGCGGCCCGTGCACGCGCTAACCTGATCATCGACTCAGGAGAGCATCCATGGCCAAGTCCATCGCAGGCCGTGGCGCCAAAGACAACGCGCCACGCAAGAACAGGGAACCGGCTGTCGGCAGCGCCGGTGGCAAGGCGGCGCACCAGCCGTCGATCGTCGAAGGCGACGACGGATACTTCTGGCGCGATTCCGAAACCGACACGCTGGTGGGCCCGTTCGCCACGCGCGCGGCGGCGATCGCCGATCGCGACTCGCCCGGCCCGGCCGAAGGCGACCCGGACGACCTTGCCGCACTCGTCGACACCGATGCCGTGCTCGAGGCAGAGGCCGAGATCGGCATCGAGGATTTCATCGATCCGGACACCGGCGAACCGACGCATGGCTACGAACCCCATGTCCGGGACGACCACTGAGCGGATCAGCGCAGCACGAGTACCGGCGTGCGGCTGTGGGTGAGCACCTTGGTGGTCTCGCTCCCCAGCAAGAGCCCGGAAAGCCCGCGCCTGCCGTGCGAAGCCATCACGATCAGGTCGCAGCGGTGCTTCTTCGCGGCGGCGATGATGGCTTCGTACGGGCTGTCGTGCACGACGAAGCGCGCCTCGCAGGCCACCCCGGCCTTCTCGCAGGCCTTTTCCGCTGGCGCGAGCACGCGCCGCGCCTGCCGCTCGGTGGCCTCCTTGATGCGATCGGGCGCCATGTAGTCCGGCGGCAGGTAACCTTCGTAGACCACCGGATGGTGGGCCGGCGCGGCATGGAAGGCGACCAGCGACGCCCCGGCCTCGCGCGCGAACTCCACCGCCTGGCGGATCGCCTTGGCCGACAGCTCCGAACCGTCGACCGGGAGCAGTATCCTGCTGAACATGCGTGGCTCCTCTCCTCGTGGGTGGCGCTCCGGCGCGCGGATCAGACCGTCTTCGAGTAACGCCCTTCGACCGGGCGGTCGCGCAGGTGGCGGTCGAACACCATGCACAGGTTGCGCACCAGGAAGCGGCCCTTGGGCGTGACCGTGATCCACTCCGGTCGTTCCTTGGGCTCGATGGTCAGCAGGCCGGCCGCCTCGAACGCCCGCAGTTCCTCGAGCTCGCGCGCGAAATACGTGTTGAAGTCGATCAGGTACGCCTGTTCGATCGACGGCACGTAGAGCAGGAAGTGGCACATCAGGCCCTGGATGATCGTGCGCCGGAGCAGGTCGTCCGCGTCGAGCTCCATGCCGCGCACGACGGGGAGTTCGCCCTTCTCTATCGCCTCGTAGTACGCATCCACCTGGTGGACATTCTGGCTGTAGGACGCGCCGACGCTGCTGATCGCAGAGACCCCGACGCCGATGATGTCGGTGTCCGCATGGGGCGTATAGCCCATGAAGTTCCGGCGCAGCCGCCCCTGCTCCTGTGCGATCGACAGTTCGTCGTCCGGACGGGCGAAGTGGTCCATGCCGATGTATCGATATCCGGCATCGCCGAAGCGGCGCACCGCGTTCTGCAGGATGTCCAGCCGCTCGCCGGCGCTCGGCAGGTCCGCCTCGCAGATCCGCCGCTGCGGCTTGAACAGGTGCGGCAGGTGTGCATAGTTGTAGAGCGCGATACGGTCGGGACCGAGGTCGATCACCTTCGACAGCGTCTCGTCGAAGGTCTCGCGCGTCTGCGCGGGGAGGCCGTAGATGAGGTCGATGTTGATCGACTTGAAGCCCTCCTCGCGCCCGATCCTCACCACCGTCGCCGTCTGTTCCAGCGACTGAACCCGGTTGACCTTCTTCTGCACGACCGGATCGAAATCCTGGACGCCGAGCGACAGCCGGTTGAACCCCATGCCACGCAGGGCCACCACCGTCGATTCATCGGTGAAGCGCGGATCGGCCTCGATCGCGAAGTCGCCTGCGCGGTCCTCGGCCAGCGTGAAGTTCCTGCGGACGCTCCTCATCAGCCGGCGCATCTGGGCCAGCGTCAGGAAGGTCGGGCTGCCACCGCCCCAGTGCAGCTGGTCGACGCGCCGCCCGCCGCCTTCGTACAGTTCGCTCTGCATCTCGAGTTCGCGGTCGAGGTGGTCGAGGTAGGGGATGGCGCGCGTGCGGTCGCCGGTCACCACCTTGTTGCAGGCACAGTAGAAGCAGACCGTGCGGCAGAACGGCACATGGACGTAGAGCGACAGCCCCCGATGCTGCCCACCCAGGTGGCGCCGCTGCACATGCACCGCATACTGCTTCGCGGTGAAGTTGCTGTCGAAGCGGTCGGCCGTGGGATACGACGTGTAGCGCGGCCCCGGACGATCGAGGCGCTGCACGAGGATGGGATCGAAACCGAGGTCGGGCATGGGCAGTCTTTCCGCTGGGGCTCGCACCGACCACCATCGCCAACCCTGGGATCGCTGCCGTCGGCGCGGATCGCAACGATGGATCGAGTTTCAGGCGAAGCCGTCGCGCCCGTGTTGATCCACGTCAAATGCGAGGGTCTTCGACGCCAGCATCTGCCGCAGCCGCGGCGTGGTGGTGGTGCGCATGCGGGTCGGCCCCGGTCATCAACGCCTGTCCGAAAAGCACAAGCCCGTACAGGCCGAACACGCACACCGCGAATCCGGCGGCCATGCGGGCGCGCGGCGAGCGGACGATCGTGCGGAAGCGCGACAGCCAGAACCCGACTGCGAGCAGGTTGGGCAGGGTGCCCAGCCCGAACGCGGCGAGCACGGCGGCCCCGTGCGCCGGGCTGCCGGTGGCCATCGCGGTGGCCAGCATCGCGTAGACCAGGCCGCAGGGCAGGAAGCCCCAGATCGCACCGAGGGCGGCGGCACGCGGCACCGTTCCCGCCGGCAGCAGCGGCCGCGCGATCGGCTGCAGCCTGCGCCACAGCCCGGCACCCAGTGTTTCGACATGGCGCACGGCCGGCGCGAGGCCCGACAGGTACAGCCCGAGCACGATCAGCATCAGGCTGGCCACCAGCATGAAGGCCGACTGGCCGAACGCGCTGCCCCGCGCGCCCAGGACGGCGCTGCCCGCCCAGCCGAGCATGCCGCCGGCACCGCCGGCCAGCGCGCCCGCCAGCGCATAACTGGCGATCCGCCCTGCACTGTAGGCCAGGTGCAGGCGCATCGCGGGCTGGCGCTGGCCGGTGGCGCCGGCCAGCGCCCCGACGATGCCGCCGCACATGCCCACGCAATGCACGCCGCCCGCGAGGCCCACCAGCGCAGCCGACGCGAGGGTCGGCCAGAGCATCGATGCCGCCGCGTCCATGTCAGCGTGCGCCCGGCGCCATGGGCGAACCGGCCGGGATTCCGGGAGGCCGGGCGATCACCGGTCGTCCCCTGCTTCGCCGCGGCGCGGGCAGCCTGGCGGGCGATCCGACGCATCCGCGATCGGGCACATCCCGTTGACCTCGGACGAACTGCGCTGCAGGAAGCACGTCAACGCGCTCGCCGCTGCAGCGAACAGCCAGAACAGGAAGAAGCCGACCGTATAGGCAGACAGCTCGCCCATCGCCACCGGGTCGCCGAGCAGGTGCAGGTCGGCTGGATCGAACAGGGTGAAGAACACCCCCGACGCCGCCCCGGCCACGAGGAACGAGGGCCACAGGATGTAGATCAGCTTCTGGGAACGCTCCATTTGGGCTCCTCCGGCACGGACGGGGTGGTCGAGGGCGGTGCCAGGCCGATCGGCCGATCGACCGGCAGTTGCGCGGTGGCCGAGATGCGCCACTGCCCCGCCTCATCCTCGAGGCGCAGATGCCAGCGGCCCTGCACCGCCCGTGCAAGGCGGCCTTCGTACAGGCCGGGCGCCACCTGGACCAGCGTCACGTCCTGGTCGTCGCCGCTGCGCGCGGCACGGACCAGTTGCAGGTGCAGCGGCCGGTCGGAAGACGCATCACCGGCCATCGCGACCCGCACGCGGTCGCCCGCAGGATTGAACTGGAGTTCGGCGGAGAGCCCGCGCTCGCGCGCTCGCGCGTCGCGATCGAGGCTGCGGTTGATGGCGAGGCCCTGTCGATAATAGTCGTCGGACACCACGCCGTCGAAGGTCTTGAACGCGATGCCCATGGTGATCGTTCCAGCGACCACGGCGACCGCGGGGGGAAAGAACAGCAGCCAGGGCCATGGCTCGCGGTACCAGGGACCTGGCTCGCGGCGGCGGGCCCCTGCCGCGGCGGAAACAGCATGGGTCGGGACGGACATGGCGGACTCCAGCGGGGAACAGGATGGGGATGGGGATGGGGGTAGCGAGGACACTGGATCGGTCGATGGTTCAGCGCGAGAGGAACACGGTCTTCTCTTCCCGCGCGACGCCGGCGTCGTCGGTCGCCTCGATCTTCAGCCAGACCGGTGTCGATCCCGGCTTCACCGATCCGGCCGGCACGCGCAGTTCCAGGGGAACGACACGCGCCCCGGCGGAGTCGATCCGGATCGGCTGCGGCTCCCCGACCACCAGTTCGATCCCGTCGATGCCCCGCGCAGACAGCACGAAGCTGCGCGGCGCCTCGCGGATGTTCATGATCTGCACGCGGTAGACGTTCTCCAGGCGGCCGTCCTCGAGTTCGCGCACGATGTTGCCGCGGTCGCGGATGATGTTCATCTTCACCGGGGTGCGCAGCAGGATGCCCGCGAGCACCGTCACCATGACCGCCAGCAGCAGCCCGCTGTAGAGCAGCGTGCGCGGACGCAGCAGGTGGCGCAGGATCTCGCGGTCGTCGTAGCGGCCGGCGATCGCGTTCTCGGTCGAGTAGCGGATGAGCCCCTTCGGATAGCCCATCTTGCCCATCACCTGGTTGCAGCCGTCGACGCATGCACCGCAGCCGATGCATTCGTACTGCAGCCCGTTGCGGATGTCGATGCCGGTCGGGCAGACCTGTACGCAGATGCCGCAGTCCACGCAGTCGCCCAGACCCCTGGCGCGCGGATCCGCAGACCTGCCGCGAGAACCCCTCGGCTCCCCGCGTTGCGTGTCGTACGTCACGATCAGGGTGTCCGGATCGAACATCACGCTCTGGAAACGTGCATAGGGGCACATGTACTTGCACACCTGCTCGCGCATGAAGCCGGCGTTGCCCCAGGTCGCGAATCCGTAGAACGCCATCCAGAACGTCTCCCACGGCCCCAGCGAGAACGTTGCGAGGGCGGCGCCGAGGTCGCGGATCGGCGTGAAGTAGCCGACGAACGTGAACCCGGTCCAGAACGCCAGCAGGAGCCACAGCGCATGCTTGGTCGCCTTCAGCTGCAGCTTGCGGCCCGACATCGGCTGGCCATCCAGGCGGATGCGCGCCATCCGGTCGCCTTCGACCTTGCGCTCGATCCACATGAACAGTTCGGTGTACACCGTCTGCGGACAGGCGTAACCGCACCACAGCCGCCCGGCGATCGCGGTGAACAGGAACAGCGACAGCGCGGCGATGACCAGCAGTCCGGTCAGGAAGATGAAGTCCTGTGGCCAGAACACGAAGCCGAAGATGTAGAACTTGCGCGCCGCGAGGTCGAACAGGACTGCCTGGCGGTCGTTCCATTCGAGCCAGGCAGTGCCGTAGAACGCCAGCTGGGTGAACACCACCAGCAGCACCCGCTGCCGCGCCAGGAAGCCGGTGACGGCACGCGGGTAGAGCTTGCGCCGGATCTCGAACAGCGAGTCTTCGACAGGCGGCTTCACGGCGCCGGGCGCAGGCGGCACGGCGGCCCGCTCGGGGCCGCCGTCGACGGCCTCACTTCCTCGGTTCACGCGAAAGTCCCCAGACATAGGCCGCGAGCAGGTGCACCTTGCCGGCCCCGAGGAACTCCAGCTGCGCAGGCATCACGCCGTTGCGGCCGCGGGTGATCGCCTCGACGATCGCCTCTTCCGACGAGCCGTACAGCCACACCCTGTCGGCCAGGTTCGGCGCGCCGAGCGCAGGATTGCCCTTCGCGTCCATGCCATGGCAGGCGACGCAGACCTGCTCGAACTTCACCTTGCCCTGGGCCGCGAGTCCCGCATCATGCGGCAGCCCGGACAGTGAGCGGACATGGTTGGCCACCGCCTTCACGTTCTCGGCGCCGATCGCCTCGACCATGGGCGGCATCACCGCCTGGCGCCCCTTCGCGATCGATTCATGGACCTGCGCCGGCTCCCCGCCCCAGATCCAGTCGTTGTCGCGCAGGTTCGGGAATCCCCGCGAGCCCCCCGCATCCGATGCGTGGCACTGCGCACAGTAGGTCACGAACAGCCGCTGGCCCATCTCGCGCGCCGCAGGGTCGCGGGCCACCACGGGAATCTCCTGCTTCAGGTACACGTCGAACATCGCTGCGTATCGGCTGTCCCAGCGCTTCGACTCGGTGGCGTGCTGTCCGGCCGAACTCCAGCCCAGCGCCCCGCCGTACACCGCCAGGCCCGGATAGAGCGCGAGGTAGAGGAGTCCGAACACGATGGTGATGTAGAACAGGTACATCCACCACCGCGGCAGCGGATTGTTCCACTCGGCAAGGTCCCCGTCCCACAGGTGCCCGGTCGTTCCCGGGTCCGCGCCCTGGGGCAGCCGGCGAACGGTGTTCGCCTTCAGGAACCAGGCGCAGGCAAGGATGGACACGATGGTCACCACCGCGATCGCGATGCCGACCCAGCTGTAGATGAAATCCGACATTACCTGACCTCCCTTGAACCGGAATCGATCGGCGCCTTCGCCTCGGCCGAGGGCCGGTACGGCGCGTCGTCATCGAGCGGAATGCGTTCGGCTTCGCTGAAGGCGGCCCGCTGCCGCTTCGAGTACGCCCACCAGACGATGCCGATGAAGGCCACGAAGGCGATCAGCGTGATGATGGATTGCAGGTCACCCCTGGTCATCGCGTGCTCCTCAATTGGCGGCGACCGGCGTCGCAGCGGGCTTCAGGCTGGTGCCGAGCACCTGCATGTATGCGATCAGCGCATCGAGCTCGGTGAGGCCCTCGACCGCCTTCTCGGCACCGGCGATTTCCGCGTCGGCGTAGGGCACGCCCACGCGCGCCAGCGCGCGCAGCCGGCTGCCGAGCGCCGCGCCGTCGACGGGCGTACGGCCGAGCCACGGGTAGGACGGCATGTTCGACTCCGGAACGACGTCGCGCGGATTGTTGAAATGGATCCGGTGCCACTCGTCCGAATACCGTCCACCGACGCGCGCCAGGTCGGGGCCGGTGCGCTTGCTGCCCCACTGGAACGGGTGGTCGTAGACGAACTCTCCGGCGACCGAGTAGTGGCCGTAGCGTTCGGTCTCCGCACGCAGGGGCCGGACCATCTGGGAGTGGCAGTTGTAGCAGCCTTCACGGACGTACACGTCCCGGCCCGCCTGCTGCAATGCCGTGTAGGGCTTGAGCCCCGCCACCGGTTCCGTGGTCGAACGCTGGAAGAACAGCGGCACGATCTGCACCAGCCCGCCCACGCTCACCACCAGGATCACCAACAGCACCATCCAGCCGACGTTCTTCTCGATCGCCTGATGCCCGCTATCCATGCCCATGATTCGATACCTCTCGTCGCTGCGTTCGTGTCCGGACATGCCCGGCAGGTGCCGGGCGCCTCTCTATGCGTGCGCCATCGCCGGCGCGGGTATCGGGGCGTCCACCGGCCGGCTTCCGACGACGGTCTTCCACACGTTCCAGCACATGATCAGCATGCCGCCCAGGTAGAGCACTCCGCCCACGAGGCGGACCACGTAGTACGGCCAGCTGGCCTTGACGCTCTCCACGAAGGTGTACGTCAACGTGCCGTCCGCGTTACATCAGGCCCTGCATCACGCCGGCGATCCACATCGCGGTGATGTAGAGGACGATGCCGATGGTGGCCACCCAGAAGTGGAGCGTGATCGCTCGCACGCTGTACATCTCGGTGCGCCCGAACAGCCTCGGGATCAGGTAGTACATGCTGCCGATCGTGATCATGCCCACCCAGCCCAGCGCGCCGGAGTGGACATGGCCGATGGTCCAGTCCGTGTAATGCGACAGCGCATTGACCGTCTTGATGGACATCATCGGCCCCTCGAAGGTCGACATGCCGTAGAACGACAGCGAGGTCACGAGGAACTTCAGGATCGGGTCGGTGCGCAGCTTGTGCCAGGCGCCCGACAGCGTCATGATGCCGTTGATCATGCCGCCCCAGGACGGTGCCAGCAGGATCAGCGAGAACACCATGCCCAGCGACTGTGCCCAGTCGGGCAGCGCGGTGTAGTGCAGGTGGTGCGGGCCGGCCCACATGTAGGTGAAGATCAGCGCCCAGAAGTGCACCACCGACAGCCGGTACGAGTAGACGGGGCGCTCGGCCTGCTTCGGGATGAAGTAGTACATCATGCCCAGGAAGCCCGCGGTCAGGAAGAATCCGACCGCGTTGTGGCCGTACCACCACTGGATCATCGCGTCCTGCACGCCGGCATAGGCGGAGTAGGACTTGGTGAGCGACGCCGGGCTGGCCGCGCTGTTCACGATGTGCAGGATGGCGACGGTCAGGATGAACGCGCCGAAGAACCAGTTGGCCACGTAGATGTGCGGGATCCGGCGCTTCATGATCGTGCCGAAGAACACGATCGCGTAGCTGACCCAGACGACGGCGATCAGCAGGTCGATCGGCCATTCGAGCTCGGCATACTCCTTGCCCTGGGTCATGCCCAGCGGCAACGTCACCGCAGCCAGCACGATCACCGCCTGCCAGCCCCAGAACGTGAAGCCGGCCAGCCTGTCGGAGATCAGCCGCGCGTGGCAGGTGCGCTGCACGATGTAGTACGACGTCGCGAACAGCGCGCAGCCGCCGAACGCGAAGATCACCGCGTTGGTGTGCAGCGGCCGCAGGCGTCCGTACGACAGCCATGGAACGGACGGCAGCAGCTCCGGCCAGGCCAGTTGCGCGGCGATGATCACGCCCACCAGCATGCCCACCACGCCCCAGACCACGGTCATGATCGCGAACTGGCGTACGACCCGGTAGTTGTAGGTCTCTTCTGGATTGCCCGCTGCCGCCTGCATAGTCATGCACTCCGCTGGTTGTGCCGCCTTCCAGTGGCGGCCGGCAGATCATCGCAATGCAGCGAAGCTGCCTTGTTGATATGGATCAACCCCCGGTGCGGAAGCCTGGGAGGCAATGCCCGGCATGGCCATGCAGCGGCCCCGGCACGCCCCCGCGCAGGAACCGTTCCCACGCGCGTGGCGGTCGTGGACGGCTTCGGGTTCAGGCAGCCGTCGTCAACGGCACGGGCGCGGCCACCCGTACCGGCAGGCGTGCCCTACTGGCGCGGCTCGTCCGACGGACCCCGGTCGCCGGTCGGGCCGGACGCATCCCCGGGCAGCGCTTCCGGTGGCCGGGCCGGCTTCGCACGGTCGTCGTCGTCCAGCAGCAGGCGGTGGGCCGGGCCTTCCATGTCCTCGAACTGGTCGTTGCGCACCGCCCACCAGAAGGCAGCCCCGATCGCGATCGCGAGCACCACGGACAGCGGGATGAGCAGGTAGAGGATGTCCATCCGCCGATGATGCATGTTTCACGGAGCGTCGTACCGGTCCGTCCGGGTTGATTGTCCGCGCCCGGTCTGCCGTCTACACTCACGTTACTGGATCCCCCCAAGCCGAGCGCAGGCCTCCCATGCCCCATCCCCTGGATCGCATCCTCAATCCGCGGCGGCTCGCCGTCATCGGCGCCTCGAGCGACCCGGAGAAGCGCGGCTACCGTGCGATCCGCACCCTGATCGCCGACCACTACAAGGGCGAGATCCTCCCGATCAACCCGAAGTCGAGCGATATCCTCGGACTGAAGTGCTATCCATCGATCGAGGCCGTGCCGGGCGAGGTCGACCTTGCCCTGGTCTGCACCCCCGCGAAGGCGGCACCCGAAGTGATCGAGGCGTGCGGACGCAAGGGCGTCAAGGGCGCGCTGCTGCTGGCCGGTGGCTTCAGCGAGGCGAGCGAGGCCGGGCGCCTGCTCGAGGAACGCACGGTCGAGGTCGCCCGTCGCCATGGCGTGCGGCTGATCGGACCGAACACCAATGGCATCTTCACCGCGCGCGAAGCCTGCAACGCGATCGCCTGGTTCGACATCCCGCGCGGTCCGGCGGCCATGCTGGCGAATTCCGCCAACGTGATGCTGTCGATCCTTGCCGAAGCGCAGTTCCACCAGTACTTCGGCTTCAACACGCTGCTGTCCGTGGGCAACCAGTCCGACATCCAGTTCCATGAATACCTGTCCGCGATGGGGGACGACCCGGACACCGGCGCGGTGATCTCGTACATCGAGGGCTTCAAGGACGGACGCGCGTTCATCGAGGCGGCACGGGGCGTCACCCCGAAGAAGCCGATCGTGATGTTCAAGGCGGGGCGCACCGAGGACGGCGTGCGCGCCGCGCGCTCGCACAGCGGTTCGCTGGCCGGCGACTACACGGTCGCGACCGGCGTGCTCAAGCAGGCCGGCATCACCCTGCTCGACCGTTCCGACTGCCTCTATCCGGTGGCCGAGGCGTTGCACCTGCTGCCGCCGATGCGCTCGCGCAGGGTCGCGGTGCTGTCCGAAGGCGGCGGCGTGATCACCGTCGCGGCCGAGGCGCTGTCGGAGCGCGGGCTGGTGCTCGCCCCCCTGTCCGAGGCGACGCAGGCGCGCATCCACGAGATCGTGCCCAACGCGTCTGCGATCTCCAACCCGGTCGATGCGGGCGGCGGCACCGACCCCCGGGCCGAGTACTACGGGCTTTGCGGTGCGGCCATCCTCGCCGACCCGAACGTCGACGCGCTGATGCTGACCGGCTTCTTCGGCGGCTATGCGCGCCGTTACGGCGAAGGCGTCGCCGAGATGGAGTTCAAGGTCGCGCGCGACCTGGCCGACCTGATGCGCAGCCATGGCAAGCCGGTGGTCGTGCAGTCGCACTACGCGCACTACCGGACGCCGGCGCTCGACGTGCTGCGCAAGGCAGGCGTGCCCTTCTACCGGCACATCGAGATCGCGGCGCAATGCCTGGCCTCGGCCGCGGACTACTCGGAAGCGAAGCGGCGCCTGTCGGCCGCGCCGGCATCCGCACCGGACAACCCGTCGGCACCGACGGCCCGGTCCGGACTTCCGGAAGCTGCCGCGAAGGTGGTCGCCGGCGCGCGCGCCGCCGGCCGCAGTGCGCTGCTCGAGACAGAGGCCCGCGCGCTGCTGTCGGCCTGCGGCGTACCCCTCGCACCGGCCTGCCTGCTGCGTACTGCGGGCGACGCCGCCGCCGCGATCGCGGCGCTCGGGGAAGGACCGCTCGCGCTGAAGATCGTGTCCCCCGACGTGCTGCACAAGTCGGACGCGGGCGGCGTGCGGCTCGGCGTGCAGGGCGAGGCCGCGGTGCACGAGGCGGTCGAGGACATACTCGCCTCGGTCGGGCGCCATGCGCCGGGGGCCCGCATCGAGGGCGTGCTCGCGGCACCGATGGCCGCACGCGGCGTCGAACTGATCGTCGGCGTGTCGCAGGATCCGCAGTTCGGCCCGGTGCTGCTGTTCGGCGTCGGCGGCATCTTCGTCGAGGCGGTGCGCGACGTCGTGTTCCGCGCGCTGCCGCTGTCCCGTGCGGACGCCATCGAGATGGTCGGCGACATCCGCGCGCAGAAGATGCTCGACGGCGTGCGCGGGTTGCCGCCGGTGGACCGGGAGGCACTCGCTTCATTGCTGCTGAAGGTGGCGGAGATCGCCGGTGCGGGCGCCGGGATCACCGAGATCGACCTCAACCCGGTGATCGCCACCGCCGGCGGGCTGGTCATCGCCGACGCCCGGATGATCCTGTCCTAGGACACCGGCGACCAGCCCTGCGTCCAGACCGCAGGGTCTTCCAGTTCGCGCCACGGCACCGTCAGCAGCCGGCGCGAGAACACCGCCTCGAGCTGCACCTTCGTGGCCGGTCCCCCGGCCACCTCCGGGTCGAGCACCTTCACCACCAGGAAGTGCTTCTCGCGGTCGCGCGGCACCACCGCGGTCCACTTGCCCAGCAGCAGCTTCTTCGGATCGACCCGGTTTCGTGCGGGCGCAGCGCCGTCACCGGCGGCCGGCGCGCCCCCCGGCTTCGTCACCCTTTCGCCGGCCGCGGCCGGGAACAGATGTCGAGCGCCATCAGCGCATAGATCTGCGCCGCCTTGACCATCACGTCGATCTCGATCTCTTCGGCGCGCGGGCCGATGCGCCGCCCGCGCGGGCCGATCTTGATCGCCGGGATGCCCAGTTCGTTGTAGACGTTGGTGTCGGTCCAGATGCTCGCCCGGTCGGGCGCCTCGTGCCGGATCGCCTCGCCGAACAGGTGCCGGTAGATGCCTTCAGCGGCGCCGACCAGCGGCTCGACGCCCTTGCCTTCATGGCCGAGCAGCGACTTGTACAGGTCCATCTCGTACTCGATGCCCAGGCCGTCGAGCACCCGCTCGAGCTGCGCCTTGATCTCGACCGGGCGCACCTGCGGCGGCATCCGGATGTCGACATAGATGGTGCACACGCCGGGGAAGTAGTTCGGCCGGTAGGGGGCCCCGCCTTCGATCGCGCCGATGTTCACCTTCGGGTACAGCGGCCCGGTCGGCGACTGGTACACGTTGTCCCGCTCGAAGCCATCGGCCCATTGCTCGACCGCGGCGATCACGCGGGTCATCTTCACGATCGCATTGAGCTCGGACATCGGCATCTTCGCGCGGTCGGAGCCCCAGGCCGCCTCCGCCTTGCCGTAGGTCGCGATCTTCAGCTGCACCACGCCAGTCTGCGTCCACACGATGTTCAGGTCGGAGCAATCCGCGCACACCGCATAGTCGGTATGCATGCCATGGGTGAGCAGGTGCCGCGTGCCTGCGCCCTCGCCGCGGTACTCCTTCGACTGCCACGGACCGACCGGCGTGCGCGAGATCTCGCCCACCACCGCCGCGAACACCACGTCGCCCTTGAGCGCGACGCCGCTGGCCTTGAGCGCCTTCGCCGCCATCATGAACGAGGCGACGCCACCCTTCATGTTGGAGATGCCCAGGCCGCGCACCACGCGGCCGTCGACGATCGAGCCGCGGAGCTCGGACTGCGGCTCGACCGAACGCACCATGCGCAGGTCCTCGTCGGTGCCGGTGAAGCTGGTGTCGGTATGGCCGTTGAAGCCCAGGCTCAGGC
>LNFM01005734.1_pt1 | contig 21114 bp, 15 predicted proteins | sample 596031 | NCBI WGS metagenome assembly LNFM01 (sample SAMN04254537, study PRJNA301005) | activated carbon metagenome | isolation source: dual media filters at the Ann Arbor, Michigan drinking water treatment plant | place: USA: Ann Arbor
ATCAATTTACGCCCACGCAAACGCCTGGGCTGGAAGACACCGTACGAAGTGTATGCAGGGGTGAGCGTTGCACTTATGGGTTGAATTCAGGCTACTACAAGACTGCAAAACCATAATCAAATCCATGACGTCGATGCAGACCATGCCTCTGTGCATCACGCAGTCGCGGATCATGCTGATGCCTTGCTCTGCCCACCTTATGAACTCAGGAGTATCTAGTAGTTGGGTACACCTGACCTGGTAGGCATTTTCCGGAAGCATGCGCGAGCAGTCGGCATTGTCGAAATACAACGTAGCCAAACTCCCATCCGCTGCGGGGCAATAATCTTGCGGGGCATTGATGAGAAAATTCAAATCGCTTTCTCCTAAAGAGGGCCGCGGTTTGTCTGGAGAAAAGCTTGTTTGTATTGACTCAGTGAACAGTAAAAAGTCCATCACTCTAAAACGTGCCCCGCGTACGGTTTCATCATCTTCTAATTCGTGCATGTGGCGAATTACTCCGCATTTTTCAAGCGAATGATCTTACGGGCTACGGCTAGGCTAACCAGCCAGCTGATGAGTTGGGCGTAGTTGATTTCCTCCAGAGCAGCGATCTGTTTGCGAGCCTCCTCAAGGCTAGCCAGCATTGCAGGCATGGCGTGGGCATCCAGCGTATGAGTCAGACCTGCCCTAGATATCAACGTGACCGGTTCAAGCAAGGCATCAAATGCATCTTGCTGAATCAGCAGGCGCGAGAGATTGCTCAGTTGCTCCTGCAGATGCTCCGGTGGTTCAGAAGGGCTGAGGAAGCCCGCCAGGCTGATAATTCGTCGACCCAGGCGCTTGGTATTTGAGGTTTCTTGCAGAAGAGATTCGAGGTTTTCCTTGATGAGGCGATCCATGGTGCTTCCCTATAGAGAGTGAGCACCAATTGTGAGCTAGGAGTGCGACGAAATGTGACGCGCTACTGGTGGTGCTTGTACTTGGAAAGCCCTCGCATGTCATCACAGGTTATACGGAAGTTTTTGACTGCTTCGACGCGTTGAGAATGGCTCGTAAAGCCATGCTCAAAGTTTCGTGATTAATATTTACTTTGATTTATGACCAAACTCTTTTCTGCTCATTGCCCCAGCCTTCTTTTTCAGTGGTAACTCCCTCGTGAGAGAGCATGCGTCTAAAACGGAATGTTATTTTTTCATTGGGGGTGGCACCTGTTATGCGGAAACCACTTATAACACCGCCGAAAAAAGATGGCTCTTTCTGTCCTTTATGAAGATAGATGTTTCCATGTATCAGATTTGAAGCGCTTTCGATTGATACTGCCCAAAAACCGCTTTCCCACTCATCACTGTCTTTGTCGACGATTTTATATTTTTCGTTTTTCTCGATTAGGTGTATTGATGGCATATGCATCCCCTTTGCAGTAAATGAAAATACTTTAATTTTAAAAATAAATTTAACAGCTCCAGCCGTCAGTGATACAACCATTCCTGTAATTTATCCAGGTTCACCACCACAATCTGCTGCGCTGTCGGCTTGGTGTGCACCTTGGTCGTGTCGATTTGATAGCGCTGCAGCACGTACTGCACTAGCGCGCCACGGGTCTCGATAACCAGGCGACCACCCTGCATGCCATAGTCGGTTTCGATAATGGCTTGCTGCTCGGGTTTCAGGCGTGAGTCCGGTTCGATGATGACCTGCACCTGGCTGCCCCAACCTGGATCTTTTTCGCGGGTGTTTTCGGTTTCGTCGTCCATCAACTCCGGTACACCGCGAAAGCGGCTGAGCACAAAGTCGCGGTAATCCCTGTTCTTCTCGCAATACGCACGCACATGCCAGCGCATGCCGGTGTAGATCAGCGTATGCGGAGCGATCAGCCGAGTTTCGGCGTCCGGTGTGGTGAAGGACACATACTCGCATTCAAGGCGCAGGCCTTCGCGGCAGGCGCGTAGAAGAGGGCGCAGCAGTTCCGGGCGCACGGTGCGGTCGGGCACCTGCAGCACCTCGGTATGTGCATAGGCCAACGCCAGGCCGTCCACATGCGGGGCGCGATCATGATTTTGATTGAGCAGGTGGAGGTAGGCGCTGGCGCTGTCGTCGATGAAAAGCGGCTTGAAGTGTTTGCTCGGCACATACCCCTTCACATGCTTGTTGTATTCCAGGTTCTTCGGCGCGTGCTCGTTGATATAGGTGTTGATGTCTTTTGACGCCTGCTGGCGGCTGATGCCGAAGCTCTGCATAAGGTGGTTCGTGGTCAGTCGGCCTTCCCACCAGACCACGGTTTCGATCAGGCGGTAACGCAGCGCGAGGTCCCAGCGCACCGATTCGATTTCTTGCTTGCGTTTCATAGCCACTCCATCTGCTTGAAAACTTTACCTGTACGAGTAAACACTCTAGATGTGTCTGCTAAAGCTACATATCTTGGAGGCGTCGTTCAAGCGACGTCGCTGTTTGAGGCAGAGGTGCACATGGAAGGCATACAGTTAGGCTGGGTGCTGTTTCTCGTAGGCTCAGTTGCATTCTTAATGATGGGCTTGCTGCTTTTGTTATTGCTGGTGCGCGACCAGCATTTGCAAGGACTGCTACAGATCCAATGCCAACTGAGTGAAAAGTTGGGCCAGCATCGCAAGCGTTTGGAGCATGAAAAATTCGAATTACAGGCAGCATTGCGCGCCGAGCGCGCACATGTGCAGCAACTGCGTAGGAAGGTTCAGCTGCTTGAGTATTTGGTCTGCGAGCAACCTGAGTGCCAAGGAGGCTGAGAGGCTCTATTTAAATCGTTGCCGCCCAATAGCGGACATTACAGCGTAGTGTGCGTAATTCTTGTCAAATCCGTTGCTGTACCTTTACCGCTGTCAGCAGTGTGGATAATGTGACGGCCATCGCACCACAATAACGCTTTAAGCACCAAGGACGGGCCCGCCTGATTGCTGGTCTCAAACCCAGCCCTTCTTGGTCCACCACCCCCGAAATAACGCCTACAGGCGTCCGTGTGTTTAATTAAAAATGCAGCAAGTACTAGCCGCGCACTTCACCGCTGGCCAGGTTCAGTCATGAGTTGAGTGGGGCTGTTATAGGAAAATGGGCGCGTAGAAGCCCGTTCAGTTTGGCTTCAGCGTCATCAAGGATTGAATGGGCAACCAGGTTGCCCGTTCAAATGGCCGAGAGGCCGATAGTTCTAGCTTCATACATTTAGTCATGAAGCATGTGATCACCAGGGAGCAGTAGCTTGAAGAAGTTGACGTTATTGGCAGCAGCAGTGGTCTTGCTGTCAGGTTGTACCCAGCGCTATATCGATTTCACGACTATTTCCTCAAAAAACATGGACATGTCGCGCGGTGCAGAATTTGAGCGCGGTACGCAGCGTGTGGTCGGTGAAGACAAGTCGCACATCATTATCTTTATCCCTACAGGGCAGCCCAATGCCAAGGAAGCGCTGGATAAAGCAATTGAGAGTACGCCGGGTGCAGTGGCCCTGCTCGACGGGGTAATTACCCACAAGTTCTGGTGGATCCCTTACATCTACGGGCAAAGCTCAATCGAAGTAGAAGGCACGCCGCTGATCGATCCGCGCCTCAAGCCGGGTTACCGTGCAGCCAATGCCCAGGCAATCCCGTTGAGCAGTAACCAGGCTCAATAAGCCAGGTAAAACAGCGGTTGCAGCGCATGCTGCAGCCGCTTTGCTTAACCCTCCCCAAGGGTTCAACGCTGAGGGGTTGCGGGCAAGCAAGCAGAATTTTCAGGCCGTGCTGGTGGTTTATCGATAGCAACAATTTCGGTTGGACTGCAGCGGGCCATAAGACTTTATAGCGGTATGCGTGCGGCCAAAGCTGTTCGCCGTCTGCATTCGGAGTGCTGAATGATCGACCCAACCCCTCTACGCCAGAGCCTATTAGCCGCTGTGCCGATTGATGGCAGCAGCATCGGCAATCAAACCTTGTTTGAGCGGCTAAAAGCACAGTTGCCGGAGATCAGCGAAGAGCAGCTCTGGGCGGCCCGCGATGCGCTGATCGAGCAGGGCGTGCTGATCAAAGGCCGTGGTCGCGGTGGTTCGGTGTTGCGTGCGCAAACGTCGGGCAGCAGCCTGGCGGATCAGGTGTTGAACAAGGCCCGTGAGCGCATGGCCCCGGTGAACACTGAAGAAGTCTCTGCCGGTTATGTGGTGCAAGCCGCCGCAGCGGTGAAAAAGGCCAAAGCGCCCAAGCAGCAAGCCACCAGCATCGAGGCCATGGAGAAAACCCTCTGGGCCACCGCCGACAAGCTGCGCGCCAATATGGACGCCGCCGAGTACAAGCACATCGTGCTCGGGCTGATCTTCCTCAAGTACATCTCCGACAGCTTCGCCGGCCGCCGTGCTGAGCTTGAGCACAAGCTGCTCGATGAAAACGACGACTACTACCTGGGCGATGATGATCCGGACGCGCTCAACGCCGAACTGGAAGACCGCGACTATTACCGCGAAGTGAACGTGTTCTGGGTGCCGGAAGTGGCCCGTTGGGAGTCCATTCGCGCCGCCGCCAAGCAGGTGGATATCGGCAAACGCATCGACGATGCCCTGGCCGCCATCGAGGCGGAAAACCCACGACTGAAAAACATCCTCGACAAACGCTACGCCCGCGCTCAGTTGCCGGACGGCAAGCTCGGTGAGCTGGTGGATTTGATCTCCACCATCGGCTTTGGTGACGACACCAGCAAAGCCCGTGACCTGCTCGGCCAGGTGTATGAATACTTCCTCGGCCAGTTCGCCAGCGCCGAAGGCAAACGCGGCGGGCAGTTCTATACGCCAGCCAGCATCGTCAAAAGCCTGGTGGCGGTACTCAACCCACACCACGGCAAGGTGTATGACCCGTGCTGCGGTTCGGGCGGCATGTTTGTGCAGTCCGAGAAATTTATCGAAGCCCATGGCGGCAAGCTGGGCGATGTGTCCATCTACGGCCAGGAAGCCAACCCCACCACCTGGCGCTTGGCGGCGATGAACCTGGCGATCAGGGGCATTGATTTCAATTTAGGCAAAGAGCCGGCCGACACCTTTGTGCGCAACCAGCACTCAGACCTGCGTGCCGACTTCGTGCTGGCCAACCCGCCGTTCAATATCAGCGACTGGTGGCACGGCAGCTTGGAAGGCGACCCGCGCTGGGTCTATGGCACACCGCCGCAAGGCAACGCCAACTACGCCTGGCTGCAACATATGCTCTACCACCTCAAGCCTAGCGGCCGCGCCGGCATCGTGCTGGCCAACGGCTCGATGAGTTCCAGCCAGAACAGCGAAGGCGATATTCGCAAAGCCATGGTCGAGGCCGACGTGGTGGAAGTGATGGTCGCGCTGCCCGGCCAGCTGTTCTTCAATACGCAGATTCCCGCCTGCCTGTGGTTCCTCGCCAAACAGAAAACTGCCCGCCCCGGCGAAGTGCTATTTATTGACGCGCGCAAACTCGGCACCAGCGTCAGCCGTGTGCAGATCGAGCTGACCGACCCCGATATCGAACGCATCGCGCAAACGGTCGCCAACTGGCGCGGCGAACCGCTGGATGTGGGCGGCGAGATTGCTGAATACCAGGACATCGCCGGCTTCTGCCGTAGTGTCAAACTGGCGGAAATCGCCGAGCACGGTCATGTACTGACGCCGGGCCGTTATGTCGGTGCCGAGGAAGTGGAAGACGACGACGAAGCCTTTGCCGAGAAGATGCAGCGTCTGACCCAACAGTTGGGCGAGCAGATGGAGAAGGGCGCGGAACTCGATCAGTTGATCCGGCAGAAGCTGGGGGGGCTGGGGTATGAGTTCTGAGTACTTAAAGCTAAAAATTCAGGAGCTAGGAGAGGTTAAAAGCGGTAAGCGACTACCGCGAGGACATGAGCTGACTAGTGCGGTTACTGAGTTTCCTTACATTAGACTCGTAGATGTATCCAATGGGCGTGTCCAGAAGGACTCCTTGAGATTTTTAAAGCCTGAAACAAGAAGTACGATCAAGCGATATGTGGTTAATAGCGGTGACGTATGTCTAGCAATCGTCGGCCATACCATCGGTATGGTGTTTTATGTCGATAGCGATTTTGATGATGTGAACTTGACTGAGAATGCTGCCCGCATAACTTCGTTCAAGAATTTTATGAACTCGAAATATCTTTACTACTACCTGACTTCCCCGTTGGGGCAGGCAGAAATTCGAGCAAGGAAGGTTGGTTCAGCACAAGGTAAATTACCTCTTTACAACATCAAGTCGCTTGAGATCCCAATACCACCAAAATTCGAACAGGATGAGATTGTCGAAACGTTAGATGCCCTTGACGACCGCATCACCCTGCTGCGCGAAACCAACACCACCCTGGAAGCCATCGCCCAGGCGCTGTTCAAGTCCTGGTTCGTCGATTTCGACCCCGTTCGCGCCAAGGCCGAAGGCCGCCAGCCGGAAGGCATGGACGCCACCACCGCCGACCTTTTCCCCAACAGCTTCGAAGAGTCCGAACTGGGCTTGGTGCCGAAGGGGTGGGCCGTTTCAAAGTTTGGAGACTTTATAAATAGGCTTCCCGTCGGTCAGAAGTACGACCAGAAATCAGCTTTCCCCGAAGGACGAGTCCCTGTTTTAGATCAGGGCAAGTCAGGGATTATTGGCTATCACAATGATTCGCCGGGAGTGAAGGCTAGTTTAGAAGACCCTGTCGTGGTCTTTGCTAATCACACCTGCTACATGCGCTTAATCACCTTTGATTTCTCGGCAATCCAAAATGTGCTGCCATTTAATGGGCGTGGTGTGGATACCGTTTGGGCGTTTTATGCGACAAAGGACAGGGTCAAATTCTCCGAGTACAAAGGTCACTGGCCGGATTTTGCGATTGAGAAGTCAGTACTTCCCCCTGCGCCACTCACCTATGCATTTCGCGATGTGGTCGACCCCGTTATCCGCAAAATTAGGTTCAACGAGCTTCAAGCCCAAACACTCATCCAGCTACGCGATACCCTCTTACCCCGCCTGATCTCCGGCCAGCTGCGCCTGCCGGAGACCGAGGTTCTTGTCACAGAATCAATGGACTAGGAACTACTGGATGAGCACAGCAAGCCTTATTAGCGAGCAGGCGCTAGCGCAGGTGTTGGCCGACTCTGATACTCAGACGGTGCGTCAATGGATTCTGGCTGCGCTTGCAGCCATCCGTGATCGTTATCCGGCCTGTGATTTCTATGCGCTTAATCGCACTAATAATCGTGGAATTTATATAGGTGTCGGCAAGCGAAAGCCGGGCGCTGCCTCTGGCAAGAATGCGCTGATTTTGCTTGCCAAAAACCAAAAGGCTTATTTGGCTTTGCAGCACAATGGCATGTTTGCGGAACAGTACGGATCGCAACTGTCGCCAACGCAACTGGTGTCTGATCAGCACCCTGATGTTTCTGATGTAAGAAACTGGCTTGAGCAGTTAGATGGTTTGCTTCGTGGGCAGGATCGTCAGGCATTTCAGGGCGAGGGACGTACGCTGGATGATTATCTCAATCCTTCCAGTGCCACACCTGCAAGTTGCGAGGAAACCACTATGACGGCGAGTCCAGCAGTGTCAGTGAGCCTGAACCAAATCCTCTACGGCCCACCGGGCACCGGCAAAACCTACAACACCATCAACCAGGCGCTGGCGATTCTGGCGCCGGACTTTCTGGCGCAGAACAGTGGTAATGACCCGGAGACGCGCAAGCGCCTGAAAGCGGAGTTCGACCGTTTCGTGAGCGCCGAGCGGGTGCGCTTTGTGACCTTTCACCAGAGCTTCAGCTACGAGGACTTTGTCGAAGGGCTGCGGGCAGATTCTGATAGCGAAACCGGGCAAGTCAAGTACTCCGTTGAGTCGGGCGTATTCAAGCGAATTTGCGACGATGCGCGCACCCGCCCGGCGTCCGACCTGGGTGTGCGGGCCAATCCGGCGATCTGGAAGATTTCCATTGCCGGCACTGGCGCATCACCTACCAAGAACTATTGCCTGGCCCATGGTGAGGCACGCATCGGCTGGGGTGAAACCGGTGATCTGCGTGGCGACTTTGAGCAGAACCCCTACTACCAGGCGCTAGGTGGGGGCGATAAGGGCACGCTCAGCTACTTCGCCGAGCAGATGGTGGTGGGCGACATCCTACTGTGCATCCACTCGGCCGAGCAGATAGGCTCGATTGGCGTAGTGACCAGCGACTACCGCTATGAGGAGCAGGTGCCGGCCGGGGTGATTGGTGACTATCAGCATGTGCGCTCAGTGCGCTGGCTGTATCGGGATATCAATCTGTCCATTCTGCCGCTCAATGACGAGCGCCAATTCACGCTGAAAACCGTGTATGCGATGAGCCGCTTCACCTGGGCTGATCTGCTGTCATACCTGCAGCAGCAGGGTGTGAAGCCGGTTGAGTCGGTGACGGTGTCGGGCGCAGACAGTGAGCCCTATGTGCTGATCATCGATGAGATCAACCGGGGCAATGTGTCGCGCATCTTTGGCGAGTTGATCACCCTGATCGAGGAGTCCAAGCGCGAGGGTGCCGATGAGGCGCTGAGCGTGAAGTTGCCCTATTCGAAGAAGCCCTTCAGTGTGCCGAAGAATGTTTACCTGATCGGCACCATGAACACCGCCGACCGTTCGTTGGCCGGTTTGGATATTGCCCTGCGCCGGCGCTTTGTATTCCGCGAGATGCCGCCGCAGCCAGAGTTGCTGGATGGCGTGATGGTTGAGGGCGTCAATATTCGCCGCCTGCTTGAGGTCATGAATGAGCGTATTGAGGCCTTGCTGGATCGTGATCACTGCTTGGGTCATGCGTACTTTATGCCGCTGAAAGCGGATCGTTCGCTGGCGCGGCTGGAGCTGATCTTCCGCAACCAGATCCTGCCCTTGCTGCAGGAGTATTTTTTCGAGGACTGGCAGCGTATCGCCTGGGTGCTGAATGATCATCGCAAAGCCGACGCTGACTGCTTTGTGCTTAAGCGAAAGACCGATCTGGCCGCCCTGTTTGGCGATCAGGTGGCGGGGCGGGGTGAAATCTGGAAGGTCAACGAAGGCGCGTTATCCCGTGCGAGTAGTTATTCCAGGGTGATTCATTCGAAGGGGCCAGCCAGCCCGCCCGATGCCCCCCGGGTTGGCCTTGATGAAGCGCTTGAGCCTGAGGCACAAGAGGCGTGAGCAAGCTCGTTATCATTCGCGAGTATGCACAGCTGACCACCGAGGTCGTTGTGCCGTCGCTGGATGTGGCCACGGTTTCCCAGACCGCGTTTGACTGGCTCTGTGAGCTGAGTGCCGGCTTTAGTCGAAGTGGCGCCACGCTGCTGCAGGTGGAAGGGCGCCGTTCGCTGAAGTGGGACTCCTACGTGGGTGTGCTGGAAACGCCCTGTGGCACGCGGCTGGAGATTCTGCCCAAACACCATGAGCAGGATGATTGCCTGATCAAGAGCCGCCAGTTGCTGCGCAAGCTGATTCAGAGCGCTTTGCAGCTCAAACCTCGCGAGGCCTCGGTAGCCAGCCTGGAATTGTTCGATAAGTCGCTCAGCGAGTGGGTGATGGGGCAGTTTCTGGCTGAGCTGGATTTGCTGGTTAAGCGCGGTGTGCGTTTTGACTATCAGCGCCTCGAGGAGGAACAGCGTTTTCTGCGTGGCCAGCTCAATGTGGTGGCGCAGATGCGCCAGCCTCCGGGGCGTCAGCATCACTTTCAGATTCGCCATGATGTGTTTCTACCGGATCGTGCTGAGAACCGCTTGCTTAAGCTGGCGCTGGAACAGGTGGCTAAAAGCACCAAGGACGCCGCCAACTGGCGCTTGGCCAATGAGTTGCGTGCGATGCTCGCCGAGGTGCCTAGCAGTCAGCAGGTGAGTCAGGATTTGCGCGCCTGGAGCCGCGACCGGCTGATGGCGCATTACCAGGCGATCAAGCCTTGGTGTGAGCTGATCCTCAACCAGCAGATGCCAATAGCCGTGAGTGGCGAATGGCGGGGCATGAGCCTGCTGTTTCCGATGGAAAAGCTATTTGAGTGCTATGTAGAAGGCTGGTTGCGCAAGCAGTTGTTGCCCACAGCGCAGCTGACGAGCCAGGCCAGTCGTGAGTATCTCTGTGAGCATGGCAAGGGTCGGATGTTTTGCCTGAAGCCCGACCTGCTGATCGATTATTCAAAACAGCGCTGGATTCTCGACACTAAGTGGAAGCGGGTGGATGCGCGCAAGCCCGAGAAAAACTATGACCTGAGCCAGAGCGACTTCTATCAGTTGTTTGCCTATGGCCATAAGTATCGCAACGACACTGGTGCGCCCAAATTAGTGCTGATTTACCCATTTTGGTCAGGCCTGACAAAGGCGCTACCTGCTTTTGATTACGGCCAAGGTATGAGCCTTTGGGCCTTACCTTTTGACCTGGAAAATGATCGACTGCTGAACGCCGATGTTGCCGGTATCCCGTTGCGCAACAGCTGCATCGATCAAGTAACCGAACAAGTACACGCCACAGCCATTGCCAGGTAAGGCCGATAAGAATGACTGAAGATCAACTGGAACAGGAAACCCTCAGCTGGCTGGCGGAGGTTGGCTATACCCACCTCTACGGGCCGACTATCGCCCATGACGGTGATAGCCCTGAGCGGGAGAACTATCGCCAGGTGCTGCTGGTTGAACGTTTGCGTCGTGCCATTGCGCGTCTAAACCCGTCTGTGCCCTTGGCTGCACGTGAGGATGCACTCAAGCAGGTTGTGGATTTGGGGCTGCCGATTCAGTTGTCGGCCAACCGTTTGTTCCATCGCCTGCTGGTTAGCGGTGTGCCGGTGCAGTACCAGAAAGACGGCGAAACCCGTGGCGACTTTGTGCGCTTGATCGACTGGGCTGATGTGCGCGGTAACGAGTGGTTGGCTATCAACCAGTTCAGCATCCAAGGACCGAAGCATACGCGTAGGCCGGACATCATTTTATTCATCAACGGCCTGCCGCTGGTGCTTCTGGAACTGAAGAACCCGGCGGATGTGAATGCCGACTTGGTTAAGGCGTTCGACCAGATCCAGACCTACAAAGAGCAGATTCCGGACGTCTTCCAGTACAACGAGATTCTAGTGATTGCAGATGGTAGCGAGGCTCGCATGGGCTCGCTGTCGGCGGACATTGAGCGTTTCGCCCGTTGGCGCACCATTGATGGCGTTACGGTTGATCCGCTGGGTGAGTTCAACGAGCTGGAGACGCTGGTGCGCGGCGTGTTGCAGCCCGCCATGCTGCTGGATTACCTGCGTTACTTCGTCCTGTTTGAGGATGACGGTCGGCTGGTCAAAAAGATTGCTGGCTATCACCAGTTTCATGCCGTGCGTGCAGCCATCCAGCAGGTGGTCAGCGCCTCGCGACCAGGCGGCACCCACAAGGGCGGGGTGGTATGGCACACACAGGGTTCGGGCAAGAGCATCACCATGACCTGCTTCGCCGCACGGGTTATGCAGGAAGCCGCGATGGAGAACCCGACCATCGTGGTGATCACCGACCGTAATGACTTGGATGGTCAGCTGTTCGGCGTGTTTTCGCTGTCGCAAGATTTATTGCGTGAGCAGCCGGTGCAGGTGACGACGCGCGGCGACTTGCGCGAGAAGCTGTCCAACCGCCCCAGCGGCGGCATCGTCTTCGCCACCATCCAGAAATTTATGCCAGGCGAGGATGAAGATACCTTCCCGGTGCTGTCGGATCGCTCAAATATCGTGGTGGTGGCCGATGAGGCGCACCGCACGCAGTATGGTTTTAGTGCTTCGCTAAAAGCCCCGGGCCTGCAGGCTGCCGAGTCCAGTGCCCGCTATCAGGTCGGTTACGCTCAGCACCTGCGCGATGCCTTGCCCAATGCCACCTTCGTGGCGTTTACCGGTACGCCCGTTTCCAGCGAAGACCGCGATACCCGTGCAGTTTTCGGCGATTACATCCACGTCTACGACATGCAGCAGGCCAAGGAAGATGGCGCGACCGTGGCCATCTACTACGAGTCGCGGCTGGCCAAGTTGTCGCTCAAGGATTCGGAGCTGGCGCATATCGATGAGGAAGTCGATGAGCTGGCCGAGGATGAGGAAGAAGACCAGCAGTCACGCTTGAAATCTCGCTGGGCGGCGCTGGAGAAAGTGGTAGGGGCTGAGCCTCGGATCAAGAGCGTGGCGGCAGATTTAGTCGGGCACTTCGAAGAGCGTAACCAGGCGCAAAGTGGCAAGGCCATGGTGGTGGCCATGAGCCGTGAGATCTGTGTGCACCTGTACAACGAGATCATCGCGCTACGCCCCGAATGGCATGACGAAGACCCGGAGAAGGGCGCGATCAAGATCGTGATGACCGGCAGCGCTTCGGACAAGGCGTTGTTGCGCCCGCACATCTATCCCAACCAGGTGAAAAAACGCCTGGAGAAACGCTTCAAAGATCCAAAAGACCCTCTGCAGTTAGTGATCGTGCGCGACATGTGGCTGACCGGCTTCGATGCGCCCTGCGTGCACACCCTGTATGTCGACAAGCCCATGAAAGGCCACAACCTGATGCAGGCCATTGCCCGGGTAAACCGGGTGTTCAAGGACAAGCAGGGCGGCTTGGTGGTGGACTACATCGGCATCGCCAACGAACTGAAAGCAGCGTTGAAGGAATACACCGCCAGCAAAGGCCGGGGGCGGCCCACTGTTGATGCCCATGAGGCTTACTCCGTGCTGGAGGAAAAGCTCGATGTGCTGCGTAGCCTGCTGCATGGCTTTGACTACAGCGACTACCTAAGTGGCGGGCACAAGCTGCTGGCGGGTGCCGCCAACCATGTGCTGGGTGAGAAGGACGGCAAAAAGCGCTTTGCTGATAATGCTCTAGCCATGAGCAAAGCCTTCACTTTGTGCTGCACCCTGGATGAAGCCAAGGCAGTACGAGAGGAAGTGGCTTTCTTCCAGGCGATCAAGGTGATGCTGATCAAGCGCGAAGTCAGTGCGCAGAAGAAAACCAATGAGGAGCGTGAGCTGGCCATTCGCCAGATCATCGGCAATGCCGTGGTCTCGGGCGAGGTGGTGGATGTGTTCGCTGCCGTGGGCCTGGATAAACCCAATATCGGCCTGCTGGATGATGACTTCCTCGCCGAAGTGCGCAACCTGCCGGAGAAAAATCTCGCAGTGGAGCTGCTGGAGCGACTGCTGGAAGGCGAGATCAAGAGCAAGTTCGCCAGCAACCTGGCCCAGGAGAAAAAATTCTCCGAGCTGCTCGACAGCGTAATCAAGCGCTACCAGAACCGCTCCATTGAAACGGCTCAGGTCATCGAAGAGCTGATCGAGATGGCCAAGAAATTCGCCGCCGCCAGCAAGCGCGGTGATGAACTGGGCCTGAATGATGACGAACTGGCCTTCTACGATGCCCTGGCCAACAACGAAGCCTCGGTGCGCGAGCTGGGCGACGAAACCCTCGCCAAGATTGCCCACGAGTTGACCGACAGCCTACGGCAGAACGTCAGCGTCGACTGGAGCAGCCGCGACAGCGTGCGCGCCAAACTACGGCTGATGGTTAAGCGCATTCTGCGTAAGTACAAATATCCGCCGGATCAGCAGGAGGAGGCTGCTCAGCTGGTGCTGGCGCAGGCTGAGACCTTATGTGAGGCATGGATGTAGCGATGGAAAGCATGCAGGGATCGCTGTTTGACCAAGCGCCTCAGGACAGCGGTGACCTGCCTGCAGCATCACGCATGCCGCTCAATGCGCGTGGCCGTAAAGTCTACGACACGCTTTTGGCTGATTTGTGTGAGCAGTCAGAGGCTTTAGTCATCACCGGTTACAGCGCTCTGGATCAGCTGCTGGTGCTGATCAGCCAGCGTGGTGATAAGTCTGGGCCGTTGCGGTTGATGCTGGGCTCGGAGCCGTCTCCCAGTCGGCATCAGGAGTTTTCCCTGGCCCGCCATGACTTTGACCACGAGGTGAAGCGCTACTGGATTAAACGAGGTATATCGCTTCGCTTGAGCGGGCAGCTGATTCATTGCATTGAGCTGATTCGCCAGGGCCATGTGCGAGTCCGATATCCAGGCCCTGGGCCACGCTTACACGCCAAGCTCTATTGCACTCGCTCTGCGGTGACACTCGGGTCCAGCAATTTCACTGAGCCAGGGTTGCACTACCAGCACGAGGCGAATGTTCGCTTTACTGAGTCGCAAGAGGGGCGTCGCTTTCGCGAGGTGTGGCAACTGGCTGAGAGCTTCTGGGCTCAGGGGCTGGACGCCAATCAGGATTTGATTGAACTGTTGGAGAAATTGCTGCGTTTCGTGAGTTGGCGAGAGGCACTGGCTCGTGCCTGTGTTGAGCTGCTTGAAGGCGAGTGGGCAGATCGTTACCTGCAGTCACTGAGTAGTCACGAGAGCGTGCGTCTTTGGCCTTCTCAGCGCAAGGGAATCGGCCAGGCACTCTACCTGTTGGAAACGGCTGGTGGCGTGCTGGTGGCCGACGCAACAGGCTCCGGCAAAACGCGTATGGGCGTGCACCTGCTGCGGGCCATGTATGACCGGATTTGGTCGATGTCGCGCGGGCATAAAGGATTGATGACCATGGTCTGCCCACCCTTAGTTACGCCAAATTGGGACCGTGAACGTACCCATTGCCAGTTATCACTAGAGGTCATTTCCCACGGATCTTTGAGTCGCCTCAAACCTGATGAGGATTCGATGGTTGGTCAGTTGCTTGCCAGGGCGCAAACCCTGGCGGTCGATGAGGCGCACAACTTTCTCAATCAAAACTCGAACCGCACCCGGCAACTGCTGCATAACCTTGCTGACCAAACAGTTCTGTTCACCGCAACGCCAATCAATCGCTCGGCGTCTGACCTCCTGCGCTTGGTTGATATTCTGGGAGCGGATAACTTCGATGATGCCGTGCTGGCTATTTTCGAACGCTTAAATCGGGCCAAGGGCAATGTGCGTGATGCTCATCCCGAAGAGTTGCGAAAGCTGCAGCTCGCGGTCGCAAGCTTTACGGTGCGCCGAACCAAGGCCCAGCTCAATGTAATGGTCGATCTGGAGCCCGATGCCTACCGAACGCCTGCCGGACGCGTGTGCCGTTACCCGGTTCATGCTGCCTGCAGCTACTCGTTGCATGAACCCGCTGAGGATATCCGCCTAGCTGAGCAGATATCAGTGCTGGCCAGAAACCTCAAAGGTGTTGGGCACTTTGAAAAAGCCTTGTACCTGCCTGTCAGTCTTATCAGTCAAGGTTATTCGCCTGAGACCTACCTGAGGATGCGTTTGCATTCTGCGGGTTCCTTGGCGCGTCACCATGTCATGGCGAGCTTACGTTCATCTCGCTTGGCGCTTTTCCGGCACATTCTTGGTGAAACCGATGCGCTTGAGCACATGGGACTGGAGGGGTTAGGTAGCAGTAAGGCTGATCAGGACAGCGGTAATATGCTGCAGCGCATTGATAGTCTGAAAGGGCGCGTGCCTGAAAATCAGCTGGGTATCGATCTGCCTGAATGGCTCACGGATTCCAAGGCTCACCAGGAAGCTTGCGAAGCTGAAGTCGGCATCTACCGACTGATCTTGCGGCTCCTTGAGCGAATCACTGATACCCGTGAACGGCGAAAGTGCAGCCTGCTAATGGAGTTGGCTGGTCGCCATGATCAAGTGATTGCCTTCGACCACTTCCCGCTGACATTGCGCTACCTGCAGCACTTGATCAGTGCCGATGCGAAAGCCCAGAAAATTGATGTACTGCTTGGGGTTGGGGGCAACAAAACGCAGAACGAGCAGCTGCAAAAGCGTTTGGACCCGCTGAAAGGTGGAGGACGTGTTATTGCGCTGTGCAGCGATGCAATGTCCGAGGGCGTGAACTTGCAGCGTGCTTCCAGCATGGTGCACCTGGACATGCCCAGCGTGGTTCGTTACGCCGAGCAGCGGGTAGGTCGAATCGACCGCATGGACAGCCCCCACGACACCATCGAGTGTTGGTGGCCGTTGGATGCTCCTGCATTTGCGCTAAAAGCTGACGAGAAGTTTGTTGCCCGCATTGAAGAGGTGGAGTCGCTGTTAGGCGGTAACTTGCAACTGCCGCAAGAGATGTTGCGCGAGGAGGCGGCCAGTCGGGTTGTGAGACCTGAGGATTTCCAATCCGAAATGCAGGCCCGCTCTACGCAACCGTGGGACGGCATTGAAGATGCCTTTTCACCTGTGCGGGGGCTTGTTGAGGGGCATGCGGCGCTTGTGAGTCTTGATTGCTACCAACAGGCGAAAGCCGACCCAACTGCAGTTCTCTCGCGTGTGAGCCTGGTGCGGGCGCAACGTCCCTGGTTATTCGTTTGTTTGGCAGGTGAAGCCAATCAGGCTCCGAGGTGGGTGTTCCTCTCAGACGATCATGATGAACCATTGATCAATCTTCGAGATGTAGTCTACGCACTCCGAGAGCGACTGCTTGAGGAGGTGCAAGACCTACAGCCCAGTTATGCTGCTGGCCGTGAGCTTGACCGCTTACTGGGAAGGTTGAGCAAGATGGAGCGCTTACTGCTGCCGCGCAAAAAACAGCGCGCGCTGGAACAGATGGCAGCAGTTATACCGGGCTGGGTTAAACAGCCTGGCTGGGTTCAGACTTCCGAGCAGGCCGATCAAATCAAGATGCTGATGGATATTCTGAGCCCTAATGGACGGAGTGACTGCCCCGACTGGGGGCAGTTGGCTGATGCTTGGCTCGACCTTGTTAGGCCAGCATGGTCACGTTATCTGGATCGAGGTGGTCGCAAAGCAGCAATCACAAGGCTGCGGGATATTCAGAAAAGCCTGCTGGCTGATCCTATCCCTGTGCAGCAGTTGCTTGATCGTGTTTCTGGCATAGCAACGCGTCAGACCTGGGAGGAGAGGATAGTGGCATGTGTTTTGGGTTATTCGGGGAGGTAGGTCAGTAACCTTAAAGGCAGCCATGCACAGCATCGAATTGCCAGCAAGCTATTCACATATGACCGAATTTGAAAGATCCATATTTTTCCTGGTCGTAGCAAATTCTTAGTTACGATAGTTGGTCATGTTAGTAGTCATATCTCGTCAGAATACTCAGCGGTCGCATGCATTTGCTATTGCCTTCGTACGCAAGTTTAACTGATATTACGGGCTAGATTCTCGTGTCAACGGATCGAGGAAGCTGGTTGGGCTTGTTTTTTAGCAGCTTTTTTAGGGGGGTTGACATTTGTACAAGCTCATCAGGTGGAAGTTGTAGGGAAGTCAATATCCATACTTGTTTTATGCGGAAAATTAACTTGTTGAAATCTGGGGAAAGGCTTGTCAGCATAAGTCTCCGTTAACCAACGGAGACTGCTATGAGTTATGTATTTGTGCTGGGCGCTGGTGATCCTGAAATGTCCGCTATTGAGCGAGTTTCTCGGGAACATAATTATATTGTTCTATATGCGAGTGTGCAGGGGCAGCGTGTTCACGCTGGAAATGCATATCAAGCTGATCCTATTGATCTTCAAGCATATCCAGGGTCTATTCCCGTCTGGGTTGAGTGCAGGTCTAAAGACTATCAAGATCATCATGTTGTTATTGATCACCATCATGCAGGGGATCCTGGCTACGGCTTTCTACCCAATGAATACTGGCTAGGAAGTAGCATTGGTCAATTGTGTGCTCTTATCGGTCATGATCGGACTGATGATTTAAGTATAACTGCGGCTGCTGACCATTGTCTGAGTCACGCATACAAAGGTTTGTGCCCTGGCGTAAGCCCTGATGCCCTGAGAAAGTGGCGGGCTAAGACACGAGCGCAGTTTCAGCGTATACCTTTAGAGAAGTTGGAGAGCCAGGTAGAGCAGGCTATTTTAATTTTGCGCGACAAACCGATGATCACTATTAATGGTGAGGATTTTATCGATGCTCGCGAAGGTAAGATCAAGGAGTTCTCAGAGGCGGCAGCGATCATCGGTGAGTCAGTGATGTATGAGCTATATGACTTTAAGTCAAAGAGGATAAAAGTTGGCGTGTTAGGCGGGGAAAGCTATAAAATTGTCGCTTGGTTAAAGTGGGCAGAAAAATCTCTGGTTGATACGTATGGCGACCCTCAGCGTGGATATGCAGGAGGTTATCGCAAGTAGTCTATTAATGCGGAGTGGCTCATCGCGTGTCATGCTGCTCATAAATGTGAGTGGCATGATGTCGTCTCTGAATTATTTTAAACCTAGCCTGTAGACTCAAAGATTTTAATTAATTCGCAACCTAGTCAAAGCAGCCATGCATAGCATCGAATGAAAAAGATTTTATTTGACAACAAAGGCAGCCGCTACGCGAAGGCAGTTGATCATTTTGCTCCTTTGCTCGGTTTCGCTTCACGTTCGTTACGCTGACCTCACAAACGATCAAAACGCCCAACTGCCCCATACTTGAAGGGTTCAAGTATGGGGGGCGGGGACGTACTTGAAGGAACGCCTAGCGGCTGCTTCAAGTACGCCCCCGCAATATTTGTTGTCAAAAGTTAGCCGCCAGGCTGACGCCTGGCCGAATGAGCGAAGCTGGATAGGTATTTGCGCCAATTTAGAAAGTTAGTGGGTGGGACGTGAATCTATAGGCGATTATGAACTATTGGCCAATAAGGGTGCTTTGGTTATATGTATTTTTGTTAAGTTGTTGATTTTTATAATTTAATGTATTGAGTATAACCGAAAATATCGGTGCCCATTCAGGCGCTATTGCTGCCACAGCAGGCACTCGGAGTGCCCGTATTGAGATTCACCTTTAGCGCTCTGGAGCTAGGTCACTGTGCGCTCTAGTCTCTTTGCGATACTCATGTCATATCGCACGGTGAGTATGCGATATGACATGAGTATCGCATTTGCCCTGTTATACACATGCCTATCGCAGCCGCCCGTGCGATACGGCATGTGTATCGCATGATATGCCTATCGTGTCGCATGAGGTGTTTGTCATAATTTTTGGGTATCGCACGCTCTGTATTTTCACCAGCGTATTTGCAGCTGTAACAAGTTTAGGGCCTTTGGCTCAAATATTTAAAAAGCAAAAGGCCGCAGGTTCGCTGCGGCCCTTCATCCATCATCCCGTTGCATCATTGCCTCCAGACGATGACTATTTCCACACTTCGAGTGTGGATTTATTGCTAGTGCAGCGTTTTCTTAGCTTTACGCCCCCGCGTTTCCCGACCTGCCTGACTCGCAACCAAGTGTTTAAAATGTTGCCAGTGAATATGGGCGGAAGGGACGTTATAGCTGAGCCCACGCTCCAGTTGCTCCAGCAGAGCGATACTCGGCGGTTTTTCTAAGTAGTGCTGAACTGTGACTTCCTGCATTTCGCTCTTGTGCCCCAAGAGGTGCGCAATTGTCGTAGCCGGAATACCTGAGCGCTCAAGACGGAGTGCAAATGAGCGACGGAAGCTTTTGAAATTGAATCCCCCGTCTATAGCGACAGGACAATGCTCGCCGATGAAGCCGGTTCCAGTGATAGGCCCGCAGAAGAAGCGACTTGCTGCGCGTGAGTACAGGTGCTTATCGTCGAAGACTAGTTCCGAAAATAGTAGTGCATCTTTACCGTCGGCTTGGCGTCGCTCTTCAACAAATTCGAGAAAGCCCATTTCAATTAGCTTTGAGCAAATTGGTATTTCACGTGCAGATTGCTCGGTTTTTAGTGACTTATTGAAACCGTTTGCGTTGATACTGATCAGGTCGACGCCATGAATATCCTGAAGCACATCATGCGCACGGAGTTGACATAGTTCGTTCAGCCGCGCACCTGTAAAAAGGCCGAGCGGCATTAACCAGAAGCTGTAGCTATTTGCGTTCTTCAGTACCGCGTTTCGGTCAACATCTGCAGTGTACTTCTGGTAAGGCCAAGCGCTGAAAAGGCTGACGAGGTTGGAGTCTAGAAACGCCTTGGTGACTGCAGTGCGCTTGCTCTTACAGCTTTCAATTTTGATCGGAGCACTGATCAGCCGGTCGCCGATAGCTTCATCAATCATTCGATTGAAGAGGCTGTAGTACGCGTGGAGGTTCTCGCCTTTACTGCCCGATTTGCTGTTTTGTTTAAGCAACATCGGTAGCTCGTCCTTCAGTGCCTGGACGTCGGCGGTGCCGAGCTCTGCGACGCGGCGTAATGGATTAGCTGCAGTCAGGATTAACTTCAGCTTCATCATGCGAGCCCGAAGCATGTATACGGTTTTCGGTGTGTAATCGTTTTCACGAAGAAAGCGTGCGAGCACCGTATCTAAGAACTCACTCAGCAACGGTGAGTAGTGATGTCGATTGAGCGCATCGATAATGCTGGAAAGATGCGGCATCGCAAGTTCGAGAGTTTTCTCGTGTCCAGGAGCTGCAGTCAGATAAAGGCCGTTGAAAATGGGAACTGACAGGTTAGGTTTATTAGTTACATTCATGTGTGCCTCACTAGTGGATGAGGCTTAAAAATATATCTGTATGAATAACCAGTCAATGGTTTCTCTATTAGGATCTGCTTCCTGATAGAAGCCATTGACAGTTTGTCAATGGATAAAGCCCGCACCCCAAGGGGCGCGGGTGATTTCTCCCTTGGCGCTCGCTATAAATTATTTTTGCACGTATGACTTCCAATGCCGTTTTTCGAGCCTTTTTGGCACGTTAGCCATCTGACTTCCTGTTGGGCGTCCGACAGTGAAGACGCCTTGCCGTTCTTGAAGTCGCTGATAGTTCGAGTAACGGATATGCCCGATTGACGTCCCGAAATCGATTTTATCGATCTCGGCTTTAAGCACATCTGCGGGATAACATTCGCCGTAACCCCCGGTAGTGCTGCGATCCGCGTGCCCCACCAGGGCTTTGCCAATCAGCATGTCCAGTTTCTGGCGGCGGAACTGATTGATAAATGTATGGCGCAAGCCGTGGAACGTGAGCGCGTCATCGCCTAGCCCGCAAAGTCCCAAGTAGCCTTGATTGTCTTTGCTAGAACCGAGAAACCAGCGACTTGCTGTGTGCCCCGGTGAGAGGTCCCCGTAAGTGTGAATGTTTTCAAAAAGCGGTGATGTCAGCTTGTTTTCAGCGGCTATTAACCGCTGCTGATGAAAGTCCAAAAAGCCAGCTTCCAAGATGAAGTTGTGAAGCGGGACTAGACGTTCCGAATCAGCCGTTTTCAGTTGCCTGGTGCGGATTCCACGCCATTCGGACACTCAGCCCACGCTGATCCGGACACCTGTTCCACGATCATTCGGACAGGCAGTCGGAGCGCAGCGACGCA
>LNFM01005735.1_pt1 | contig 21113 bp, 21 predicted proteins | sample 596031 | NCBI WGS metagenome assembly LNFM01 (sample SAMN04254537, study PRJNA301005) | activated carbon metagenome | isolation source: dual media filters at the Ann Arbor, Michigan drinking water treatment plant | place: USA: Ann Arbor
GCTGCGCCTGCATCATTGCCGCCGACAAGGACGGTCGGCGCATTTTCACCGCAGCCAAATAGCAATGCAATGCAGACGAGGCTAACCGCTGCTCTCACAGCCGTTTCAAACCTTCATCGGTTACTTGCCGGTAAAAACAGCTTCGTTCGCCGGTATGGCAGGTTGGTCCCATGGGCTCTGCGATAATCCAAATCGCATCCTGATCGCAGTCGACACGCAGTTCGACAACATTCAAAAAATGCCCGCTGCTCTCACCCTTCTGCCACAGCCGCTGGCGGCTCCGCGAGTAAAACACCGCTGTCCCCGTTTCACGCGTCTTGGAAAGCGCGTCGGCGTTCATGTGCCCGACCATCAATACCACACCATCGGCGAAATCGGTCACCACAGCGGTAATTAGCCCGCTGGCATCATATTTGGGGTCGAGCGTCAGCCCAGTTTCACGTTCATAGGTCATGATCTCCGTCATAACCAAGCGCTTACGGGCCGCCAGTATTTTCTTTGTTACAATAGTGCGACAAGAGGGGAGACATTCGGCGGTGGGATGCCTATATGCCAGCCAGCGAAGCGCAGCGGGATTCGATAAATGCTGACCACCGACCCATTTGATACCTCCGACATAGACGGTGACAAACTGCGCGAAGAGTGCGGTATTTTTGGTGTTTACGATACCGAAGGCGCATCGGCTATGGTTGCGCTGGGTCTTCACGCGCTGCAGCACCGCGGTCAAGAAGCGGCCGGAATCACCAGCTTTGACGAGCATGATTTCCACACGCACCGCGCAATGGGCCATGTTGCCGGCAATTTCGACCGCGAGGAAATTATCGGCGGCCTCGTCGGGCGATGCGCAATCGGTCATGTGCGATACTCGACGACCGGCGAGACCTCACTGCGCAATGTCCAGACGCTTTATGCTGACCTCGCAACCGGCGGATTTGCTATTGCGCATAATGGCAATATTTCTAACGCCATGTCAGTGCGCCGCGACCTTGTTAGACGTGGATCAATCTTCCAGTCCACGTCAGACACTGAAGTCATCATCCACCTCGTCGCGACTTCGGGCTATCGCACGCTACTTGATCGCCTCATTGACGCGTTGAAGCGGGTCGAGGGAGCGTATTCGCTAATCTGCCTGACGACCGAAGGCATGATCGCTTGCCGCGATCCGTTGGGCATCCGGCCGCTGGTGATGGGCAAGCTTGGCGATACGATCATATTTGCCTCGGAAACCGTTGCGCTTGATATCGTCGGCGCGGAATATATCCGATCGGTTGAACCCGGCGAGTTGGTAATCGTGCGAAACGGCGAAATCACTTCGCACAAACCGTTTATTCCGGTGTCGCAGCGTCCGTGCATTTTCGAGCATGTCTATTTCTCGCGGCCCGATTCGATTGTCGAGGGCATCAGCGTCTATTCGGTCCGCAAAGCCATCGGCGCCGAGCTCGCGCGAGAAAATGGTGTCGATGTCGATTATGTCATCCCGGTACCAGATAGCGGTACCCCCGCAGCCATCGGTTATGCCGAGGCGGCCAAAATCCCATTCGAACTTGGCATTATCCGGTCGCATTATGTCGGGCGGACCTTCATCCAGCCAGGTGACGGCGTCCGCCATTTGGGCGTCAAACTAAAGCATAATGCCAACCGCAATCTGGTGGCTGGCAAGAAAATCGTGTTGATTGATGATTCGATTGTTCGCGGAACGACCAGCTTGAAAATCGTGCAGATGATGCGCGAAGCAGGCGCCGCAGAGGTGCATATGCGCATCGCCAGCCCGCCGACGATGAATAGCTGCTTCTACGGTGTCGATACGCCCGAGCGCTCGAAATTGCTCGCCAGCCGTATGGATGTCGAGGAAATGCGTGCCTTCATTCAAGCCGACAGCCTCGCGTTCCTGTCCATCGACGGCCTGTACCGCGCACTTGGCGAAGACTCGCGGCACGCGGGAAAGCCGCAATATTGCGATGCCTGCTTCACCGGCGATTATCCCACCAGCCTGACCGACCATGAAGAGCATGAGGCGGGCGACCTTATCATGCTCGGCGAACGGAAGCTTGCCTGAGCAATGAGCAAGATGTTTGAAGGCAAAATTGCGCTGGTGACAGGTGCAAGTGGCGGAATCGGCGCAGCAACGGCGAAAGCTCTGGCTGCGCACGGTGCGCATGTGATCATCACCGCGCGTACCGCCAAAGATCTGGAAGCCGTCGAGGACGCTATTTTTGACGCAGGCGGCAGTGCCACGATCGCACCGCTTGACCTGACCGATGGTGATAGCATCGCGCGTTTAGCGGCGGCGGTGACCGAGCGTTGGGGCAAGCTTGATTTTCTGGTGCTGAACGCCGCCATGTTGGGCACGCTCGCGCCGGTTCCGGCCATAGACGGCGCGGAATTTGCGCGGCTATTCACGCTGAATGTTACTGCCCAGCAGGTGTTAATCGCTTCGTTCGACGCGTTGCTCCGGAAGAGCGATGCCGGAAAGTTGATTGCCCTCACCTCATCGGTAGGTGCAGCCCCCCGCGCATTCTGGGGAGCCTATGGCGCGTCGAAGGCGGCGTTGGAAACGTTGGTGGCCAGCTATGGCGAGGAAGTTAAAAACCTTTCGCCTGTCCGAACCGCAATTGTCGATCCCGGCCGCACTCGCACCAAGATGCGCGCTGCAGCCTACCCGGGCGAGGACCCTGCGACGGTAAAAGAACCGTCGGTTGTGGCTGATGCGGTTTGCGCTTTGCTGGCAAGCGAGTTTGAGACAGGCCACCGGTTGGTTGTTGAAGGCTAAGCCTTCACCGCCTCATGCGCTTTCAAAGCGCGTTCGCGTGCTGCCTTATGCCCGATAATCTTGCGTAGATAATTTTTCGGCCGGACACCATGCTCTTCAGGATCGTGAATATACGGCTCGCCCAAATCAGCAAGTTCGGGCACCCATTCGCGAATATAGCGCGCTGCATCGAATTTCTCCGACTGCGATAATGGTGCCATGATCCGTACAAACATGTTGCTGTCGACGCCCGAGCCCGCCGTCCACTGCCAGTTGACGCTGTTGCTGCCATAATCGGCGTCGACCAGCGTATCCCAAAACCACTGCTCGCCCTCGCGCCAGTCGATGAGTAGATGTTTGATTAGAAACGACGCCGCGATCATCCGAACCCGGTTGTGCATCCAACCGGTTGCCCAAAGCTGCCGCATTCCGGCATCGACGATTGGGTAGCCAGTCCGGCCCCTGGTCCATGCAACATAATCGGCCTTGACCGCCGGATCGGACAAATCGCGCCACGGCAATTTATCGAATGCCTCGCGCGCATTTTTACCGCCATATTCGGGGAATTGAACAATCACATTTTGCGCATAATCGCGCCAGACCAGTTCCTTGAGGAACACATCTACCGAGCCGCCAGACTTCATCATCGCATGCCAGCAGGTCGCGGGCGATATCTCGCCAAAATGTAGATGAGGTGAGAGGAACGACGAGCCTTCGACTGATGGCAGATTGCGCTTCTCGTCGTATAACTTCGCCTTGTCGGCAAATGCGTCAAGCCGCGCCTTTGCTCCTGTTTCCCCGGGCGACCACATATCCTTCATTCCGTCCGCCCAATCGGGTTTGGTCGGCAACAATTCCCAATCGGACAGCGCCTCGCTGTCAGGCCAACTCCCCGGCGCAGCGATTTCGGTTGGTGCGGGAAGCGGCTGATGCGGCGGCATATGCTGCCACAAGGCACGCATAAACGGGGTGTAGATTTTATACTGCCCACCGCTGCCGGTGGTAACGCTCCCGGGTGGCAGCAGGTAATTGCCGTCATGACAGACAAGCTCGCAACCTTCGAGCAACCCCTTCGCCAGCGCCTTCTCGGCATTGCGCCACCATGGCTCATAATGGCGGATGCAGTGAATAGCCGATGCGCCGGTTTCCTTAGCCAGCGCGCATAATATCTCGTCCGACTTGCCCGCCCGCAAGATCAGCCGTGAGCCAATGGCGCGCAAATCGGCATCGAGCGAACTTAGGCTATGATGCAGCCACCAGCGTGAAGCACCGCCCATCTTGCGATGCTTGGGCGTGTCGTCGTCGAGGATGAAAACCGGAATGACCGGCGCACCGCTCGCAACCGCTGTCTCCAGAGCAGGTTGGTCGGCAAGCCGAAGATCGCGGCGGAGCCAGAGAATGACCGGGGCACTCATTCGCTTTTACTTTTGAGCGGGACAGATACAGTGAAACGTCCACTGACCATTGGATCGCCAAACCGCTGATCGGAAATGTTCATTTTCTTATCAGCAGTCCGGATAACGGGCATCCGAGACCAAAAAAGAAACGCCGACCCATCCAAATCACCGCTCACCAAAGCCTTGGTTTGCGCCCCTTCCATCTTGTGCACACCAATTTGGTCATCGACAATTACGTCACTCGGCGCGCTATACGTCCCCTGCCCGTAGCTGATTCCGTCGCGCCACAGCATCTCGCGCTTCCAGAATTGCACCGGCACGGGATTGGCGACGACAAGTGACGGGGCGATGTTATGCTTCTGTTCAACTGCATCCGCCGTAAGTTTTTCAGCGCGCCCGGTTATCAAGCCGTTTGCGAATATATACGCACAGATCGCCGCAAAGCTGGCGACTGCGGGAATACGCCAATTTAATGCGTTTTTGCGTTCGTGGCGGATTGAAATCCATACGCCTGCAATCAACGCGATCCACAGCCAAATATCGATGATGAAAATCGTATCGCCATAGAACCACTGGCTCGAAAACGGCTCCAACAGGCGTATCCCGTAACTATTGAACCAGTCGAACAGCGGGTGGCTGAGGCAACCGATATAAGCCAATGCCAGCAGCCAGCCTTTATGCATCGGTAACCGTTTGTCCGGCCGCTTCCCACGCCGAGTTTGCCACGCGTCAAACCACAGCATAATGCCCCATAGCAGCAACGGCAGGACCACCATCGCAATCGGCCCATGCGTAATCCCGCGCCGGATCGCCAGATGTTGGTGCCCGCCAAGCAATGTCGCCACGGCGTCGATATCAGCAATATTCGCCGCGATGATCAGCGTGGGCATCGCGAGCCCTGTCTTGCATTTGAGCCCCATCTGCCCGATGAGCGCGCCGACAAGGCTATGTGTCAGATTATCCATGCCGCTTTGCTGGCCGAGCGAAGTCTGTATTGCAATACGGCGTTATCGCTGGCCGCGATTAAATCTCCGGATGGCCCTCAGCCACGGTCCAGGTCTGACCCTTTTGGAGCAGCTTGCCGAGATCAGCGGTTTTGCCTTCGCTCGCCGACTTGTTTTGCGCAATGACCGCGTCGTTGAACGTCGGACGCGGGTCGTCGTAGAGGACGCCCAGCGCCATCGGGAATTCGCCAAAGGGCATTTCGACGAGCATATGCGCGAGCGAACGGTTGGTGACGTCATGGACGATCACACCCGCCGCTTGCCAGTCGCCATCCGCCACACCAACAACCTTGAGTGTCAGCGCTTCGGCATTGAGCGCAATGCCCTTTGTGCCACCGGTCTTGTCGCTGCCGAACAGCATCGGCTCGCCATTGCGGAGCCAAAGCTGGTGGCCTTCGGCGCCCTTTGGCGTCGCAAATTCCTCGAATACGTCTTTATTATAGACGATACAGTTCTGAAATATTTCGATAAATGCTGCACCGCGATGCGCGTGTGCAGCCTTGAGTACTTCGGGCAGATTCTTCGACACATCAAAGCCGCGTGCTACGAACCGCGCGCCAGAACCCAACGCGAACGCGCACGGCGTAGCTGGCCGATCAACCGAACCATAAGGCGTCGACGGGCTGTGCGTCCCTACGCGGCTGGTCGGTGAATATTGGCCTTTGGTCAGGCCATAAATCTCATTGTTGAACAGCATGATCTGGCAATCGAGATTACGCCGCAGCAAGTGCATCGTGTGATTACCGCCAATCGACAGCGCATCGCCGTCGCCTGTGATGATCCAGACATCGAGATCAGGATTGGCAAGTTTCACGCCGGTCGCCACCGCCGGTGCGCGGCCGTGGATGGTGTGGAAACCGTACGTCTCCATATAATAAGGAAAGCGCGATGAGCAGCCGATGCCGCTGATGAACACGGTATTTTCCGGCGTCCCGCCAATCTCTGGCATCGTGCGCTGCACCGCCTTCAATATCGCATAGTCACCGCAACCGGGGCACCAGCGGACCTCTTGGTCGGTTTCCCAATCCTTTGGAGTGGTCGCTTTGATGGGGGTCATGTCGTTCATGCTAAGGCCTCCTGTATGGCGGCTTCGATTTCGGCGATGGTGAAGGGTTGGCCGGACACCTTGTTGACGGGCTTCGCATCGACAAGGAACTGGTCGCGAAGCAATGTCTTCAACTGGCCAGTATTCATTTCGGGCACGATCACATTGTCGAAGCTCTTCAGCAGCTCGCCCATATTCTTCGGCAGTGGCCAAATATGGCGGATATGGATATGCGCGACGTCGACGCCCTCGGCGCGCTTGCGGCGGACGGCTTGCTTGATCGGGCCGTAGGTTGAGCCCCAGCCGACAACAGCGAGCTTCGCGCCTGAACCGCCCTGCTCGACGACCTGATCGGGTATGCTGTCCGCGACGCCGCCGACCTTGGCCGAACGGATGTCAGTCATCGCCTGATGGTTGGCGGGTGCATAATTGATATGGCCGGTGTCGACTTCTTTCTCGATACCGCCGATGCGGTGAAGCAAACCGGGCGTGCCTGGCTTCACCCATGGCCGCTTCAATTTGTGGTCGCGCGAATAGGGTTTGAACCCGCCTTCAGGAACGCTTTCGAGGAACTCGACAGGAAATGGCTTGTAGCTCTCCAGATCCGGCACCATCCAAGGCTCCGCAGCATTGGCGATATAGCCATCGGTCAGCAGCATCACTGGCGTCATATATTCGACCGCGATCCGCACAGCTTCAACCGCGCAATCAAACGCGTCGACCGGCGAGCGCGCGGCGATCACCGGCATCGGCGCATCGCCGTTACGGCCATAGACGGCTTGATACAGATCGGACTGCTCGGTCTTGGTTGGAAGGCCAGTCGAAGGCCCGCCACGCTGGCTGTTGACGATCACCAGCGGCAGTTCGGTCATGATCGCAAGCCCCATCGCCTCGCCCTTCAGCGCGATTCCAGGGCCTGACGAACTGGTTACGCCCAATTGCCCCGCATAGCTTGCGCCGATGGCGGAGCAGATCGCGGCAATTTCATCCTCGGCCTGAAACGTGGTGATGCCATATTCCTTGAGGCGGCTTAGATGGTGCAAGATTGCCGACGCGGGCGTGATGGGATAACCGCCGAAGAACATCTTCAGACCAGCCAATTGCGCGCCTGCGACAAGGCCGTAAGAAATCGATTCGGCTCCGGTCACTGTCCGATAAAGACCAGCGGGCGCTGGTGCCGCATCGACATGATATTGCTTCAACGGCCCGGCAAGTTCCGCAGTTTCGCCATAGGCGTGGCCCGCGTTGAGCGCCGCGACGTTGGCATCGGCGAGTACTTGGTTCTTGGCAAACTTTGCGTTCAGCCAGTCGATAATCGGCTGACGGTCGCGGTCGAACATCCACAGCGCGAGGCCGAGCGTCCACATATTCTTGCAGCGCAGCGCGTCCTTGTTGCCCATGCCGAACGGCTTGACCGCCTCGAGCGTCAGCGCGCTGATGTCGAACGCCAGCACCTGCCATTTGGCGAGGCTGCCATCTTCAAACGGGTTGGCCGTGTATTTCGCCTTATCGAGGTTACGCTGGTTGAATTCGCCGGTATCAGCAATGATCAACCCGCCCTCGCGCAAGCTTCCGACATTGGTCTTCAGCGCTGCGGGGTTCATCGCAATCAGCACATCGGGCTGGTCGCCAGCGGTATCGATTGCCGACGACCCAAAATTGATCTGGAACGCCGAGACACCGAACAATGTCCCGATCGGAGCACGGATTTCGGCAGGAAAATCCGGGAAGGTCGCAAAGTCATTGCCTGCCAGCGCCGATGACAAAGTAAACTGCCCACCGGTTAACTGCATCCCGTCGCCGCTATCGCCTGCAAAGCGTACGACTACCGCCTCGCTGTGAACAGGCGAATGTCCGCCTGAATATTCGTCTTTGAATGCCGTAGCCATTCGTTCCAGCCCGTCTTTAATTGCAACTTTATTGCGGTTGCGCCTAATCCCATTCGGCACGCACTGCAATGTTAGAAAATCTATATATGGATGTGCTGGACGCATCGCCCATGCCACCGTATCACTCGCCAGAGTAGGAGAAACGAAATGAGCGAGAACACCCCTTTTGTGCGGCCCGATGTGGCGATGTTTTTGCAATTTCTGAACGCTGTGCCCGGCCCCAAATTCTGGGAAGTCCCGGCGGCTGACGCACGCGCGATGACCGCCGCAATGCGCGATGTCGCCGATGCGCCCGTGGGCGAGTTGGCGGTTATCCGCGATATCGCGATTCCCGGCCCTGCTGGCATTATTCCGGCGCGGATTTATGACCGACGCGAAACTCGCGGTGCTGGGCCGGTCATGGTCTTTTACCATGGCGGCGGCTTCGTCATCGGCAGCCTCCACACGTACGAGCCCTATTGCGCCGAAGTGGCACGGCTTTTAGACCTACCGGTCATCTCTATCGACTATCGCCTGTCGCCAGAACATCCTTTCCCTGCGCCTGCCGAGGATTGCGAAGCTGCAACGCGCTGGATTGCCTCCAGCCCCACCGAGCTTGGCTTGGAAGTCACCGGCCTGATTACGTCGGGTGACAGCGCAGGCGGAAATCTGACCATCGTCACGACGATGGCACTGCGCGACAATCCGGCTGCTGTGCCTGTTTTGGTGCAGCACCCGATTTATCCGGTGGTGACGCTCGACGACGATTGGCCAAGCATGCGCGAATTTGCGACCGGCTATCTGCTCACCGACGAAGCAATGGCGTATTTTAGCGACGGTCATGCGGCAACGCCGGGTGATTACCGCGCTGAACCGCTGAATTTTGACCAGACCGGCATGCCGCCAAGCCTAGTCACCACGGCTAGCCTCGATCCTTTACGTGACCAGGGCATCGCTTATATCGTAAAATTGAATGAAGCTGGTGTTCGCGTCGAGCATATCAGCGCCGAAGGCACCATCCATGGCCATATCAACATTCGGCAGGGCATCCCGTCCACGCAACAGGATATCGAGGGCTATGTCACTGCCTTGAAATCCATGCTCGCGGAAATCATGGCCGACGCATGAAACAAGATTTAGCCGACCTCCCCTACCGCCCCTGCGCGGGCATCATGCTCGCCAGCAAGGACGGCAACGTATTTGTCGGCCAGCGCCTCGACAACGACAGCAGCGAGGCATGGCAGATGCCCCAGGGCGGAATCGATGACGGCGAGAGTCCAACTGACGCCGCCATCCGCGAACTGTTCGAGGAAACCGGCATCGCGTCGCATCTGGTCGATATCATCGCACAAAGCCGCGATGAACATTTCTATGACCTGCCCGAAGAACTGCTCGGAAAATTATGGAAGGGCAAATGGCGCGGTCAGCGTCAATATTGGTTCCTAATGCGCTTCAAGGGCGATGACAGCGATATCGATATCAACACAGCGCATCCGGAATTTTCGGAATGGCGATGGGTATCGCCAGATCAGTTGCCGCAGCTTATTGTGCCGTTCAAAAAGCGGCTATACGAAAATATCGTCGCAGAATTTGCCGAACTTATCTGATTAATTCGGCTGCGCTTCTGGGGCCACACCCACCGTAGGTTTGATCTCGACAGCGCTTGCCTGCATCACTGGCTTCTCGCTCGCCTTGGTCGCTGCCAGGGTTAAACGGTCAACCGCTAGGCAATCGCTGCGGCACAACATCTTTAGCCGCGCGATATTTTTGCGCGCAGGCTCAATTGCACCTTTGGCGATCATTGCTTCGGCCTGACCCGACAGAGCAATCTGGTCATTGGGCTCAATCTCAAGCGCCTCTTTATAGAAGCGGATAGCCTTACCGTTTAGGCCCTGAGATTTCACGGCACCTGCCATAGCAATATAGGCGGCGCGATTGCGCGGGTCGACGGCCAAGGCGGTTTCATACCAACCGATAGCCGCCTCAGCATTTCCAGCGCGCATCGCTTCGTTCCCTGACTGCGTCAACGCCACCGATTGCGCGTCGATATCGTCGTCCGCGCGATTGCCAATACTCGCGCTAGAAATCATCGCTAATGTCAGCGAAAGGGCAATTGCGGCGGGCGAAAAGCGCATAATCAATTTTCCGATAGTTTGGAGTCGCGTGGCTATCACAGCTTTTGCAGCCTTGCGAAGAAAAATCCGTCGGTGCCATCGTGATGCGGGGTGAGCAATACGCCATCGCCATGCGCGCGGCCAGCGGGCAGCACAATCGCCTCAGCGCGCCATCCATCATGTCGGTTCAAGAAACCGGCCACTTGCCCCCTGCCCTCATCATCCAGCAACGAGCATACAGCATAGACCAAATGACCTCCCGGTGCGACCATTTCTGCGCCGATGTCGAGCAGGTTGGCCTGCGCCGCGATGACCGCTTCCAACCGCGCCGGGTTGAGACGCCAGCGGGTTTCGGGGTTGCGCCGCCATGTGCCACTGCCCGAGCAAGGCGCGTCGATCAGCACGATATCGCACGCACCAGCGATCTCGCTTAGCATCTCGCGTTCCTTGTTCGGGTTCAGCAACAAGGTCTCGACTTCGAGCGCCCCGGCACGATTGGCGCGCGGCCGCAATTGGTCGAGCCGCGCGCGATTAGTGTCGCTGGCGATCAAGCGGCCTTTGCCTGCCATGTAAGACGCCAGACCCAGCGTTTTGCCCCCCGCACCAGCGCACAGGTCAAGCACCGTCAATCCCGGTTTGGCGGTGCAAGCGTCGACAATCAATTGACTGCCAAGATCCTGTATTTCGATCAAGCCGTCGAGCACCGCTGGATGATTGTCCACCGCTTGGCCGGTCGGAAGACGCAACGCATGAAGCGATTGCGACAAAATTTCTGCTTCAGGGAATTCGGCTGCGACTGCATCGCGCGACGATTTGAGCGCATTGACCCGCAGATCAAGTGGCGCGCGTCCCAGCAATGCCTGACGCTCCGATTCATCGATTAAATTTGCAAAATGCGGCAATAGCCATTGAGGCAATAATCCTCCGCTGGCGCGTGGTTCCGTTGGACCAATCGCTGGCGGACCATAATCGCTGCCATCGAAGTATGCCGCCAGTTCAGCGTCGCTATCGGCCATAGCAACAAACGCGGCGCGTGCAGTGTCAGGCCGTTCGCCAAAGCGCCGTATCGCATTCCACGCCAGATCGCGCACCGCGCGCCGGTCTTTTGACCCGGCATAGCGCCGCTCGGCAAAAAAGCGTTTGGCTATTGCGTCCGCCGAAGAACCGCCATCGCGTGCAGCAACGATGATTTGATCGACAAGTTCTATCGCCGATTGCAACCGGGCCGCGGGCCTCATGATCTACCGCGTTGGATAATTGGGGGCTTCCCGCGTGATGGTGACATCATGCACATGGCTTTCGCGCAGTCCGGCATTTGTGATGCGCACAAATTGCGCGCGTTGCTGCAAATCAGCGATTGTGCGCGATCCGGTATAGCCCATCGCCGCTTTGACCCCGCCGACCAGTTGATGAATTACGTCGCGCGCGGGACCTTTGTAAGGCACCTGACCTTCGATGCCTTCGGGCACCAGTTTCAGCTGATCCTTGATATCCTGCTGAAAATAGCGATCGGCAGAACCGCGCGCCATCGCGCCGACGCTGCCCATGCCGCGATAGCTTTTATATGTCCGGCCCTGATAGAGGAATGTTTCCCCTGGCGCTTCTTCGGTTCCTGCCAGAAGCGAGCCGACCATCACGGATGAAGCGCCAGCGGCAAGAGCCTTGGCAATATCGCCTGAGGTACGAAGCCCGCCATCGGCGATCACCGGTATATTCGATTTGGCAGCTTCGGCAGCCGATTCCATCACTGCTGTTAGCTGCGGTACGCCGACACCAGCAACAACGCGCGTGGTGCAGATTGATCCAGGCCCGATACCAACCTTGATACCGTCGGCACCTGCGTCGATCAGCGCACGGGTCGCTGCTGCAGTTGCCACATTACCGGCAACCACTTGAACCTCGGGGGCCATGCGCTTGATTTCGGCAACCGCTGCAGCAACCATAGCGCTATGGCCATGCGCGGTATCGACCACGATCAGGTCGCATTCCGCATCGATTAAAGCCTTGGTGTACGCGAGGCCCTTTTCGCCAACCGTTGTCGCCGCCGCAACGCGCAAGCGGCCGGAACCGTCCTTGGTCGCGTTGGGATAAAGCACCGCCTTCTCGATGTCCTTAACGGTAATCAGCCCGATGCAATGATACCCTTCATCCACGACAAGCAGTTTTTCAATCCGGCGCTGGTGCAGCAACCGCCGTGCTTCTTCCTGCGTGACCGATGATGATACCGTCGCAAGGTTTTCGTGTGTCATCAGTTCGGACACGGGCTGCGCTGGATTTTCGGCAAAGCGCACATCGCGGTTCGTGAGGATTCCAACCAGCTTGCCGCTCGCCTCGACCACGGGTATCCCAGAAATCGCGTTCATCGTCATTAGCGTTTGCGCTTCAGCCAGTGTCGCGCGCGGATCGATGGTGATCGGGTTCACAACCATGCCGCTCTCGAACCGCTTAACCTGCCGCACCGCAGCGCATTGTTCTTCGATGCTCAGATTGCGGTGCAATACGCCAATGCCACCCAGTTGCGCCATGACAATCGCCATCCGCGCTTCGGTTACGGTATCCATCGCCGACGATAATACTGGGATATTGAGCGAAATCGAATTTGTCAGCCGCGTGCGCGTATCCGCCTGGCTCGGCAACATGTCCGAGGCCCCGGGCTGCAACAGCACGTCGTCAAATGTAAGGCCGAGGGGAATTTCGTTCATGTTGCCACCCTAATCACGCGATTCGTGGCGGCCCATGTAAACAGTAGCGCGCTTATTCGCCAGCCTTGGCAGATTTATATTTTCGCGTGTCCGCAAAATGCTGCCCCAGTGCGACATGCAAGTCGGCATCTTCCGCTGCTCCGCCCAACTCGGTCTTGTCAGTCAGCTCGTCATTCGGTCCGTGATAATCACTGCCGAGAAACTTCTGCATCAGGTCCAAATCGGCGAACGAGCCACCAACCATCAATGCCGGAACGCCTTTTTGCGTCAGCGCCCAGCCGTCCTGCCTCTGAATAAAGGCATTTGCGTCAGTCGAGCTTTCGATTTTTCGGCCGACCTTTTTCGCAACCATTTCGACCGCATCATCAAGCTTGGTGGTGCCCCGTCCGATGATGGCAACTTTCGATCCGCGCGGCGCGATCGCAATCGTATCTACGTTTAGAGAAATGACTATTTGGTCCAAGGGAAATACCGGCTTTTCGGCATAGGCATAGGCCCCGAGCAATCCGCTTTCCTCGCCAGTCGTCGCTACAAAATAGATATCGCGGTCGTGCCGCTTTTTAGCGAGCCGTTCTGCTACCTCGTTCATCACCGCGATGCCGCTGGCATTATCGACCGCGCCATTGCAAATCCGGTCGGGCGCATCTTCGGGTGCGCAAATTCCGAGATGGTCCCAGTGGCCCATATAGAATACCGCGCCATTGCCTTTTTTACGGCCCGGAATTTTGCCGATGACGTTCGAGCTGTCGAAGCGATAGACGTCGGTCGCAACCTTGAAATCGGCCTCTATGCCGAGCGCCTCGCCCGCATAATTCTTTTCTTTGGCATGCGTGCGCAGTTTGTCCCAATCGCGCCCGGCAGCAGTGACCAAAGCGACAGCGAATTCGGTACTGATCCCGCCCTCAAGCGGCGCACGCTTCTCACGGCTTTCCAGTGCGATAGGCCGTGACAGCAATAGCCTTCGCAAAGTCGGCCAGTTGCCCTGCGCATCGCCGACAAAGATCACTGCTTCAGCGCCAGCCGCAATCAAAGCCTCGCGACGTGCACGGGGCGATTTCAGTTTGTCGGGCACATTGTCTGCATCGAACAAAACGAGCGCTGCTTTGCCAGCAACCTCGGCGGCAACCGACCCATCGGATGTAACCCCTGCCCCAGTGAAGACCAAAGGCAAGTCGGACTTCGCATAGTCCGCCTCTTTAGCGATCAAGATGATCTCGTCGGAAACAACCCGCAATTTTCGCTTTTTCGCAGTGAAGGCGTAAGTCGATCTGCCCTGCCCTCGCTGAATTAGCGGCACTGGATCGAACCAGCTACCGTCTGACGCCGCAGGTTTCAGCCCCGCTTTTGCCCATTGCTCGGCGATATATTTGACCGTTTTGGCCTCACCCTCGGTGCCGGGTTTGCGACCTTCAAATTCGTCGCTCGCCAATATCTCAATATGTCCGCGCAGGTCGGCTTCGGTCACGCCTTTCGCCAGCACTGGCGTCGCCGCGAAAAGAGCAATGCCTGTTAAAACTGCACTGGTGACAAGACGCATGATATTCGGCTCCGTAACTTTCGATCAGCTGTCACCCATCGCATACCGGGAACGCTCTATCGTCAATTTGGCCTGCTCTACATGCATCGATTCAATCATGCGACCCCTAAAACGCTGCGCCCCGCCTCGGCTCGCCGCAATTAGTTCTTCCGCTTCGGCGACCGTCGCAGCATCCGGTCCGAACGCCTGATTGGCAATCGAAATCTGGTTTGGGTGGATCAGCGTCTTGCCGGTAAAGCCGAATGTCGCTCCCTGCCGACATTCGGCATCGAAACCGCCCATATCGTCCAGCCGGTTGCAAACGCCGTCAAAACGCGGTTTCCCGGCCGCCGACGCCGCGAGCACAATCATTTGCAATGTAAGCTCCAGCCCCTCGCGCTTAGGTCCCGCCTTAATACCAGTTTCGGCTGCGATATCATTAGTCCCGGCAATCAGCCCTGCTACCGACGCATGCGCTGCAATTTCTCGCGCTGCGTACAGCCCCGCTGGCGTCTCGATCATCGCCAGCAACGGCAGACCAATGTCGGGCAAATCCGCTGCATCCTCGACCTTTGGCAGTACAATCAAATCCGCTGCGCAATCCTTAAGCATTGCGGCGTCTGCGGCGTGGTGCGTACTGTCCACGGCATTGGTCCTGATCGCGATAATCTTGCCGGCAACGCCCGCTGCCGCATAAGCGACCGCAGCCGTCCGCGCTTCGGCCTTCATTTCGGCGGGTACGGCATCCTCAAGATCGATAATCAGCATATCGGCATCCAAAGACCGCGCCTTCTCCAACGCCCGCGCATTCGATGCCGGCACATACAGCGCAGAGCGCGCGAAATTCAGTTTTGCAGCAATGTCCATCCGATTTTCCTTGGCAAGCCGTTCCATATCTAAGACAATCCACGCCACGTCAAACGGGAGGTTTTCATGGAATATTTTTTCGGCCTGCTAGCGCTGATCGTCATCATCTTCGTGATGATGGGCGTCACCGTGGTTCAACAAGGCTATGTCTATACCATTGAGCGTTTCGGGCGCTTCACTTATGCCGCACAGCCCGGCCTGACGATCATCATCCCGTTCTTCGACCGCGTAGGGCGCAAGGTGAATGTCATGGAGCAGGTGCTCGATATTCCGGGACAGGAAATCATCACCAAGGATAACGCAATGGTGGGCGTCGACGCGGTCGTGTTCTTCCAGGTTCTCGATGCGGCCAAGGCTGCTTATGAAGTTTCGGACCTCTATGTCGCGATTATGCAGATCACGACGACCAACCTGCGCACCGTGATGGGCAGCATGGACCTCGACGAGACTTTGTCCAAACGCGACGACATCAACGGTCGGCTGCTCAATGTGGTCGATCACGCTACGTCGCCTTGGGGTCTCAAGATCACCCGCGTCGAAATCAAGGATATCCGCCCACCCGCCGACATCAGCAACGCGATGGCGCGGCAGATGAAGGCCGAACGCGAAAAGCGCGCGCAAATCCTCGAAGCCGAAGGCATGCGCGCCGCCGAAATCCTGCGTGCCGAGGGCGAAAAGCAAGGTGCGATCCTGCAAGCCGAAGGCCGCAAGGAAGCCGCCTTCCGCGACGCCGAAGCCCGCGAACGCGAGGCGGAGGCAGAGGCCAAGGCAACCGTGATGGTCTCCGAATCCATTGCGTCGTCGGGCACGCAGGCACTCAATTACTTCATCGCGCAGAAATATACCGAAGCCATTGGCCAGTTCGCGACGTCGCCCAATGCCAAGACGATATTGTTCCCGGTCGAAGCGACACAGCTGATCGGCACGCTCGGCGGAATTGGCGAACTGGCGAAGGCCGCGTTGGCGGATCAGGAGAAGAAGTAGTACTAGGGACTGTCCCTATACGGGAACCGACCCTTCTCGAAGGCACGCAACATGCGATAGGGGACAGTTCCTAAAGGGACAGCCCCCGACATCGTAATTAGGGGTACACACTATGGCCGAATGGCTCGACAGCATATCCACCCACTGGTTCTGGCTCTCACTGGGCCTCATCTTGGGCGTCGCCGAAATGGTCGCGCCAGGATTTTTCCTGATGTGGTTAGGCCTCGCCGCGATCATCGTCGGCGTGCTCGATTATTTCCTGCCGATTACCGTCGCCTATCAGGTTGCGATGTTCGCGATCCTGTCGGTGTTAACGGTCTTTGCGGGCAAGAAATTCCTTCAGGAAAACCCGATTGAAACCACCGACCCCAAATTAAACGATCGCGGCGCAAGGCTGACCGGCGAAGTGGTCGAGGTCGTCGAAGCAATCGCGGACGGCCATGGGCGGGTAAAAGTCGGCGACAGCGTGTGGTCCGCACGCGGCGCGGATGCTGGCGTTGGCGCGCGGGTGCGCGTGACAGGAGCCGATGGGGCGGTGTTGTTAGTGGAAGCGGTTTAACTCGCGCTGAAAGTTACCGCGCGAACTTGCCCGCCATGCCGATGATGTCGTCGAGCGGATTGCCGTCGCCGTCCATGTCGAGCATTGAGGCCAAACCGCCTAAACCTCCTGCGGCCGGTGCGGCCTGCTGACCGCCCCCAAGCGCGCCGCCCAGGACATTGCCGAGCATCCCGCCCAAACCGCCGCTGCTTGATGCCTGACCATTACCGCCGAGCATTCCGCCGAGGAGGCCGCCTAAGCCGCCACCCTCACCGCCGCCGCTTTGTTTTGCCATGTATCCGGCCACCAGCATCGCCAGTATCGGCAGCATTTTCTTGAGTAGCGAGGGGTCTATCCCCGTCTGCGCCGATGCATTACCCGCGACCTGACGACTAACATCTTTCGAACCGAAAATCTGGCCGAGGACATCATTGCCCTTCTCCACCGGCGTCGGCTCCGGGCTAACCACCGAATCGAACAATCCGCCACCGCCCAACTGTCCAAGCAAACCGCCAAGACCTTCCAGTCCGCCAGGCTGTGCCTGCGTCGTTTTCTTGAAACCGCCCAGGATCGCAGGCAACAAAGCCGCAGCGCCCGCTTCGGCAACAGATTCATTGACGCCCAGTTGTTGCGCGACCTGACCGATGGCGCCGGTCTGTTTCAATATGCTGGCAATGTCCATGTCGATTTCCTCCGTAAAATTTGGCAAAGACTGCGCTTATTTCATGTCACTGACAAGACCGGCTTACCGCCTATCCCAGCCGAACGATCGGATTTTACATTTGTATCGACATTACGTCTCCCAAATTTCACAACAACGGCATATACCCCTCTCTTGGCCATCCCCCGGCCATGTATCGCAGGAGAAAATCATGGGCATTTTCAGCAGTATTAAAGACGCCATTTTCGGCAAAAAGGCCGTTGCGGCAACCACCCCCGCGCCGTCGGCCATTCCTCTCGATACCACACCCGCGGCCCCAGCGCCGGTTGCCGTGACCGAAGTCGATGTCATCGCAAATCTGGAAGAAATGGCCGCCGGCAAAGACCTCAACTGGCGCACGTCGATTGTCGACCTGATGAAGCTGCTCGGCATGGACGCCTCGCTTCAGGAGCGCAAAGACCTCGCGATGGAGTTGGGCTATACCGGCGAACTCGAAGGCAGCGCCGAAATGAACATCTGGCTGCACAAAGCGGTAATGCGCGAACTCGCCGCCAATGGCGGCAAGGTTCCTGCTGAATTGCTCGATTAAATCTCGGACAGGCTGGCGCGGTCGGGCGGGACAAACTCCCGCCGCGCTGGTATCGAAAACAGCAATTCCTTCGAGTAAAAGCGCAGTGGCAAATCCCGCCGCCCCCGCGCTGAAAGTAACAGCATGTTGACCGCCTCATGCAGCTGTATTTCACCACCAACCTCCGCCAGATGCGCCTTTACGCCAGCGATATAGACCTGCGTAATTGTCTCATGATAGCCTTGGGTGTCGTCATTCACTCCCCCGACCGCGACATTGTAGCCCGAAATAATTCCGGACATATCGGTGACGGGGTCGATATCGAGCCGGTCGCGCACGATCCAGGTGCAGGACGCCAAATGCGCCTCATGCGTCCAGTCCTCACGCGGCAAACTGCGCGCGAGCAGGCCTTCGCCGATACGCACTATCGACGCATCATCTTCAAACAAACGGACTTCAAATTCGGACATTTCCGGGCTTTCTAATGTAGCCCGGAATGTCCGGGCTGATTACGCTGCTTTTGGCGCTGACTGCCTTACGCCTTCATCGACATGATCGGCAAATTGCGCGAAATTATCAATGAATTGCTGCACCAGATTTTGCGCGGTCGCGTCATATTCGCCCTTGTCCACCCAAGCCTCGCGCGGATCGAGGATAGCGCTGTCGACACCCGGAACCGCGACAGGGAATTCAAAACCGAAATTCGGGTCCTTACGGAACTCGGCATTGTTCAGGCTACCATCGAGCGCTGCGTTAAGGAGCGCGCGGGTCGCCTTGATCGGCATCCGGCTTATCCCCGGCATGGTTGCCTTGCCACCGGTCCAGCCGGTGTTCACCAGCCAGCACTGAACAGCGCCCTTGGCGATGCGCTCCTTGAGCAAGTTTCCGTAGACGCTTGGGTGACGCGGCATAAATGGTGCACCAAAGCAGGTCGAGAAGGTCGCCTCGGGCTCGGTCACGCCGATTTCTGTACCTGCCACGCGAGCGGTGTAGCCCGATAGGAAGTGATACATCGCCTGCTCGGGCGTGAGCTTTGCAATGGGAGGCAGCACGCCATAAGCGTCGGCCGTCAACATGATGATATTCTTTGGAACCGGTCCCATATTCTTTTCCGATGCATTCGGAATGAATTCGATGGGGTAGGAACCACGGCTGTTTTCAGCGAGGGTGGCATCGTCGAAATCAAGTTCGCGGGTAAACGGGTCCATCACGACATTTTCAAGCACCGTGCCGAAACGCTTGGTGGTCGCGAAAATTTCTGGCTCGGCTTCCGGCGAGAGGCGGATCATCTTGGCGTAACAACCGCCTTCGAAATTAAACACCGCTGTGTCCGACCAGCCGTGCTCGTCATCGCCAATCAGCGTGCGGCTGGCATCAGCGGACAGCGTCGTCTTGCCGGTGCCTGAAAGACCAAAGAATACCGCAGTGTCGCCATTTGCGCCGATATTGGCGGAGCAATGCATTGGCATCACGCCCTTGGCAGGGAGTAAGTAATTTAGGATGCCGAACACCGACTTCTTCATCTCGCCGGCATAAGCCGTGCCGCCAATCAGGATCAGCTTCTCGGTAAAGTTGACCGCGACTACTGTTTCACTGCGGCAGCCATGTCGCACGGGATCGGCAACGAAGGTCGGCAGATCGATGATGGTATATTCTGGCGCGAAACTCGCCAATTCGTTTTCGGTCGGCCGCACCAGCAAAGTGCGAATGAACAAATTATGCCATGCGAGTTCGTTGATGACGCGCACGTTGACGCGATGTTCCGGCTGTGATCCGCCGAACAGGTCAGCGATATAGAGTTTCGATTTACTGCCCAGTGCCGTGTAAAAATCTTCTTTCAGCGCAGCAAAATGTGCCGGATCCATCGGCACATTGGTCTTGCCCCACCAAATCGTATCTTCCGTTTCCGCGTCGCGTACTATGAACTTGTCCTTTGCCGAACGCCCAGTGTGCAAGCCGGTTTTTACAACCAAAGGGCCATCCTTAGCCAGCATCCCCTCTTCATTTGCGAGTGCAGCTTCGACCAAATGCGCAGTGCCTAAATTGGTGTGCAATTTTGCCGCTGTTGAAATGCCTTGCTGTTCAAGCGAAATATTGAGGGCAACTGACATGAAATCGATCTCCGGTTCGGCGGGAAACACATATTCTCGAATCTAGGGAATACGTATGCATTAGAACATTCCGCGCCGTTAGCGAAGAGTCATCTCGCCGTCAAACGCTATGGATTGAACCCGCGGCGTCGCGCCACTATAGGCTGTTTATGAGTGCAACAATCGCCCTGGTCGACGACGATCGGAACATCCTGACCTCTGTATCAATCGCGATGCAATCCGAAGGTTATATCACCCGGCTTTATCCGGATGGCGAGACGGCGTTAAAAGCTTTGATAGAAAACCCAGCCGACCTTGGCATTTTCGATATTAAGATGCCACGGATGGACGGCCTCGAACTTCTTCGCCGTCTGCGCGAAAAAAGCGCGATGCCGGTGATTTTCCTGACGTCGAAGGATGAGGAGCTGGATGAAGCGCTCGGCCTTGCAATGGGTGCCGACGATTATATCACCAAACCTTTTTCGCAGCGATTGTTGATTGCCAGGGTTAAGGCAATTTTGCGCAGAGCGACCTATGACAAGGCTCCTGTGAACGGTGAAGCATTAGAAGAACCCGAGCCGATGGTTCGGGGCAAGCTCGAAATGGACCCTGCCCGACACCATGTGAAATGGGCGGGTAAAGCGCTCACGCTTACGGTTACCGAGTTTATGATCCTTGAGGCTCTGGCAAACAGGCCTGGCGTTGTGCGCACCCGTGACCAGCTGATGGACGCGGCATATCAAGATGACGTCTATGTCGATGACCGAACCATCGACAGTCATATTAAAAGATTACGCCGCAAGTTCCGCGAAGTAGACCCCGATTTTTCTGCAATCGATACGCTTTATGGTGCCGGGTACCGTTTTGCAGACAGCTGAACCTGCCGAGCTGCAACTGCGGTGGAGCCGTGGGCTATCCCTGACCGCGCGTATATTGGCGGTCAATCTGTTCGTGCTGGCGCTTCTAGGCGCGGGATTGTTTTTTCTCGACAGTTATCGCGTCAGGCTGAT
>LNFM01005736.1_pt1 | contig 21110 bp, 14 predicted proteins | sample 596031 | NCBI WGS metagenome assembly LNFM01 (sample SAMN04254537, study PRJNA301005) | activated carbon metagenome | isolation source: dual media filters at the Ann Arbor, Michigan drinking water treatment plant | place: USA: Ann Arbor
CGAACCGCGCCGCCAGCCCGTGCAGCTCCTCCGCCAGCCAGGCGGCGGCCGCCACCTCCACCGGGGCGGCCGCGGCCGTCAGCCGCGCCAGCGCCGCCGGGCCCAGGCGGTTCACCACCAGGTTGCTCAGCGCGGTCGCCACCAGCTCGCGCCGCAGCCGGTGGCGCGGGATGAAGCGCGCCCAGGGCTCCTCGCGCAGCGGCCCGGGGAAGTACGCCCGCAGCATCCCCTCGAAGGCCGGGTCGTCCGGCAGGGCGGAATCGGCCAGCGCGTCGTTCAGCCACAGCTTGGCGAAGGGCATCAGCGCCGCGATCTCGGGCCGGGTCAGCGCCTCCGTGCGCGCCGCCATCGCCCCCGCCCCGGGCAGGCCGGCCACCGCGCGGTCCAGCACCCCCTCGGCGACCAGGCGGGCCATCAGCGCCGCCTGCGCCGGCAGTGCGGCCGTGCCCGCCCGCTCCTCCAGGCTCATCGCCACCGACTGCGCGTGGTTGTCGGCCAGCACCAGCGCCGCCACCTCGTCCGTCATCCCCGCCAGCAGCTCGTCGCGCGCGCGCCGGGTCAGCGCGCCCTCCGCCTCGGCGTCGGCCAGCAGGATCTTGATGTTCACCTCGTGGTCCGAGGTGCTCACGCCCGCCGAGTTGTCCATCGCGTCCGTGTTGATCCGCACGCCCGCGCGCGCCGCCTCCACCCGCCCGGCCTGGGTGACGGCGAGGTTCGCCCCCTCCCCCACCACGCGCGCCCGCAGCTGCGCGCCATCCACGCGCACCGCGTCGTTCGCCCGGTCGCCGGCATCCGCCTGGCTCTCGCCGCTGGCCTTCACGTAGGTGCCGATGCCGCCGAAATACAGCAGGTCGCACTCCATCCGAAGGATCGCCTGGATCACCGCGGCCGGCTCCGCGCTCTCCGCCTCGATCCCCAGCATCGCGCGCACCTGGGGCGACAGCGGGATCGCCTTCATCGTCCGCGCGAAGACCCCGCCGCCCGCGCTGATCAGCCCCGCCTCGTAATCCGCCCAGGACGACCGCGGCAGCGCGAACAGCCGCGCGCGCTCCTCGTAGGAAACCGCCGGGTCCGGGTCGGGGTCCAGGAACACGTGCCGGTGGTCGAAGGCCGCGCGCAGCCGCGCCTGGCGCGACACCAGCATCCCGTTGCCGAACACGTCGCCCGACATGTCGCCCACGCCGGCCACGTCGAAGGGCGCGTCATGGACCGAGCGGCCCAGCGTCTCGCGGAAATGCCGCTCCACCATCACCCATGCGCCGCGCGCGGTGATGCCCATGCCCTTGTGGTCGTAGCCCGCGCTGCCGCCCGAGGCGAAGGCATCCCCCAGCCAGAACCCGTATTCGGCCGACAGCCCGTTGGCGATGTCGCTGAAGCTCGCCGTCCCCTTGTCGGCGGCGGCGACGATGTAGGGGTCGTCCCCGTCCCGCCGGCGGATGCCCGGCGCCGTCACCACCTCCGTGCCCTTCAGGTTGTCCGTCAGGTCCAGCATGCCGCGCACCAGCGTGCGGTAGGCGGCGACCCCCGCCGCCTGGAATCCCTCCCGGTCGGTGGGCACCTGCCCCTTCAGCACGAAGCCGCCCTTCGCGCCCGTGGGCACGATCACCACGTTCTTCAGCCGCTGCGCCTTCATCAGCCCCAGGATCTCCGTGCGGAAATCCTCCCGCCGGTCGCTCCAGCGGATGCCGCCGCGGGCCACCGGCCCGGCCCGCAGGTGGCAGCCCTCCATGGAGGGCGCGTGGACGAAGATCTCCCGCCACGGCCGCGGCGCCGGCATGTCGCCGGCCAGCGCGCTGTCCAGCTTGAAGGCCAGGTACGGCTTGTCCTGGAAGAAATTCGTCCGCAGCATCGCGTCCAGCAGGCGGGCCATGCGGCGCAGGATGCGGTCGCGCTCCGCATCCGCCACCGCGTCCAGCGCCGTGGCCAACGCCGCCACCGCCGCGCCCTCGTCCCCACCCTCCCCGAAGCGCACGTGGAACAGCGCCACCAGCCGCTTCGCCGCCTCGGCCTCCTGGGCCAGCGCCTCGGCCACGCTTTCCTGCGCGAAGGGGAAGCCCACCTGCTTGGTCCAGCGGAACATCGCCCGCAGCAGCCAGCATTCACGCCAGGACAGCCCGGCGCGCAGCACCAGCCGGTTGAACCCGTCCGCCTCCGCCCGCCCGTCCAGCAGCGCGCCCAGCGCCTCCAGCAGCGGCGGCGCCCGCAGCGGGTTCCACGCCACCCCCGCGTCGAGCTGGAACACGTGCAGCGTCAGCCCCCCGCGCCCGATCGGCGACAGGCGGTGGGGCACCTCCTCGATCGCGCGCAAATCCAGGCTCTCGAACACCGGCAGCGCGTCGGCCAGCGCCAGCCCCGTTCCGGGCATGGCCAGCCGCAGCTCCACCCGCCGCGCATCCGCCCCCGCCTCGCGCCGGATCACGGCGCGGGGCACGCCATCGGCCAGCGCCGCCTCGGCCAGGGCGAGGTCGGCCGCCGCCTGCGCCGCCGTCTCCATGTCGCGGTAGCCGGGGGGGAAGGCGTCGCGCCACGCCGCCAGCGCCTCGCCCGCCGCCGCCTCGCCGCGGCCCGCCGCCAGCGCCTCGCCCAGCCGCTCGGCCCAGCCGCGCGCGGCCTGCGCCACCGCCGCCTCCAGCGCCCGCGGGTCGGGCCGCTGCGTCGCCTTCGGGTCGGTGCCGATGATGTAGTGCACGCGCGCCAGCGGCGCGTCGCCCAGCGCGATGTAGAAGGCGCTCAGCCGCCCGCCATGCGCGCGGGCCAGCATCTCCCCCACCCGGCTCCGCAGCCTGGTGTCGAACCCCTCGCGCGGCAGCCAGGCGATGGCGGAGACGAAGCGCCCGAAGGGGTCGGCGCGCAGGAACAGCGCCGGGCGCGGGCGGATGCTGAGGTCCAGCGCGCGCCGCGCCCCCTCCAGGATCTCGCCCTCCGCGGCCTGGAACAGCTCGTCGCGCGGCCAGGTGTCCAGGATGTTGCGCAGCGCCCGCCCGTCATGCGTCGCGGCGTCCACCCCGGCCGCCGCCAGCACCCGCTCCACCTTGCCGCGCAGCAGGGGAATGGAGCGCGGGTTGCGGTTGTAGGCCCCGGCCGCGAACAGCCCCAGGAACAGCCGCACGCCGCCATCCACGCGCACCGCCACCACGTCGGCGTGCTGGGGCCGGTGGACGGTGGCGCGCATGTTGGCCTTGGCCACCGTCACCGCGGCACCCCCGGCCAGCGCGGCCCGCACCGCCTCCGGCACCGCAGGCAGCGCGGCCAGCGCGTCGAACACCGGCAGCGCGGCGTCACGCAGCAGGCCGAGGTTCTCCTCCTCCACCTGGGCCGCCCCCTCGCCGTCCAGCACCAGGCGGCGGTGGCCCAGCAGCACGAAGTTGTCCTCGCCCAGCCAGCGCAGGAACTCGCCATCCTCGCCGCCCAGCGCCGCGCCGGCCTCGGCCAGCAGCGCGGCCATGCGGGCGAAGTCCTCCACCGCCGCGCGCGTGTCGGCCAGGGCGCGCGCCAGCGCCGCCTCCACCTGGTCCCAGCCGCCAGGCGCCATGCCCGGCAGCAGGTTGCCGGGGGCGGCGGCGATCCGCACCCGCATCAGGCTCTGCCCGTCCAGGATGGGGTGCAGCAGCTCCTCCACCACCCGGCCCTGCTGGGTGAGTGCCGCCATCACGCTGTCCACCAGGAAGGGCATGTCGTCGGTGACGATCTCGGCCACCGCCTGCGGCCCGCCCTCGTGGCCGGGCGGCACCACCCGCAGCGCCGCCGTGCCGGGGGCGCGCCCCGCGGCGAGGTCGGCCAGGGATGCCGCCGCCGCCGCCATCGCCTCGGGCGGGCGCGCCGCCAGCTCCGCGGTGGGAAGCGCGCCGAACAGCGCCGGCAGCAGCCGCCGTGCCAGCCCGCCCGCGGGCAGCCGCGCCGCCGCCGCCTCCAGCAATTCGGCGCGCAGGGGCTCCGGCGTCACGGCGTCTGGCATGGCATCCTCCGACATGGGCATGACCATGGGCCAGCCCCCCGCGCCCCGTCCAGCGCACCGTTCCCCAATGCGCGCGGCGGCGTTAAGATTTCATCCCATGACCATGACCTTCGCCGAGCTGCTCGCCCCCATGACCCCCGAGCAGTTCTTCGCCGAGTACCACGACCGCCAGCCCCTGCACCTGAAGGGGGGCGCGGCCAAGTTCGCCTCCGTGCTGTCCTGGCGCGGCATCAACCGCCTGCTGGACATGACGCACATCTGGACCTCGCGCTCCCTGATGCTGGTCCTCGACGGCAAGCCGGTGCCGGCCGCCGAATACTGCGAATCCCAGACCGCGCGCGACGCCAACGACCGCCTGATGCAGCCCGTCACGGCGAAGGTGCGCGAATGGGTGAAGCGCGGCGCCTCCGTGGTGATGAACGACGTGGACAGCCTCACCCCCGGCCTCGCCAGCGTGTCGGAAGCGCTGGAATCCAGCGGCTTGGGCAAGGCGCAGGCCAACGTCTACATCTCCTGGCAGTCCCACAAGGCGTTCCCGGCGCATTACGACACCCACGACGTCTGGGCCGTGCAGGTGGAGGGCGAGAAGTCCTGGAACATCTGGGAGGGCCGCGCCGAATGGCCGATCTCCCACCCCGTCTTCCGCTCGCAGGACCAGGCGCATCATGAGCAGGCCAAGGGCAAGCTGCGCGCGAAGATCACGGTGAAGACCGGCGACCTGCTCTACCTCCCCCGCGGCTGGTACCACGACGCGCTGGCCGAGGCGCCGGCCTCCGTCCACGTCGCCTACGGCGCGCACGCCGTGCTGGGCATGGACCTGATGACCATATTGGGCGAGCGCGTGCTCTACGACGTCCCCTTCCGCCAGCCCCTGCCGCGGCAGGATGGCTCGGCGGCCGCGAAGTTCGCCCTGACCCAGCGCGCCGGCCAGCTCGGCGCGCGGCTGGCCGAACTCAGCAAGGACCCCAAAGTGATGGAGGTGCTGGCGAACTACATCGCCAACTACCGCTACGGCCGCGGCGGCAACGACCTGCTGTCCTGGCGCGGCATGGCCGCCCCCGAGGGCGCGGCGGATGCCGGCGACAGCCCCGCCTTCCGCATCGTGGCCCAGGGTGCGAAGCCCGTGCGGCGCGGCGCCGACTGGGTGCTGAAGGGCGCCGCCGGCACGCTTTCCCCCGCCGAGGCCGAGGCCGCCGCCTGGGCGCTGTCCCGCGGCGAGGTGACGGAGGCCGAGCTGGCGGCCGCCCACCCCGCCGCCCCCGGCGCGCTGGCCAAGCTGCGCGAGGCCGGGCTGGCCGTCCCCGCATGATCCGCGCGGCCCTCCTGCTGCTCCTCCTGGCGCTGCCGGCCCAGGCGCAGGTGCGCGACTTCTCCTGCGTCGGCGCCGAGCAGCTCGACGGCGTGGCCGTGCCCTTCGAGCGCAACCGCGAGCGCGCGGCCACCGCGGCGCTGGATGAGCTGGTCGCCCGCGCGAAGGAGGAGGTGGCGCTGAACCTCTGCGTCCTGGGCTTCGCCGGCGCGAACGAGGGCGGCGCCGAGACGCAGAGCCGGCTGGCCGCACGCCGCGCCCGCTTCGTGGCGCAGGAGCTGTCCAAGGCCGGCATCGAGCGCGACCGCATCCGCGCCGAGGCCCGCACCCGCGGCTTCACGCAGGGCAACCGCCCCGGCGTGCAGCGCAGCCCCGGCGTGCGGGTGGTGCTGATGCCCGTCGCGGGGTAGCATCGCCGAGGGAAGATCGCCGGCACGCCCGCAGGGGGTAGCCAGGTCCTGAAGGTTCTGCTGGTGGACAACGACGCCGCGCGCGCCGCGGCGGTGCGCGAGGGGCTGGAGGCCGCGGGCTGCGCCGTGGTCGCCATCGCCCCCGATGCCGCGCGCCTCACCGAGCGCGTGCGCGAGTCGGGCGCCGACGTCATCGTCTGCGACCTCGACGACCCCTCGCGCGACGCGCTGGAATCCATGCGCGCCCTGAACCGCGACGAGCCCCGCCCCGTGGTCCTCTTCGCCGAGCGCGGCGCGCCCGAGCAGATCGCCGCCGCCCTGGAGGCGGGCGTCGCCGCCTACGTGGTCGAGGGGCTGTCGCCCGCCCGCGTCCGCCCGGTGCTGGACGTCGCCATCCTGCGCTTCCGCGCCCACGAGGCGCTGCGCGCCGAACTCGCCCAGGCGCGGGCGACCATCGAGGAGCGCGACCGCATCGCGAAGGCCAAGCGCCGGCTGATGCGCGACGAAGGCCTGTCCGAGCCCGAGGCGCATCGCCGCCTGCAACGCCTGGCGATGACGCGGCGCACCAGCCTGGGGCAGGCCGCGGCGGATTACCTGACCGCAAATTAGTCAAACCGCCTCCATGCGAGCCAATATGCGCCTGACCGCCTGTTGAATGCGCATTTTCCGCTTGCTGCACCGCAAACAGCGCGGCTAGGGTCCATGCCATGGGCGGGGTGCAACGGCGCACCCCATCGCGGCCCACACCCTTCCCCGGCGGCCCAGGACGGCCCGCCCGAGCAGCCAGGCCGCCGCGTGCCCCTTGACCTCCCCGCGCCCAACCTGCGCCCCGACGCCCCCGCCCTGCGCCTGGGCTACCTCCCCCTGGTGGACGCAGCACCCCTGGTGGTGGCCGAGGCGCTGGGCTTCTTCCGCACCCTCGGGCTGCGCGTGGCGCTCGTCCCCGAGCCCGCCTGGGCCGCCCTGCGCGACCGCCTGGCGCTCGGCGCGCTGGACGGCGCGCACCTGCTCGCGCCGCTCGCCATCGCGCTGGGCTCGGGCGAAGGGCCGATGCGCACGGCGCTGACGATCGGCTGCACGCTCTCGGCCAACGGCAACGGCGTCTTCCTGTCCGCCGGCGCGCTGGCGCGCGGCCTGCGCCCGGGCGCGCGCTTCGGCATCGTCCACCCCGTCTCCGCCCACCACTTCCTGCTGCGCCGCTGGATCGCCCGCCAGGGCCTGCGCGACGCCGCCCTCGTCGCCGCCCCGCCCTCCGCCATGGCCGGCCTGGTGGAGCGCGGCGAGCTGGACGGCTTCTGCGCGGGCGCCCCCTGGCCGGCCGCGGCCGAGCAGGCGGGCCTGGGCCGCGTCGTCGCCGGCACCGCCGAGATCTGGCCCGGCCACCCCGAGAAGGTGCTGGCGTTCCGCGCCGATTCCGCCACCCAGCGCCACGAGGCCGCGGTGGCCGCCACCGCCGCCGTGCTCGCCGCCGGCCGCTGGCTGAACGACGCCGCGAACAGGGGCGAGGCGCTGTCCATCCTGCGCGCGCGCGTCTTCCCCTCCCTGCCCGAGGCGGTCATCGCCTCCGCATTCGACGCCACCCACCGCATGCGCTTCGTCCCCGCCACGAAGCGCGCCGACGCCGAAGCCTGGCTCGCCGAGATGCCCGGCACGCCACCAGAATCCCTCGCCCCTTGGGACCGCCCCCTGGAGGCCGAGGCCGCCGCCCGCCTGTCCATCCAGGAGACCCCCGCATGAGCATGTCCCCCCTTGGCCGCCGCGCCATCCTCGCCACCGCCGCCACGCTGGCGGCTATCCCCCGCGCGGGCGTCCACGCCCAGGGCGCCACGGCGCCGGAGGTGCGCAAGGCCACGCTGGGCTACATCGCGCTCACCGACAGCGCGCCGCTGATCATCGCGCGCGAGAAGGGCTTCTTCGCCAAGCACGGCATGGCCGAGATCGAGGTGGCGAAGCAGGCGAGCTGGGGCGCCACGCGCGACAACCTGGTGCTGGGCGGCGGCTCGGGCGGCATAGACGGCGCGCACCTGCTCACCCCCATGGCCTACCTCATCCACACCGGGCGCATCGTGCAGAATGGGCAGCCCGTGCCCATGGGCATCGTGGCGCGGCTGAACACCAACGGCCAGGCCATCTCCATCGCCGCCAAGCACGCCGCGCTGGGCGTGAAGCTCGACGCCGGGGCGCTCAGGCGCGCGGTGAACGCCGACAGCAAGGTGGCGATGACCTTCCGCGGCGGCACGCATGACCTGTGGCTGCGCTACTGGCTCGCCGCCGGCGGCCTGAACCCGGAAACCGACGTCTCCACAATCGTCGTCCCGCCGCCGCAGATGGTCGCCAACATGCGCGTGGGCACCATGGACGCCTTCTGTGTGGGCGAGCCGTGGAACGCCCAGCTCGTCACCCAGCGCCTGGGCCACACCGCGCTCACCACCGGCGAGCTGTGGCGCGACCACCCGGAGAAGTGCCTGGCCCTGCGCGCCGACTTCATCGAGCGCCACCCCAACGCCACCCGCGCGCTCACGGCCGCCGTGATCGAGGCCGCGCAGTGGTGCGACGTGGGCGCGAACAAGGAGGAGATGTGCGCCATCCTCGGCAGGCGGGCGTGGTTCAGCGTGCCGCCGGCCGACATCATCGGCCGCATGAGGGGCGAGGTGGACTACGGCGACGGCCGCCGCGTGACGAACACCGACACCTCCATGAAGTTCTGGCGCGACCACGCCTCCTACCCCTTCCGCTCCCACGACCTGTGGTTCCTCAGCGAGAACCAGCGCTGGGGCGTCCTGCCGATGGACCTCGACACCACCGCCCTCATCGCGTCCGTGAACCGCGAATCCCTGTGGCGCGAGGCCGCCGAGCGCGCCGGCGTCCCCGCCTCCGCCACGCCCCGCTCCACCTCCCGCGGGCGCGAGACCTTCTTCGACGGCAAGGTGTTCGACCCCGAGAACCCGCGCGCCTGGATCGAATCCCACGCCATCCGCCGCACCCAGGGCGCCTGAGCCGATGACCGTCACCGCCCCCCGGCCCACCCCGGCCAAGCCCCTGCTTTCCCTGCCCCGCCGCGCCATCCTGGGCGAGAGCGCCTGGGCGCGCCGCGCCAACGCGGTGCTGCCGCCGCTGGTCGTGGTGCTCATGATCGGCCTGGTGTGGGAGGTGGCGATGTCCTCCCCCGGCGCCACCCTGCCCCCGCCCTCCAAAGTGTGGGCCGACAGCCACGCCCTGATCACCGACCCGTTCTTCGACAATGGCGGGCTGGACAAGGGCCTGTTCTGGCACCTCGCCGCCTCGCTCTCGCGCGTCGCACTCGGCTTCGCGCTGGCGGCGGGGGCGGGCATCCTCACCGGCCTGCTGATCGGCACCTCCCCGCTCGCCATGCGCGGGCTGGACCCGGTGTTCCAGGTGCTCCGCACGGTGCCGCCGCTCGCCTGGCTGCCGCTGTCGCTGGCCGCCTTCCGCGAGGCGCAGCCCAGCGCGATCTTCGTGATCTTCATCACCTCCGTCTGGCCCATCATCATCAACACGGCCGTGGGCGTGCGCAACGTCCCGCAGGACTACCGCAATGTCGCCGCCGTCATCCGCCTCACCGGCATACGCTACTTCCTGCGCATCCTGCTGCCGGCGGCCGCGCCCTTCATCTTCACCGGGCTTCGCATCGGCATCGGCCTGTCCTGGCTCGCCATCGTGGCGGCCGAGATGCTGATCGGCGGCGTGGGCATCGGCTTCTTCATCTGGGACGCGTGGAACAGCTCGAACCTCTCCGACATCATGGTGGCGCTCGCCTATGTCGGCATCACCGGCTTCTTCCTCGACCGCCTCGTGGCCTTGCTCGGCCGCCTGGTCACCCGCGGCACCTCGGAGGGCTGAGCCATGACCCCCTTCCTCGAAATCTCGCGCCTGTCCGTCGCCTTCCCCCGCGCGCCGCTGCCCGTGCTGCACGACGTGGACATCACGATCCAGCGCGGCGAATACGTCGCCGTCATCGGCCACAGCGGCTGCGGCAAGTCCACCCTGCTCAACGTCGTCGCCGGCCTGCTGCCCGCGAGCCTCGGCGGCGTGCTGCTGGAGGGCCAGGAGGTGACGGCGCCGGGCCCCGACCGCGCCGTGGTGTTCCAGAACCACTCCCTGCTGCCCTGGCTCACCACCTACGAGAACGTCCGCCTCGCCGTGGACCGCACGCTGGGCCGCAGCATGTCGCGCGCCGAGCGCCATGACTGGACGCTGCGCAACCTCGACCTCGTGAAGATGCTGCCCGCGAAGGACAAGCGCCCCGCCGAGATCAGCGGCGGCATGAAGCAGCGCGTCGGCATCGCCCGCGCCCTTGCCATGCAGCCCAAGGTCCTGCTGCTGGACGAGCCCTTCGGCGCGCTCGACGCCCTCACCCGCGCCCACCTGCAGGACGAGGTGATGCGCATCCATGGCGAACTCGGCACCACCGTCATCATGATCACCCACGACGTGGACGAGGCGGTGCTGCTGAGCGACCGCATCGTCATGCTCACCAACGGCCCCAACGCCACGGTGGGCGAGATCATGACGGTGGACCTCCCCCGCCCGCGCGACCGGCTGAAGCTGGCCCACGACCGGCGCTTCGTCGAATGCCGCGCCGGGGTGCTGGAGTTCCTGCACGCCCGCCACGCGCAGCCGGTGCCTTGATGCGCATCGCCTCCCCCGCGATCGCCGCAGCGGCCGCAGGCTGCGAAGGCGTGAGTCGCCGGGGGCAACGAATCATCGTGATCGGCGCCGGCCCCGCCGGCACGCGCTGCGCCACCCTGGCCGCCGCGCGCATCCCCGGCGCGCAGGTCACGCTGCTGGGCGCCGAGCCCGCACTCCCTTATGACCGCGTGGCGCTCAGCACCTGGCTGGCCGGCGGCTGCGAGGCGCCCGCCCTCATCACCCACAGCCTGGCCGACCTGCGCGCCCGAGGCATCCGCTTCCGCCCCGCCACCGCCATCGCCGCGCTTGACGGCGCCGAGGCCGTGACCACCAGGGGCGAGCGCATCCCCTTCGATGCGGCCGTCATCGCCACCGGCTCGCGCCCCATCCGCCTGCCGGTGCCGGGCGCGGCGCTGCCCGGCGTGCTGGCCTACCGCACCCAGGCCGACGTCGCCGCCATGCTGCGCGCCGAAGGCCCCGCCGTGGTCGTCGGCGGCGGGCTGCTGGGGCTGGAGGCCGCCGACGGCCTGGCCCGCCGCGGCGTCCCCGTCACCGTGGTCCATCCCGTGGGATGGCCGATGGAGCGCCAGCTCGACGCCGGGGCCGGCGCGCTGCTCACCGCGCGCCTGCAACGCCGCCGCATCCGCTTCGCCATGCCCGCCGGCCTCGCCGCCATTGAGGGGCATGGGCGCGCCGAGGCCGTGCTGCTGACGGACGGCACCCGCATCCCCGCGCGCCTGGTCGTCATGGCCGTGGGCATCCGCCCCGACACCGCGCTGGCCCAGGCCAGCGGCCTCCTCACGGACCGCGGCATCGTGGTGGACGCAGCCATGCGGACCAGCCGCCCCGACGTGCTGGCCATCGGCGAATGCGCGGAGGTGGAGGGGCGCACCATCGGCCTCGTCGCCCCCGCGCTGGCCCAGGCCGAGGCCGCCGCCGCCACGCTGGCGGGCGAGGCGCACCCCTGGCGGCCCCGCGCGGAATCGGCGGCGCTGAAGGTCAGCGGCACCGCCGTCTGGTCGGCGGGCGAGATCGCGGAGGATGCGGAATCCGTCACCCTGCGCGACGCGGAGACCGAGCACTACCGCCGCCTGTTCCTGCGCGACGGCAAGCTCGTGGGCGCCGTGCTGTATGGCGACGTCGCGGCCTCGGGCGTCCTGCTCGACCACATCACCACCGGCCGCGCCGTCGCCTCGCGCGCCGCCCTCGCATTGGGAGCCGCATGATGGACGGCCAGAGCTTCTCGCCCGAGCAGCAGAACTACCTCCAGGGCTTCATGGCCGGGGTGGAGGCCCGCCGCGGCGGGATCGCGCCCGCCCCTGCCGAAAGCGCCGACCCGCTCCGCGCCGCGCAGGACCGCGCCATCGCCGCCGGCGGCACGCTGGTGGCGCAGGAGCAGGCGAAGCGCGACAAGCACCCGCTCGACCGCTGGGACGAGCTGGCGAGGCGCGCCGAAGCCGGCGCCTTCCCCAAGCCGCTGGACGACTTCATCGGCCGCTACCACGGCCTGTTCTATGTCGGCCCGGCGCAGGACGCCTTCATGTGCCGCCTGCGGATCCCGGGCGGCATCATCAGCGCCGCCCAGGCCGTGGAAGTCGCGGCCATCGCGGAGGAATGCGGCGGCGGCTACGTGGACGTCACCACCCGCGCCAACCTGCAGATCCGCCTCATCCCCGCGCACAAGACGACCGAGGTGGTGGAGCGGCTGGGGCTCATCGGCCTGCTGCCGCGCGGCACGGGCGCCGACAACATCCGCAACATCACCGCCAGTCCGACCGCCGGCATCGACCCCGCCGAATGGCTCGACACCCGCCCCCTGGTGCGCGCCCTGCACAGCCACGTCATGGCCAGCCGCGACCTGTTCGGCCTGCCGCGCAAGTTCAACATCAGCCTCGACGGCGGCGGCCGCATCGCGGTGCTGGAGGAAACGAACGACATCGCCCTTTCCATCATCCGCGATGGCGAGGGCACGCTGCGCTTCCGCCTGGGCCTGGGCGGCATCACCGGCCACCGCGACCTGGCGCGCGCCTCCGACGTGGCGGTGGAGCCGCGCGACGTCGTCCGCCTGTGCGACGCCATCCTGCGCGTCTTCCTCGCCCATGGCGACCGCACGGACCGCAAGAAGGCCCGGCTGAAGTACCTGCTGGACAAGTGGGGCCATGACCGCTTCCTGTCCGAGGTCGAGGCTCTGTTCGGCCCGCTGCCCCGCGTGGCGCGGTTCGACACGCCCCCGCCGAAGGACCGCGCGGCCCATCTCGGCGCGCAGCCGCAGAAGGACGGCGCGCATTGGCTGGGCGTGTTGGTCCCCGCCGGCCGCCTGTCGGGCGAGCAGCTGCGCGGCCTCGCCGCCCTGGCGCCCGAGCTGCGGCTGACCGTCTGGCAGAACCTGCTGGTGCCCCACGTGGCGGACGTGCCCGCCACCACGGCGAAGCTGGCGGCACTGGGCCTGACGACGGAGGCGAACAGCCTGCGCGCCGGCCTCGTCGCCTGCACGGGCAGCGCCGGCTGCAAGTTCGCCGCCGCCGACACCAAGGGCGACGGCCAGCGCATCGCCGCCTTCCTCGAAACCCGCATCAGCCTGGACGCCCCGCTGAACATCCACCTCACCGGCTGCCACCATTCCTGCGCGCAGCACTTCATCGCCGACATCGGCCTGCTGGGCGCCAAGGTCGAGCAGGGCGAGGACGTGCTGCCCGGCTACGACATCCACCTCGGCGGCGGCTCCGCGCAGGACGCCGCCATCGGCCGGTTGATCCGCCCCAGGGTGCCCGCCGACGCCGTGGCGTCGCTGCTGCTGAACCTGCTCAACCGCTTCCAGGCCGAGCGCGAGCCAGGCGAGGCCTTCCAGCCCTTCTGCGCCCGCCACGACGACGCGACCCTGAACGGGATGCTTGGGTAATGGACATGATGGTGCAGCATTTCGGCGCCCCCGCCCCGGTGCCGCTGATCCCCGACAGCGCGCCCTTCACGCCCGAGCAGCGCGCCTGGCTGAACGGCTTCCTCGCCGGCCTCTACGGCGGGGCGCAGCAGGCCGCGCCCGCCGCGCCGCCCGCCGCCGCGCCCGAGGACTTCCCCTGGCACGACCCCGCCTTGGACCTGCCCGAGCGCTTGGCGCTGGCCGAGGGCAAGCCCGCCTCGCGCCGCATGATGGCCGCGATGGCGCAGCTCGATTGCGGCCAGTGCGGCTACGTCTGCAAGACCTACGCCGAGGCGCTGGCGAGCGGCGCCGAGACCTCGCTCTCCCTCTGCCAGCCCGGCGGCAAGGGGACGCGCGACGCCCTGAAGGCCCTCGTCGCCGACGCGAAGCCCGCCCCCGCCGCGCCCGCCGCCGCCCCCGCCGGCCCCGTCCGCGAACCCGCGCGGGTCCTGCTCAGCGAGCGCCTTTCCGGCGAGGGCAGCGGCAAGGATGTCCGCCGCATCGTGCTCGACCTGTCCGGCACCAGCCTCGCCTACGAACCCGGCGACAGCCTGGGCGTGGCGGTCCGCAACGACCCCGTGCTGGTGGACCACCTCTGCGCCGCCCTGCACGTCACCGACGAGGCCACGCGCGAGGCGCTGTCCACCCGCCACGACATCGCCCGCCCGCTGGACCGGACCACCGACCTGCTGGCGGGCGCGGCCACCGACCACGAGGAAGCGAAGGCCCTGCGCCGCCTGTCCGACGGCGAGGAGGGCATCCTGGACGGCTTCGACCTGCTGGACCTGCTGCGCGCCTTCCCCTCCGCCCGCCCGCCCGTGGCGGACCTGCTGGCCTCGCTCCCCAGCCTCAAGCCACGCCTCTACTCCATTGCCTCCTCGCCCCTCGCCGTCCCCGGCCGGGTGGAGCTCTGCGTCGGCGTGGTGCGCGAAACGCGCCGCGGCCGCACGCGCGAAGGCGTGGCCAGCACCCACCTGTCGTTCCGCGCCGACGTAGTCCCCGCGCACGTCCAGGCGAGCCATTTCCGCCTGCCCGCGCGCGCGGAGACGCCGGTCATCATGGTCGGCCCCGGCACCGGTATCGCCCCCTTCCGTGCCTTCCTCCAGCACCGCGCCGCCCAGGGCATCAAGGGCCGCACCTGGCTGTTCTTCGGCGACCGCCACCTGGCCACCGACTTCCTGTTCCAGGGCGACATCGCCGCCTGGCAGGGCGACGGCACGCTGGAGCGCCTGTCGCTGGCCTGGTCGCGCGACGGCGCGGCCAAGGACTACGTGCAGGACCACATGCTGCGCCACGCCGCCGACCTGTGGCGCTGGCTGCGGGACGGCGCCCACTTCTACGTCTGCGGCGACGCCAGCCGCATGGCGAAGGACGTGGACGCGGCACTCCGCACCGTCGCCATGCAGGAAGGCGGCATGGATGCCGACGCCGCCCGCCAATGGGTCGTCGCACTGGCCCGCCAGAACCGCTACCAGCGCGACGTCTATTGATGCCCAGCCACGGGACGCGCACCACCTGCCCCTATTGCGGCGTCGGCTGCGGCGTCCTCGCCCAGCCGGACGGGGCCGTGCGGGGCGACCCCGCGCACCCCGCCAATGCCGGCCGCCTCTGCTCCAAGGGCACCGCGCTGGGCGAGACGCTGGGGCTGGAGGGCCGGCTGCTGCACCCCATGGTCGGCGGCAGGCGCGCCAGCTGGGACGCCGCGCTGGACGCGGTGGCCGAGGGCTTCCGCAAGGCCCTCGCCAAGCACGGCCCGGATGGCGTGGCGCTCTACGTCTCCGGCCAGTTGCTGACGGAGGACTACTACGCCGCCAACAAGCTGGCGAAGGGCGTGCTCGGCACCGCGAACATCGACAGCAACTCGCGCCTGTGCATGGCCAGCGCGGTCGCCGCGCATCGCCGCGCCTTCGGCGAGGACCTGGTGCCGGGCACCTATGACGACCTGGAGCAGGCGGACCTCGTGGTGCTGGTCGGCTCCAACCTCGCCTGGTGCCACCCGGTGCTGTTTCAGCGCATCATGGCCGCCAAGGCGCTGCGCCCCGGCCTGCGCGTGGCTGTGGTGGACCCCCGCCGCACCGCCACCTGCGAGGGCGCGGACCTGCACCTCCCGCTCAAGCCCGGCACCGATGTCGCCCTGTTCGGCGCCCTCCTGCGCCACCTGCGCGGGCAGGAATGGGACGCCTCCGCCACCGGCCTGCCCCGCGCCCAGTGCGAAGCCTTCCTCGCCGAATGGGCGGGCACGGAGAAGGTCGTCACCCTCTGGTCCCAGGGCGTGAACCAGTCGAGCGCGGGCACGGACAAGGCCAACGCCATCATAGACGCCCACATCGCCACGGGCCGCATCGGCCGCCCCGGCATGGGCCCCTTCAGCGTCACCGGCCAGCCCAACGCCATGGGCGGGCGCGAGGTGGGCGCGCTGGCGAACATGCTGGCCGGCCACCTCGACTGGTCGGACGCCCCGGTCCTGCGCGACTTCTGGCAGACCCCCGCGCTTGCCACGAAGCCCGGCCTGAAGGCGGTGGACCTGTTCCGCGCCGCCGGCCGCGGCGACATCGGCGCCATGTGGGTCATGGCCACCAACCCCGCCATGTCGCTGCCCGATGGCGAGGCGGTGCGCCGGGCCCTGGCCCGCATCCCCTGCCTCGTCGCCAGCGACTGCCACGCCGGCACCGACACCCAGCTCCACGCCCACATCCTCCTTCCCGCGCTCGGCTGGGGCGAGAAGGACGGCACGGTGACGAACAGCGAGCGCGTGATTTCCCGCCAGCGCCGCTTCCTGCCCGCCCCCGGCGAGGCCCGGCCCGACTGGTGGGCCATCGCGCAGGTCGCCCAACGCCTCGGCTGGGGCGATGCCTTCGCCTGGGACGGCCCCGCCGCCATCTTCCGCGAGCACGCGCAGGTCACCACCCTCGCCCGCCCCTCGCCCCGCCTGTTCGACCTGTCCGGCATGGCGGCCATCACCGACGCCGCCTACGACGCCATGTCCCCCGTGCAATGGCCCGTCCCCGCGCATGGCCCGTCCGGCGGCCGCCTCACGCCCCCCGTGCAGCGCCTGGTCGAACCCGCCTTCCGCCCCCCCGCGCACGAGGGCGCGCTGGTCCTGCTCACCGGCCGCCTGCGCGACCAGTGGCACTCCATGACGCGCACCGGCCGCGTCCCCCGCCTCATGGCCCACGCCCCCGAGCCGGTCCTCACCGCCCACCCCGACGACGCGCGGCACCTGGAGGACGGCACGCTGGTGGAGATCCGCTCCGCCTGGGGCGCCGCGGTGCTGCGGCTGGAAAAGGACGCGCGCCAACGCCGCGGCGGCTGCTTCGCGCCCATGCACTGGACCGCCGAGCTCTCGCCGCGCGCGCGCATCAACGCCGCGGTGAACCCGGACAACGACCCCCATTCCGGCCAGCCCGAGCTGAAGCACACCCCCGTGGTGCTGACGCCCTTCCACGCCCGCAACCACGGCTTCCTGCTGGCCCGCGCGCAACTCGACCCGCGGATCGCCGCCTGGGCCGCCATCGCGCCGTGCGCGCACGGCGCCTTCCGCCACGAGATCGCCGGCGCCGACCCCGCGCGCATCGCCGCGGCACTCGGCCTCGGCGAACCCACCCTGCGCCTCGACGCCCCCGCCGCCGGCGAGCACCGCTGGGCCTGGCTGCGCGAGGGCCGCCTCATGGCGGTGCTGATGCTGGCGAAGGCCCCCCCGCTGCCCGCGCGCGACTGGCTGCTGGCGCAATTCGCGCACCCCGCGCTGCCCCCGCAATCCCGCGCCGCCCTGCTCCGCGGCGCCCTTCCCGACGGCCCGCCGCCCTCGCCCACCGTCTGCATCTGCCACGGGGTAAGCAAAGACCACATCCGGTCGGCGATTGTGGGAGGCGCCCTTGATGTGGCAGCGATCGGGGATGCCTGCGCCGCGGGCACGGGCTGCGGTTCCTGCAAGCCCGAACTGGCCGCCCTGCTGGCGGAGACGCTGGAGCACGCTTGAGATGCGCCACTTCCCGGCCTTCCTGGACCTGCGCGGCCGCCACGTCCTGCTGCTCGGCGCCGGCGAGGCGCTCGACGCCAAGGCCGCCCTACTGCGCGAGGCCGGCGCGACCCTGCGCCCCGAAGCGGCCTTCGCGCCGGACCTGCTGGAGGGCATCGCCATCGCGGTCGCCGCCGGCGCGCCGGAAGCCGACCTCGTGGCGCTCCACGCCGCCTGCACCGCCCGCGGCATCCCGGTCAACGTGGTGGACCGGCCGGAGCTCTGCTCCTTCATCACGCCGGCGATCATCCGGCGCGACGACGTCACCGTCGCCGTTTCCACCGGCGGCGCGGCCCCCGTGCTGGCCCGCCTCATCCGCCAGCGCATCGAGGCGGTGCTGCCGCCCATGCTCGGCCGCGTCGCGGCACTCGGCGCCCGCTTCCAGGCCCAGGTGCGCGCCCGCCTGCCCAGCCTGCCGGCCCGCCGCGCCTTTCTGGAGCGCGCCCTGTCCGGAACCCCCGCCAAGCTCGCCGAATCCGGCCGCCAGGCGGAGGCCGAGGCCGCCTTCGCCACCATGCTCGACGCCGCCGAGGAACGCCCCACGGGCTTCGTCCAGCTCGTCGGCGCCGGCCCGGGTGCCGCCGACCTGCTGACCCTGCGCGCCCTGCGCGCGCTCGGCGAGGCCGACGTGATCGTCCACGACCGCCTGGTGCCCGAGGCGGTGCTGGAGCTGGCCCGCCGCGACGCCCGGCGCATCTTCGTCGGCAAGCGCCGCGCCGAGCATTGCGTGCCGCAGGAGGGCATCAACGCCCTGCTGGTGGAACTCGCGCGCGAGGGACTGCGCGTGGTCCGCCTGAAGGGCGGCGACCCCTTCATCTTCGGCCGCGGCGGCGAGGAGGCGCAGGCCCTGCTCGACGCCGGCATCGCGCACGAAATCATCCCCGGCGTCACCGCGGCCCTGGGCTGCGCCGCCCAGGCCGGCATCCCGCTGACGCACCGCGACTGCGCGCAGATGCTCACCTTCGTCACCGGCCACACGCGCGACGGCGTGCTGGACCTCGACTTCAGCGCCCTGGCGCGGCGCGGCCAGACGCTCGCCGTCTACATGGGCCTCACCACCCTGGCCGCGCTCCACCAGGGCCTGATCTGGGAAGGCTACGACGAGACGACGCCGGCCATCCTCATCGAATCCGGCGGCACGCCGGCGCAGCGCGAACTCCGCGGCACCCTGGCCGAGATCGTCGAGCACGCGCCCGGCTGGGCCGGCGGCGGCCCCGTCCTGCTGCTGATGGGCGAGGTGGTCGGCATGGGCGCGCCCCCCCTGCCCGCCTTCGCGGCCTCCGCCGTGGCCGGCACGCCCCGCCCCGCCTGAACGGGGCTACGCCTTCTGCCGCAGCTTCAGCCGGTCCATCTCCGGCACCGCCTGCCCGGCATCGGTGAAGGCCTGCCGTAGCGCCTGCAGGTTGGGCGCGAAGATCCCCTCGCGGTTCGCCACGCACCAGTCCCGGCTTTCCGTGGGCATCCGCAGGCTGCCCTGGAAGCGCGGCATCACCCAGCGCGCGAACAGCTCGTAGGAGTGCAGCGTCTGCCGGCGGTCCGCCCATTCGTGCGAGCGGAACAGCACGCCCCCCGCCCCGCCCTCGGTGAAGCCCAGCAGCCGCTCGATGCCGGCCGCCACCGTGTCGGGGCTGCCCACCAGCGTGGTGCCGGCGCGCAGCCCGTCGCCCAGCGGGTCCTCCGTGCGGGTCGGCGGGCGGGCCAGCACCTCGCCGAAATAGCCCTCCGTCTCCATCCGCTCGCCCGCGCGCACCTGCGCCATCGCCGCCTCGTCATCCTCGGCCACGTGCAGGTTCACCACCAGCCGCCAGTCCGCGCGGTCCATCGCGTGGCCGTGCTTCGCTGCCTCCTCCTCCGCCAGCCGCCACTGCGCGGCCAGCTTCTGCGGCCCGCCCGGCAGCCCCGCGCCCAGCGAGATCAGCCCCAGCCCGTGCCGCGCCGCCGCCAGCGCGCCCGAGGGCGTGGTGGAGGAAGCCACGCTCACCGGGAAGCGCGGGTGCGAATAGGGTGCGAGGTGCAGCCGTGCCTCGCGCAGCTCGAACCAGTCGGTCTTCATCGTCACCGGCCCGTCGCAGCGCAGCAGGGCGGTGATGGCGGAAAGGCTTTCCTCCATCCGCCGCCGCTGGTCCTTCGCCTCGATGCCCATCATGTAGGCGTCGCTCACCAGCGCGCCGGGGCCGCAGCCCAGCATCACCCGCCCGCGCGACATGTGGTCCAGCTGCACGAAGCGCTGCGCCACCAGCAGCGGGTGGTGGTAGGGCAGGCTGGTGACGCCGCTGCCCAGGCGGATGTGGCGCGTGCGCTCCAGGGCGGCGGCGATCATCACCTCGGGCGCGGCGATCGTCTCCCAGCCGGCCGAATGATGCTCGCCGATCCAGGCCTCGTCGAAGCCCAGCGTATCCAGGCGCTCCAGCAGCTCCAGGTCCCGCGCCAGCGCCAGCGTCGGGTTGTCGCCCAGCCGGTGGAAGGGGGCGAGGAAGATGCCGAACTTCAGGCCGGCATGGGGCATGGCGTGGGTTCCTTCTGGACGTTCCAGCCGAGACTAGGGCCAGGAGCCGGCGCGCGCCCAGGGGGCCACGTCACAGCAGCAGCGCCGCCACCGCCCGCGCCGTCTCCGCCAGCCCCCGCGCATCGGCGAACAGCGTCGCCACCTGGAAGGTCGCCAGGAACAGCAGGGCGTGCAGCACGCCCGGATGCGCCCGCCCCTGCCGCTCCACCCATCCCGCCAGGCGCCCCGGCAGGGGGATGCGCGCGGCCAGCACGGCCAGCGCCGCGCCGATCAGCGCCCCCGCCACGATGTCGGAGGGGAAGTGCAGCCCGAAATACACCCGCGGCAGGCACACCACCACCATCACCCAGGCGATGGCGACCAGCCCCGCGCCGCGATGCGCCAGCCACACCGCGACCGCGAGCGACATCGCCACCACCGCGTGGTCGCTGGGGAAGGCGCTCCAGTCCCGCAGCATCCCGGGGTCCAGGTCCTGGGCGATGCGAAGCCCCGCCCACCGCATCTCCATGTCGTGCAGCGGCCGCAGGCGGGGGCCCAGCACGTTCTGCATGAACCGGGCGAGCATGATGGCGGCGATCGTGCCGGCCAGCGCGCGCAGCGCCGTCATCGCCTCCACCCGGCCGTCCCTGCGGCACCACGCCCACCACAGCAGCGCCACCGGCAGCCCGAACTTGACCAGCGAGGAGCGCATCACCTCCAGCAGCAGGCGGTCCGCCGCCCGGCTCGTGCCGACCCAGCCGTTGAGGAGGAGGAGAAGCTCGCCATCCACGCCATGCATCTCCCCGAAACGGGCCGGGCGCGCCTCCGCCGGCATTCCCATGCCGTGTTACAGTATTGTTGCGCCCCGCCCATGGCAATGCGGTGGGCCCCCTCACCCGCGCCGCAGCACCACCAGCGCCACGCCCGCCGCCGCCACCGCCGTCCCCGCCACCGCGAGCGGCGCCATGGTCGCCCCCAGCACCACCCAGGCGATCACCGCCGCCACCGGCGGCACCAGGAAGAACACGGTGGAGGCCTTCGCCGCCTCGCCGTGCCGCAGCATGAGGAACAGCAGCGACAGCGACACCAGCGAGTTCACCAGCACGAGGTAGGCCAGCCCCGCCACGAACTCCCCGGTCCAGTCCACGCGCATCGTCTCGGTGGCCCAGGCCAGCGGCAGCGTCGCCACCAGCCCCACCGCGCACATCACCAGGTTGGCGGTGACCAGGTGCACCCGATGGCCGCCGCGCCGCTCCAGCAGCGCGCCCGCGGCCATCAGCGCCAACGCCGCCAGCGCGAACCCCACCCCCAGCCACCCCCCGGCGGAGACGCCCGAGCCCGAGGCTATCACCATCCCCGCCCCCAG
>LNFM01005737.1_pt1 | contig 21109 bp, 23 predicted proteins | sample 596031 | NCBI WGS metagenome assembly LNFM01 (sample SAMN04254537, study PRJNA301005) | activated carbon metagenome | isolation source: dual media filters at the Ann Arbor, Michigan drinking water treatment plant | place: USA: Ann Arbor
CACATCTTCAGCATGCGAAAGGCCAATCACCGTGAGCAAACCCGCCTCGCGCCGTACTTCGGGCTCTGACCTGGCTCGCGTGGATGCCCACGTCGTGAAGCCTGCGGAGTACAAGGAGCTTCCCGAACTCACCGACGAGATGCTGGCTCGTGCCGTCGTCAAGCGCGGCGGGCGTCCGCGCGCTGTGAATCCACGTCAACTCATCAGCCTACGCCTGCCGGCCGAGGTCATTGCCCGCTGGCGCGCCACCGGGCCGGGCTGGCAGACCCGCATGGCAGAGCGTCTCGCCAGGGCGCCCGTGCCCCAGGCCAGAGCTGACAGCTGATGCGGTGAGCATTCAGCAAAAAGCCCCGGGTCGCGAGACGCCGGGGCTTTTGTTTGTGAGGCAAGGTTGCTTACTTGAAGATCACCGTCTTGTGCCCATTGAGCAGCACGCGGTGTTCGCTGTGCCACTTCACGGCGCGGGCCAGCACCTGGCTTTCGGTGTCGCGGCCGATGGCGGTGAGGTCTTCCACGGTCTTGCTGTGGTCCACGCGGGCCACGTCCTGCTCGATGATGGGGCCTTCGTCCAGATCGGCCGTCACGTAGTGGGCGGTGGCGCCGATGAGCTTCACGCCGCGGTCGTGCGCCTGGTAATAGGGTTTGGCGCCCTTGAAGCTTGGCAGGAAGCTGTGGTGGATGTTGATGGCCTTGCCCGAGAGTTTGCGGCACAGGTCGTCGCTCAGCACCTGCATGTAACGCGCCAGCACCACCAGCTCGGCGCCTTCGGCCTGCACCACTTCAAACTGCTTGGCTTCGGCCTGGGCCTTGGTGGCGGCCGTCACCGGGATGTGGTGGAAGGGCACGTTGTAGCTGGCGGCCAGCTGGTAGAACTCGCGGTGGTTCGAGACGATGGCGCGGATGTCGATGGGCAGCAGGCCGATCTTCCAGCGGAACAGCAGGTCGTTCAGGCAATGGCCCTCCTTGCTCACGAAGATCACGGTGCGCATGGCCGTGGCGGCCGCGTGCAGGCTCCACTGCATGGCGTAGGGCTCGGCGAAGAGCCTGAGCTGGACCTGCAGGTCCTCGTAGGTCACCTGGCCGCAGGAGAACTGCACGCGCATGAAAAACAGGCCGGTGGCGTGGTCGTTGTACTGGGCGGCTTCTTCGATGTTGCCGCCGCGCTCGAGCAGGAAACCGGAGACGGCGTGGACGAGGCCCAGGCGGTCCGGGCAGGAGAGGGTGAGGATGTAGGTCTGGCTCATAAAACCGGGGTGGCTGGTGTGGGGAGTGTGGTCTGCATGCGCTTTTGGCGCTTGCAGACCCCGATTGTCGCCAATTCCTGGGTGCCCCCCGGCGTTCAGGCCGTGTGGCCCTCAACCCAGTTCAGGTAGGCGGTGCTGCCGGCCGTGATGGGCAGGCAGATGACCTCCGGCGTCTCGTAGGGATGGTGCGCCAGCAACCACGCCTCCAGCTGCGGGTAGAGCGCACGCCGCGTCTTGATGGCCAGCAGCCACTCGGCTTCGTCGTGGGCACGTTCCTGCCAGACGTAGAAACTGCGGATGGCCTGTACCTGCACGCAGGCGCCCAGGCGGGCCTGCACAATGGCGCGCGCCAGTTCGGCGGCCTGGGCCTCGCTGGGCAGCGTGGTCTGTACCACGCAGTGGGTGGACGCTTCGGTACTCATGGATGCTCCTTGGCTTGCGGCGATACTACGCGCAGTTTCCGCCTGCCTCATGACCTCTCCGTTCCTGCTCCGTGTGCTCGCCACGCTGCTGCTGGCGCTGGCCGCCGCCCTGCTGTGTGTCTGGCTGCGCATCCCCCTGCCCTGGTTCATCGGCCCCCTGCTGGCCACGGCCCTGGTCTCCATGCTGCGTGCGCCTACCGTCAGCTGGGCTCCCTTGCGCAATGCGGGGCAGTGCACCATCGGCATGGCGCTGGGCCTGTACTTCACACCCCAGGTCGGCGCCCTGGTACTGAGCCTGTGGTGGGCTGTGCTGCTGGGCGTGGCCTGGGCGCTCGTGATGGGTGCCCTGTTCAGCCTCTGGCTGCAGCGCACCCAGGGGCACCTGCCGGGCATGAACCGGGCCACGACCTGGTTTGCCAGCGCCATCGGCGCTGCTTCCGAGATGACACTGCTGGCCGAGCGCGCACACGCGCGCACCGACCTGGTCGCCGCGGCCCACAGCCTGCGCGTGCTGATCGTGGCCGTGCTCATCCCCTTTGCCTTGCAGTTCAGCGGGGTGCAGGGCCTGGACGCCGCGAGCACGGCGACGCAAGCCTTGCACCCCGGTGGCCTGCTGCTGCTGGCGCTGGCCGCCGGGGCCGGCGCCTGGCTGCTGCAGCGCCTGGGGCGCGCCAATCCCTGGTTCATGGGGCCCATGGTGGTGGCCATGGCGCTCACGCTGTCGGGCGTCGAGCTCTCGGGGGTGCCGCCCTGGATGTCCAATGCCGCGCAGCTGGTGATCGGGGTGAGTCTGGGGGTGCGTTTCACGCCAGCTTTTGTGCACACCGCACCCCGATGGCTGGGGGCCGTGGCCGTGGGCAGTCTGGTGATGATCGTGCTGAGTGCTGGTTTTGCCTGGCTGTTGTCGCTGGGCACGGGACTGCATCCGGCCACGATGCTGCTGGGAACCGCCCCGGGCGGTATCGCCGAGATGGCGATCACGGCCAAGGTCCTGCAACTGGGCGCTCCTGTGGTCACTGTCTTCCAGATCTGCCGGCTGTTCGCCGTGCTGCTGCTGGTGGCGCCCTTGTTCCACTGGCAGCAGCGCCGTGAAACAGGGTCGCGCTGAGACGGCCTCAGTGCCGGAAGCGGTTGTCGCGGGTGTAGATCGCCAGGTCCACCAGCTTCAGGCCGGCATGGTCGCCCGGCTGGTAGACGGCACGCAGGCCGTTGAGATCGAGCGCGCCCGCCTTGTAGATGCCCTGCACGAAACTCTCGCGTGTCGGGTTGGGTCCGGCCGCGCGCAGCGCGCCCACCAGGGCCTTGGCGGTCATGTAACCCTCCAGGCTGCCGTAGGAAAAATCCACGCCCGGCTTGAGGCGCTTGAAGGCCTCCTGGTATTCGCGGGTCAGTTCGGTCTTGCGCTCCCAGGGACTGGGCAGCACCTGCGCGAACAGCATGCCGTGCGCCATCTCGCCCAGGTGGCGGGCCAGCTGGGTCGAGCCTGAATTGACGGCCATGAAGGGTGTGGCACTGCCCTTGGCGCGGGTCAGCCGGATCAGCTTTTCATAGGCGCCGGCGCTGCCGTGGTTGAGCACACCCTGCACATTCGCCGCGGCGATGCGCCCGGCCATGGCCGCGAGCTGCTCGTCGGTAACGTCGGACTTGAAGGGCAGGTCCAGTGCCAGCTCCATGCCCAGGGCCTGGCAGATCAGCTGGACGTTTTCCAGGTGCTGCAGGCCGGTCTCGGAGTCGGCGCGAAAAAAGGCCACGCGCTTGCCGCCGGTGGAGCGGATGTACTCCAGCAGCACGCGGAATTCGTCGCGGTGTTCGGCGCGCACCGGAAACACCAGCGGCTGGTGCGGTCGGCGCAGGGTGGGCGAACCGGCCATGGGGCCGAAGAAGGGGACTTGCAGCTGGTTGGTGATTTTCATCACCGCGGTGGACGGGCCGCCTTCGATGGAGCCGAACACGATGAAGACCTTGTCCTGTTCGATCAGCGCGCGTGCATTGGCCTCGGCCTGGCTGCCCTTGTTGTCATCGTCCAGCGTCTTGAGCACGACCTGGCGGCCGTTGACACCACCGCGGGCGTTGACGTCCTGCAGATAGATGCTGATGCCGTCCATCACGGCGCTGCCGTATTCGTTCTTGCCGCCCTGCAGGGTGATGCTCTGCCCGATCAGTATCTGTCTGGGCGTGACGCCGTTCTGGGCCAGCACCGTGCCGGCCAGCAGGAGCAGCCCGGCAAGCAGCAGGCCGCTACGGATGAGGGAGCGGAAAGTCAGGGGAGGGTTGCGCATGGGGAGTCCGGAACAGGGCGGGTGACAGGGTCCGAAGATACGGGAAATTACTCGGGGTTTCAGTGATCCAGATCACGCTTGTGCCAAGTCCATAGAGACGGCGGGCCCGTCGTGTGTACAAAATCACGTCGCCGGCGGCGAGGGCTCAATGCACGTGGAGCGGGAGGGTGGCCAGTTCGGCGTACTGCGCCAGGGTGTCTTCCACTTCCTCCTGTGTCGGTGTCGAGCGCTGCCATTCGCTCAGGCGCTGCTGGAACAGTTCAGCCCAGGAACCGTCCAGGTAGATCCCCTTGCCGACGCGTTTGTCCACGATCTCGAAGCCGTGGCGCAGCAGTGCCGGCGCAGCCTTGTCCTCAGCCTCGGTGTCTCCTTCCGCGCTGGCCAGCAGGTGGTTCACGATGAAGTCGTCCGAGTTGTAGAGGGTGTTCATTGCGGGCAGGTAGGGGATGGCTGTATCTGAGTTGGCGCCGGTCCGCCCGAATTCAAGGGCCTGGACGACCGTTCAGGGTTTTTCGCTGCCACGCCACTGCTGGTCGATGTAGTCGCCATTGGGCTGCGACAGGCGGATGCGGGCCGGCAGCCAGCCCAGGCCTGGCGCGAACCAGAGTTCGACATGCAGGTCCTCGGGGCTGCGCAGCAGGCGCGTGAGCTTGAGCGTGGCCTGCTCGCCGCCCGGCAGACTCAGCGTTTCCTCGCCGTTGACGACGAAGTGCCAGGTGTCCGCCCCCTTGACGCCCACGGTCTGCAGCGCCAGCTCGGTGCCGCGCGGGAAATTCGCGGGGTTGGCGGCCAGCTGGCTGGCCAGCTGCACGAAGATGCTGAGCTGGTCCTGTGCTCCCTTCAGCAGCGGGGCGGCGGGGCTGCCTTCGCTGAAGCGGGCCTGGGCCTGCGCGTGGTCGAACTCGACCACGCGTTCCTGGCGCGACTTGTCGCCAAAACGTTGGGGTTGCAGCCCGTCCGCCGTGATGCGGCCACGGCTGCTCTGCACCCGCGATCCCAGCAGAAAGGCGCCGACTTCCAGGCGGGCTTCATAGTCCTCACCATCATGGGCCCAGAGCAGTTCACCGTTGGCGTGGTAGCGCATGCTGCGCAGTTCGCCAAAGATGCTGTACGTCAGCCTCTGCGAACCGGGTATGGCCACCAGCGCGGCGGGTGGCAGCGGCAGGGCGCTGGCCTGCGTCGGGCTTTCGGTTTCCGGCTCGGGCGCAGGTTCAGGGGTGGGCTGCGGCTGCGGGGGAATGTTTTCGGCGACCGGCTCAGGGGCGGTGTCCGGCGGCGGCGGCGCCGGGGCTGGTGTGGGCGGCGTAGGGCGTGACGCGCGGGGGCTGGCGGGACGCCTGGTCGATGGTGTGGCAGCCGGCGGCTGGGCCGGTGCCATGGTGTAGAGGATGGGCCGCACGATGGTCGACGCACCACCGGCCCCGGGCCGTGGCCCGAACAGCCAGAGCAGCAGCAGGTGCAGCACAACCGCCAGCAGGGCGCTCAGCAGCAGCCTGCGCCAGGGATGGGCTGGCGGCCAATTCCTGTCCTGCATGCTCATGCCGTGTGACCCAGCTCGTGCGAGAGCTGGCGGGCCGCCTGGCCCAGGGCCGTGGCCACCGCACCGTTCCAGGTGGTGTCGACCGTGGCCACCGAACCCATGGCCACGATGCCCAGTACCATGTGGCCGTCGAAATCGAACACCGGCGCGCAGAAACCGGCAATGCCCGGCAGCAGGGTGTCGACCACCCGCGCCATGCCCTGTTCGCGCACATCCTTGAGCAGCTGGGCCAGTTCGGCCTGGTTGCGCGGTAGATCGGTGCGGCCCAGCTGGCGTGCGCGTGCGAGTTCCGTGCGCAGCAGCGGCGCGATGGCCTCGCGCGAGACGTGGGCCGCAAAACAGCGCCCGGTGGCCGACGACAGCAGGGGCATCACGTCACCCAGGCGCAGATTCACCGTGACCGATTGCGGCGACTCTTCCCAGTGCACGATGGTCGGGCCGTGGTTGCCCCAGACCGCGATGGCCAGCGTGTGGCCGATGTGCTGCATCAGCGCCGGTAGGCGTTCGCGCGCGAGCTTCACGGCGTCCAGCCGCGTGATGGCGGCCAGGCCCATGCGCAGCGCGGCCGGGCCCAGGTCGTAGCGCGCGCTGGCCGCGTCCTGGCTCACCAGGCCCAGGCGCTGGAAGCTCACCAGGTAACGGTGCGCCTTGGCCGCGCTCATGCCGGCGGCGGCGGCCAGATCGCGCAGCATCAGCGGGCCGCTGGCGCGCGCCAGCGCGTCGACCAGGGCAAAGCCCACCTCGACCGACTGGATGCCTGCGCGTGTCTTGTCCATGATGTAATTGCGTTGGCTCTGCCTCGCAGAGCGTCACCCGTGTAACGATACGCCCTCAAGAATACTTCGATGAAGCTTGCCACCTACAAGGACGGTTCGCGTGACGGCCAGCTGGTCGTCGTCTCGCGCGACCTGAGCACGGCGCATTATGCGACCGGCATCGCCCACCACCTGCAGCAGGTGCTGGATGACTGGAACTTCCTCTCCCCGCAGTTGCAGGACCTGTACGTCACGCTCAACCAGGGCAAAGCGCGCCACGCCTTCCCCTTCGATCCGGCCCTGTGCATGGCGCCGCTGCCCCGCGCCTACCAGTGGGCCGACGGCTCGGCCTACATCAACCACGTGGAACTGGTGCGCTTGGCGCGCGGCTCGGAAGTGCCGGCCAACTACTACACCGAGCCGCTGATGTACCAGGGCGGTAGCGACGACTTCCTGGGCCCGCGCGATGACGTGGTCTGTGTCAGCGAAGACCACGGCATCGACTTCGAGGCCGAGGTCGCCGTGGTGACCGCTGACGTTCCCATGGGCGCAGGCCCCGAGCAGGCGCTCGACGGTATCCGCCTGGTGATGATCGCCAACGACGTCAGCCTGCGCCACCTGATCCCCGATGAGCTGGCCAAGAACTTCGGTTTCCTGCAGAGCAAACCCGCCACCGCCTTTGGCCCCGTGGCCGTCACCCTGGACGAGCTGGGCGATGCCTGGCAGCAGGGCAAGCTGCACCTCACCCTGCAAAGCGCCTGGAACGGCCGCACCGTGGGCATGTGCGAAGCCGGCGAGGAGATGACCTTCCATTTCGGGCAGCTGATCGCCCACCTTTGCAAGACGCGCAATGTGCGCGCCGGCAGCATCATCGGCTCGGGCACGGTCAGCAACCGCGCCACCGAGGTCAACGGCAAGAAGGAGTGGACCAAGGGCTATAGCTGCATTGCCGAGAAGCGCGCCATCGAGACCATCCAGGACGGCCAGCCCGCCACCGACTACATGAAGTTCGGCGACACCATCCGCATCGAGATGAAGGGGCGCGACGGCCAGTCCGTCTTCGGCGCCATCGAGCAGAAGATCGTGCCGCTCGTCCGCTGAAATACGCCGTTCAGACCCCTTGCGGGTACACCCTAGGGGGTGTCTATTGAAATCCACGCGCCCTTGATTAAAGTGGCCGTCACTTGAATACACAGACCCAGTCTGGAGGTGACGTCGTGGTGCAGTTTTACAGAACTTTCCTGAAACAGGGCCTGCTGGCCCTTGGCCTGTCGGCCTCGCTGGCCAGTGCCCAGCCGCAGGTCAATTCCCTCAAGGTGCTGATCAACCCGGGCGACAGCGCCGAGCAATCGCGCGTGACGGTCTACGGCGCCTGGAAGGCGGCCCTGGAACAGGCCCTGCGCAAGGAGCGCATCGCCAGTGCGACCATGTCGCTCTCCAACGATGCCACCGCCGATCTGGGTGCGACGCGCTCCCGCATCCAGGACATCTTTGTCGCCCCGGCCCATGTCATCGGCAGTGCCTTGCGCTACGGCTACACCCCGGTGCTGGGGCTGGAGCGTCCGGTGCAGGCCGTGCTGGTGGCACCCAGGGACAGCCCGGTGGGCAGCCTGGCCCAGGCGGCCGGCAAACGCCTGGGTTTGCCGATGCAGGACAGCGTCGTGACCTACCTGCTGCGTGGCGAGGTCAACGCTGCTAACACCACCATCAAGCGTCATTTCGGCAGCCTCTATGAAACGCGTTACCAGGACGCCCTGCTGCCCTGCCTGCAGCTGCAGCGCTGCGATCTGGTGGCGGTGGAGCGCTCCGTGTACGAGCGCTGGCTCGCGGCGGGCGAGCCACTCAAGATCGTACTGGAGTCCAAGCCGGTCCCCGGCTTGAGCGTGGCCATCCGCGACGGCGCGCGCCCCAGCGTAGCGGCCCTGGACGCGGCCCTGACGGAGGCCTTGCTTGCCGGTGGTGCCTTGCGGGGCGACAAGTTCATGTCCCTGCACGCCGCGGATTTTGACTATGTGTCCACGCTCGGTTATTTCACCCCGCGCGATTTGCCCGGGGCACGGGTGGTGGAACCCGCTGCGGTGGCGCAGCTGCTGCAGGGTGGCGCCAGTTACATCGATACCCGCACCGACGCCGAGTTCAAGGCGGGCCGCGTGCCGGGTGCGAGGCTGGTGCCTTATGTGGAGAAAAGTCCCAAGGAGGCGGACTTCGATCCGAAGCTGGACCAGTTCGATCTGTCCAGGCTGCCCCAGGAACGGGATGCCGTGCTGATCTTTGCCTGCAACGGCGCCGAGTGCTGGAAAAGCTTCAAGGCCAGCCACGCCGCGCTCAAGGCCGGGTACACGCGGGTGCACTGGTTCCGCGGGGGTTACCCCGCATGGCGCGCCGCAGGCCTGAAGACGGAAGCCGGCAGCTGAGTCCGGGTATCCGAACGGAAAAGGGGGCCGGGTGGTGACACCCGGCCCCCTTTTTCTTGCCAGACAGATCAGGCCTGGCCGTTCATCTTGTCGTGCTTCAGGAAGTACTGCTTGGCCATGGCCACCAGCTGGCCATCGCTCGGGTGGTCGCTGGTGACGACGCCGACGATGGCCTGGTCGATCGCCTTGTCGTGGCGTGCGCAATGCGCCTTGAACTCGTCCTTGGCCTGGGCCGGGCCGGTCACCAGGATCTCGTGCACGCCCTTGAGGGCTTCGGCGATCGAGTGGTAGTAGGTCTCGTCGCCGCTGCTGTGGCCGCCGGCGGGGCTGTGGTGGCCGCTGGCGCTGTCACCGCGCCCCGAGCCCTGGTGCGAGCCGGTGTGGCCACCAGTGGCCTTGTGATGGCTGCGTGATTTGATCTTCTGCGCGGCAATGTGCTCGCGGTCGAACATGATCACGTGGGCTTCGGAACGGTCGAGCCAGACGATGGCGTGGAAGGTGGGCATGGTGGGTTCTTTCTCGGGTCGTGAAGATGTGAATGGCGCGTGCTTCAGGCGCGCCGGCCGTGTTCGAGCTTGTCCTGGCAGTTGATGCAGCGCGCCGTCTCGGGCGCGGCGTGCAGGCGTGCGGCTGGGATGTCGGTGCCGCAATCGGTGCACACGCCATAGGTGCCGGCCTCGATGCGCTGGAGCGCGGCGTCCACGGCATCGAGTTCGGCGCTTTCGCGCGCGTCGAGCGTGAACTCCAGCTCGCGCTCGGTTTCCAGCTGGGCGCGGGAGTCTTCCTTCTGGCCGCCGAAATGATCGGCCGAGGCTTGCGCGCGGCCGACGTTGCCGCCGCGCAGATTGGCCAGCTGGGCCAGCAGGGTGGTGCGCTGCTGCAGCAACTGCTGCTTGAAGGGCGCGGTGATCTGGGTGCTCATGCGGTTTCTCCTGTACGGTCTGGACTCATCATGCGCCAGCGCTCCGCGTCCGTCTTTGACACAGGTCAAGGCTGGTGCCGACATCGGGGCCGGTGGGCTGGGCGATAATGCAAAGCCATGCAGACCTTGCGCCACGCCCGTTTCCTCGCCCGCTTCGTGCTGGTGTGGTTTGCGCTGGCGCTCGGTGTGGCCATCGCTTCGCCCCTGGTGAACCCGCAGTCCATCGAAATGGTCTGCGGCAGTGGCGGCGCGATGAAGCTGATCGTCAAGAGCGATGACGGCAGCCAGGCCACCTCCAGCCACACGCTGGATTGCCCCCTGTGCATGACCCCGGCGGCTCCGCCGCCTGTCCTCACCTTGCCCGTGCTGGCGCCTTCGCCCCTGGCGCATGCACTGCATCCGCTGGTCGCGGCCCACATCGCCAGCCGCACCGCCGCGCCCTTACCCCCGCGCGGTCCTCCCGTCCTGTCCTGATCCATCGCTGCGCTGTCCTGGTCTTCCGCACTCACGGAAGGCGGGGCTGCATTCCCTGATGTTTCCGGAGAGTTTCCATGCGGAAGACCCGCCTGGCCTGGGCCCTGGCCCTGGCCTTTCCCTGTGCGCCCCTGTGGGCGCAAACCCCTTCCAGTACCGCCGAGGCCGACCGGGCTGATGGCCCCTTCAAGACCCTGGGTGTGGTGACCATCACCAGCGGCCAGCCTACGTCCCTGCCCACGCAGATCCCTGCCACCATCGAGGGCGTCACACGCGAGCAGATCGAAGAGACCATCAACGCAACCGATGCCCAGGACGCGCTGAAGTACTTCCCCAGCCTGCTGGTACGCAAGCGTTACATCGGCGACTACAACCACGCCGTGCTGTCCAGCCGTGCCTCGGGCACGGGCAACAGTGCGCGCTCTGCCGTGTACGCCGACGGCATCCTGCTGTCCAACTACCTGGGCAATGGCGCGACCTACACGCCCCGCTGGGGCATGGTGAGCCCGGAAGAGATCGAGCGCGTCGATGTCATGTACGGGCCTTACTCGGCGGCTTATCCGGGCAACTCGGTGGGGGCCGTGGTGGACTACATCACGCGCATGCCCAAGTCCTTCGAGGGCACAGCGGGCGCCTCGGTCTTCCGCAACAACTTCAAGCTCTACGGTACCGACGCCTCTTATGGCGGCCAGCAGGCCAATGCCTCGCTGGGCAACCGCAGCGGTGACTGGTCCTGGCGCATCGGTCTGAATCACACCGACAGCGCGGGCCAGCCGCTGGTGTTTGCCCTGACGCCTGTCGCAACCACGGCGGGTGCGGGGACGACACCCGTCACCGGTGCGGTGAGGGCCCCCAACACCACCAACGCGGACACCTGGGTTTGGGGTACGAACACCCAGCACCGCACACGCCAGGACCAGGCCAAGTTTCGCGTGGCCTACGACATCAGCCCCACCCTGCGCGCGAGCTACACCCTGGGCGTGTGGATGAACGATGCCGAGGGTAACCCGCAGACCTATCTGCGTGACGGCTCCGGCAACCCGGTCTACAGCGGGGCGGTGCAGGTCAACGGCCAGAACTACAACCTTGCGACCAACACCTTCAACGCCACGCGCGAGAAGCTCATGCACCTCATGCACGGCCTCTCGCTCAAGAGCAACACCCGGGGCGAGTGGGACTGGGAGGTGGCCGCCAGCCTGTACGACTATGCGCAGGACCAGCTGCGGCAGACGACGGCGTTCACATCCAACGCGAACTTCAGCAGCGGCGCGGGGCGGCTCGTGGACCAGAACGGCACGGGCTGGATGTCTGTGGTGGCACGCGGCACCTGGCGGCCGCAGGGCGTCAAGGGCGCACACATCGTCGACTTTGGCGCCCAGCAAGACATCTACCGTCTGCGCATCCTGACCTCAGGTATCAGCAGCAACTGGGTCAATGATGCACCGGGCGCGGTGACCAGCGATGTGGGCGGCGAGACCCGCACCCAGGCACTCTATGCCCAGGACACCTGGACCTTTGCGCCGCGCTGGAAGACGGTGCTGGGCGCACGCCTGGAGAACTGGAACGCCAACAGCGGCTACACCTACAACAGCACGTCGACGCCGACGCGGGCGGACTATGCGAGCCGCAACGAGAACTATATCTCGCCCAAGGCCTCGCTGGCCTACCAATGGTCGGCCGACAAGGTGCTCAAGCTGGCCAGCGGCCGTGCGGTTCGGATGCCGACCGTCTCGGAGCTCTACGGCGCAACGAACAACGCGACGCTGACCCTGATTAATGACCCGAACCTGCGCCCCGAGAAGTCCGTGACGACCGAGTTGTCGCTGGAGCAGGATCTGGGCCATGGCCTGCTGCGCACGACGGTCTTCCACGAAAACACACGTGATGCGCTGTACAGCCAGTTGATCTCCGGCAGTACCACGACCAGCCGCGTGCAGAACGTCGACGAAGTACGAACCAAGGGGGTGGAGCTGGCCTATGCCGGTGGCGGAGTCTTCGTGCGCCGGCTCGACCTCTCAGGCAGCCTGACCTATGCGGACTCACGCATCGTCAGCAACCCGACCCTGCCGGCAAGCGTTGGCAAGTACCAGTCGCGCGTGCCAGTCTGGCGCGCTACGGCCCTGGCCAGCTACCGCTTTGACGAGCAGCAGAGCGGCTCCCTGGGTGTGCGTTACAGCGGGCGGCAGTTCTCGCAGCTGACCAACTCGGACGTCAATGGCAACGCCTACACCGGTGCCAGCCCCTACCTGGTGCTGGACGCGCGTTACCGCTACCGGCTCGCCCCCAAGACCGTGGCCTCCCTGGGTCTGGACAACCTGACCAACCGCACCTACTGGAACTTCCATCCCTATCCGCAACGCACCTGGATCGCGGACATCAAGCACAGCTTCTGACCCTGAAAGGACACACCATGAATTCCCTGAAGATCCTCGCCACGCTGGTGGCGCTGCTCGGCACCACTGCCAGCCATGCGCACGTGGTGCTCGAAGAGCCTGCCGCGTTGGCCGGCAGCAGCTACCGTGCCTCTTTCCGTGTGGGCCACGGCTGCGCGGGTAGCCCGACCACGGGCATCAAGGTCTACATCCCGGCGGGCGTGCGCGGCGCCAAGCCCATGCCCAAAGCCGGCTGGACGCTGAGCACCCGCCGCGCAGCGCTGGCCCAGCCTTATGAAAGCCATGGCAAGACCGTGCGCGAGGACGTGGTCGAGATCAGCTGGACGGCCAGCTCGGCTGAACACGCGCTGCCCGACGCCTGGTACGACGAGTTCGTGCTGCGTGCCACGCTACCCGAGCAGTCCGGCGCGCTGTGGTTCCGCGTGCTGCAGAACTGCGCCGGCGGTCAGCTCGACTGGGCCGACATTCCGGTCCAGGGCACGTCCACGCGCGGCATGAAGACGCCGGCGGCCTTGCTTGAGGTCCTGCCCTCGGGCATGACCGGGCACGCCCACTGATTTCCCTTTCCCCGTATAGTTTTTCAACAGGAGCTTCACCATGTTTTTCAAGACCATCCCCACCCTGATCGCCACCCTCGCCCTGGCCGCCACCGCCGTGCAGGCGCAGACCGTCGAGGTCCGCGACGCCTGGGCCCGCAGCACAGTCCAGGGCCAGCAGGCCAGCGGTGCCTTCATGAAACTCACCGCCAAGGAGGGCGCCCGCCTGGTCGCCGCTTCGTCCCCCGTGGCCGGTGTGGTCGAGGTGCACGAAATGAAGATGGAAGGCGATGTCATGCGCATGCGCGCCATCGCCGGGCTGGACCTGCCAGCAGGCAAGACCGTCGAGCTCAAGCCGGGCGGCTACCACGTCATGCTGCTGGACCTCAAGACCGCGCTGCGCAGCGACAGTACCGTGCCCCTGACCCTCGTCTTCAAGGACGCCAAGGGGCTGGAGAGCAAGGTGGACGTGCAGTTGCCGGTGCGCGCGATGGCGCCGCAGGGCACCCCCGCCGGCCACGGCATGAAGCACTGAGTTTCAACGGCCCAGCAGATTGCGCTGCACGTGCTGCAGGTGCCCGCGTGTGCACTCCAGCGCGCGCTCCAGGTCGCGCTCGCGCAGGGCGGCAACCAGCTGGCGGTGCTCCTGCTGGTAGGCCGCGCGCCGCTCGGACGTGACGCTGCGCCGCTTGAGCATGCCCCACTCGCCCTGGGCGCGGGCCTGGTTCATGAGCTTGAAGACCTGGCGCACGAAGCTGTTGTGCGCTGCCTCGGCGATCACCTCGTGCAGCATGCCGTCCCAGTGCTCGAAGTCGTCCAGCGTGTGCGCCGCTTCGGCGCGCTCGCAGCACTGGGCCATGCGCGCGAAATCGGCCGGTGTGGCATTGCGGATCACCAGTTCCACGATGGCCGGCTCCAGCGCCATGCGTACCTCCATCAATTCTGCCGGGCTGACGGCCGCCGCGACGGCACTCGATTCGAGTGCCGGCAGCAGGGCTGCGATGCGCTCGCTCACATAAGTGCCGCTGCCCACCGTCTGCGTGATCAGGCCCGCCTCCTTCAGCTGTCCCAGCACACGGCGCACGGCCGAGCGGCCCAGGCCGTATTCGGTGCACAGCGCGCGTTCGGTCGGGATGCGGTGGCCGGCACGCCAGATGCCGGACTTGAGTTTTTCCAGCAGGGTTTCACGCAGCAGGGCAGACGGGTCCATGGTCGGGATGGGGTAGGGTGGAGGCAATGGCCGCGATCATAGCAAACATATGACCAAATCGAACCAATAAGAACGACGTCTACGTGTTTTCCACCGGATCCAGAGGATAATCCGCCTTCTATAATTTTCGCCAAGATAAACCAATGGCAACCAAAGAAGTTTGCCACAGCCCGCAGGAGTTCGCATGAAGATCGCACGTGTACAGAAAGACGGCCAGATCCACCTGGCCCTGGTCGACGAAGCCAAGCAGGAAGTTGCCCTGGTCGGCGGCCCGCTGGCCCAGCATCCCAACCCGGTGCTCAACGTCATCCAGCTCGGCGTGAGCGCCGCCCAGCTGCAGGCCGCCGTGATGGCACGCGTGCCCATGGCGCAAGTGAAGTTCATGGCCCCGCTCTCGGCCTTCCTGCGCAACCCCTTCGCCGTAGGCAAGAACTACCACGAGCACGCCATGGAGTTCGACAAGAGCGGCTTCAACGCAACCACCGGCGGCGCCTCGGCCATCCCCGCCTACCCGCAGATCTTCACCAAGGCCACGCACACGCTCAACGGCCCCACCGACCCGATCCAGTTCAGCCCCAAGCACACCCAGTCGGTGGACTACGAGGGCGAGATCGGTGTGGTCATCGGCACCACCTGCCGCAACGTCAGCAAGGCCGACGCCATGAAGCAGGTCTGGGGTTTTGTGGCCACCAACGACGTGACCGCGCGTGACCTGCAGAAGAACCACGCCCAGTGGTTCCTGGGCAAGTCGCTCGACGGCTTCTGCCCCGTCGGCCCCTGGATCACCACCACCGACGAAGCCCCCACCGACATGACCATGCAGACCTGGGTCAACGGCGAGCAGCGCCAGAACGCCCACATCTCGCAACTGATCTTCGACGTGCCCACCCTGATCGAGCAGATGAGCGCGGCCATGACCCTGCTGCCCGGCGACATCATCCTCACCGGCACCTCGGTGGGTGTGGGCATCGGCTTCACGCCCCCGAAGTTCCTCAAGCACGGCGACGTCGTGCGCGTGGCCATCAGCGGCCTGGGCGAGCTCAATAATCCAGTCCAGGAAATCTGAACCCAGGTTCCGACCCAGACTTTCGTTCCACCACGAGGAGACCACCATGACCCAACGCCGTGAATTCCTGCAACTGGGCGCCGCCGCGCTGGCCACTGCCGGCCTGCCCGCCTTCGCGCAGGACGCCTACCCCAGCAAGCCCGTCAGCATGCTCGTGCCCTTCCCGCCGGGCGGCGTGGCCGACACCGTGGGTCGCCCCGTGGCCGAGGCCATGGGCCGCGCGCTGGGCCAGACCATGGTGGTCGAGAACAAGGGTGGCGCCGGCGGCGGCATTGGCATGGCGCAGGTGGCCAAGTCCAAGGCCGACGGCTACAGCCTGCTCATGGCCCTGTCCTCCATCGTGGTGCTGCCCGAGGCCGACAAGGTGCTCAAGCGCGCGCCCATGTTCACGCTGGACCAGCTCAAGCCCGTGGCACGCTTCACCGCCGACCCCACGGCGCTGGTGGTGCGTGCCGACAGCCCCTGGAAGACCTACAAGGACTTCATCGCCCACGTGAAGGCCAAGCCCGGCCAGGTCACCTTCGGCTCCTCGGGCAACTACGGCACCATGCACGTGCCCATGGAGCAGCTCAAGGCCGCCACCGGCACCTTCATGCTGCACGTGCCCTACACCGGCGCCGGCCCGGCCGTGCTGGCCCTGCTGGCCGGCCAGATCGATGCCCTGTCCACCGGCCCGTCCAGCGTGATGCAGCACGTGCGTGCCGGCAAGCTGCGCGTGCTGGCGCACTGGGGCGAAGGCCGTCTGGCCGCGCTGCCCGACGTGCCCAGCTTCAAGGAACTCGGTGTGCCCATCAGCTACTCGCAGTGGGCCGGTCTCTTTGCCCCGGCCGGCACCCCCGAGCCCGTGCTGGCCAAGCTGCGCCAGGCGGCCAAGGCCGCCAGTGAAGATGCGCGTGCGAAGCAGGCGCTGGCTGCCGCCGGCACCTCCTTCCAGTACCAGGACACGCCCGAGTTCGAGCGTTTCGTGCAGGCGGATGCCCGCGCCATGACCGCGCTGGTGCAGCGCATCGGCCGCGTCGAGTAATACGCGCCACGCTCCCTGGCCGTGTGACCGGCCCGCTACGGCGGGCCGTTTTCTTTGTCGGGTGGTCCGATGGACCGGCTCCCCATGCGTTAAGCTGTTTCTCAGTGCAACCTGCAGGAGCGGCCAGATGAGCAAACTCTCAGACCCCACTGGCTTCGGCCAGTTCGTCCCGGGTTTCGATTTCCTGCAGAAACTGGCCCAGGGCGGCCAGGCCCCCCTGGCCGGCTGGGTCGCGCCCACGCTGGACCCCGAGGCGCTGGACAAGCGCATCACCGAACTCAAGGCCGTGCAGTTCTGGCTCGACCAGAACGCCGCCGCGCTCAAGGCCACCATCCAGGCGCTGGAGGTGCAGAAGATGACCCTGGCCACGCTCAAGAGCATGAACGTGCCCATGCCTGGCGCGGGCATGGCCTGGCCCATGCCGGGCGCGGCGCCGGCGGCTAAACCCGCGGCGGCACCCGCTCCCAAGGCGGCCGCTGCGGCCGCCCCCCTGGCCGACCCCATGCAGTACTGGGGTGCGCTGACGCAGCAGTTCCAGCAGATCGCCGGCCAGGCCATGAAAGACGCGGCCGCGCGCAGCGCCGCTGCTGCGGCAGCCGCGCCGGCGCCGGCCGCCAAGGCTGCCGCGAAGAAAACCGCCCCGCGCAAGCCCAAGCCTGTTTGAGCCCCCGATGAAAAACTTTCCCCTGGCCCACGCCACCCATCCGCAATGGCGCATGGCCGCCGCGCTGGTGCTGGCGCAATTGCGCGCACAGCTGGCCCTGCCCGGTGCCAACCATCCCACGCTGGCCCTGCTCTACATCACCGACCATTACGCCGCCGAGGCCGAGGCCATCCTCGCCCACCTCAGCGCCGAATTGCCCGAGGTCACCGACTGGGCCGGCACCGTGGGTGTGGGTGTCGCCGCCACCAACGTCGAGTACTTCGACGAGCCGGCCCTGGCCGTGATGCTCTGCGACCTGCCCAGCGACCAGTACCGCGTGTTTTCCGGCGTGGCGCCCCTGGGCCTCGGGTTCGAGCCGCACACCGCCCTGGTGCATGCCGACGGCCGCACGCCCGAGCTCTCCGAACTCATCAACGAGATGGCTGCGCGCACCGACAGCGGCTACCTCTTCGGCGGCCTGGCAGCCAGCCGCGGCGAGAGCGTGCAGTTCGCGCTGGGCGGTGATGGCTTCATCCGCGGCCAGGGCCGCTCCACGGGCGTGTTCCACGGCGGCCTGAGCGGCGTGGCTTTTGGCGCCGGCGTGTCCGTGGTCTCGCGCGTCACCCAGGGCTGCTGCCCAGTGGCCGGCAGCCACAGCATCACCGAGGCCGAGCGCAACGTGGTCTACCAGATCGATGGCGAACCCGCCCTGCAGGTGCTGCTGCGCGAACTGGATGTGACGCTGGACGAACCCGAGCAGGCCCTGGGCGCCGTGCGCGCCACCCTGGCCGGCCTGGTGAGTCCGCAGGACGTCGCCGCCGACGGGCGCGCCATCAGCCGCACCGGCAACTTCGGCAGCGACGTGCGCGTGCGCCACATCATTGGCCTGGACCCGCAGCGCGGTGGTGTGGCCCTGGCCGAGGTGGTGGAGCCGGGCATGCAGCTGGCCTTCTGCCAGCGCAATGTGCAGGCCGCGCGCGCCGACCTCATGCGCATCTGCGCCGAGATCCGCGAGGAACTGGAGCCCGAGGAACTGCCGCTCACCGTGCCCTCCGCCGGTGGCGAGGCCGAGCCCCTCGTGTACCAGCCACGGCGCATGGTGGGTGCCGTCTACGTCAGCTGCTCGGGCCGCGGCGGCCCGCACTTCGGCGGCCCCAGCGCCGAGCTGCAGATCGTGCGCCATGCGCTGGGGGATGTGCCGCTGATCGGCTTCTTCGCCGGTGGCGAGATCGCACGGCACCACATCTACGGCTACACGGGCGTGCTGACGGTGTTTCTGGCGGAGTGAGGTTCAGTTGTTCCTGGGGGCGAACATGATGATGGCCATGCCGGCCAGTGCCACCAGGGAGCCGGCGAGGTCCCAACGGGTCGGCGTGATGCCGTCCACCAGCCATAGCCAGAGAATCGCGACAAAGACATAGACGCCACCATAGGCGGCGTAGACACGTCCGGCCGCTGCGGGGTGCAAAGTCAGGAGCCACGCAAACAAGGCGAGGCTGATTGCGGCAGGGACCAGGAGCCACACGCTCCTGCCCTGCGTGAGCCAGAGGTAGGGCAGGTAACAACCTACGATCTCGGCGACGGCCGTCAGCAGAAACAGCAGGACGGTTTTGATTTCAGGCATGGGTATTTTCCAGTGACGAGGTGGCCGGTTCGGATCGTATCGGAGTGCCTAACGCCGCAGCGCCCCAAACGCCGCGAACTCCCAGCTCCGCATCGCCAGCAGCAGGGTGTAACCCTCGCGGTCCTTCTCGGGCAGTTTCTGGTCGGCCTGGTGCTGCTGGGCAAAGTCCTGCGCCACGCGCTGCAGGCGTTCCATGAAAGAGGGCGCCAGGCTGCGGCTCACGCTGCCGTGCACCAGCAGCAGGCCTTCGCCATGGCCGTCGAAGCCGCCGCTGTAGTAGTCCAGCAGCGCGTGCTCGCGGAAGTAGTCCATCACCGGGCCGTGCGCTCGCCAGCGGAAGGTCTTGGCCAGTTTCAGGCGGTAGCGGTTGAGCGGGCGCAGCTCGATGATGCCGATGCGGTCCAGCTGCGCCAGGTACTTCACGCCCTCGGCCTCGCTCAGGCGGTAACTCGCCACGATCTGCTCCAGCGTCCACTGGCTCAGCACGCAGATGGCCACCAGCAACAGCTTCTTGTCGGCCACCACGGCCTTTTCCTGTGCCTGCGTCAGCTCGGCCAGCAGGGGCTGGGCGTCGGCCACGCGGCGCGCGAGTTCAGCGAAGTCCAGCTTGAGCGCGCGGCAGATCGCGTCGATGCGCGACAGCGGCATGTCCCCCTTGGCCAGCATGCGCTTGACGCTGCTTTCGGCCATGCCCAGCTTCTTCGCCAGGTCGGCATAGGTCAGGTGGGTGGCCTTGAGTTCGCGCTTGAGGGCGAGGATGAGATCGGCGGTGGTGCTCAATGGGTAACCTCCATGCGATGCATTGCGGTGCGAGCACCTTCGGGCGGCCGGGCGGTGCTCACGCGGTGGGTCTCCTGGGTATCGATTATCGATACTCCCGGTAGACAGAAGCATGGAAGTCGCATGAAATGGCCCCGTGGGCGATGCGTGCGCCCCACAGTGCGGCCATCCTTACTCCGGAGCCTTTCCATGACCCCACCGCTTTCCCGTGCCGAAGCCAGGCTGTTCTTCGCTGTGCTGGCCCTCGGTCTGCTGGCGGCTTTCGCGCCGCCGCTGGCGCAAGCCCCGCACTTCCATGATTTCGCCGACCAGCGCAGCTGGCTGGGCCTGCCCTGCGCGCTGGACGTGCTGAGCAACCTGCCCTTTGCGCTCTTCGGCCTGCTGGGCCTGCGTGTGCTGGGCCGCGTGCCGCAGCTGGACGCCACCCAGCACAGGCTGGCCGCGCTGTTCTTCGGCGGCCTGCTGGTCACCGCCCTGGGGTCTGCCGTGTACCACTGGGCGCCAGACGACGCGGGTCTGGTGGTGGACCGGCTGGGCATGACGGTGGCCTTCGCCGGCCTGCTGGGCCTGGGCGTGGCCGTGCACCTCAGCGCGCGGGCGGGGCTGGCCCTGGCGGCGGTCGTGTTGTTGCTGGGTCCGGTCACTGTGGCCGTCTGGGCCACCCAGGGCAATCTGCTGCCCTGGGCCCTGCTGCAGGGCGGTGGTTTGCTGCTGCTGGGGGTGCTGGCTTTCATGCAACCATTGCCCGGTGCGCTGGCCGTGCGCTGGGGCGTCGTCATCGCCATCTACGTCGTGGCCAAGCTCTGCGAGCAGGCCGACCACGCCATCTACCAGGCCACGGGCGAGCTCATCTCGGGCCACAGCCTCAAGCACCTGGTGGCCGCGTTCGCGGCCTGGCCTGTCATCCGCGCGCTGCATCTGCTCGGGCAGAATGCCATTCAACGATAACGGAGGAGACATCTTGGAACACAAGAACAACACCGGGGCGCATTCGCCGCACGACGAACACCCCAACCAGTTCGCCCTGCTGCGCCAGCGCCGCTTCGCGCCCTTCTTCTGGACGCAGTTCACCGGCGCCGCCAACGACAACCTCTTCAAGTTCGCCTTCACGGTCATGGTCACCTACCAGCTCAGCGTGGGCTGGCTGCCGCCCGCGCTGGCCGGCCTGGTGATCGGCGCGCTCTTCATCCTGCCCTTCGTGCTCTTCTCTGCCACCAGCGGCCAGCTGGCCGACAAGTACAACAAGACGCGGCTGATGCGCTTCACCAAGGACCTGGAAATCGCCATCATGCTGATCGCGGCCTGGGGTTTCATCATGGGCCAGGTCGGTGTGCTGCTGGGCTGTATCTTCCTGATGGGCCTGCAGTCCACGCTCTTCGGCCCGGTGAAATACGCCTACCTGCCCGAGGTGCTGGGCGAGCGTGAACTCACCGGCGGCAACGGCATGATCGAGATGGGCACCTTCGTGGCCATCCTGCTGGGCAATGTGGTGGGTGGCCTGGTGGTGGCCATGCCGGAGGTGGGCCACCAGAACGTGGCCTTTGCCTGCGTGGCCCTGGCCATCGTGGGCCGCGCGACGTCCGCGCGCATCCCCATGGTGCCGGCGACCGACCCCGGCCTCAAGATCAACTGGAACCCCTTCACCGAGACCTGGCGCAACCTCAAGCTGGCGCGCGGCAACATCGTGGTGTTCCGTTCGCTGCTGGGCATCAGCTGGATGTGGTTCTTCGGCGCCGTTTTCCTCAGCCAGTTCCCCAGCTTCGCCAAGGAGGTGCTGCACGGC
>LNFM01005913.1_pt1 | contig 21108 bp, 16 predicted proteins | sample 596031 | NCBI WGS metagenome assembly LNFM01 (sample SAMN04254537, study PRJNA301005) | activated carbon metagenome | isolation source: dual media filters at the Ann Arbor, Michigan drinking water treatment plant | place: USA: Ann Arbor
TGTGCCGCCGACGGACACGCAGGCTGGGGCAAGGTCTGCAGGCAGCCGGTCAGTGGCAGCCCAGCGAGGGCCAGGCAGAGAGCGCCGGCGCGGCGTTTGCGGGCGGCTGAGCGATCGGTCATGTGGTTCAACTACCAGGCCCCAGGTGAATGCAAAGCGCCAGTTTACAGACGCGAAAAATCCGGCTTGCGGCGCTCCATGAAAGCCCCGAAAGCTTCGCGGGCTGCGGGCTCACGCAGCATGCGACCGAAGCGGCGACCTTCTTCGGCCATCGCCTCCATCACCATCGGCATCTGGCCCCGTTTCATGAGCTGCTTGGTTTCCACCAGGGAGCTCAATGGCTTGGCGGCGAGCTTGCGTGCCACGGCCTGGGCGTATCCGGTGGCCTCGCTGGGGGCCAGGACGCGGTTGACCAGGCCCACCTCCAGCGCCGCTTCGGCCATGAACGGCTCACCCAGCAGCAGGGCTTCGGCCGCGCGGTGGTAACCCAGCATCTGCGGCACCAGCAGGCTGGAGGCGGCTTCGGGGCACAGCCCCAGGTTGACGAAAGGCATGGAGAACGCGGCGTTGTCGCCCGCGTAGACCAGATCGCAATGGAACAGCAGCGTGGTGCCGATGCCCACCGCCGGGCCGCACACCGCGGCCAGCAGGGGCTTGGGGAACTGGGCCACCGCGCGCAGGAAGCGGAACACCGGCGAGTCTTCGGTGGCCGGCGGGTTGTTCAGGAAGTCGCCGATGTCGTTGCCTGCGCTGAAGGTGGTCTCGTTGCCCTGGAACACCACGCAGCGCACCTGCGGGTCGGCGGCGGCGGCCTCCACGGCATCGGCCAGCGTCGCGTACATCGCCGCGGTGATGGAGTTCTTTTTGTCGGGTCGGTTGAAAGTCAGCGTGGTGACGCCGGCTTCGGTGTGGACGAGGATGTCGCTCATGGATGCAAGAGGAGTGGATGGGAATGGCCGGCCCGAAGGGCCTCGCTGACAGGGGTACCAAATTACCACGAAAGACGCGTCGCGAATGGTCCGCCCTGCCGAATCGGCGGCGGCCCGCGTGCAGCCCTCTACACTTTGTCCATGTTTGCCATGCACACCCTGCTGAAACCCGCCATCCGGGCGCTCTGCGTCGGCCTGGCGGTTGCCGCTGCCGGCGCACCTGCCGCGGCGCAGGTGAGCGATGCGCCGTCAGCGCGCCCGCGCGTCGGCCTGGTGCTGTCGGGCGGCGGGGCCCGCGGCATCGCGCACGTGGGCGTGCTCAAGGTGCTGGAAGAGGCCCGGGTGCCGGTGGACCTGATCGTCGGCACCTCCATGGGCGCCATCATTGGTGGCCTGTACGCCAGCGGCATGAGCTCGGCCGAGCTGGAGCGCGAGATCCTGTCCATCGACTGGGGCAATGTGTTCGAGCGGCGCGAACCGCGGCAGCTGCTTTCGCAACGGCGCAAGGAAGAAGACTTCGAGCTTTCGCCGGTGCTGGAGCTGGGCTTCCGCGATGGTGAATTCCGTCTGCCTACCGGGGCCGTGTCCACCCGCGACCTGGAGATGCTGCTGCGCCGGTACACCCTGCCCACGCGCCACCTGGCCACGTTCGACGGGCTGCCGACGCCGTTCCGCGCCGTGGCAACCGACATGGAAACCGGGCAGCCGGTGGTGATGGACCACGGCGACCTGGCCGCCGCGCTGCGTGCGAGCATGTCGGTGCCCGGGGTGTTTTCGCCGCTCGAAGTCGATGGCCGCATCCTGGGCGACGGCGGGCTGGTCAACAACCTGCCCGTGAACGTGGCCCGCCGCATGGGCGCCGACGTGATCATCGCGGTCAACATCGGCACACCGCTGGCCGGACGGGAGACGCTGGGCAGCCTGCTGGGCATCACCTCGCAGATGGTGAACATCCTGACCGAGCAGAACGTGCAGGCCAGCATGGCCCTGCTGACACCGGCCGACCTGCTGCTGCTGCCTCCGCTGGGCAAGCTCACGTCGGCCGACTTCGACCGCGCCACGGAGCTGGTGCGCATCGGCGAGGCCTACGGACAGTCGGTGCGTGAAGCGCTGGCACGGTTTGCCACCGACGCACCCAGCTACGCCCGCTGGCGCGAGCAGCGCGAGGCCCACGCCAAAAACCACGCCGCGCCCAAGGCCAGCGTGGGACAGATTCGCTTCGAAGGGGTGGACGAAACCCGCGCACTGCGGCTGGCGCAGACGCTGGACACCATTCCCGGGCAGACGGTGGACGTGGCGGCCATCGAAGCCGATCTGCAGAAGCTGGCGGCAACCGGCGACTACGACCGGGTGGACTACCGGTTGAAGCGCCTGAGCGGCGACGGCGACGAAGCCCTGGTGATCCAGCTGCGCGAAAACGACTGGGGGCCCAACTACCTGAAGCTGGGCCTGGACCTGCGCACCGACTTCGACGGCCGGGGCGACTTCAACCTGCGCATCAGCCACAACCGGCACTGGCTCAACGCCAGCGGCGCGGAATGGCGCAACCGCCTGCAACTGGGCGAGACCCTGGCCGCCTATTCCGAGGTCTACCAGCCGCTCGCGGGCGAAGGGGAACGCTTTCTGTCGGCCTACGTCGATGCACGTCAGCAGCGGTCTGAACTGTATGGGCAGGCCGACGAGGCCCTGGCCATCGGCACCCGACAAAGCTTCAAACTGGGCCTGGACCTGGGCTGGCCGATCGGCCTGCTGGGCCGCTACGGCGACCTGAGGTTCGGCCTGGTGAACTCGCGGTACCGCGCCAGGCCCGATCTGCTGAGCGCAAGCCTTGACCCTTCGAGCCAGCTGTTCACGGCGCAGCGCTGGCGCGAGGTCGGTCTGCGTGGTTCCATCATTTCCGACCAGCTGGACTTCGCCAACTTTCCGTCGGCCGGCTACCGGGCGCGCGGAGAGCTCGTGCTGGGACAACGGACTTTCTCCAGCGGCAGCCGCCGCAGCTTCAGCCGCCTGGACAGCAGCTTCACCGCCGTGCGCAGCTGGGGCCCGCACACCTTCAACGCGGGTGGCCGGCTGGCGCACGCCAGCCAGATACCGTCGGGAGCCATCGACGAGTTCTCCCTCGGCGGCTTTCAGCAGCTCTCGGGCTACCGGGCCGGACAGGTGGCCGGCAACTACCTGCTGTTCGGCCGTCTGACCTACTACCGGCGCATGGACTGGAGCCCGGGCGTGGCACGGGCACTGTTCGTCGGCGGCTCGCTGGAGGCGGGCAACGCCTGGCTGTCGCGCCGCGAAATCAGCTGGGGCGGACTGAAGTCGGGCTCCAGCCTCTTTGTGGGCGCCGACACCGGACTGGGCCCGCTGTACCTGAGTGTGGTCCATGCACCCCGGGGCTACACCGGGCTGTACCTGTTCCTCGGACGGCCATAGCCGGCGCGAGGCTCCGTCCAGAGATGCAGTGGCACCGGCACTGCCGGGCCGCAGGTATCGCCCGCTGCAGGGGGTGACGCGCTGACCACGCGACGGGGGCTCGGGTCGTCAGACCCTTTCGAAGATGCCGGCAGCCCCCTGCCCCATGCCCACGCACATCGTCACCATGCCGTACTTCTTGTTGTGCCGCTGCAGCGCGTGCACCACGGTGGCCGAGCGGATGGCACCCGTCGCACCCAGCGGGTGGCCCAGCGCGATGGCACCACCCATGGGATTCACCTTGGCCGGGTCCAGGCCCAGCGTGTTCATGACCGCCAGCGACTGCGCGGCGAAGGCTTCGTTGAGTTCGAACCAGTCGATCTGGTCCTGCGTCAATCCGGCGTTTTTCAAGGCAGCCGGGATCGCTTCCACCGGGCCGATGCCCATGATGTGCGGCGGCACGCCGCGCGAGGCGTAGCCGACAAAACGCGCCAGCGGCTTGAGGTTGTAGCGCTTGAGCGCCGCCTCGCTCACCAGGATCAGCGCGCCCGCGCCGTCGCTGGTCTGCGAGCTGTTGCCTGCCGTGACCGAACCGCGCGCGGCGAACACGGTGCGCAGCTTGGCCAGGCCTTCGAGCGTGGTGTCGGGGCGCGCGCCTTCGTCCAGGCTGATGATGCGGCGGCTGGTCGACACCTCGGCGGTCTCCAAGTCCACGCTGCGGTCGGTCACCTCCACCGGGGTGATTTCATCCGTGAACTCGCCGTTCTTCATGGCGATCACGGCGCGCTGGTGCGACTGCACGGCGAACGCGTCCTGCGCGTCGCGCGACACCTTCCACTGTTGCGCCACCTTCTCGGCCGTCAGACCCATGCCGTAGGCGATGCCGTAGCTCTCGATGTCGTCGGTGTTGCGAAAGATGGCGGGCGAGAGGCTGGGCGCATTGCCCATCATCGGCACCATGCTCATGCTCTCGACCCCGGCGGCGATCATCACGTCGGCTTCACCGACGCGGATGCGGTCGGCCGCCATCGCCACGGCCGACAGGCCAGAAGCGCAGAAGCGGTTGACCGTGATGCCACCCACCGAGTTGGGCAAGCCGGCCAGGATGGCGCCGATGCGCGCCACGTTCAGGCCCTGCTGGGCTTCGGGGATCGCGCAACCGGCGATCACGTCTTCCACCGCCTTCGGGTCCAGGTTCGGCACCTGGGCCATGGCGGCGCGCAGCGCGTGGGCCAACAGGTCGTCCGGGCGCAGGTGCTTGAACGAACCCTTGTGCGAACGGCCGATGGGCGTGCGGGTGGCGGCGACGATGTAGGCGTCTTGGATCTGTTTGCTCATGTCGCTTCCTCAGTTGCGGACAGGCTTGCCGGTGTTCAGCATGCCCAGAATGCGCTCTTGCGTTTTCGGGTGAACGATCAGCGAGCAGAAGGCCTGGCGCTCCAGCGTCATCAGGTATTCCTCGCTCACCAGCGTGCCGGGCTCGACGTCGCCGCCGGTGACCACGTTCGCGATCAGCGAGGCGATGTGGAAGTCATGCCCGCTGATGAAGCCGCCGTCGCGCATGTTGACCAGGCTGCCCAGGATGGTGGCCTTGCCGTCGCGCCCCGCCACCGGGAACAGCCGCTTGTGCGGCGCGCGGTAGCCGCCCCCGAACATCGCCCTGGCTTCATTGATGGCCACGAACAAAAGCTCGTCCTTGTGCGGCACGATCACATCGGAATGCAGCACATAGCCCAGCTTCCTCGACTCGATGGCGCTGGTGCCGACCTTGGCCATCGCCGCGGCGGTGAAGCCTTCGGTCAGGAAGGGCAGCAGGTCCTTGCCCGTCGAGGTCTCGGCGTTCTCGGCCGCGCGGCGGGCGATGTAGGTCAGGCCGCCGGCACCGGGCACCAGGCCCACGCCGACTTCCACCAGGCCGACGTAGCTTTCCATGTGCAGCACACGGCGTGCGCTGTGCACCGCCAGTTCGCAGCCCCCGCCCAGTGCCAGGCCGCGCACGGCGGAGACCACCGGCACGTTGGCGTAGCGCAGGCGCAGCATCATCTGCTGCATGAAGCCTTCGGCGTCTTCGATGGCGGCCACGCCCACGGCCATGAAAGCCGGCAGCATGGCCTGCAGGTCGGCGCCGGCGCTGAAGGGCTCGTCGCCCGACCAGATCACCAGACCCTGGTATTCGGCTTCGGCCAGGTCGATGGCGGCCATCAGGCCTTCGCAGACCTCGGGACTGATGGCGTGCATCTTCGTCTTGACGCTGGCGACCAGCACCTGGCCGTCCAGCGTCCAGGTGCGCAGGCTGTCGTTCTCGTCGATGGTCACACCGGCGGTCTCGGCCTTGGGACCGGCCTCGCCCAGCAGCAGCTCGGGGAAGTGCTGGCGGTCGTACACCGGCAGGCTGCGCCGCGCTTCAAAAACACCCTTGGACGGGTTCCACGAACCCTGGGCGGTGTGCACGCCACCGGCCTCGGCCACCGGGCCCTTGAACACCCAGTCGGGCAGCGGGGCTTTGCTCAGCGCCTTGCCGGCGGCTATGTCCTCCTGGACCATCTTCGCCACTTCCAGCCAGCCGGCTTCCTGCCACAGCTCGAACGGACCCTGCTTCATGCCAAAGCCCCAGCGCATGGCCTGGTCGACATCGCGCGCGGTCTCGGCAATCGATGCCAGGTGCACGGCGGCGTAGTGGAAACCGTTGCGCAAGATCGCCCACAAGAACTGGCCCTGCGGGCCTTCGCTGTTGCGCAGCAGCTTCAGGCGCTCGGCGGCGGGCTTTTTCAGCATGCGGCCGTAGACCTCGTCGGCCTTCTCGCCCGCGGGCACGTAGTCCTCGCTCTCCAGGTCGAAACGCAGGATGTCGCGGCCCACCTTCTTGAAGAAGCCGGCCTTGGCCTTCTGGCCCAGGTTGCCCAGCTCGATCAGCTTGGCCAGCACCGGTGGAGTGCCGAAGCTGCCGTAGAACGGATCGGTCTGTTCGCTGAGGTTGTCCTGCAGCGTCTTGATGACGTGGGCCATGGTGTCCAGGCCCACCACGTCGGCGGTGCGGAAGGTGCCACTGCTGGCACGGCCCAGGCGTTTGCCGGTCAGGTCGTCGACCACGTCGAAAGTCAGGCCGAAGTTGTCGACCTCTTTCATCGTTGCCAGCATGCCGGCGATGCCGATGCGGTTGGCGATGAAGTTGGGCGAGTCCTTTGCCCGCACCACGCCTTTGCCCAGGCCGCTGGTGACGAAGGCTTCCAGGTCGTCGAGGATCTGGGCTTCGGTGGTCGGGGTGTTGATCAGTTCCACCAGCGTCATGTAGCGCGGCGGGTTGAAGAAGTGGATGCCGCAGAAGCGCGGCTTGATGGCCTCGGGCAGGCCTTCGCTCAGTTTCGTGATCGACAGGCCCGAGGTGTTGGACGCGACGATGGCGTGGTCGGCGACGAAGGGCGCGATCTTCTTGTACAGATCGAGCTTCCAGTCCATGCGCTCGGCGATCGCCTCGATGATGAGGTCGCAGCCGCGCAGCTGTTCCAGGTGCTCTTCGTAGTTGGCCTGGCCGATCAGGTCGGCGTCCGAGGCCACGCCCAGCGGGGAGGGCTTGAGCTTCTTGAGGTTGTCGATGGCGCGGGTGACGATGCCATTCTTGGCGCCCTCTTTCGCAGGGAGGTCAAAGAGGACCACCGGCACCTTGACGTTGACGAGATGTGCCGCGATCTGCGCACCCATCACGCCCGCGCCGAGCACGGCGACTTTTCTCACTTGGAATCGTTTCATATTCTTTCCATCAAACGGAATTCAGATCGCACGCTGGGCACAAGAGCCGAAAAGACTGCGGCCGGAGCGCGCCACACAGGACCAGGATGCGGCGGAACCGGCTTTGCCGGGCCGCTCGCATCGCCCCCTGGGGGGTCGCGCGCAGCGCGGCGGGGGGGTCAGTTCACCCTTACCCAGGTCTGCGTGCGTCCGATGCCAAACACCGAGCCGCGCACTTCCAGCTTCTTGCCGCCATCGACCGGGGTCAGACGCAAGGTGTAGGTCTTGCCGTTCTCCGGGTCCAGGATCTTGCCGCCTTCCCAAACCTCCTTACCGTCGACCTTTTTGGCGCCGCGGATGATCTCCATGCCCAGAACAGGCTTGTCCTTGCGGTCATCGGTGCACTGGTCGCACACCGCATCCTGCTTGGCCTCCTTGCGCAAGAGCTTGGCCACTTTGCCGGAGAGCACGCCCGCGTTGTCGGCAATGACGATCTCGGACTTGATCTCTTTGGTCTTGTCGTCGATCGAATGCCATGTGCCAACCGGCGTGTTCTGGGCCCAGGCACCGGTGGCAAACACCGCCAGAACAACGACAACGAAGGAATTCTTGATCATGTGAGCACCTGTGAGGGTTGGATGTGAAGAGGGGAACAGCAGTCTCAGGCCAAGGCAGCGTCCGTGTCCATCAGGACTTTCGAGCCGGCCCGCGCGGTGCGCATCAGCGTCGCGGTTTCAGGGAACAGCTTGGCGAAGTAGAAGCGCGCGGTCTGCAGCTTGGCCACGTAGAACGGATCGGTGTTGCCCTCCGCGATCTTCTGCAGCGCGACCTGCGCCATGCGGGCCCAGAAGTAGCCGAACACCAGGTGACCGGCCACGCGCAGGTAGTCCACCGCCGCAGCGCCCACCTCGTCGGGGTTCTGCAGCCCCTTGAAGCCGATCTCCATGGTGAACTTGGTGATCTGCTCGCCCAGCACCGCCAGCGGGTTGATGAACTCGGCCATCTTCTCGTTGACGCCCTCTTCCATCACCAGCGCGCCGACCAGCTTGCCGAATTTCTTCAGCGTGGCGCCGTTGTTGCCCAGCACCTTGCGGCCCAGCAGGTCCAGCGACTGGATGGTGTTGGTGCCTTCGTAAATCATGTTGATGCGGGCATCGCGCACGAACTGCTCCATGCCCCATTCCTTGATGTAGCCGTGGCCGCCAAACACCTGCTGGCACATGGTTGCCGCCTGGTAGCCGTTGTCGGTCAGGAAAGCCTTGGTGATGGGTGTGAGCAGCGACAGCAGCTCGTCGCTCTCCTTGCGCACTTTCTCGTCCGGGTGGTTATGCACCTTCTCCAGCAGCACCGAGCAGAACATCGCCAGCGCACGGCCGCCTTCGGCATAGGCCTTGGCGGTCAGCAGCATCTTGCGCACGTCCGGGTGCACGATGATCGGGTCGGCCGGCTTGTCCTTGGCCTTGACGCCGGAGAGGCTGCGCATCTGGATGCGGTCCTTGGCGTAGGCCAACGCGTTCTGATAGGCCACTTCGGTCAGGCCCAGCGACTGGTTGCCCACGCCCAGGCGGGCGGCGTTCATCATCACGAACATGCCCTGCATGCCCTTGTGCGGCTGGCCCACCAGGGTGCCCACCGCGCCGTCGAGCACGATCTGCGCCGTGGCGTTGCCGTGGATGCCCATCTTGTGCTCCAGGCCGCCGCAGTAGACGCCGTTGCGCTCGCCGAGCGAGCCGTCGGCATTGACCAGGTACTTCGGCACCACGAACAGGCTGATGCCCTTGATGCCGGGGGGCGCGTCGGGCAGGCGGGCCAGCACCAGGTGAACGATGTTGGGCGCCATGTCGTGTTCACCGGCGCTGATGAAGATTTTGTTGCCAGTGATCTTGTAGGAGCCATCGGCCTGCGGTTCGGCCTTGGTGCGCATCAGGCCCAGGTCGGTACCACAGTGCGGTTCGGTCAGGCACATGGTGCCGGTCCATTCGCCGCTGGTCATCTTGGCCAGGTAGGTGGCTTTCTGCTCGGGCGTGCCGTGCGTGTGCAGCGAGGCGTAGGCGCCGTGGGTGAGGCCAGGGTACATGGTCCAGGCCTGGTTGGCCGAGTTCATCATCTCGTACAGGCACTGGTTCACCACCAGCGGCAGGCCCTGGCCACCGAACTCGGGGTCGCAACTCAGCGCCGCCCAGCCGCCATCCACATAGGTCTTGTAGGCTTCCTTGAAGCCCTTGGGCGTGGTGACTTCGTGGGTTTTCTGGTCGAGCCGGCAACCCTCGGTGTCGCCGCTGATGTTGAGCGGAAAAATCACTTCGCTGGCGAACTTGCCGGCTTCTTCGAGCACCGCGTTGATGGTCTCGGCATCCACCTCGGCGTGTTGCGGCATCGTCTTGAAATCGGCGGTCACGTTCAGCACTTCGTGCATCACAAACTGCATGTCACGCAGGGGCGGGTTGTAAACGGGCATGGGGACTCCTGTGGGATTTGTGAACGTAAAAGGGTCAGGCGCTCGCCGTTGCGCCCTTGCGGGTGCGCGGCGGGCGGGGCGGGGTGACGGCATCGGACGGAGCCAGGCTGAAACGCCCGACGATGCCTTCAAAGGCGGTGAGCGAGCGTCGGACCGAATCGGGACTGCGCAGGAAACGCGCCTCGTAGTGCAGGGCAAGGATCAGGGCGTGGATCTCGAATCCCATCTGCGCGGCGTCGGTGTCGGCACGCAGGTGGCCTTCTTCGACCGCGATTTCGATGGCCCGGCGCATCGCGTCGAGCCAGGTGTTGACCGAACTCGCCAGCGCATCGCGCACCGGGCCTGGCCGGTCGTCAAACTCGACCGCGCCGCTGATGTAGATGCAGCCCGAGTCGATCTCGACCGAGGTGCGCTTCATCCAGTTGTCGAACAGCGCACGCAAGCGCGGCAGGCCGCGCGGCGCACCGATCGCCGGGTAGAACACCTCTTCCTCGAAGCGGGTGTGGTACTCGCGCACCACCGAGATCTGCAACTCCTCGCGCGAGCCGAAGTGGGCGAACACGCCCGACTTGCTCATCTGCATGACCTCGGCCAGCGCACCGATGGACAGGCCTTCCAGGCCGATCTGCGTGGCCAGGCCGAGCGCTGCGTCGACGATGGCGGCCTTGGTCTGCTGGCCTTTCTGCAGCGGGCGCGAAGCCGTGGCGCTCTGTCGCTCTCGCTTGAAGGTGCTGGTGACACTCATGGATGGGATCCGGAGATGGATAAAAAAGTGACCGCGCGATGAATCGAACGGTCGTGCTATTTTTACCGCAAAACCAGAAGCCCGGGCAAGCCAAGCCTGAATTCAGGGGAAATTGTTTAGTGGATGCGCCCTAAATCGCACACCAGGCGGCGCGAACCGCACCACTCAGAGGTGGTCGACCGGCAGCAGCAGCGACAGGCTGTGTTCCAGGCTCTCGCTGGGCAGGCGCTTGAAACCGCTGCGGGCAAAACGCTGCAGACGTCCGACACAGAAAGCGGTGATCACCGAAGCGTCGGCCTGCGCATCCACCGTGGGTGTGGCGGTGCCGGCGAGCACGGCAGCTTCGCGCAGGTTGTGGCGCAGGGCCGATTCGATCTTGTCGAAGAAGAGGTTCATGCGCTGCTGCAGACGCTCGTTCTCGAACACCAGGGCGTCGCCCACCATGACGCGCGTCATGCCCGGGTTCTTCTCGCCAAACTGCAGCAGCAGCGTCACCAGCTTGCGGGAGCGAACAGCCGCATCGGGTTCGCGTTCACCCAGCTGATTGACCAGTCCGAAAATGGTCTGCTCGATGAAATCGATCAGCCCTTCGAACATCTGTGCCTTGCTGGCGAAATGGCGGTAGAGCGCGGCCTCGCTCACGTCCAGCCGGGCCGCCAGCGCTGCGGTGGTGATGCGCTCGGCACCGGGTTGCTCCAGCATGGTGGCCAGCGCCTGCAGGATCTGCACCCGCCGCTCGCCCGGCTTGGGGCGCTTGCGTCCGCCGCCTTCGGCAGCTACCACGGCTTCTGGGCCACCGTCGGGAGAAACGTCGGCCATGGGCGTGGGTTCTTGGTCGCTGGAGGTCATGGGCGTCGGTCCGTCGTTGGTCGGCTGGGGGGCTGGTGACAGGGCCCCGGAACTTGTCATCCTTTGTTTCATTTTCGCACAGCGCTGTGGGCGCCCACTGACGCGCTGTCAAGCCGCCGGCAAGGGACCACCCAACGCAGCAAAGACCAGCCGCACGCGCAGGCCACGCCCCAGGGCGCCCGGTGCCAGATGCAACTGCGTGTGATGGGCGCGCGCAATCTCGTCGGCAATCGCCAGCCCCAGGCCGTTGCCTTCGCCCAGCGAGCCGGGCAACCGGTAAAAGCGCTGCAACACGCGTGCGTGTTCGTCCGAGGGGATGCCGGGTCCATCGTCTTCTACTTCGATCCAGCTGATCGCCCCATCGGCGTTCCCGGTCTGCCCGCACCGCAAGGTGATGCGTCCACCCGCGGGCGTGTACCGGATCGCGTTGTCCACCAGGTTGATCAGCAGTTCGCGCAGCAGCCAGGCGTGGCCCCGGGTCTGGGCCGCTTCACTCTCCAGTCCGAGGTCCATGCGTTTCTCGGTCGCCGCATCGAGGTAAAGCGCCAGGATGTTTTCACACAGCTCCTGCAGGTCCACCTGCTGCAGCGGCTGCCCGTTGACGCTCACCGCGTCGGCGCGCGACAGAGCGAGCAACTGGTTCGCAAGCTGCGAGGTGCGGCGGGTCGCATCGCGCAGGCGCTGAACCTGGTCCACCCTCAGGCTCAGCAGGTCGCCTGCGCCCATGCTGCGCGAGGCCTGGGCCCAGGCCTCTACCTGCGCCTGCAGGCCGGCCAGCGGCGTGCGCAGCTGGTGCGCGGCATCGGCCACAAAACGCCGCTGCGCTTCGGTCTGGTCGTTCACCAGCTCGAACAGGCGATTGAGGGAGCTCACCAGCGGCTGCACTTCGGCCGGCGCACTCTCCGCCTCGATCGGGCTCAGGTCGCGCGGCGATCGACGCTCCACCGCCTGCTTGAGGTCGATCAGCGGGCGCAGGGCGCGGGCCACCGCCCAGGTCACAGCCACCGCGGCCACCAGCAGCAGCAGCAGGTTGGGCAGCAGCACCCGCAGCAGCACGGTTTCCAGCCAGTTCTGCCGCGCATCGGACCCATCGGCCAGCATGACGATGAGCTCGCCTGCGGAGGTGGTGCTGCGCTGCGCCACCACGCGGTAAGTGATACCGCCCTCCACCACACTCAGGAATTCGGCCCCGTCGGTTGAGGGCAACACCGTCGGCAACCAGGCATCGCCCAGCATGAGGCGGCCACTGGCGTCCAGGATGCCGTAGGCGGCGACACCTTCGCGCTCTTTCAGGAACTCCTCCACCGGCGGCGCCAGCAACAGCGCGAGCCCGGGCGCGTCACCCAGGCTGGAGACCAGCTGGCCACCGGCGTCCTGGGTGACCACCACCGAGTCGGCCAGCAACGGCACCAGGCGCAGCAGTTCCTGGTCTTGTTGCAGCGCGGCGGTGCCCGCGCTCTGGTAGTGGAAGAAGACACTGACCAGCCCGATCAGGCCGAGCGGCAGCATGAGCAGCACCAGCAGCCGGCGCTGCAGGCCCCAGATCATGCCTTCTGCAGCGGCTGCTTCAGGCCGAAGTCGCATGGTCGGTCGGCGTGCTCAGTTCGAGCCGGTAGCCAAAGCCGCGGATGGAACGCAGCGAAAGGCCGGCGGGATCGAGCTTGGCCCGCAACCGCGACACATAGACCTCGATCGCGTTGGGCGTGATTTCCTTGTCCCAGCCGGTCAGCGCCTGCAGCAGCTTGTCTTTGGCCGCCGGCTTGGGTGCCTGCATGAGCAGGTATTCGAGCACGGTCCACTCGCGTGGACCCAGCTCCATGGGCTTGCCCGCCAGCGTCACCCGGCGCAAGGCCGTGTCCATTTCCAGCGGCCCGAAACCCAGCACCGCCGAGGTGGCGGCCTGCGAACGGCGCAGCAGCGCACGCAGCCGTGCCAGCAGCTCGGGCAACTCAAAGGGTTTGAGCATGTAGTCGTCGGCCCCGATGTCCAGCCCCTGCACACGGTCTTGCAGCGCGTCGCGGGCGGTCAGGATCAGCACCGGCATGGCCAGCCCTCGCGTGCGCAGGCGCCGCGTCAGCTCCAGTCCGTCAACGCCGGGCAGGCCGATGTCGACGATGGCGAGGTCGAAGCTGTCGCTCTCCAGCGCCTGCTCGGCCCGCTCGGCGCTGCCGACCCAGTCCACGGTGTAGCCGGCGTTGGTCAGCCCGAGTTTGATGCCGCTGGCCACCATGACATCGTCTTCGACCAACAACAGACGCATATCAGCACTCCCGCACTGTCGCCTGCCACGCGCCGGCAGCGCGGGGCATGGACCAGCACGTGCCGCGGAACGGGCTTCGCCCGGCCGCAGGCGCGGTCCCCCTGGGGGGAAGCCGCAAAGCGGCGCAGGGGGGCATCAATGGCTCCGGATCATCGTGCCGAAGGGCTGGTCGCCCAGCACTTCGAGCAGCAGCGCATGCGGCACACGGCCATCGATGATGTGCACCGCATTCACGCCGCTCTTGGCCGCGTCCAGCGCACCCGCGATCTTGGGGATCATGCCGCCGCTGATGGTGCCGTCTTCGCACAGTTCGTCGATGCGGCGTGGCGTGAGTTCGGTCATCAGCTGGCCGTCCTTGTCGAGCACACCGCGGATGTTGGTGAGCATCAGCAGCTTCTCGGCCTGCAGCACGGTGGCCAGCTTGGCGGCCACCACGTCGGCGTTGATGTTGTAGCTTTCGTTCCTCTCGCCAAAGCCAATGGGGCTGACCACGGGAATGAACTGGTCGTCCTGCAGCGCCTGGACCACGCTCGGGTCGATGCTGACGATGTCGCCCACCTGGCCGACGTCGTGCTCCTGCGCCGGGTTCTGCTGATCGGCCAGTCGCAACTTGCGCGCGCGGATCATGGCGCCGTCGCGCCCGGTCAGACCCACCGCCTTGCCGCCGGCGGCGTTGATCAGGCCGACGATGTCCTGCTGCACCTCACCGCCCAGCACCCACTCGACCACCTCCATGGTCTCGGCGTCGGTCACGCGCATGCCCTGGATGAATTCGCCCTTCTTGCCCAGGCGCTGCAGCAGCGTTTCGATCTGCGGGCCGCCACCGTGCACCACCACCGGGTTGATGCCCACCAGCTTCAAGAGCACCACATCTTCGGCGAAGTCCTGCTGCAGGGCCGGGTCGGTCATGGCATTGCCGCCGTACTTGATGACCATGGTCTTGCCGTGGTACTTGCGGATGTAGGGCAGGGCCTGGGCCAGGATTTCGGCCTTTTCGCGGGGCTGGATGTGGGAGAGGTCGATGGGGGTGTGGTCAGGGCTGGTCATGGCGGATGGGCATGTGAAATGAGCGGGCCGCCAAATTGTAGGTCTCGCCACGCAACAGATGCGCCAGCCAGAACACCGCGGGTCCGGCTTTGCCGGTCCGCTGGTGCTGCCCCCTTGAGGGGGTGGCGCGAAGCGCCGCAGGGGCGGGCAAAGACACTAGAAGTGAATTCCCCGCATCATCTGCTGCATCGCCACCGCCTCCGGCGACAACGAAGACTTTGCCCCCTTCTCCCCTTTCGCCGCAGACGAGTCCGGAAACATGCGGAAACTGGTGTTCATCACGATCTGCGCAATGCGCGGGACGAAGGCATGCAGGACCTGCCCCGTCACGCCCAGGCGCGTCGCGATGCGCACCGGCTTGAAGATGCAGGCTTGCGCGATCATGTCGGCGGCTTCTTCGGGCGCCAAGGTCGGCACGTTCTTGTAGATCTGCGTCGGCGCGATCATGGGCGTGCGCACCAGCGGCATGTTGATGGTGGTGAACGAAATGCCCTGATCGGCGAACTCGCTCGACGCGCAGCGCGTCCAGGCGTCCAGTGCCGCCTTGCTGGCCACGTAGGCGCTGAAACGCGGCGCGTTGGTCAGCACGCCGATGGAGCTGATATTGACAACGTGCCCCTTGCGTTTGGCCACCATGCCCGGCAGGAACCCCATCGTCACGCGCAGGCAACCGAAGTAGTTGAGCTGCATCGTGCGCTCGAAATCGTGGAAGCGGTCGTAGCTGCCTTCGATCGCGCGGCGAATCGAACGCCCGGCGTTGTTGATCAGGAAGTCCACCCCGCCGTGGTTGGCGATCAGCAACTGGATGAAGCGGTCGCAGTCGGCCATGTCCGCGATGTCGGCCGGGTAGGCAATGAACTGATAGCCCTTGGCCTTGGCTTCGGCGCAGGCTTCGTCGAGTTTGTCCTGGTCCCGTCCGCAAATGATCGTCACCGCACCGGCTTCGGCAAACTTGTGCGCCGCCGCCAGACCGATGCCAGAGCTTCCGCCGGTGACCAGCACCACCTTGCCCGCCACCGTGCCGCGCAGGCTGCGGTCGATGTGCAGGTCGGGGTCGAGGTGGCGCTCCCAGTAGTCCCACAGCCGCCAGGCGTAATCCTTGAGGTTGGGACATTCGATCCCGCTGCCCTTGAGCGCGGCCTGCGTCTCGCGGCAGTCGAACCGGGTGGGATAGTTGACGAAGGTCATCATGTCCTCGGGCAGTCCGAGGTCCTGCATGACCGCCTTGTAGACGCGTCGCACCGGTGCCAGCGCCATCAGGCCCTTCTTCACGCTCTTCGGGATGAAGCCCATCAGCGCGGCGTTGATGAACAGGTTCATTTTGGGCGCGTGTGCCGCCTTGCTCAGGATGTCCAGCACATCGCCCACGCGGTAGCCCATGGGGTCGACCAGGTGGAAACACTGGCCGCTGGCGCGCCGGTGGTGGCTGATGTGGTCCAGTGCATTCACCACAAAGTCCACCGGCACGATGTTGATGCGACCGCCTTCCAGTCCTATGCTGGGCATCCAGGGCGGCAGGATCTGGCGCATCCGCTGGATCAGCTTGAAGAAGTAATAAGGGCCATCGATCTTGTCCATCTCGCCGGTGCGGCTGTCGCCCACCACCAGCGCCGGGCGGTACACGCTCCAGGGCAGCTTGCATTCGGTGCGCACGATCTTCTCGCTCTCGTGCTTGGTCATGAAATACGGGTGGTCGATGTTCTCGGCCTCATCGAACATGTCCTCGCGGAACACCCCCTCGTACAGACCCGCCGCTGCGATGGACGAGACGTGGTGGAAATGCCCGGCGGCGATGGCCTTGGCGAATTCCACCGTGTTGCGGGTGCCCTCGATGTTGACCGCAATCTGACTCTCTTCATCGGCCTGCAGGTCGTACACGGCAGCCAGGTGGTAGAAATGATCGACCTGTCCCTTGAGCGCTTTCGTGGCCTCGGCGCTCACACCCAGCTTCTTGGCCTTCAGGTCTCCAAACACCGGCACCGCGCGCGCCGCGCTCACGCCCCAGTGTTCGCGCAACCCGGCCACCTTGTCCTCGCTTTCACGGCGGATCAGGAAGTGGACCACCGAGCCCTTGCGCTCCAGCAGTTTCTTGACAAGCCGCTTGCCGATGAAGCCGGTGGCACCGGTGATGAAGTAATGCATGAAAGGCTCCCAACTGGATGGACATCGAAGCCGCCATTCTTGTCCAACAGCCGCAGGCAGGCATCCCTCGTAAACCCGTGCGGTGGCGAACGGCCGTTCGCTTTAGTCGACTGCCCCTACACAGTCGGGTGGCACCGGCATACATTGCTGTCAATGCCCGCGCCTGCGGCGCTGTCCACCCTCACCTCACGGAGTCCCCATGGTCAAGAAAATCCAGAAATCCAATGCCTCGTCTGCCGCCGCGGGCTCGCCGCTGTCGGGAGCCATCAAGGACTCGGCCCAGCAGATCTGGCTGGCGGGTCTGGGCGCTTTTTCAAAAGCCCAGGCCGAAGGCGGCAAAGCCTTCGAAACCCTGGTCAAGGAAGGCCTGTCGATCCAGCGCAAAACCCAGGCCGTGGCGGAAGAACGCATCTCCGAAGCCAGCCACCGGGTGAGCGGCATGGCGAATGAAATTTCGTCCAAGGCCGCCGGTCAGTGGGACAAGCTGGAAAACATCTTTGAAGACCGTGTGGCCAAGGCACTCAACAAGCTGGGCGTGCCCTCGGCGCGTGACATTGAAACGTTGATGGAACGCATCGATGCGCTGACCCAGCAAGTCCACCGCCTGCACCCCCAGGCCGCCGCAGCCCCGAGGAAGGCCGCCGTCAAAGCCCCTGCGCGCAAGGCAGCCCCGGCCAAAGCGGCCGCTCGCAAGACCACCGGCCGCGCCCGCAAAGCGGCCTGAGGCGGGGGTGGCGAGCCACCGCTGACCATCCGACACGGGGCGTCTGACGCCCCTTTTTTTCGCCTTCCTGGCTTGCTGCGATGCAGCAAGCCAGGCCCAGCCAGCGGTCTACACTGGAACCCATGAAGCCATCACGCAAAGCCCACGGCCTCACCCCCCGACCGCGCACGGCGCTGGCACTGGCCGGTGGTGGGCCGCTGGGCGCGATCTACGAAATCGGTGCGCTGTGCGCGCTGGACGACTCCCTGGAAGGACTGGACTTCAACGCCTGCGACCATTACGTGGGTGTCTCGGCCGGGGGCTTCATTGCGGCGGGCCTGGCCAACGGCATCACGCCGCGCCAGCTCTGCGAAGCCTTCATTGAGGACCTGCCCACCGAAGACAACTTCGATCCCGCCTGGCTCTTGAAGCCGGCCTGGACCGAATTCCGCGACCGTTTGCAGCGCCTCCCTGGCCTGCTGGGCAGCGCGCTGTGGGCCTGGAGCGTCGAGGGCAAGTCGGCCACCAACGCGTTCGAACGCCTCGGCGCACTGCTGCCCACCGGCGTGCTCGACAACGAAGGCATCCACCGCCAGATTCAACACCTGTTCAGCCAGCCCGGCCGCAGCAACGACTTCCGCCAGCTGCGCGCGCGCCTGACGCTGGTGGCCACCGAGCTGGACACGGGCGACGCCGCACCCTTCGGTCGCCCGGGCTGGGACCACGTGCCGATTTCGCGCGCCATCCAGGCCAGCGCCGCACTGCCCGGACTGTTCCCGCCGGTCGACATCGAAGGCAAACACTATGTGGACGGAGCGCTCAAGAAAACCCTGCATGCCACGGTGGCGCTCGACGAAGGCGTGGACCTGCTGATCTGCCTGAACCCGCTGGTCCCATTTCATGCCGAACCCCACGCCGGCCCGGCCGCCAATGGCCGGCAGCGCATCCCGTCGCTGGTCGAGGGAGGCTTCCCGGCCGTGATGAGCCAGACCTTCCGATCCATGATCCATTCTCGGCTGGAGCTGGGTTTCAAACAGTACGAGCGCACGTACCCGCACACCGACATCGTGCTGATCGAACCCGACCAGCGCGACGCCGAACTCTTCTTCGCCAACACCTTCAGCTACCGCCAACGTCGCGAGCTGGCCGAACACGCCTACCAGCAGACCCGCCATCTGCTGCGCGAACGGCAGCCCGAACTGGCTCCGCGACTGGCCCGCCACGGCATACAGATCAACCGGGCCGTGCTCGACGACAGCGGAAGACACCTGCTGCGCCCGCAGTCCAGCGCCAACCCCGCGGTACGCCGCCTGAACGCCACGCTCGACCAGTTGCAGCGGCGGCTACAGCCGGCGCACGAGCAGGCCTGACCATGGCCAAAAAAGCCCCGCGCCGCACCGCTGAACGCATCCTGGAGGTGACCCTGGAGCTGTTCAACCGCTTTGGCGAACCCAATGTCTCGACCACGCTCATTTCTGCCGAGCTCGGCATCAGCCCGGGCAACCTGTACTACCACTACCCGGCCAAGGACGAGCTGATCAACGCGCTGTTCGAACGCTACGACCGCGCGCTGGGCGAACTGCTGGGCGCAGCCGATGGTGTGCGCAACATCGAAGACGCCTGGTTCTTCCTCCACTCGCAGTTCGAGATCATCTGGGAGTACCGCTTCCTTTACCGCGATCTCAACGACCTGCTGTCCAAGAACCGCCTGCTGGAAACGCGGTTCCAGACGGTGCTGAAGAACAAGACCCGAGCCGTTCGTGCCCTGCTGTCGGGCATGAGCCGCAGCGGCGCACTGGACATCGACACCCGCGAACTCGAACCCACCGCCAACTGCATGGTGGTGGTGCTGACCTACTGGCTGAGCTTCGAGTACGTGCGCGACCCGCGCCATGCGCTGGAGCCCGACAACGCGCAGCAGGCCCTGCTGCGCGGTGCACAGCATGTGCTCAACCTGCTCGCCCCGTATCTGGAAGCGGGCCAGCGCCAGCACCTGCTGCAACTCAGCGGCGTCTACAACCACCCGGGCTGAACCCGCACAGGCCTGCCATGACAACCCCCTGGGCCCCTTGTCCGCATGCGGGCACCCTGCATTTCGACGCCGCGAGCCTGCGCGGGCAATGGAGCCGCCTGCACCGGGGTGACGCGGAGCCGATGCCTGAAGACCCAGCCCTGCTGGAGGGCTGGGTGCTGTTCCACAACGGCGAATTCCAGCGTGCGGTCGAGGCTGGCCAGCGACTCGGTGGGCGTGGCCTGACGCTGGCCAACAAGGCGACCTGCATCCACGCCAGTTACGTCGAACCGAGTGAACCCCTGCGGCTGGAGCGCCTGCAGGCCGCGGCTGCCTGCGCTCAGGCGCAGCAAAGCGGTGACCCGCACAACCCCAACGCCTGGTACTGGCAGGGCTATGCCATCGGCCGATACAGCCAGGGCATCAGCGTGGCCAAGGCGCTGGCGCGCGGCCTGGGCAGCCAGGTGCGCCGCGCCCTGGAGCGCACGATCGCGCTCGCGCCAGAACATGCCGACGCCCACCTGGCGCTGGCCAACTTCCATGCCGAGGTGATCCACAAGGTGGGCGCCCTCATTGGCGGCATGACCTACGGCGCGAGCAAGGACGCCAGCCTGGCTCTGTACCAGAGCGCCATGGCACTGAACCCGGACTCCGCCATCACACTGGCCGAGTTCGCCAACGGCCTGATGATGCTCGAAGGGGATGCCTCCCTGGACCGTGCCACCGCCCTGCTGCAGCGCGCGGCCAACCACGAGCCGCTGGACGCGATGGAACACCTCTACGTGGACTCGGCCCGCATGGCGCTGCGGGGTTGACACCCGCCAGCGTTCAACCGTTCAGGCCTTGCACCGCCTGAAACAGCGCCTGCCGCGCCTGCACCACCACCTGGGCACGCCAGTCATCGGCGTCGACATAAAACGCGTCGCGCATGCCCTGGCGGACCGTTCGCTGCAGCTCAGCCGGCGCCTCTTGCTGGCGGTGCAGCCAATGATCGGCGCGCAGGGCCTGCAACACCGCCTGAAAAGGCACGGTGCCGAACTCCAGCGCGATGCCGGTGTATTCGGCCTGCGGGCATTCTTCGTACATCGCCGTCCACATCAGCCCGGTGAGCCGCGCCGATGTGGAGGAGCCGTCGTAGATCGATGTCACCGGCAGGGCGCCGCTGCCCCACCAGCTTTGCGCACGCTGCATCGCAGCCGCCTCATCGCGGCCGGCAAAAATGCGCTCTCCCAACCCACTGGGCCCCAGACCCGTGTGCAGGTCGATCCATGCGATGCGATGCGCCGCACGGCCGTGTGTGCGCAACACCTCGCGCAGCGTGCGCTGGCTCCAGGTGGGCGCGAACTGGTACTGGCCTTGGGACACGACAGCCTGAAAGCGCTCGAGGCCGTGGACCGCCATCCAGCTCTCGATGGCCGCTTCGTTGTCCGCCGCGGGCGGCCATTGCGCGGGCAGCAGCATCGGCTGCAGCGCTGCGTAAGCCGGGTTCTGCGGCAAGGGCTGGCTGAAGTCCTGGAAGTTGCGATTGAGGTCCACGTTTTCGTGGGTGACCCGGCGAAGGTGCGAAAAACCGTGCGGATTGAGTGCGTGGATGTACAGCACCGACACCCCGACTGAGCGCGCATGCGCGCGCCACTCGGCGTCGTGCGTGGCGAACACCTGAACGCCCGAACCGCAGAAACCTTCGGCCCCGTGGCAGGCGCTGCTGACGATAAGCAGGCGCTCGGCATCGGCCGGACCGTCCAGCGCCAGGTCCATCGCCAGCGTTTCGCCCTCCAGGCCGGGCAGCGGGTGGTTGTGGCTGCGGATCGCCATGCCGGCCGCGGCGGCTC
>LNFM01005738.1_pt1 | contig 21107 bp, 19 predicted proteins | sample 596031 | NCBI WGS metagenome assembly LNFM01 (sample SAMN04254537, study PRJNA301005) | activated carbon metagenome | isolation source: dual media filters at the Ann Arbor, Michigan drinking water treatment plant | place: USA: Ann Arbor
TCGCTGCATCTGGCCGGCGCCTCGTCGATTCTGGGCGCCATCAACTTCATCACGACGATCTTCAACATGCGCGCGCCGGGCATGACCCTGCACAAGATGCCGCTGTTCGTCTGGTCGATCCTGGTGACGGTGTTCCTGCTGCTGTTGTCGCTGCCGGTGCTTGCCGGCGCCATCACCATGCTGCTCACCGACCGCAATTTCGGCACCACCTTCTTCTCCGCCGACGGCGGCGGCGATCCGGTGCTGTTCCAGCACCTTTTCTGGTTCTTCGGCCATCCCGAAGTGTACATCCTGATCCTGCCCGCGTTCGGCATGATCAGCCAGATTGTCTCCACCTTCTCGAAGAAGCCCGTGTTCGGTTATCTCGGTATGGCCTACGCCATGGTCGCGATCGGCGGCATCGGCTTCGTGGTGTGGGCGCACCACATGTACACCGTTGGCATGAACTCGGCGACGCAGGCCTATTTCGTCGCCGCCACCATGGTGATCGCAGTGCCGACCGGCGTGAAGATATTCTCCTGGATCGCCACCATGTGGGGCGGCTCGATCGAGTTCAAGACGCCGATGCTGTGGGCGATAGGCTTCATCTTCCTGTTCACGCTCGGCGGCGTCACCGGCGTCGTGCTGGCGAACGCGGGCGTCGACCGCGTTCTGCAGGACACCTATTACGTGGTCGCGCACTTCCACTACGTGCTGTCGCTGGGCGCCGTGTTCGGCATCTTCGCGGGCTGGTATTACTGGTTCCCGAAAATGTCGGGTTACATGTACTCGGAGGCGATCGGCAAGGCGCACTTCTGGGTCACCTTCATCGGCGTCAACCTGGTGTTCTTCCCGCAGCACTTCCTCGGCCTGTCGGGCATGCCGCGCCGCTACGTCGACTATCCGGACGCGTTCGCGGGCTGGAACCTGGTGTCCTCGCTTGGATCCTATATCTCCGGCTTCGGCGTGCTGATCTTCATCTATGGCGTGGTCGATGCTTTCGCGAAAAAGCGGGTGGCCGATGCCAATCCGTGGGGCCCCGGCGCCACCACGCTGGAATGGACGCTGTCGTCGCCACCGCCTTTCCATCAGTTCGAAGTGCTGCCGCGCGTTCAGTAAGACAAACCACGGCGCGCCTGAAGAAAGGCGCGCCGCACTCTCTCAAGGAACTATCCATCGTGTCGGTTGTCGATCACAGCGCCATCGAGCTTGGCCCCCGGATCTCCGAGGCCGAGGTCGGCGACTACATCGCGCTGCTGAAGCCGCGGGTGATGTCGCTGGTGATTTTCACCGCGCTGGTCGGCCTCGTCATTGCGCCCGGCCACGTCCACCCCATCCTGGCGTTCACCGCGATCCTCTGCATCGCCGTCGGCGCCGGCGCCTCGGGCGCGCTGAACATGGCCCTCGAAGGCGATATCGACGCCAAGATGTCGCGCACTGCCAACCGGCCGATCCCGCGCGGACGCATCACACCGTCGGAGGCCATGGCCTTCGGCCTGACGCTGGCGTTCTTTTCGGTGGTGACGCTCGGCGTCCTCGTCAACTGGCTGGCCGGCGGGCTGCTGGCGTTCACGATCTTCTTCTATGTGGTGATCTACACCATGTGGCTGAAGCGCTGGACCGCGCAGAACATCGTGATCGGCGGTGCCGCCGGCGCGCTGCCGCCCGTGGTGGCATGGGCCGCCGCCACCGGCTCGCTGTCGATGGAGCCGGTGCTCCTGTTCCTCATCATCTTCTTCTGGACCCCGCCGCACTTCTGGGCGCTGGCGCTGTTCCGTTCCGACGATTACGCCCGTGCCGGCGTGCCGATGCTGCCTGTGGTCGCCGGGCCCGACGCGACGCGGCTGCAGATCCTGCTCTACACCGTCGTGCTGGTGGCGATTGCGGCGGCGCCCTGGCCGCTCGGCTATTTCGACGCGGTCTATGGCGTGATCTCGCTTTTGCTCGGCGCCGGCATGATGTGGTGTGCAATCGACGTCTATCGCCACCGCGAGGGCAAGCCCGCGCTGCGCGCGACGCGCCGGCTGTTTGCCTTCTCGATCATTTATCTGTTCGCCTTGTTTGCGACCTTGTTGCTCGAAGTCGTCGTCCGCGCCGTCGCCCCTACGCTCGGCGCCATCGCATCCGCGATCGGGTAGGGGGCGCATGGGACGCGAATGGACGAGCACAAACCAGATGGAATCGTCCTCACCGAGGCGCAGAAGCGAAGCCGTCGCAATCGCTCGCTCGCGATCGCGCTCGCGCTCGGCGTTCTGGTCTTGCTGTTTTTCGCCGTCACCATGGTCAAGGGGCCGGTCGTCCTCGTCCGTCCCATGTAACCCGGGAATGTGATTGAAATGGAAAGCAAGACGCAGACGCGCGCAGAGACGGTAGGAGGCGACAGGGCCGCTTCGCGCCGCGGCCTGACGCGCGATGCGTTGGTGGCCTCGATCTGCGGCTTCGTCGTCGTGTTCATGCTCGGTGCGTCCTACGCCGCAGTACCCTTCTACGACTGGTTCTGCCGCGCCACCGGCTTCAACGGCACCACCCAGGTTGCGACCTCGGCGCCGTCGGACGCGCCGCTGGCGCGCAAGATCGCCGTGCGGTTCGACGCCAACGTCGGGCCAGGCCTGCCCTGGAAGTTCGAACCCGAGCAGACCGAGATCGAGGTCCGCATCGGCGAGGTCGTCACCGTATTCTATTCCGTGACCAACCAGGCCGCGCGCAAGACCGCAGGCGTCGCGGCCTACAATGTCGCGCCTCTGACGGTCGGTGCCTATTTCCAGAAGATCAACTGCTTCTGCTTCAACGAACAGACCATGGATCCGGGCGAAAAGCGCGAAATGCCCGTGGTGTTTTATGTCGATCCGCAGCTCGCCAGGGACAGCGAGAACGACGGGCTGAAGACCATCACGTTATCCTACACCTTCTATCCCGTGCGCGATGCTTCGCCGAAGCCGGTGGCTGCCGGCGAAGCCGACAAGCGCAAGGGAAACCTGTGACGGGAAACCTGTGATCATGGAATTCCGTACCTCACGGAATTTCGAGATTTGAAATTTGAGACGAGACGTGCCGAAGGGGACGGCACACCTAACGGAGAGACCGCAATGGCTACGGCGCACGCGAAGCACCACGACTACCACCTCGTCGATCCGAGCCCGTGGCCGGTCGTCGGCTCGATCTCGGCCTTCATCATGGCCTTCGGCGCGATCGCGTGGATGCACAAGATGTTCGCCGGTGCGCCGATCGTCTTCGGCGTCGGCACCATCGGCGTGCTCTACACCATGGCTAGCTGGTGGGGCGACGTGATCCGCGAAGCCCAGTACAAGGGCGACCACACCCGCGTCGTGCAGATCAGCCACCGCTACGGCATGATCCTGTTCATCGCCTCCGAGGTGATGTTCTTCGTTGCCTGGTTCTGGGCCTTCTTCAATTCCGCGTTGTTCCCTGCCGACGCGGTCCAGGCCACCCGCGACGCGGTGTTCGGCTGCGGACCCGGAACGGCGATGGGCGCCTGCAACGTCCCCGGCACCTGGCCGCCGAAGGGCATTGAGACGTTCGACCCCTGGCACCTGCCGCTGCTCAACACGCTGCTGCTGCTGACCTCGGGCACCACGGTGACCTGGGCGCATCACGCACTGCTCGAGGGTGACCGAAAGGGCCTCAAATATGGCCTGATCCTCACCGTCCTGCTCGGTGCCGCGTTTACCTGCGTGCAGGCCTATGAGTACGCCCACGCCACGTTCGGCTTCTCGGGTAACATCTACGGCGCGACCTTCTTCATGGCGACCGGCTTCCACGGCTTCCACGTGCTCGTTGGCACCGTGTTCCTGCTGGTCTGCCTGATCCGCGCCTATGCCGGCCACTTCACCCCGACCCAGCATCTCGGCTTCGAGTTCGCCGCCTGGTACTGGCACTTCGTCGACGTGGTGTGGTTGTTCCTGTTCATCTGCATCTACATCTGGTTCCGCGGCGCCGGGCCCGTAGCCGGACACTGATGCAGGCTTGACGTGCTACAAGGGGCGGTCGGCAAGACCGCCCCTTTTTCATTTCCTCTCTCCAGCAGAGGGGAAGGACAGAGTATGACGCCTGAACAATCACCCACTGTAACCCAGAGCGCGCTGCGCGGCATCGCGTGCCGCTGCCCGCGCTGCGGCAAGGGCAAGCTTTATGCGGGCTTCCTCGATTTGCGCCCCGGTTGCGAGTCGTGCGGGCTCGACTACGCCTTCATCGATGCCGGCGACGGTCCGGCGATCTTCATCATCATGCTGGCGGGGGCCGTCGTCGTCGCCGCGGCCCTGATCGTCGAGATCAAATACCAGCCGCCATTCTGGCTGCATGCCGCGCTCTGGCTGCCGCTCATCGTCGCGACCACGCTGCTGCCCTTGCGATCGATGAAGTCGCTGTTGATCGCTTTGCAGTTTCATCACAAGGCAGCGCCGGGTCGGCTGATCGACCGCGAGCCGAAATGACCGGGGTGATTGCGCGGCGGCGGGCGGTGTCGGGCTTCGCCATCTTCACACTGGTGATGGTGGCGGTCTTCACCGGCCTCGGGATCTGGCAATTGCAGCGCCGGGTCGAGAAGCATGCGCTGATCGCGATCCTGAATGAACGCCTCGCGGTGCCGCCCGGTGCGTTGCCGGCACCGTCGCAGTGGAAAGCGTTGACGCCGGCCAAAGACGAATTCCGCCGCGTCAGCTTTACGGCGACCTACGCGCCGCTGCCGGATGCGATGGTCTATAGTGCAGGCTCCGCAGTGCGCGCCGACATCTCCGGTCCCGGCACTTGGGCGTTCCTGCCGACGCGCCTGCAGGGCGGCGAGACCATCGTGGTCAACGCAGGTTTCGTCCAGAATACCATGCAGGACCGAGGCCAGCAGGATCGCGCGGCGGGCCGGCTGGTGACTGGTGACCCAGCGACGCTCACCGGCTATATTCGCTTTCCCGAAAGTGCGGGCACGCTGACGCCGCCCGAAAATTCCGCCAAGCGGTTGTGGTTCACCCGTGATCATCTTGCGATGGCGCACGCGCTCGGCTGGAGCGAGGACGGCAAGGCCGTTGCGCCGTTCTATATCGACCTCGAGCAGCCCGTGCCCGAGAGCGGTATTCCCAAGCCCGGCCCGCTCACCGTCCGTCTCAAGGACGATCACCTGCAGTACGCCATCACCTGGTTTACGCTGGCGTTTGCGGTGGTGATCGCCTTTGGCGTGTGGTGGCGCGGGCAGCGCCGCACCTAGGTTGTTGCGGCGGCCGTAGTTTCCCGGGCCGCACACGGAACCTTTTTCGGCTAGGATCGTTTCCGCGTTCCACGACGAACTTGAGACGCAGGCAGTTCAGTGTCCGTTCACGATGACCGCGATACGCCGCAAAGCGCCCCGAGAACCAGTACGAGGGGCCGCGATCTGGATGGAGACGACCGATTGGCTGACGATTTCGATCAGGTAGCGCTGGTGGTCGACTGGCTGGACGCGTGCAGGAAGCGCGACCTTGCGGCGCTGCTCGAACTCTATGCCGACGACGCGACGTTCGAATGCGGTTGCGATGAAATCGGTCTCCGTGAAGGCCGCGCCGAGCTTGAAGCCTATTGGCGGCCGCGGCTCGATGCGATCGTGCCGACCGCGTTCGGGCTGGAGGAAATCACGCCGGCCGCCGACGGCGTCGTGCTCGATTATCTCAGCTACGAAGGCAAGCCCGTTCGCATCGCTTTCACCTTCACGCCGAACGGGAAGATCCTGCAGACCGCTTGTGCTCCCGCTTCGCCAAGGCAGCAGGATGTCGCCGGCGCGACCGGTGAGGGCCTGACGGCGCATCCACCTGCCTGACCCGGGCGGCAGTTCGCTGCAAATTTCTGCCTCAGGTTTCGGTCGTGGCAGCGGCTGCCACGGAATCGCCGGCCGGCAGACGGCAACGGACGCAGGTGCGTCCGTCCTCGCGCAGCAATAGCAGCGTTCCGCTCAGCGCGCGGACCCGCTCCAGCATTCCTGTCAGTCCGCGGCCCAGCCGCGGATCGGCGGGGAAGCCAATGCCATTGTCGGATATTTCGACGACCAGTTCGCGGTCCTCGATCGCAGCCCGAACGTGCAGGGAATCCGCTCTGGCGTGGCGGAGCACGTTCGTCACCGCCTCCTGGATCACGCGATAGACCGTCTGCGACAACAGGCCGTCGATCGCGTTCAGCCTGGCGTCGATCTCCGACGTCAGCGCAAGGTCCCGCGCCTGCGCCTTCGTGTTCTGTAGCAGCGTCTGAATGCTGCGCTCCAGTCCCAGTTCCTGGATGTACAGCGGCCGCAACCGGTCTAGGATACGGCGGTTCGCCTGCTGCAACGTCTCGACCGACTGAAGAATGCCCTCGGCAGCGGAGCCGAGCTCGGCTTTGTCAGGCGGGATGGCTTCCAGCAGCGCCACGGTGTTGGCGCGAATGCCGAACAGCAGCGGCCCGAGTTCGTCATGGAGCTCGCGCGCCATATCGCGGCGTTCGTCGTCCTGCAGCGACACGATCCGGCGCAGCAGGCTTCGATTGTCCTGGCTGAGGCGTCTGAGCGTGTGCGCCAGTTCGTTGGCTTCCAGCGAGCTCTTGCGTATCTCCGGCGGTCCAGTCGCCGGAATCAGGTGTTCGTAGTCCCCCATTCGCATGCGCGTGAGGCCATCGCCGAGATTCTGCAGCGGGCCGAGTGCGGAACGCACGACGAAATGCGCGATGATGCCTGTCAGCAGCATCAAGGCGATGCCGGAGGAGGCGATCGCCAGAAAGCCGACCCACTTCTCGTAGATGTCGGCAGACATGTCGGGCGCGAAGACAATGTTTCCGACCCGCATGCCCTCGATCGTCACCGGGTAGGTCGCTCCGACCTCCGGGATCTCGACAAGATGAACGAACCAGTGAGGTACCCGTCCCAGCGGGGTTCGCACCTCGGTCGGCGGGTGTACGTCGGTCTCTGCGCCGGCGCGCCGGAACCCGATGGCTTCGGACGTCCCAAGCGACTGCACGAACGCATCCAGCGTTGCGTGCGGATTGGCTGATGTCTGCAGCGCCCCGTTGAGCGCGGCGGCAACCGACCTCGCTGCGCGTGCAGCAGGCTCGGTTTCTTCCAACAGTTGTGTCGGTGCGAAGATCTGCAGGGAAAACGCCCCCAGCAGCAGTGCCGCCCCGAACATCAGGCCGAGCGGCAGCAAAAGTCGGGTCCGAAGCGAAAGGCTTTCCCACATTTTGATATTCCAGCTCCCGCAACCCCAGATTTCTCTTTCCAAATTCCGCCAACCGCTTATCTAAGCCGGCAGGGAACTCAATGATGCAGAATTCGGCAAAATCCGCTACCAGGGTCCTGATCGTCGACGACCACCCGGTGGTCCTGTCGGGCTGCCGGTCGTTGTTCGCATCCGACAGTTCGGTGAAGATTGACGAGGCCACCGACGCCAGGTCCGGTCACCGTGCCTACTTTTCCCGGCGGCCCGACGTCACGGTGATCGATATCAAGCTTCCCGATGTCTCCGGCTTCGAGCTGATGCGTCGAATCCGCAAGGAGGACCCCGACGCCAAGATCATCATGTTCAGCATGAACGACGATCCCGCGTTCGTGGTTCGTGCCATCGAACTCGGCGCACAGGGCTACGTTTCGAAGGGCGACGATCCGAGAGTACTGGTGAAGGCCGTCCGCAAGGTCGCGGCGGGAGACAATTTCATTTCGCCGCAGCTCGCGGAGGCGGTGACCTTTTCGGGCGCTTCCATCAAGGCCAATCCGGCGACGCAGATGACGGCGCGCGAGCTGGAAATCTTGCGGTTATTGGGCCGCGGCGACAAGATCGTCGAAGTCGCCGATGCGCTGGAAATTTCCTACAAGACCGTTGCCAACACCACATCCCTGCTCAAGCAGAAACTCGGCGCCAAGAACCATTCGGACCTGATCCGGATCGCCGTCGAGATGGGGCTGGGCTGAACTTCTTCATGTGCTTGCGGGCATTGCAGGTCAATGCCGGCTGAACCGGCCGCGCCCTGAGGGCGCGACCCGTTCGCATCGCTGTATCAGCTTATCGCCCGGGCAATGGGTGACGAAAGGCGGATGCAGCGAAAACTCCATCAATGATGACGATGACGGCGGTGGTGCCAATGCTTGTGGTGGCCGCGCCCCCTGTGCCATCCATGATGATGGCCACGTCCCCTGTGCCATCCATGATGGTGACCGCGCCCTCTATGGAACTTGTGTCCGTGACCGTGGCCACGCCCATGCTTGACCTCGATCAGGGATCCGTCCTGAACGGACAGCGGAGCAATGGCTATTCGTGCGGAAGCGGATGCGGTCATGGCAAGCGAAGCAATAAGGGCGGCGCAGATCAGAACGATACGTCTCATGCGGGGATCCTTCTCAATCGCGTGATCGCGATGTCGGACACAATTTCCCGGCGGAGAGTTTTGTTCCGGTACGCTGAAAGCAAATTGTCGCAGCGATTTCTTGAATCCGATTGCTGATTGTTCCCGATGAGTGCGACAGCTGCCGCAAGGAAGCATGTTGCGGCGCAGGCGCGCCATCGTATAGTAAAAATAGGGAAAAAGTGGCAATAGAATCGCTTGCCTGGCTTGGGGGGTGGAATGGCTGATCCGGATATCGTCGAAACCGCATCTGCTCGGGCGTGGAGTGTCTATCTGCTGATCAACAAGGGTGTCGCAGAGAATGATGCCCGCCGTGCCAGCCTGTAGCGCTTCATCCGCAGTCGCTGGGAAGCGGGCGACAATGAAGCGGAGTTGCTGGTTGTGGAGGGGCTCAAGCATCTCAAGAAGCTGGAAGGCGCCTCGGACGAATAGAGGCCTGTTGTCGCTTGGTATCCAAAAATCGGGAAAAAGTGGAACGGTCGGTAGTCCCGCGAGTTGACCGGTTGCATCATGGCAAAGCCGAGGAGGACACCTTGAAGAAATATCTGATGATCGGAACGATGGCCCTTGCCGCATCTGCCGTCGCTGCGCCGTCGTTCGCCGCCGAATTCTATGTGGTTCGCGATGCCACCACCAAGAAGTGCACCATCGTCGATACCAGGCCGACGACGACCACCACGACCATCGTCGACAACGGCACCTTCAAGACGAGAACGGAAGCCGAAACCGGCATGAGGACCATGAAGGTCTGCACTTCAAACTAACGACAGACCCTTCCAGGAGAGAGGGCCGCAGCGCTGCTGCGGCCCTTTTCGATTCTCCGGCCGGCTAGACAATGAGGCCGCCGCGGCAACCCGCTTCTCGATCGCCCGCAAGCGCGGCGTTTCCCGGGGCGGCACCTCCTCTTTCAATCGTGAACGCCGGAACGGAACGGCCGAAACGCGGCGCAGTTAGCCAACAGCGGCCGGCGCTTTGATGCCGGCGTCTAAACGGGCGTGCCGAGAGCCAGCGGGCGACAGCAAAACGGGAACACGACATGCAAGGTCCGAGCGACTTCGAGTTATCGCGGCGTAAACTGCTATTGGGAACCGCGGCGTCGGTGGCGCTAACGGCGGCCCCATCGATCGTCAAAGCCCAAACCCCCGCGGCTCCGGGCCACGCCACTGTCGCCGCCTCTGCGATATCGAATGTCTCCTTTAACGTGAACGGCAGGATGCGCGAGGCCACGCTCGACCCGCGGACCACGCTGCTCGACGCGCTGCGCGAGCACCTGCATCTCACCGGCACCAAGAAGGGCTGCGATCACGGCCAGTGCGGGGCCTGTACGGTCATGGTCGGCGGGCGGCGGATCAATTCGTGCCTGACGCTGGCCGTCATGCACGAAGGCGACAGCATCACGACCATCGAGGGACTGGGCACGCCGGAAAATTTGCACCCGATGCAGGCGGCGTTCGTCGAGCATGATGGCTATCAATGCGGCTATTGCACGCCCGGGCAGATCTGCTCGGCCGTCGCGATGCTGGACGAAATCAAGGCCGGCATTCCGAGCCATGTAAGCGACGACCTGAACACGCCGCCGCAACTGACCAACGCCGAACTCCGCGAGCGCATGAGCGGCAACATCTGCCGTTGCGGCGCCTATTCCAATATTGCCGAGGCGATATCTGAAGTTGCCGGGAGGCAGGCATGAGATCTTTTACCTACGAGCGCGCCCGCACTCCGGCGGAAGCCGCGGCCACTGCCACGCGCCGGCCCGGCGCCAGGTTCATTGCAGGTGGCACCAACCTGCTCGATCTCATGAAACTCGAGATCGAGGCGCCGACGCACCTGATCGACGTCAACGGCCTCGCGCTCGACAGGATCGAACCGACGCCCGATGGGGGCTTGCGGATCGGCGCGCTGGTGCGCAATACCGATCTCGCGGCGGACGCGCGCGTGCGTCGCGATTATGGCGTGCTGTCGCGTGCGCTGCTCGCCGGCGCTTCCGGTCAGCTGCGCAACAAGGCCACGACCGCGGGAAACCTGCTGCAGCGGACACGCTGTCCTTATTTCTACGACACCAACCAGCCCTGCAACAAACGCCGGCCCGGCAGCGGCTGCGCCGCCATCGGCGGGTTCAGCCGGCAGCACGCAGTGGTGGGCGCAAGCGAAGCCTGCATCGCCACGCATCCGAGCGACATGGCGGTGGCGATGCGCGTGCTTGATGCCAGGGTGGAGACTGTGCGGCCCGACGGTCCCGCGCGGACGCTTCCGATCGCCGATCTTCACCGCCTGCCAGGCGACACGCCCCATGTCGAAACGTCGCTTTCGCCGGGTGAACTGATCACGGCGGTGACGCTGCCAAGGCCCGTCGGCGGCACACACATCTATCGCAAGGTGCGTGACCGCGCCTCCTACGCCTTCGCGCTGGTTTCGGTCGCGGCCATCGTGCAGCGCGACGGCAGCGGACGCGTCGCACTCGGCGGCGTCGCACACAAGCCGTGGCGCATCGAGGCCGCCGAGGCGGCGATGCCGCGTGGCGCGCGGGCGGTCACGGCAGAGCTGCTGTCCGGCGCGAGGCCAACGCAAGAAAACGCATTCAAGCTGCCGCTGGTCGAGCGTACGCTCGGCGCGGTGCTGACCGAGGCGAAGGGCTGACATCATGAAATTCGAAACCGCCGCCACCACCAATCCGATCGACCAACTCAAGGTGATCGGCAAGCCCATCAGCCGCATCGACGGTCCGCTCAAGGTCACCGGCACCGCGCCTTACGCCCATGAGCGGCACGACGTCGCAATGAACCAGGCCTACGGCTACGTCGTCGGCTCGGCGATCGCCAAGGGACGGATCAAGAGCATCGACCTCGGCGATGCCAAGGCCGCGCCCGGTGTGCTCGCCATCGTCACCGCCGACAACGCCGGCAAGCTCGACAAGGGCAACCTCAATATCGCCAGGCTGCTCGGCGGCCCCGAGATCCAGCACTATCATCAGGCCATCGCCGTCGTCGTCGCCGAAACCTTCGAGCAGGCGCGCGCGGCCGCGCAGCTTGTACGCGTCGATTATGCGCGGGAGCAGGGCACGTTCGATCTCGCTTCGTCGATGGATGCGGCAAAACCCAGCCCTGTGACGGGAGGTCCTGCCGATACGGCGGTCGGCGACTTCGCGACCGCCTTCGCCGCGGCGCCGGTTAGGCTCGATGCGCGCTACAGCACGCCCGATGAGGCCCACGCGATGATGGAGCCGCACGCATCGATCGCGGCATGGCAGAGCGACGAGCTCACCCTGTGGACCTCCAACCAGATGATTGCCTGGAATACCGCCGATATGGCCAGGACGCTCGGCATACCCAAGGAAAACGTCCGGCTCGATTCGCCGTTCATCGGCGGCGGCTTCGGCGGCAAACTGTTCCCGCGCGCCGACGCGCTGCTCGCCGCCCTGGGCGCGCGCGCAGCCGGACGGCCGGTGAAGGTCGCGCTGCAGCGTCCCCTGATGTTCAACAACACGCCGCACCGGCCCGCCACGATCCAGCGGATCCGTATCGGTGCGACCAGCGATGGCAAGATCACGGCCATCGGCCATGAAAGCTGGTCGGGCAATCTGGCGGGCGGCAAGCCCGAAGGCGCCGTCGCCCAGACGCGGCTGCTGTATGCCGGCGCACACCGCATGACTGCCACGCGGCTGGCGACGCTCGATCTACCTGAAGGCAACGCGATGCGGGCGCCGGGCGAGGCGTCGGGCATGATGGCGCTGGAGATCGCCATGGACGAGATGGCCGAGAAGCTCGGAATTGATCCGGTCGAGTTCCGGATTCTCAACGACACGCAGGTCGATCCGGAAAAGCCGGAACGGCCGTTCACGCAGCGCCAGCTCATTGAATGTTTCCGCACCGGCGCCGAGCGTTTTGGCTGGGGCAAGCGAAATGCGCAGCCGGGCAGCGTCCGCGATGGGCGCTGGCTGATCGGCATGGGTACCGCCGCCGCGTTTCGCAACAATCTGCTGACGAAGTCGGCCGCACGCGTACGGCTCGACAGCAAAGGCGTGGTCACGGTCGAAACCGACATGACCGACATCGGCACCGGCAGCTACACCATCATCGCGCAGACCGCGGCCGAGATGATGGGCGTGCCGCTCGACAAGGTGGTGGTGCGGCTCGGCGATTCGATCTTCCCGGTGTCGGCCGGATCCGGCGGACAATGGGGCGGCAACAACTCGACCGCGGGCGTCTATGCCGCATGCGTCAAGCTGCGCGAGGAAATCGCGCGGCAGCTCGGGTTCAATTCCGCGGACGCCGAATTCGCCGACGGTGAAGTTCGCGCCGGCAATCGCCGCGTGCCGCTGGCGCAGGCCGCCGGCGAAAGCGGCCTCAGTGCGGAAGACGAAATCGAATACGGCGATCTCGCCAAGAAGCAGCAGCAATCGACCTTCGGTGCGCACTTCGTCGAAGTCGGGGTTGATGTTGCGACCGCCGAGATCCGTGTGCGCCGGATGCTGGCGGTGTGCGCCGCCGGCCGCATCCTCAATCCCAAGACCGCGCGCAGCCAGGTGATCGGCGCGATGACGATGGGCGTCGGTGCCGCGCTGATGGAGGAACTCGTGGTCGACAAGCGCGCCGGCTTCTTCGTCAACCACGATCTTGCGGGCTACGAGGTGCCGGTTCACGCCGACATTCCGCACCAGGACATGATCTTCCTCGACGAGACCGATCCGATGTCGTCGCCGATGAAGGCCAAGGGCGTTGCCGAACTCGGCATCTGCGGCGTGGCGGCGGCGGTGGCCAACGCGGCCTACAACGCCACCGGGATCCGCGTGCGGGATTATCCGATCACGCTCGACAAGTTGCTCGAACGCTTGCCGGACGTGGGGTGATCTCCTGCGCGAGCATACGCGGCAAGAAGCATTTGAGTGCGTTCAAGCGACAGTTTTGCGCGGCGAGATCGCCAGGAGGCCCGCAGCGGCGAATGCCAGCAAGGCCGCAAGCTGAAAGGTCTGCTGGAATGCTTCGAGGAAGCCTTGGCTAATGTCGAGCACTTCAAACACCATCAGCACGACGGAGGCTGCGGTCACCGTACCGAAGGTTCGCGTGAGCAGGACGAGGCTGCCCGCGACGCCGCGGTCCGCAAGCGGGAGCGCCGCCGTCACGATGTCCGAATAGGCAAGCTGGAACAGGCCGAGCCCGAGACCCTGCACGAACAGCCCCGTGATCCGCAGGGTCGTCGGGGTTTGTTCGGTCCACGCGCCGATCAGCAGAAGACCGGCGCCAATGGCGGCGGCTCCCGCTATCGCCAGCCGCTCGGCGGAAATGTAACGCCCGACGATGCGACCGCCGATCGGCGCGGCCACTACCGCCCCGGCCGCCGCTGCAGCCAGAATGGCACCGCTCTCGGTCAGCGAATAGTCGGGCACGCGCGTCAGCGCATACGGCACCAGCAGCCAGATCGAAAATGCCGCGAGGTTGACGAGTACGCTGACGAGGTTGAGCAGCGCAAAAGCCGGCTGCCTGAGAACGCCGACGGCAATGATCGGACGCGCGGCGCGTGACTCGCGGAAGATAAAGGCCGCAAAGGCTGCGGCGGACATTAGCCCGAACCAGACGGCGGAGAACTCGCGCAGACGGTTGAGTGTCAGCAGCATCGTCACCAGGCCAAGCACCAGCGCGATGCCTCCAAGGACATCGAAGCGGTCCCCTGCCGGGCGTGGCGGCGTTGCCGGCATGGCGCCCAGCAGCAAGAGCGCTGCGATAGCGATGGGGATCCGGAACAGGAACACCGCGCGCCAATCCCAGATCGCCGTCAAGGCACCGCCAAGCAGCGGACCGAGCATCAGGCCCAGCGACAACATCATCGTATAGATGCCTAGCGCGCGGCTGCGCCGCTCCTCGCCATAGAGCGCCGTCACCAGCGCTGCGCCACAGCTCAGCACCAGCGCCGCGCCGATGCCCTGCAGGAAGCGAAACACCAGCATCGCGCCGTAGCTCGGCGCACAACCGACCAGAAGCAGCGCTACCGCGCTCCAGATCAGGCCGATCCGGAAAACCAAGGCGTGGCCGACGGTGTCGCCGATGCGACCGAGCGCCAGCAGCAGGCTGGCGTAGGTCAGCACGTAACAGATCACGACCCACTGGATATCGCCGATCGCGAGGCCAAACGCGCGGGTGATGGCGGGGAAGGCGATATTCACCGACGTGTCGAGCTGCGTCGCGGCCGTGCCCAGCCCGATCATGGCGACCTGCCACGGCCTGGAGTGGAGCAGGCGGACGGATGCACGGGGAGGATCGCGCTGGGTGTTTGAAATCACGCTGGGACCCGCGGTCTGGTGTTACGTCGGCGCGAAGGCGATTGCGCCGTCGCCGTCGACCTCCCGCGTCAGCCGCCCGGTCGAGGCGAGCATGTTCAAATGGGCGAGCGATTCGCCGAATGCCTGGCGCGGATTGGCGTACAGCACCCGCGGAAATATTTCCTGCGCGATCGCAAAGGCGTTGGTTTTGCCGTCAACACCAGAGATCACGTCGTCGAGCCGGGTCAGGTGATGCTCGCGCAGCTGGGCAAGCCGCGCATGGAGCCCATGAAACGGCAGGCCGTGCGATGGCAGCACCAGCGTATCCGCCGGCAGCGTCTCGAGCCGCGCCAGCGCATCCAGATATTCCTGCATCGGGTTGGCCTCCGGCTGTGCCGAGGGCGTGATGACCGATGGCGTCATGTGCGACAGGATCTGATCGCCCGCGATCAGGATCTTGTCGCTCTCGCAGAAGTACAGCGCGTGTTCGGGCGAATGCCCGCCTGCCGTGATCACCCGCCATTCGCGTCTGCCCATGGTGATCACGTCGCCGTCCCGAATGCGGGAGAATTCACGCGGCGGCCGCAGGCCGAGATATTTCGAGCGGCGCTGGGCCTCCATCAGCCTGTTCGCATCATCGTCGGAGGCGCCGTTTCGTTTCATGAAGGCGGACAGATGATCGTCCGGCCCTTCCTCGCGCTCATGCCACGTCTTCCAGCCGCTGAGCCATTCGGCCAGCGGCATGCGCACCGTGCATTTCATCTCCTTCACCAGGTATCCGGCGAGGCCGTAATGATCGAGATGGGCATGCGTGAAGGTCAGGTTCTGCAACGGGCGGGCACGCAGCAGCCCCCGCCATAGCTTGTCCCAGATCTCGAAGGTGTCGTCGGTGTTCATGCCGCAGTCGACCAGCGTCCATCCCGGCCCGTTGTCGAGCAGCCAGCAATTGACGTGATTGGGCGCCGTCGGCATCGGAAGCCGGACCCAGAACAGGCCCGGCAGCACATCAGTCAATTCGCCATAGGACGGCGGACGCGGGACCGTGAACCTCAGATCTTCGGACATTTGTTTCCCATCCCCGGCCGCGTTCATGACCGCGCGACTTCAAGCCGGCGCCCCGGCCTGCGCGTTTGATGCAAGCTTACGCGATTTGGTCAGGCCATCAACGCTGCGGAGATTGTTATGCCTTCCGGACAGGGCAGGGCAGCAATAATCTTCTGTTTAACCGCTTGAGTGGAAGCCGATTTTCCTGGAGAACGTCAGCCCGTGTCCCGCGACCCGGTCGTGCGGGGGCCTTCCGAGAGCTGCTGGGCAAGAACAATAATGGACGCACTCACCCCCGATTCCGGGCTCAGGCCGGAAGCCGATCCGGAGCAGGCCCTCGACCGGCGGGCTCATCGCAACCTCCTGCTGCTTGCATGCTGTCAGGCGGTCGGCCAATCCTGCAACACCATGATGTTCGCGGCGACGGGGCTGTCCGTCATCACCTTCTATCACCGGCCCGATCTCGCCAACCTGCCGGTCACGATGCAGCACATCGGGGTGATGATCTGGGTATTCCCGGCGGCGCTGTTGATGCAGCGGGTCGGGCGGAGCATCGGCTTTCGCGTCGGCTCGCTGTTCGGCATGGCAGGTGCCACCATCATGTGCGTCGGGCTCTATACCGCGAACTTCCTCGTCATGTGCGCCGGCGGCCTCGTCCTCGGCTATGCGGTCGCCTGCCTGCAGATGTATCGTTTCGCCGCTGCGGAACTGGTCTCGATCCATTACCGCGCCAAGGCGATTTCGTGGGTGACCGCCGGCGGCGTCGCGGCCGCCGTGATTGGTCCGAGCCTCGTGCGCGTCACGCACGACCTGACGATGCCGCTTTACCTTGCGACGTACGCCGCCATTCTTGGCCTGCACGTCATCGTTTTCACGGTCATGTCCTTTATCAGCTTCCCCTCGGTGGCGGCGTCGGCTGCCACCGCCGGACCGACCGAGGCTGCAGCGCCGCCGCGTCCGTTGCTCGTGATCGCCAGCCAGCCGCGCTTCATCGCGTCTGCGATGGCCGGCATGCTGGCGTTCGGCACGATGTCCTTCATCATGAGCGCCTCGCCGCTGGCCATCGTCGGCTGCGGATTTTCGCATGCGGAAGCCCATTGGGTGATCTTCCTGCACGTGCTGGGCATGTTCGTGCCGTCGTTCTTCACCGGCAATCTGATCAACAGGTTCGGCGCCACCACAGTCATGTCATGGGGCGTCGTGCTCATGCTGGTCGGTGTCGTTGCGGCGCTGGCAGGCATGACGGAATGGAATTTCCGCCTGGCGCTTACGGTCAACGGTGTCGGCTGGAATTTCCTGTTCGTCGGCGCAACCGCGCTGGTTACGACGTGCTATCGCCCTAACGAGCGCGGCAAGACCCAGGCGTTCAACGACCTGCTCGTTTTCAGCACCACCGCCACGTCGAGCTTCATGGCGGGATTTCTGCAGGATCGTTGGGGCTGGCAGCCTCTCAACTGGTTTTCCGTGCTGTTGATGCTGGTTGCCGCCGCGGCCGTCATATGGCTGCGCTATCAACGTGCATCGCTAAGCCCCATTCGCTAGCAGGGATAGGCTGGGCGCAGCGGGCGGCCTTCCGCGATCGACAGTTCGGCGCTGTGCTTTCGCTATTTCCTTCGTTCCCACTGCATGAACTTATCGAGCAGCGCGTCGGGCTTCTCGGCCCCATTTCTCGCCGTTCCGGCGGTGGGGTCGGAAACAGCCGATTCCTGGCTGTCGTTCGCCTGACTTCTTTGAAACTGCGAGAAGCCCTGCAGCAGCGCCTGGGAGTCTCCGGATGTCACCTCAGCCGGCGTAGCCTGCGCGGGTGTGGAAATCGAAACCGCGAGTTCGGAAGGATCGGTTCTCGACGTCGGGTTCACGTTGAACAAAGCCAGCGCCGCGACCGCAGCAACACCAATCGCCGCTGCAATTCCACCGACGGTGGCGAGCAGCACGCGCCGGGGCCGGCGTTCGTAAGCGAGTTGGGCTTCCAGCGGACGGGAGAATTTGGTGAAAGCCTCTTCGCGCATCTCGTCAAACCGGGACAAGGAGGCTGGAGCAAACTGGTCTGCTCTCGGCTGCGGCGTCGTGCCGGATCGCGGGTCTGCCGTGCCGCGTACCGTGCGTGGCGCGTAATACAGCGGATCTTCCGGGTTATCGCGGTTGGGATGATCGTTCGGGCTGACGAAACTCATTTAAGCAACTCCTCACACTGCCAATTCCTCGCATCGGATTATCATTGCCACGCCGGTCCCCTGGTGTGGGTGTTTGCTCGGCTGCCCCGGCCCCGATGTTGTAGAACTCCGGCGGTCGGCCTTCAAGGTGCGTTTTGTTCTACCAGCACCCCGGCCGGGAATGCACGGACGGGTGATTTGGCGGCTTTCGGCTTGAGCGCCCTCCGCTTCATTGTCGCGGTTTGCTTCTTGTTTGGCGCAGGCGCCCGTCTTCGCTTGTTTCGTTCGCTGTCACTCATGTTCGCAGCCCCCGCTCGCAAATCGCCTCAAACGATTGTCTAACCGCCCCGGTCATTGGAAGACTGGGCCGAGTTTTCGCGGGTGTGAAGTCAAAAGCGCAGCTTCTGGTTCAGGAACACCGTGAGTGTTGCGAATCAGAGACAGAAAGGCGCGATGCGCAGCGCTGGGCGACGAGAGACGTAAACACCGCATCGTATATTCAGCTTCAGGCGCCGCTCGCCCGGCTCGACTTGGGACCCTGGTACCTCTAACGTCCGGGCTCTAGCAACGGGGCGAGAAATGGCAAAGAAAACCGTAGTCAAACGGAAGAGCGGCGCAAAAAAAGCAGCGCCGAAGAAGTCGACGAAAAAGTCCGCCGGCCGCATGAGCGCGAGCGCACAGAAGAAGGCAGTGTCACGAAAGCCCGCCAAGGGGCGCCCGCCGAAAGGTCCGGTTTGGCAATGGTCGGCGCTGGAGACGGCCGCCGCCATTCGATCAGGGACGATTTCCTCGACCGCGGTCGTGGAAGCCCATCTCGCTCGAATGCGCGACGTCAATCCAAAGCTCAACGCGGTTGTCGTTGACCTGTCGGAGGATGCGCTTAAGTCGGCGAAAGCCGCCGACAATGCCCGGGCAAAGCAGAGAGAACTCGGCCCGCTGCACGGCGTCCCGATCACCATCAAGGAAAATGTCGACTATGAGGGGCGGCCCAACCCCAACGGGGTAGCCGCGCAAATGAATATCATCGCGCCTTCAGACGCGCCCGTCGTGCGCAATCTCAGGAAAGCCGGCGCCATCGTTATCGGCCTGACCAATACGCCCGAATTCTCGTTCCGCGGCTTTACGGAAAATCCGCTGCACGGGCTGACGCTCAACCCATGGGATCCTGATATCACCTGCGGCGGCTCGTCGGGCGGCGCCGGTGCCGCGGTGGCCGCCGGTATCGGAACGATCGCGCATGGCAACGACATCGGCGGTTCGTTGCGCTGGCCGGCACATTGCAACGGCGTCGTCACCATCAAGCCGACGCAAGGCCGTGTTCCGGCCTTTAACGAGAGCGCCGCGTCCGAGCGCCCGATGCTCGCCCATTTGATGTCCGCGCAAGGCCCGTTGGCGCGCAGCGTAGGCGACGTCCGGACAGCGCTCGAAGTGATGAGCCAGCGCGATCCGCGGGACCCATGGTGGGTCCCGGCGCCTCTGGTCGGGCTGAAACCTAGAGGGCCGATCAAGGTGGCGCTCGCGAAGCTGCCCGAGGACATGGACGTCGATCCGTCGGTGCATGCCGCGCTCAGGCAGGCGGCAGACGCACTCGAGCGTTCGGGCTATCGCGTCAGCGAGGTCGAAGTGCCCGACATCAGCGGCGTCTGGCAGACATGGTGCGACATCATCACCAACGAAACCGTGGTGCTGCAGGAAGCCGCCATGCTCAAGGTGACGTCGAACGATTTCCACGCCGCCTGGAACGGCATCAAGGCAAAGGCCAACACGCTCGACCTGCTGGGCTGGATGCGCGCTACGGCCGCGCGCAGCACCCATATCCGTGCCTGGCAGTTGTTCTTCGAGGAGTATCCTGTCGTGCTCGCCCCCACGACGGTGAAGCCGACGCCCGGCCCGCGCGAGGATACGATCAGCGCGGAGCGCACGCGCGAACTGTTCTGGAACGATCTGCGTTTTATTTCCGCGATCAATGTTCTCGGTCTGCCTGGCGCTGTCGTGCCGGTAGCGCTGCATGATGGCCACCCGATCGGCGTGCAACTGATTGCGGGTCGCTATCGCGAGGATCTCGCACTCGATGCGGCGGCGGCGATCGAGAAGCGGGTCGGAACGCTGTTGCCCAAGCTGTGGGAAAAAATCGGCTGAGGTTGTTGGCGGTCGTTTGCACGGTTGGTCGGCACGAGATCTGGCTTTCGAAATTTCGCGTGCTCGCCAACCACTGTTAACCCTGTGTTAAGAGATCGTCAGCGCCGACGGGTCGAGTTTCGATATTCTGAGGTAATCTCCCACTCGCAATGGATCCAGCGAGTGGGGGCTCAATGTGATCAGGACTGTTTGGCTCGGCCTGGCATTTCTTGTTGTTCTGGCCGGGGTAAGTTCATTTAGATTTGCCTTTGGTCATTTCGATCTCGCCTACGCTTCGGTCGCCGCTCGTTCAGAGCCCGATAGCGCGGAGGTCACAAATGCGGTTGAGCAAACTCTCACGGAAGCAGATCGGCTGCCGCCGCTCGCCTATATTGCTGCCGCACCCGAACCGGAACTGGCAAAGGCGGATCACACGCCGGCCGAATCCGCGCCTGAAGCCGAACCTTTGCCTCGGCTGGAGTCTTTGCCTCGAACACCGATGGCATCCATAAAACCGCGTGTCGCCAATCGACAGTGGCGCGAACCTGTCTCTTCGGCGGTTCGGCCGGCGAAACATCAGAATGCGAAGCGAAAGCCTGCGAAGACACAGGCCATTGCCGACAAACCCGAGGAGCCGGTTGAGCCGAAGGCCTGCCAAACGGAAAATTTTGACGCAATTCGCCTGGCATTCAACTTGCCGACAGGCTGCCACGGCTAGCTGATACAACGCGTGGCCGCGTTCCCTGGCAGTGGTGTGACTGTCATTTGCTCTCACGGCTGCGAACTGGTTCGTCGTGCGAGCAAGTGGAAACGTCATGCAAGACTGCGACAAATCAACACGACGGGCAAATCACTCCAATTGCTGTCCATCCCATCGCGCGAAAATATTGCACTTAACTTGTCGGGCAAATCAGTGATGTAATTCCGCGCGTCTCACCCGTTACGAGGGGCGTGCGCACGTCACGAACGCGCGGTGGGATGCGGTGGACGCAAAGCGTGTGCAAGACGAGCGCGCGTAGCGCGTACGGCGAAGTCGTGTGGTTCTGACGCCGCGGTGCTGGCGTCAAGTTCGCGGGAGCAGGCCTCTCACGAGCGACGGTGGCAAAAGAGCCGTTCACCGGGAAGAGCACGAAGTAAGCCGTAAAGCCACTGCGCAGGGAAGGCCGGGATGCTCCCGCTGAACCTGTATGCTCGTGTGCGCGTTTTTAAGTGCGCAA
>LNFM01005739.1_pt1 | contig 21106 bp, 21 predicted proteins | sample 596031 | NCBI WGS metagenome assembly LNFM01 (sample SAMN04254537, study PRJNA301005) | activated carbon metagenome | isolation source: dual media filters at the Ann Arbor, Michigan drinking water treatment plant | place: USA: Ann Arbor
GGTTTGCATGATGTTCTTGTCTCCTGCCCGTTCAGATACGTTCAACAATCGTTGCGATGCCCATGCCGCCGCCCACGCACAGCGTGGCCAGGCCATAGCGCAGCTGGCGGCGGTGCAGCTCGTCAATCAGGGTGCCGAGGATCATGGCGCCCGTGGCCCCCAGCGGGTGGCCCATGGCGATGGCGCCACCATTCACGTTGACCTTGTCGTGCGGCACACCCAGCTCGCGCATGAAGCGCATGGGCACGGCGGCAAACGCCTCGTTCACTTCGAACAGGTCGATCTGGTCGATGGTCATGCCTGCACGGGCAAGCGCCTTTTGGGCGGCGGGCACGGGGCCGGTGAGCATGATGGTGGGGTCGGCCCCGCTGAGCGCCGTGGCCACGATGCGAGCGCGCGGCGTGAGGCCGTGGGCCTTGGCGGCGGCATCGTTGCCGATGAGCACTGCAGCGGCGCCATCGACGATGCCCGACGAGTTGCCCGCGTGGTGCACATGGTGGATGCGCTCCACCTGGGGGTAGCGCTGCAGCGCCACGGCGTCAAAGCCCATGCCGCCCAGCTGCTCGAACGAGGCCTTGAGCGCGCCAAGGCCTTCGAGGGTTGTCTTGGGCTTGATGAACTCGTCTTCTTCCAGAATGGTCTGGCCGATGAAGTCGCGCACGGGCACGACCGAATTCTTGAAATAGCCCGCTGCGCGCGCTGCAGTGGCGCGGCGCTGGGATTCGAGTGCGAAGGCGTCCACGTCGGCGCGGGTGTAGCCGTCCAGCGTGGCGATCAGGTCGGCGCCGATGCCCTGGGGCACGAACAGCGTGGCGGAGTTGGTGGCAGGGTCCTGCGCCCAGGCGCCGCCGTCGGAGCCGATGGGCACGCGGCTCATGCTCTCCACGCCGCCCGCCACCACCAGGTCTTCCCAGCCGCTGCGCACCTTCTGCGCGGCCAGGTTCACGGCCTCCAGGCCTGATGCGCAGAACCGGTTGACCTGCACGCCCGCACACCGAAAGTCCCACCCGGCCTTGAGCGTCGCCACCTTGGGCAACACCGAGCCCTGCTCGCCCACGGGCGAGACGATGCCCATGACCACGTCGTCCACTGCGGCGGTGTCAAAGCGGTGGCGCGTTTGCAGCTCGGTCAGCAGGCTGGCCAGCAGGTCGATGGGCTTGACCTCGTGCAGGCTGCCGTCCTTCTTGCCCTTGCCCCGCGGGGTGCGCAGCGCGTCAAATACATAGGCTTCAGTCATGAATGGTCTCCGGTGGTTTCTCTAAACTTCAAGCGGGTTGGTCGACGAAGCGGGTGCCAGGGTTGCTCACACCACAACAGCGTGCCCTCTGACGCGGGTGCGGTCGCTTTTTGCACTATCTTTCGACAGTTGCTCTCTCAATTTCTGGCTATGGAACGAAATACATCCTCTGCATTGCAGCGCGTGGCGCGCAGCGCTATCGAATACGACGACAAGCGCGACGGGTTTGCGCTGGAGCACCATGTGGTGCTGGCCGCCTCCAGTGCGCTGGCGGTGGCGGCCTTCATGGCGCCCAGCCGCGGTTCGGCAGCCATTCGCGGCATTGGCGCGGGTTTGCTGCTCATGCGCGCACTGAGTGGCAGCCAGGGTGTGCGCTCCTGGCTGAAAGTCACCGACCGCCGCCCTGGCGCACCGCTCAGTCCTGAGGAAGCGCGCGCCGCCTGGTATCTGTAGCGGAATTCGGCGCCCACTGCGGCGTCGTTCATGGCGCGGTGCATGCTGCTATTTGCCCAGGCCCATGCCACGCGCAATCACTTCTTTCATGATCTCGTTCGTGCCGCCGTAGATGCGCTGCACGCGTGCGTCGGCATAGGCGCGGGTGATGGGGTATTCCCACATGTAGCCGTAGCCGCCAAACAGCTGCACGCATTCGTCCATCACCTTGCACTGCAGGTCGGTGGTCCAGTACTTGGCCATGCTGGCGGTTTCGGTGTCTAGCTGCTCGCGCACGATCAGCTCGCAGCATTTGTCCACAAACACGCGGGCCACCTGCACTTGCGTTTGTAGCTCGGCCAGGGTGTGGCGGGTGTTCTGGAAGGTGGCCACGCTCTGCCCGAATACCTTGCGCTGCTTGACATAGTCCACCGTCCAGTCGATGGCTGCCTGCGCTGCGGCCACGGCGGTGATCGCGATCTGCAGGCGCTCCCAGGGCAACTGCTCCATCAGGCAGATGAAGCCGCGTCCTTCCATGGCGGGGCCGCCCAGCAGGTTGTCCACCGGCACCTTCACGTCGTTGAAGAACAGCTCGGACGTGTCTTGTGCCTTCATGCCCATCTTTTTGAGGCGCTGGCCTTTTTCAAAGCCGGGCATGTCGCGCTCCACCAGGAACAGGCTGGTGCCTTTGGCCCCGGCGGCCGGGTCGGTCTTGGCGACCACGATCACCAGATCGGCGTGCCAGCCGTTGGTGATGAAGGTCTTGCTGCCGTTCAGCACATAGTGGCTGCCATCCGCACTTTTGATGGCCGTGGTCTTGATGCCCTGCAAGTCGCTGCCGGCAGCAGGCTCGCTCATGGCGATGGCGCCCACCATGGCGCCGGTGGCCATCTGGGGCAGGTACTTTTGTTTTTGCGCTTCGGTACCGTAGTGCAGGATGTACGGCGCCACGATTTCGCTGTGCAGCCCGAAGCCGATGCCCGTGGTGCCAGCGCGCGCCAGCTCTTCCATCTGCGCCACCGAATACAGCTTGTCGGCCCCGGCGCCGCCGTATTCCTCAGGCAGGCTCATGCACAGGAAGCCGTTGGCACCAGCGGCGTTCCACACCTCGCGCGCCACATAGCCCTGGTCTTCCCACTGGTCGTGGAAGGGCACCACTTCCTTGTCGATAAAGCGGCGAAAGCTGTCGGCAAAGGCCTGGTGGTCGGGCTGGTAGAGGGTGCGTTCGATCATGGCGATGGCTCGGTGGGTGAGTCGATGGTCTATTTATGCAAAGTTACTGCTTGGTTAAATTTTGCCACTTGTTGCGCGCGTGCGCACCCCCATAAACGTCAAAGCCGCCCGAAGGCGGCTTTGGATGGTGCAATGTTCAGACTTGCGGGTTCAGGGCTTCACGTAGTCCGACACGACCTTCCACTTGCCGTCGGTGATCTGCGACAGGCGCGAAAGGTCGCTGCCCAGACGCTTTTGCGGGCCGTAGGTGGCCTGCGCGCCGCCGAACATGTCGGGCGGGATGACCATGGTGTCCATCGCCTTGATGAAGCTCTCGGTGTTGAGGTTGGTGCCAGCCTTTTGCGCTGCCTTGATGAAGGAGTCGATGGCGCTGTAGCCGTACACCGAAAACACCGTGGGGTCGTCGTTGAACTTGGTCTTGTACTTGTTGGCCCAGAAGCGGATCGGCTGGCTGGCCTCGTCCAGGTAGGGGTGCTGCACGGTCATGGTGGCGTACAGGCCGTCCATGGGCTTGCCGCCCAGCTTGTGGATGAGGTCGGTGTATGCGGCGCTGGAGCCCAGGAACGTGGGGTTGAAGCCCGTCTTGCGCGACTCGCCGATGGTGCCGATGGTCTCGCGGATGATGGTGCCCAGAATCACGAAGTCGCACTCGGACGACTTCATCTTGGCCACCTGCGACGAGAAGTCGGTGGCGCCGCGCTTGTACGAAGTCTTCTCGGCAAACTCCATGCCCATCGTCTTCAATGCGGCCTCGCCGCCGCGCATGACTTCCAGGCCAAACTCGTCGTCCTGGTAAATGGTGCAGACCTTCTTGGCGTTCTTTTCCTTGATCAGCTTGGGCGCAGCCAGGCGGATCTGGTCGTAGTACGTGGCGGCAAACGAGTACTTGAGCTTGTGGAAGGGCTCGTACATTTCGCGCGCGGCCGTCACCGGGAAGAAGTTGATGACGTTCTTGCTGAACTGCACCGGCATGGCGGCCAGGTTCTGCGCCGTCCCCAGGTGGCCGATCATCATGAAGATCTTGTCCTGGTTCACGAGCTTCTGCGCGGCCAGCACGGCCTTCTTGGGGTCGTAGCCGGAGTCTTCCACCTTGAGCTCCAGCTTGCGGCCATTGACGCCGCCCTGCTCGTTGGCTTCATCCACGCGCAGCATCATGCCCAGCCGGATCTGCTTGCCAAAGCCCGCCAGCGGGCCCGACAGATCCTGGATGGAGCCCAGCGTGATGGTGTCCTTGCTGACGCCCTGGCTGTTCTGCGCCTGCGCGGCACTACCGGCCATGGCCACGATGGCCAGTGCGGCAATGTGATGAAGTTTCATGGCACGTCTCCTTCGGTTGGATCGCATTACGATCACTCGTTATAGAACGATGCCCGGGGTGGGGCACCAGCACTTTCCCTATCTCCGGCAGTGCAGGCACGGCGCGCGGGCTCAGGCTTCGACAGGCTCAGCCTGAACGGTGGCGGCAGCGCTCGGCACAACCCCATCCGTTCAGGCTGAGCCTGCCGAAAGCCGTAACCACGCTACCGGTACATCGCCTCAATCTGCGGCGCGTACTTCTGCTGCACCAGCTTGCGCTTGAGCTTCATCGTGGGCGTCAGCTCCTCGTCCTCGGCCGTGAGCTGCGTGTCGAGCAGGAAAAACTTCTTGATCTGCTCGACCCGTGCAAACTTCGCATTCACGCGGTCGATCTCGGCCTGGATCAGCTCCTGCACCTCGCGCGTGCGGGTCAGGCTGGCGTAGTTGGAAAACGGCACGTCGTTGTCCTGCGCAAACTTCTCCACGTTCTCCTGGTCGATCATGATGATGACCGTGAGGTAGGGCAGCTTGTCGCCAATGACCACGGCATCAGTCACGTAGGGACTGAACTTGAGTTCGTTTTCCAGCTCGCTCGGCGTGATGTTCTTGCCGCCCGCGGTGATGATGATGTCCTTCATGCGGTCGGTGATGCGCAGGTAGCCATCGGCATCGATCACGCCCACATCGCCCGTGTGCAGCCAGCCATCGGCGTCGATGGTTTCAGCCGTTTTCTCGGGCTGGTTGAGGTAACCCTTGAACACGTTGGGGCCGCGCACCAGGATCTCGCCGGTGGCGGAATCCACGCGCACCTCGTTGTAGCTGGCGGCCGGGCCAATGGAGCCCGGCTTCATACGCGCGGCAGGCACGCCGGTGGATGCGCCGCAGGTCTCCGTCATGCCCCACACCTCCAGCATGGGCAGGCCCAGCGCCAGGTACCAGCGCACCAGGTCGGGCGAGATCGGCGCCGCGCCGGTCACGAGGAACCGCGCGCGGTGAATGCCGATGAGCTTGCGCACGTTGTTGAGCGCCAGGAAGCGCGCCAGCATGAACTGCGCCTTCAGCATCCCGCCCACAGGCTGGCCCGCCAGCACCAGGTCGGCAATGCGCGTGCCCACGCCAATCGACCACGCATACGCGGCCTGCTGCATGCGGGTGGATTCTTTCAGCGTGATCATCACGCCCGAATAGAACTTCTCCCACACGCGCGGCACGGCCGTGAACACCGTGGGTGCGATCTCGCGCACGTTCTCGGGCACGGTGTCGGGGTTCTCCACAAAGTTGAGCTTGGCCCCGGTGTAGAGCGAAAAGTATTCGCCGCCCATGCGCTCGGCAATGTGGCACAGCGGCAAAAAGCACATGGTTTCGTCGGCCTCGCTGCGCGCAATCAGCGTGTTGTAGCCGCGCACGGTGTACGTGATGGCGCCGTGCGTGTGCATGGCGCCCTTGGGCTTGCCGGTGGTGCCCGATGTGTAGACCAGGATGGCCAGGTCATCCGGGCGGCAGGCCTGCGCGCGGCGCATGAGGGCGTCGGGGTTTTGCTGGTTCCACGCACGGCCCAGCTCGCGCAGGGCGGCCAGGCTGATCACGCCCGGGTCGTTCAGGCCGCGCAGGCCTTCCATGTCGAACACCACGATCTTGCGCAGCAGGGGCAGGGCGTCGCGCACCTCCAGCGCCTTGTCCAGCTGTTCATCGTCTTCCACAAACAGCACGCGGGTAGAAGAGTCTTCGCTCAGGTAGTGCACCTGCGCTGCGGCATCGGTGGGGTAGATGCCGTTGGCCACACCGCCGCAGCTGAGCACGGCCAGATCGGCCAGCACCCATTCGATGTTGGTGCTCGACAGGATGGATGCGCATTCACCCGGCGCAAACCCCAGCGACATCAGGCCGCCGCCGATCTCGCGCACGGCCTCGGCGGTCTGGTTCCAGGTCCAGCTTTTCCAGATGCCCAGTTCCTTCTGGCGCATCCATACGTTGGGGCCACGGGCTTGCACCGCGTTCCAGAACATGGCGGTAATGGTGTCGCCGGCCAGCACGTCGGTGCCGGAAGGCTGAATGTGAGAGAGGTCCCAGAGATTGCTCATACCGTCCTCATCGCCATGTTTTCTTCTTCTTCCAGCGCCGCTCACCCCGCACGCCCTCGTCCTTCATGCCCAGGTAGAACTCCTTGATGTCGTCCTTCTCGCGCAGGCGGTCGCAGCTGTCTTCCATCACGATGCGGCCGTTCTCCAGCACATAGCCGTAGTCGGATGCGTTCAGGGCCATGTTGGCGTTCTGCTCCACCAGCAAGATGGTGGTGCCGCGTTCGCGGTTGATGCGCACCACGATCTCGAAGATCTCCTTGGTGAGCTTTGGGCTCAGGCCCAGGCTGGGCTCGTCCAGCAGGATGAGTTCGGGGTTGGCCATCAGCGCGCGCGAGATGGCGAGCATCTGCTGCTGCCCGCCCGAGAGCAGGCCCGCGTCTTGCGCTGCCCGTTCGCGCAGGATGGGGAAGTAGCCGAACACCGTTTCGATGTCGCGCGCCACCGCATCGCCGTCGCGCCGGGTGTAGGCGCCCATCAGCAGGTTGTCGCGCACCGACAGCAGGGGGAACACCTCGCGCCCTTCGGGCACATGCATCAGGCCGCGGCGCACGATGGCCGAAGGGTCGTTGGCGGTGATGTCCTCGCCCTTGAATTCGACCGTGCCCTTGCGCGGGTCGATGATGCCGGAGATGGTCTTGAGGATGGTCGTCTTGCCCGCGCCGTTGCTGCCCAGCACGGCCGCGATCTCGCCGCGGCGCACCTGCAGGCTCACGCCGCGGATGGCCTTGATAGGGCCGTAGGCGCTTTCCACGTTCTGCAGCCGCAGCATGGGTGTTTCGTCGTTGGCCGCGCTGGTGGCAGCGGGCTGGCCCGTGGGCATTGTGGTCATGCGGTGGCCCTCCCGACCTTGCTGCCCGGCGGGCGGCGCAGGTTGCTCACGTCGTCGATGGTGCCGAGATACGCCTCGATCACGCCGGGGTGCGACTGCACCTCGCGCGGCGTGCCCATGGCCACCAGCTCGCCCTGGTTCATGGCCAGCACGCGGTCAGACACCTTGGACACCAGCGACATGTCGTGTTCGACCATCAGCACCGTGATGCCCAGCTCGTGCTGGATGTCCTGGATCCAGAAAGCCATGTCGTCGGTTTCTTCCACGTTCAGGCCCGACGAGGGTTCATCCAGCAGCAGCAGCTGCGGCTCGGTGCACAGCGCGCGGGCCAGCTCCACCACCTTTCGCACGCCGTAGGGCAGGCCCGCCACCATGGTGTCGCGGTAGTGCTGCAGGTCCAGAAACTCGATGATCTCCTCGGCCTTGGCGCGTGCCCGTATCTCGGCGTTGCGCACCTTGCCGGTAAAGAACATGTCGGCCCACAGGCCCGTTTCGCGGCGTGTGTGGCGGCCAATGAGCAGGTTGTGCAGCACGCTGGCGTGCTCGAAGAGTTCGATGTTCTGGAACGTGCGGGCAATGCCCAGGCCCGCCACCTTGTGGGGTGGCAGATCCGTCAGCGGCAGCATGGCGCCGCCGGGGCCGGCGTAGGCAATGGTGCCCTGCGTGGGCGTGTAGATGCGGCTGATGAGGTTGAACACCGTCGTCTTGCCCGCGCCGTTGGGGCCGATGAGGGTGAACACCTCGCCGCGGCGTACGTCGAACGACACGTTGTTGACCGCCAGCACGCCACCGAAGCGCACGCTGAGGTTTTTGGCTGAAAGCAGCACGTCATGGGTCATGGCGTTCATTTCAGACGATCAGACTTTTGAAAGGACTTCTGCCGCTTGAACATGCCCTTGCGGTAGAACGGGAACATCTGCAGCCAGGTGCGCACCTTGAGCCAGCGGCCATACAGCCCCATGGGCTCAAACAGCACAAACGCAATCAGCACCGCGCCATACACCACGGCCTGCAGGCCGGGCGCCTGGCCGATGGCGGCGGGCAGGAAATCTTTGGACAGCGAGATCATCTGCGGCATCGAGATGAGGAAGATGGCCCCCAGGAACGCGCCGTGCACCGAGCCCAGGCCGCCGATCACGATCATCAGCAGCAGGTCGATGGACTGCAGGATGTTGAACTGGTCGGGCGAGATGAACTGCAGCTTGTGTGCATACAGCGCGCCACCCACGCCGGCCAGTGCGGCCGAGAGCGAGAACGACAGCGTCTTGTAGTGCGCCAGGTGGATGCCCATGCTCTGCGCCGAAATCTCCGAATCGCGGATCGCGACAAAGGCCCGGCCGGTGGGCGAGCGCAGCAGGTTCAGGATGCCCAGCGTGGCCACCACGGTGATCACCAGACACAGGAAGTAGAACGAGGCCGTGGAGTCAAACGAGAAGCCGAAGATCTCTGGCGGCACCAGGTGCTTGCCCGAGTTGCCGCCCGTGACCGACTCCCAGCGCGCAAACACTTCCTCGACGATGAAGCCGAAAGACAGCGTGGCCATGCCCAGGTAGATGCCCTTGAGGCGCAGCGCGGGCAGACCTACCACCACCCCCACGGCGGCCGACAGGCCCGCGGCGCAGGCCAGCGACAGCATGAAGGGCCAGCCCATGCCGGTGAGCACGGCCTGTGTGTACGCCCCCACGCCCAGAAACGCGGCGTGCCCCAGCGAGAACTGGCCGGTAAAGCCCGCCAGCAGCATGAGCCCCAGGCCGACGATGGAATAGATGAGCACAAACGTGAGCTGTGCCAGCCAGTATTCGGGCGCCACCCACGGCGCTGCGAGCAGCGCCAGGCACAGCAGGCTGTACCAGAAGATGTGCCCGCCGTGCTTGGCCAGGCGCAGGTCTTGTTCGTAGCTGGTCTTGAAGATGAATCTCATGGGTTACACCTTCTTGCGCAGCTTTTCGCCGAACAGCCCGTTGGGCTTGACCATCAGCATGACCAGCACCACGATGTACGCCGCGGTGTCCTTGAAGCCGTCGGGCAGGTAAAAGCCCGACAGCGATTCGACGATGCCGATCACCAGCCCGCCCACGATCGCGCCTGGCAGGCTGCCAAAGCCACCTACCACCGCGGCCGGGAAGGCCTTGAGCCCGATGAGCCCCATGTTGGCGTGCACGAAGGTGATGGGCGCCAGCAGCAGGCCCGCCACCGCGGCCACCGCAGCGGCGAGGCCCCAGGCCAGCCCGTTGAGGCGCTGCACCGGGATGCCCATGTAGTAGGCGGCCAGCTGGTTCTGCGAAGAAGCCTGCATGGCAATGCCCAGCTTGCTGTAGCGGAACATGGCAAACAGCAGCAGGCACAGCAAGGCGGTGGCACCGATCACCACCAGCTGCTCGGCACTCAGCACCAGTGCGCCAAGGCGCAGCGAGATGTCCTTGTACGGCACGGGAAGGGTGTGGGTGTCGGTGCCGATGTTGGGCACCATGGTGATGAGCCCGCGCAGCACGTAGCCGATGCCGATGGTGAGCATGACGATGGAGAACGCGGGCTGGCCGAGGATCGGGCGGATCACCGCGCGCTCCACCACCGTGCCGAAGATGCCCATGGCCAGGATGCTGGCCAGCACGGCGATCCAGAACGGAAAGCCCAGCACCGTCATCAGCGCCAGCCCGCAAAAGGCCCCAAGCATCATCAGCTCGCCTTGCGCGAAGCTCACGGTCTCGGTCGCCTTGTAGATAAGCACGAACCCGAGCGCGATCAACCCATAGATGCACCCCTGGGCGATACCGCTGATCAACAGTTGCACAAATTGCACCGTGGCTCCCCGGAATGTTTTTGCAAAGCAAATGCTTTGCTTAAATCATGTTGCATGGGCCTTGTCCGGACCGCACTCGGGGCTAACCCTGAGCGCCCCGGTACCGGAGGCGAGCGGATATTGAACGAGCGAACGGTCGTGCGCAATAAGGGTTGCAGCCGATGAGCCCGCCCTTCTGAAGTCGGGGTGGCTTGCCGCGCAGCGGGTTCCCGTGCGCCGCAGCGAAGAAGGCTGTCGCAAGCGCGACATGTGCACCCGCGGTGCGGGCGGTCATGGGGCGCGCCCGACGCCGACGGCGCGGGTGGACCGCAGCCAGTGGTCCTCGGCCCCGGCCCCGGTGCCGGTCTGCCGTGGATGTGCTGGACGGTACTGGCAGTGCGCACAGCCCGGGGTCACTGCGTGCGGCTGGACGGAGCGGCGCCTGCTGGTGTCCCGTCCACGCTGGCCGGCAGGGAGCGGCCTGGCGTACCCGCTGGCGGTGGTTTTGAGTCAAAATGGCCTGTGGTGCTTGTTCCAATTGCCATCGTAGCTATAAAAATAATAGCGCCTGCAGCAAGTGCCTCCAGCAGCGGCAGTGACTGCCCGAAACCCCATGAGCAAATCCACCACGACCACCCCCCAGCCCATTGCATTCGAGCCCGAGTTCATCGCGGGGCTCAAGTCCATCTTTGAAGAGAAGATCGTGTTCAACCAGGTGCTGGGCCTGAAGGTCACCCACCTCGCGCCCGACAGCGTGGTCGGCCGCATCGACATGAAGCCCGAGCTGGTGGGCCACTACGCTTACAACCGCATCCACGGCGGCGTGATCAGCGCCGGGCTGGACGCGATGGGTGGCCTGGCCGTGATGGCGGCGATAGGCGCGCGGCACATGGATGAGGCCCCCGAGCAGCGCCTGCACCGCTTTGCCAAGCTGGGCACCATCGATTTGCGCATCGACTACCTGCGCCCCGGCATCGGCACGCATTTCGAGTTGCGCGCACAGGTTTTGCGGCTGGGTTCTCGCGTGGCCAGCACGCGCATGGAGTTCCTGGGGCCCGATGGCACGATCATGTCGGCTGGTGCGGGCGCGTACATCGTCTCGTAACGGCCTGCGGCGCTACAACTGACCCGGTACAGCCGCATGCGCTGCGCGGCTCGTACACATGTATGCATCGGTGCCAGCGTGTGTGGCGCAGCAAGCATTGCAAGTGGCTGCAACGGGGGAACCGTTTGGTTACCGTTCTTGCGCAAGCGCGGCATCTTTTCTGACGCCTGAAACCTAGCATGGCTTCTTTTCAAGGAGATCTGATGGCCGTGCAAAACCCGTTCTTTGGCAAGCGTGAACCCGAGTCCTTCCAGCCCCGCAACACCACCACTGCGTCCAGCGTGCTGGGCGGCAGCGGTCTGGGCACCACGACCACTTCTGCGCCGGTGGGCAATGCCGCCACGGCGCAGGCAGCCGCCAAGCCCGCGGGCGAGGGCACCGGCAGCAAGCTGACGGTGGGCCCCAACATCAAGCTCAAGGGTGTGGAGATCACCGACTGCGACACGCTCGTGGTCGAAGGCACGGTCGAGGCCACCATGGATTCGCGCGTGATCCAGATCTCGGAAAACGGCGCCTTCCGTGGCTCGGCCGAGATCGACATCGCCGAGATCCACGGCGAGTTCAACGGCAGCCTGACCGTGCGCCAGAAGCTGGTGATCTACAGCACCGGCCGCGTCAACGGCAAGATCCGCTACGGCAAGCTGGTGGTGGAAGAGGGCGGCCAGCTGGCGGGCGAGATCGAATCCGGTTTTTCGTCGGCATCCGCGTCTGCTGGCGCCGCGCAACGCAGCAGCGCGCCGCTGCGGGCCGAGCCCACGGCCATGGCGGCCTGATCCAGGCCGGGGCGGCGACACCCAGGCGATCACGCATCGCCACCCAACCAAAAGCGGCCCGGATGGGCCGCTTTTTTTACTGAATTCGGGATGTATGGCCCGCGCCGTTCAGGCGTCTGCCGCCGTACGCCGTGGCACCGGGCGTGGCCGCCCCTGCTCGTCGATGGCGACATAGGTCAGCCGGGCTTCGGTCACCTTCACGTACTGCCCCTGGGCAGAAAAGCGCTCGGCATACACCTCCACCTCGACCGTGACGGACGTGTTGCCCACGCGCGTGATGGCCGAGAAAAACGACAGGATGTCGCCCACGCGCACCGGCTGCTTGAAGATGAATTCGTTGACCGCCACCGTGGCCATGCGGCCCTGGATGTAGCGGGCCGGCAGCACCGAGCCCGCCAGGTCCACCTGCGCCATCACCCAGCCGCCAAAGATGTCGCCATTGCCGTTGGTGTCGGCGGGCATGGGGATCACCTTGAGCACCAGCTCCTTGTCGGTCGGCAATGCGGCGGGTGGCGGGCTGAAAACGGCAGACATGGGCACAATCTCGGGTTGGGGCCGGGCCACCGGGTGCTTTGGGGAAACGCGGTGCGTTTCATCGGGCTCGTGGCCCCGGCCAAACCACCCTGGCGCCAGCCGGGTCGGTAGAACTACAACAACAGGAATTGTCCCTCATGCGCCACCTTGGCGAAGCCACCCCGCCTGCCGCCGCAGGCACCGCCAACGCTCCCCGTCCGTCTGACTGGGCCACCCTCGGGCGGCTCATGCCCTACCTGTGGCAGTACAAGTGGCGCGTGGTTGCGGCCATCGTGTTCATGGTGGGCGCCAAGCTGGCCAACGTGGGCGTGCCGCTGCTGCTCAAGACGCTGGTCGATGCGATGAACTTCAAGCCGGGCGATGCGGCGGCGCTGCTGGTGGTGCCCGTGGGCCTGCTGCTGGCGTACGGCGCGCTGCGGCTGTCCACGTCGCTCTTTACCGAGCTGCGCGAGCTGGTGTTTGCCAAGGCCACGCAGGGCGCGGCGCGCTCGATTGCGCTGCAGACGTTTCAGCATCTGCATGCGCTCAGCCTGCGCTTTCACCTGGAGCGGCAAACAGGCGGCATGACGCGCGACATCGAGCGCGGCGTGCGCGGCATCGAGTCGCTGATCTCGTTCTCGCTGTTCAACGTGTTTGCCACGCTGATTGAAGTGATCCTGGTGCTGAGCGTGCTGGGCGCCAAGTTCGACATGTGGTTTGCCTGGATCACGCTGGGCGCGCTGGTGCTGTACATCGCCTACACCGTGCTGGTGACCGAGTGGCGCACCAAGTTCCGCCGCGAAGCCAACGAGTTCGACTCGGCCGCACACACCAAGGCCGTGGATTCGCTGCTCAACTACGAAACGGTGAAGTACTTCAACAACGAAGGCTTTGAGGCGCGCCGCTATGACGAAAGCCTGGAGCGCCTGCGCCTGGCGCGCCTCAAGAGCCAGAGCACGCTGTCGATGCTCAACACCGGCCAGCAGCTCATCATTGCCGTGGGCCTGGTGGCCATGCTCTGGCGCGCCACGCAGGGCGTGGTCGATGGCCGCATGACGCTGGGCGACCTCGTCATGGTCAACGCCTTCATGATCCAGCTGTACATCCCGCTGAACTTTCTGGGCGTGATCTACCGCGAGATCAAGCAGAGCCTGACCGATCTGGACAAGATGTTCACCCTGATGGACAAGGAGCGCGAGGTGGCCGACGCCCCCGGCGCGCAGCCGCTGTCGGGGCTGGACCAGCCGACCGTGCGGTTTGAAGACGTGCACTTTGCGTACGACGCGGTCAACGCCGCCGCGCGGCCCATCCTGCAGGGCATCAGCTTCGAGATTCCGGCGGGCAAGACGGTGGCGGTGGTGGGGCCATCAGGCTCGGGCAAGTCCACGCTGGCGCGGCTGCTGTTCCGTTTTTACGACGTGCAGCGCGGGCGCATCACGATTGCGGGCCAGGAGATCCGCAGCGTGACGCAATCGAGCGTGCGCCAGGCCATCGGCATCGTGCCGCAGGACACCGTGCTCTTCAACGACACCGTGGCCTACAACATTGCCTACGGCCGCACCGGCGCCTCGCAGGCTGAGGTGGAAGCCGCGGCAAAGTCTGCGCGCATCCACGACTTCATTGCCTCCACGCCCAAGGGCTATGACACCACCGTGGGTGAGCGCGGCCTGAAGCTGTCGGGCGGCGAAAAACAGCGCGTGGCCATCGCGCGCACCCTGCTCAAGAACCCGCCCATCCTGATCTTTGACGAGGCCACCAGCGCGCTGGACTCCGCCAACGAACGCGCCATCCAGGCCGAGCTGCAGGGCGTGGCGCAGAACAAGACCACGCTGGTGATCGCGCACCGCCTGTCCACCGTGGTGGACGCGCACGAGATCCTGGTGATGGATGCGGGCCGCATCATCGAGCGCGGTACGCATGGGCAACTGCTGGCGCAAGGTGGTCGCTACGCCAGCATGTGGGCACTGCAAAAGGAGAGCCCCCCTGAGTCGCCTGCGGCGCCTTCCCCCTGAGGGGGGCGACGCCTTCGCTGCGGGGCGGCCCTGGCTTGGCGTCTCCCGCCCCGGCCGCGCCGGTTTCCTGCGTCGTGTCCTGGTGCATCGGTCCGACGGCCATGGCCATCGTCAGCACATGGTGCTGTTTTCTTGGAACTATCCTGATTTATGAAACCCGTCCTGCTTGCCCTGTCGTTCCTCTCTGAAGAACACCGCGCCCAGATGGCGCAGACCTTTGAAGTCCTCTACGCCCCCGACGCCGCGCAGGCCGCCGCTGCCATTGCGCAGCACGGCAACCGCGTGCGAGTGGTGCTCACCATCGGGGCCACGGGCCTGTCGCCAGCGCAGATCGATGCACTGCCTGCCCTCACGCTGATATGCGTTCTTGGTGCGGGGTATGAAAACGTAGCCATTGACCACGCCAAGGCCCGTAGCATCGTGGTGGCCACCGGCGCGGGCACCAATGACGACTGCGTGGCCGACCACACCTGGGGCCTGCTGATTGCCGCGCAGCGCCGCATCCTGCCGCTGGACAAGGCCACGCGCGCCGGCGTGTGGCGCACGGCGCTGCCGCTGCCGCCCAACGTGTCGCACAAGCGGCTGGGCATCATCGGCCTGGGCACCATCGGCAAGAAGATCGCCCAGCGCGCGCTGGGCTTCGAGATCGAGGTGGGCTACCACAACCGCAGCGCCCGCACCGATGTGCCGTACCGCTACTTTGACGATGTGACGGCGCTGGCCGGGTGGGCAGACTTCCTCGTTGTTGCCACCCCCGGTGGTGCTGGCACCAAACACCTGGTCAACGCCGCCGTGCTGGATGCGCTGGGCCCGCGCGCCGTTGTGGTCAACATTGCGCGTGGCAGCGTCATTGACACCGCCGCCCTCGCCGCAGCCCTGCGCGAAGGCCGCATCGCCGCTGCGGGTCTGGACGTGTACGAGAGCGAACCCGCACCCCCGGCAGAGCTGCTTGGCCTGGACAACGTGGTGCTCACGCCCCATGTGGCGGGCTGGTCGCCCGAGGCGGTGCAGAACTCGGTGGACCGATTCCTGGAGAACGCCCGGCGCCACCTGGCGGGCGAGACACCAGTGACGGTCGTTTAGGCGTTTTTCAGGTCAAAACTGCCGCAGGTGCTTGTTTTGTTTGCCCTGCTTGCTATCAAATCAGGAGTGATGAATGTCTGTGGACCTGAACGCCCTGCAGGCCCGCCTGCGCAGCTTTGCGGCCGAGCGTGAGTGGCAGCCTTTCCACACGCCCAAGAACCTGTCTACCGCGCTGATGGTGGAGGCCGCCGAGCTGGCCGAAATCTTCCAGTGGATGACGCCAGAGCAGTCGCTGGCCGTGCGGCACGACCCGGCCCTCAAGGAGCCCATTGCCGACGAAGTCGCCGATGTGCTCCTGTACCTGCTGCAGCTGGCTGACCACGCGGGGGTGGATTTGGCAGAGGCGGTGGAAAACAAGCTGGTGAAGAACGCCATCAAGCACCCCGTACCAGAAAAAAATGGCCAAAATGGCCGCTAGCGCTTGATTTGACTGGCCATGCTGCTGCTATTTCGATAGCTTTTGGGCTGGCCTGCAGGGCTGGAGCCCCCCATGAAAAAGCCCCGCCGCAGCGGGGCTTGTCGTTGGGACGGCAGGCGACGCTGCTGCATTGCTGCCGTCTTGCCTGGCCGTCTGGTTACTTGCGTGCCGCAATCGCCTTTTCCGCCGCCGCCACCAGGTCCGCGCCGATCTGGCCCTTCCACTTTTCATACACGGGGCGCGTGGCCTTCACGAACGCGGCGCGCTCCTCGGCGCTCAGTTCGGTCACCGTCACGCCCAGGCCCGTGATGTCCTTGAGCAGGGGGCGGTCGGCTTCGATCACGCCTTTGCGCGCGATGGCGATTTCTTCCTTGCCGGCGTCGATGGCGGCCTGCTTGACGATCTCGCGGTCGGCAGGGGTCCAGCTGTTCCAGATCTCCTTGTTGACCACAAAGATCAGCGGGTCGTTCACGTAGCCCCACAGCGTCAGGTGCTTTTGCGCCACGGTGTGCAGCTTGGCGGCAGTGAAGATGGCCAGGGGGTTTTCCTGGCCGTCCACGGCGCCGCTGGCAAATGCGGGCTGGGCGTCGGCCCAGCTCATCTGCGTGGGGTTGGCGCCGAGGGCGGTGAAGGTGTCGAGGAACAGCGGCGAGCCCACCACGCGGATCTTCAGGCCCTTGAGGTCGGCCGGGGTCTTGATGGCTTTCTTGGAGTTGGAAATCTCGCGGTAGCCGTTTTCGCCCCAGGCCAGCGGCACCACACCGGCCTTGTCCAGCGTGGCAAAAATTTGCTTGCCCACGTCGCCCTGCGTCACGGCGTCCACTGCCTTGTAGTCGGGGAACAGGAAGGGCAGCGAGAACAGGTTGAGTTGCTTGACCTGGGGCGACCAGTTGATGGTGGAGCCCACCGCCATGTCGATCACGCCCTGGCGCAGTGCGCTGAATTCACGCGTCTGGTCGCCCTGGATCAGCGAGACGCCGGGGTACAGCTTGATGTTGATGCGGCCTTGGGTGCGCTCGCGCACCTTGTTGGCCCACAGCTCGCCGCCCTTGCCCCAGGGGAATGCAGGGCCGAGCACCAGCGACATGCGGTATTCAGCCTTGTAGCCTGCGGGCAGGGTCTGGGCCATGGCGGCGGGCACCGAGAAGGCCAGCGCGGCAGCGGCGGCCACGGCAGAAGTGAGGAAAGTGCGCAGTTTCATTTTTTCAGTCTCCTTGTTGAAAACGGTTGGTCAGTCAGTCATCGATGAGGGGCCCTAGTAGCCCAGCTGCGCCGGCAGCCACAGCGCCAGCTGCGGGAAGGCAATCACCAGCAGCATCACCAGGAACATGGCAAACAGCATCCAGCCCACCCAGCGCACGGTGGACTCCATGCGCACGCCGGCAATGCGGCACGAGACCATCAGGTTCACCGCCAGCGGCGGGGTGAACTGGCCCAGCGCCACCTTGAGCGTGAGGATGACGCCGAACCACACCGGGTCCCAGTTGTAGTGCTGCATGATGGGCAAGAGCAGCGGCACGAAGATCAGGAAGATCGAGATCCCGTCGAGGAACATCCCCACGGTGATCAGCAGCACGATGAGCAGTGCCAGCACGCCGTACTCGCCCAGGCCCGAGTTCACGATGGCCTTGGCCACCGGGTCGATCACGCCCAGTGTGGAGAGCGAGTACGCGAAGATGCCGGCCAGCGACACCACGATGAGGATCACGGCCGACAGCTCGCCCGATTCGCGCAGGATGGGGAACAGGTCGCGCACGGAGATCGTGCGATGGATCACCATGCCCACGAACAGGCCATAGAACACGGCCACCACCGCAGCCTCGGTGGGCGTGAACCAGCCGGCGCGCATTCCGCCCAGGATCAGCACTGGCGCGGCCAGGCCCCAGGTCGCTTCGCGCAGGCTCTTCCAGAACGGGGGGCGGGGCATGGTGGCCTCCAGCGCGCCCATCTTGTGCGCGCGCGCCATCCATACGGCCGGCACGATCAGCGCGATGCCGGCGAGGATGCCGGGGATCATGCCCGCGGCAAACAAGGCGGGCACCGATGCGCCGGGCACCAGCACCGAGTAAATGATGAACGCCACCGAGGGCGGGATCAGGATGTCGGTGGCGGCAGCAGCGCCCACCACGCTGGCCGAGAACGAGGGCGGGTAGCCCGCACGCGACATGGCGGCAATCATCACGCCGCCCACGGCAGCCGCGTTGGCCGGGCCCGAGCCCGAGATACCGCCCAGGAACATGGCCACCGCAATCGCCACCAGCGGCAGCATGCCCGGGCCGCGGCCGACGATGGCAACCGCAAAGTTCACCAGCCGCAGCGCCACGCCCGAGCGGTCAAAAATCGAGCCCACCAGCACGAACATGGGAATGGCCAGCAGCGGGTACTTGCCCAGCCCGGCATAGAAGTTTTGCGGCACGGCCAGCAGGCCGTACCACTGGCTGTCGGCATTGGCCATGGCAATGGCCGCCGCACCCGCCAGGCCCAGTGCGGCGCCGATGGGCACGCCCACAAACATCAGGCCCAGAAAGGCCACAAAAAGCATGGTGGCGATCATGGCCGGGGCTCCTTGGCGGATGCTGCGGTGGCGGCCCCGGCATCGTCATTCCCCAGCGGCTCGCGAGTGCGGCGTACCAGCAGGCCCACCGCGCGTGCGCAGATGAGGGCTGAAATGACCGGCATCCAGATCGAATACCACCACTGCGGCACGCCGATGCCGGGCGAGGTTTCGCCAAAGCGGTAGTCGTCCCACACCACGCGCACGCTCAGCACGGCGATCAGGCCAAACAGCACGGCCACGGCCACGGCGCCCAGTTGTGCCAGGCGCCGGCGGCGCAGCGCGGAGCCGCCTTCGGCAAAGTATTCAATGCGGATGTGCTGGTCGCGCGCCACGGCGCCCGAGCCCGCCACCAGGGCCAGCACGATCATGAGAAAGATCGAGATTTCTTCCGTCCAGGCAAACGATGAACTCGTGAAGTAGCGCACCAGCACATTGGCGAAGGTGATCAGGGCCAGCGCCGCCATGATCAGCACCGTGAGCCAGTCTTCGATGCACAGGGAGCGGGGCGCGCCGCCGTTCGCGGCCGGCGTCGCGGGGCCTTCGTCAGGCCCGGGGAGGGGGGATGAGGACATCGGGTGGTCAATCAGGAGAGCGGGGTGCGGGCACGCAAGCAAAGGCCGGACGTGTCAGTCACGGGGCTGTCCGGCGAAGGGTGTCCGAGGGGGCAGCCAGGGTGTATGTGGCGGGCCTGGCGGCGTTGTGGACCGGTGGCTGCGACGGTGCTGCGCGGTGGCGGGCAGCGGCATGCATTATGCGTCTGGATGGTAAGCACTCACAGCATCTGGACCGCGCGCAGGCAGAGGGGTGGCTCATGCCCGGGAGTGGCATGCGAGCAGCACGCGGTCCCGGCGCGCGCTTGCGAGCTGCGTGACGAAGCTGACAGCTTCCTGAGCAGCGGTGCCGGGATTGTTTCCTGTCTGCGTAAACCCTGAGACCGTCGCCAGCACAAACAAAGGCCCCCGCGGATAATGCCCGTGATGGAAACCAAGTGGCTTGAAGATTTCGTCAGTCTTGCGGAAACGCGCAGTTTCAGCCGCTCTGCACAGTTGCGGCACGTGACCCAGCCCGCGTTCTCGCGGCGCATCCAGGCACTGGAAGCCTGGGCGGGCACCGATCTGGTCGACCGCAGTTCGTACCCCACGCGCCTGACCCCCGCCGGCAAGACGCTTTATGACCAGGCGCTGGAAATGCTGCAGGCGCTGCAGAATACCCGGGCCATGCTGCGTGCGCACACCAGCGCGGGCAAGGACATGATCGAGTTCGCTGTGCCGCACACGCTGGCGTTCACGTTCTTTCCGGCTTGGGTGTCCAGCCTGCACGACAAGTTCGGGCCGTTCAAGAGCCGGCTCATTGCGCTCAACGTGCACGACGCCGTGATGCGGCTGGTGGAAGGCGGCTGCGACCTGCTCATTGCCTACCACCACCCCTCGCAGCCTTTTCAGCTGGATGCCGACCGCTACGAAATGGTGAGCCTGGGGCAGGAGGTTCTATCGCCCTACAGCAAGGCAGATGCCGACGGCCAGCCTGTGCACCGCCTGCCCGGGCGAGCCGGGCAGCCACTGCCTTACCTGGGGTACGCGCCGGGCGCCTATCTCGGGCGGGTGACGGAGCTCATCCTCAAGGAATCGGGCACGCCCATCCACCTGGAACGCGTGTACGAGACCGACATGGCCGAAGGCCTCAAGGCGATGGCACTGGAAGGCCACGGGGTGGCGTTCCTGCCGCACAGCGCGGTCAAAAAGGAGCTGCGCGCGCGCAGGCTGGTCAGCGCTGCTCCGCCCGGGGCCGAGTCCTTGCAAATGACCATGGACGTGCGGGCCTACCGCGAAAAGCCATCGGGCAAGGAGGCCCCCAAGGGCACGGCGCAGGCGCTGTGGACGTACCTCCATGCACAGGCAAACCCATGCTAAGGGTAACTACGGATATAAACGATATCGGGCATCGCTTCGGTGAAGGATCTGGCCGGCAAGACCGTGGCCACCACCACGGGCACCACCTCGGTGCAGACGCTGCGCAAGCATGAGCGCGCTGGCGGCATCGACTTCAAGGAAGTGTTCGGCAAGGACCATGCTGACAGTTTCCTGATGCTCGAAACCGGCCGTGCCGATGCGTTCGTGATGGACGGTTCGATCCTGGCTGCCAACATTTCCAAGTCCAAGAGCCCTGCCGACTACAAGATCGTGGGCGAAGTCCTGAACGTGGAACCCATCGCCTGCATGATGCGCAAGGACGATCCGGCTTTCAAGAAGGCCGTGGATGACTCCATCAAGCGCCAGATCGCCGACGGTTCGCTGGCAAAGCTGTACGACAAGTGGTTCATGCAACCTGTGCCTCCGACCAACACCCGGATCGGCCTGCCACTGTCTGACGCTACCAAGGCTGCATGGGCAGCGCCCAACGACAAGCCCATGGAAGACTACGCCAAGAAGTAATCTGGTAAACGCTTGCGCCCCTTCGGCCAAACGGTTCGAAGGGGCTTTTTTGTTGGAGTCGCAAAGGGTTGCCTCCAACCGTATTCAAAGAAGTGAAGGGGTGCTCCTATGAGTTGGGATTGGCAGGTGTTCTGCCAGGACACCATGGACAGGGAAGTCGTGCAAAGCTGCTTCGGCAAGGGCGGCGACATCACGTACCTGGACTGGATGCTGTCGGCCTGGGGCTGGACGGGGGCCTGTCCGAGTTTCCGTGTGTGAGGCTCACTGAGCCTTCACCGATTTGGCGAAGGTGAATGAGTATCTTACGTGCTCGATTTCGTGAACCG